>Ga0209231_1000669_pt1 | contig 17121 bp, 17 predicted proteins | sample Deesub45470m_DNA_FD_188086 | JGI IMG/M metagenome (GOLD analysis project Ga0209231, IMG submission 188086) | Deep subsurface microbial communities from North Pacific Ocean - 450_OLKR46/470m Metagenome (SPAdes) (version 2) | ecosystem: Environmental > Terrestrial > Deep subsurface > Unclassified ... | reverse complement strand
AGCATTTGGAAGTGGATTTACTTGGGGAAGTGTTATTATGAGATGGTAAAATCCCCCTAACCCCCGAAGGGGGAATTGATTAATAAAAAGTTTAAAATTTAGGAAGTTGATGAAAATATATAATCTCTTTTTTTAAGCACTGTTATATTTAAATTAAAAGCCTCTAAAATGCAAGTTTAGAGGCTTTACCAAAAAGATTATTAAGTAACTAATTCAAATAATTATAATATTCTTTTATTTTTTTAAAGTATTTATATGCTTTTTTAAGAGTTTTCCTTCACACTGCAAACTTATTGTTTTAAGTTTTTTAACTTGTTAATAATTAGTTAATTAAATGTAAAGAATTTCATAATATTTTTATATAAAACCACCACTTCCTTCAGTCTCATTATTGTCTCTATTTTTTCTTTTCTTAGCTTTGTTTTTTCCACCCCCAAAATTGTAAACGAAACCAATGTAAGCTGTTCTACTTTCCCAATTAAATTGACCAGAATAAGGGTATGGATTTTCAGATTCAAATTTGAATTTCATCCCTTCAAAAATGTCATTTACCCTAATACTTATGATTCCTTTGCCATCAAGAACATTTAAACTAGCACCAGTATTGATCATCCACATTTGGTCTATTTTAAATTGAACAGATTCTCCTCCACCCCTATATAGTGCAAATACTTGAAAGTTAAGATTTTTAGTTGCTTTAAAGCTGTTGTTAACTCGAAAGTTTAGTGAGCTGTTAGTGATTTCAAGTTGTTCGCCATTGGCTATACCACTTTCTTTTTGAGTATAAAAATCGAAACTTGAATTCACCCTCCACCAATTTGCAATCTTATGATTATTTGAGAATTCTACGCCATAACGGTTGTTACTTTCTGTGTTAAAGTATGATAATTCAACATTATTTACATCGAGTGGATCTTTATTTAAAATTCGTGTAATATTGTCGTTTACTCTTCTATAAAAAGTTCCGAAAGTAAATGAACCTTTTGTGTATTGATGTGTATAGTTTAATTCATATGAGTTGGTAAATTGAGGCCTTAAATTAGGGTTTCCAACAGAAGTGATTTGAGGTGTACTCCATTCTCTAATTGGGTTTACTTGGTCAATACCAGGTCTATCAACCCTTCTGCTATAACTCAATTGAAATTGATTTTTTTCTGAAGGATTATAAGTAAAAAATGCAGATGGATACACTGAGAATATTTCATCAGTGTAGTTTGCAGTTTCTGCTCCTTTTACAAATGTTCCATCCACTTCATATTGTTCCAATCTGGCCCCTAATTGCATGGATAATTTATCAAATTTATGGTTATAATTAACATATCCAGAATAAATTTTTCTGTCATAACTAAATGAAGAATTTTCTTCTGATTGTTGCGTTGTAATTCTGTTGTTATTTGTGTCGTTCAATCTTATTTCACCACCCAATTCTAACTTTCCATTTTCTGAAACGGGATTTGTGTAATCTGCATTTATTAATGTTGTACTTCTATCATTTTTAATTTCATCAGTATAATTTAAAATCAGATTTCCAGGATTCAGAATTTCACGATAAGAAGCATTTTCTGGTTGATCAGAATTAGAAAAATTAGCTTCTAATTCAAGGTTATGACCTTCTTTTTCAAAATCTAATGTGTAATTAAAATTATAGGCTTGTGCATTATTGTCACTTTCAACAAGCATTGGGCTGCTACTGTCAATACTATTGTTAAGCGTAACTAATGTATTTCCATTAAATTGTGAGTTTGAATTATTTTGAGTCGTATAAAAAGAGAAGGTATTTTTTTCATTTATATATAAATCAGCTCCAATTTTAAGGATATGAGATGTTGTGTTATCTAAAAAATAAAAATCTTGAATGGTATTATTATCAGATCTTGTTACTTTTCCATAATTCTCATTTTTACCATCATTTAAACCATAGTTAGCAAACAAATTTACTTTTCCTGTTTTATAATTCATATCAATTGAACCATTGTATCTTGTATTTTCTCCAATCGTAATTCCATTATTTATGGATCCATTAAATCCCTGATTTGAATTTTTGTGTAATACAATGTTTATGATACCACTCATACCTTCAGGATTGTATTTTGCTGATGGATTTGTAATTAATTCAATGCTTTTAATTGATGTTGAAGGAATTTGTTTTAACAATTGAGCTGTATCAATATTAGTTGGTTTGCCATCAACCAAAACACGAACATTCTCGTTTCCACGTAAACTTAGATTTCCTGTTTGACTATCAACAGATACGGATTGTACATTATTTAAAAGCTCTGAAGCTGTAGCTCCGGCAGCTGTTAAATCCTTACCAACATTAATTACTTTTCTATCAATTTTTTGTGAAACAGTAGAGGTTTCTGCAACAATTTCAATTTCATCCAATTTTGAAGCAACTTCTTTAAGAATAATGGTTCCTAAATCAATTCTTGAATTTGTTTTAGTGATTTTAATTTTTTGAATTTCCGTTTTGTAACCCATAAACACAATTTCAACGGTATTCTCACCTTCAGGTATTTGTTTAATTATAAAATCACCGTTATCATCTGTTATTCCACCAGAAACAATATTTTGAGTAGCATCTTTTATAACGATACTTGCATAAGGAATCGCCTGTTTTGAGCTTTCATCAATTACTTTCCCTGATATAACTCCTGTTTTAGGGTTTTCATTTGAAGGAAGTTGTGCGTTTACCATTAAAGATAAAAGTAAACAGCATAGAATTAATAAATTTTTCATTGTTTAATATTTTTGAGTTAGTTAGTATTTTTAATTAAATAAAACGTAATTGAAGCGAATTAGAATAACGCCTTTTTTCATTCCAACTTAAACGTTTTGAGGTGTTTACGAATTCAAATGTAGTTAGACTTTTTTTACTTTTTAATGTGTTTATTGTTTTCATAATTGTGTGTTTTTATATTTTGATACTGCAAACTTATATATTTACATAGTACTATGCAAAACAAAGTACTATTTTAAGGAATATTTAACTTTTGATTTATTGTTTCCATTTAAAATATAAGAGTGTAAGCTTTGATGTTTCTAATAGACTACGTAATAAATTTTATGTTACTTTGTTTAACATATTTTAACAGACTTTAACAGATGACGAAAAAAACTTTAGTAATTGGTGCTTCAACAAATCCAAACAGCTATTCAAATGTTGCCATTCAAAGATTAGTTGCCAATCAGCACGAAGTGATTGCATTAGGAAAGAAAGAAGGGGAGGTTAGTGGAGTAAAGATTTTAACATCAAAAAAAATAGTTAAAGACATAGATACTGTTACGTTGTATTTAAACAAAAAGAATCAAGTTGAATATTATGATTATTTAGTTGAATTAAAACCTCAACGTGTACTATTTAATCCTGGCGCTGAAAATGAAGAGTTGGAAAAATTACTTGTAAAAAATAACATTGCTTTTGAAAGAGCTTGTACTTTAGTTTTATTAGGTATAGGTGCATATTGATTTTTAATATGAATAGTACTTAATTATATAAGAATCAAAAACCCCAAAATCAATCAGATTAATTACAATTTTGTATACCCTTAAGTTATATAAATCAGCTCATTAAACCAAAACTGATATATGGTTTGCCATCTATGTTTTTTTTAGGAGAATACTTTAATTTTTTATTATTTTAATTTGTAAAATTATTTTTTTTAGGTTATAGTTGGTTAAACTTTGATTTCAATAATTTTATTTCTCAACTTTAACTTTAAAATCTTAAAAATGACAAAAGGAAAGCTTTCAAGTTTAAATGACATAAATCAAGAACAATTATTGTTGAAGGCTAAAATCAAAGTTCTACAAAAAGAATTGGATGAAATTGATCAAAAAACAACTGCTTTTGAAACTATGTTACGTTCGCATTTGTCCAATGAAATAATTGAAGAACAAGAGCTGACAGTACTTTACAAAAAAGTGCAATTGGCAAAAAAGGAAAAACGCTTTGCGCAAAAAAAGAAGGGAAAAAACTTTAAGGAAGTAGAAGGGGTAAAAGTCATTGCCAAAAATAAAGTAAGTAGTGTAAACGATGACAACAAAAAAAAAATAAAGCGATTATACAGGGAAGCGATGATTTTTGTTCATCCCGATAAATTTTCGATGCACTGCGAAAAAATTGATTCGGCCTTGTGTACAACGGTAATTTATAAGATTTGTGCGACTGGAAAATCGGAGATTTTTCGGACGTAGCAAACCGTTAGTTGAATGTTTGTCGGTTCGTTATTTAGTTTAAATGTAAGCATAAATTTTATGAGGTGTTGGCAACTGGCTGTGTGTCCTGCGTTTCCACAGGGTACAAAGATATAAAGTTCTTTGAAATGGAAACATAACTATTATTGAGATGATAGGCTTTGTTAAAGAAACTGAAACGAGCTAACCCCTTGTGTAAAGGTAAAGTTAGAAGACTCACAAACGGAGTAACAACAAAGAATTGGACTATCAGATAAGATGTACAGGCATATTTTCTAAACCGCCTTGAGGTGCTGTTGTCAATGCAATGGTATTGAGCGTCAAGGTCAAAGCACTAAAGCCGTCCCGATAGCTATCGGGAGTATGGTTATTAGCTGTATGGTATGGATATAGGAGTTGAGCGAAAGCGAACCCATCGAAGACGTGTCGAAAATAACTTTTACTATGTCAAAATCAAAGGGGAGAGCGAACCTGCGAGAAAGCCTGCCTGCCTTTTGGCAGGAGTGTAGCGGATAACCTGTTAACTGGCTACACGGCATACGGTATTAACCTGCCTGCCGGCAGGCAGGGAGGGCAAGACCTATATCTGGGCTCAATAATGGAACAGGAGAACCAAGACAAAAATGATAAGCAAAAACTGCAAAAATCCCAAAGGGAAAAGCAGGAAAGTAGCGATGTTTTGTTTTGGGGCGGATGAAGTCGTAGTAGCGAATATACCCAAGAGAGTAGGAGTAATGACCCTACGAGCGAAGGGCTTCACATAGTGTAACCTATTATTGTATTACAATTTGCTAATAGCAAAGATGATTTTGGATAATTAGGTTAGGAGTAGTAATACTTTGGACTATGAAGAGCCGTATGAATCGAGAGGTTCACGTACGGTTCTGTGAGAGGTTTAGGGGTGAAATTCCCCTTTACCTACTCGACTTTATTCTTTCCGTAATTCGTACAAATTCTTTTTCTCCTAGTTTCGTTTTAATTTTCTCTTTTTTCGTGTCAATTAGATTTCTGAAATATTAAAATTCAGTTGATATTTTTGGAATAGAATCCTATAAATCTGCTTCGGAATATTATTCGCTTAGTTTTTATTTCTTAAAATTGATCTTCGACCATTTAAAGTTCTGATTTTTCTTTAGGCCATTTCCAAGCATACCAAACAATTAAGGCAGTAATAATACTTTCCAAAAATGCTAAAAACACGTAAAATAAGTACCATTCGTTAGTTGAACTTATTCCTATAAAAATCATCATTATCGTAAATAATGTTCCAAATAAAATATTAAGAATTCGGTTTATTTTTGCTTTAAGGAAAATTGAAGCTGCAACCATTACAGATGGAATCGCCAAAATTATTGATGCTATTAATAATGTGGTTGGATTATCCATAATATTATCGCCTGTAATTAAACTGTTTACTTTATCTGGCGTGTATAACTCAAAATAATCTCCATATAAATAGCAGAAAGTTGCGGAAGCCCACAATGAAGCAAGTTTGATTTTGATGTTTACTTTTTGGTTTTCTAACATATTGGTTTGGCTTTATAGTTAATAAATTGTATCTATTTATAAAGACACAAATTCTGTTCAAATGGTTACCTCGGTTTTATAAAGTTCGATTTTCAGCTTGTTGCCAACTTGTTATATCCGAATAAATACTTGTATATAGAGAGTCTTTATTCCAATAAATAATCATTTATATATAAATTCGAATACAATTTTTTTAGTATTAAAATCAAATATAGGAAAAATAATCTGATAAAAAGAGGGTGTTTTAAATGGACGATTGTATTTATAAACAACAGATTGCCAAAGTTTTTTGCAAAAACTTCGCAATGACAAAAATGATCAATATTTATTATTTAATGTGGTATTCAGTATCCAGAATTTCCTTTACAGCAGTCTCATAATTTTTAATACTTCCTGCTTTTTTAATCTTTTTTAAGGCTTTGTGCGGATTTGAAAACAGCACAGAAAAGTATTCCCATAAATGGTACATTTTCAATAAAAGATGCGTTGAACCGGATAGCGATTCACTGTAATTTTGAAAAAGCGTGTCGTGAAACTCTTTAAAAAGTTCAAGTTTATTTGCAGGGTATTGTGTGGTATTGCTTTTTATCATACTCGGTAAAAAAGGATCTGAAATAAGACCTCTGCCAATCATCCAATGGTCTATGGAAGGAAAGCGCTCCTGCATTTCGTGAAATTTTGCAACGGAAGTAATGTCGCCATTATAATAGAGTTTAAGGCTTGTTTGGTTTATGCATTCCTGAAAAGCATCTAAATGTACACCGCCTTTATAAAGTTGTTTTCCAATACGTGCGTGAATGGCAACATTTTTAATGGGATATTTTTCCAAAATTGGCAAAACGGTTAAAATTTCTTCAGTGTTTTCGTAACCCAAACGCATTTTTATAGAGACAATAATGTCAGATTCAGCGTGAACTTTTTTAAGAATATTATCAATTCTTTCCGGATCACTTATGAGTCCGGAACCCATTCCACATTTTGTGACCATCGGATACGGACAGCCTAAATTCCAGTTTAATTCCTTATAGCCAAGTTGTTGCACATATTTTGAAACAAATAAAAACTCGGCTGCATCATTGGTGATTATTTGTGGAATTACTTCCAAACCTACATTATTTTCCGGTAGAAGGTCACGTTCATAAGCGGCTTTAATTGCCAAATTTCCGTTTAAACGAATATAAGGCGAATAAAAAGTGTCAATTCCTCCAAAAATGTTGTTAAAGGCATTTCTAAACCTAAAATCGGTAAATCCTTGTAATGGAGAAGAAAGTAATGTGTAGTTCATATCATTTCGGTTGCGCAAAGATACGGCTTTATGATTTTAGATTTATGAATTACGATTTCAGATTTTTATCCTTTAAACTTTTAGACTTTCCAACTCTTGCTCGTAATCGTACTGTAAATCTTCGTGTAAAACAAGCATCTTTTTTTTGATGGATTCTAATTCTCTATTAAAAGTGTTTTTAAGTACCGTATTATTTTTTATAGAAGGTTTAAAAGCTGAAAGTTTTTTGCAAAAATAGAGTAGGAGTTCGACTTCCGTTTCTTTGTTTTTTGAATAACGAATAGCAGTTTTTACCATTCGTAAAATTTTACGAACACTTTTTTTTATGAAATAATATGTTTTAGTATTTACCATTTCAAACTGTTCATCAATTTCCAGTTTTATGCTGCTGATATAGCCTTCTTCATCCGAGGATTCAAATAAAAGATACGTGAGCAATTCTTTATTTTCCTTTTTAAATTTTGACAAACGCAAACAGAGTTCCATCAATTCCTTTTGTGAACAATGCGTTAATTCTGTTTTTAATTCTTTTACAGTAACGGCTTTCATATTAAAATATTTAGGAAAATGAATAAATTTTTGTTTTGATGACAGAAAATTTTTTGTAAGCTTGTTTTTAGAAAATCAAATTAAAGAATCTCAAACACAATACCAGCTTCAGCTAAAAATGTATTTTCAAAAACTTCTTTTGCTTCTTTTTTAAATGAATCTATAGCTTTATATCTTCCACTATAATGCCCTATTATTAATTGCTGTACGCTTGCTTTTAAAGCAATTGTTGCGGCTTGTTTTGCAGTGGAATGTTTTGTTGTATTTGCTAAATCTTCTTTGTCATTTAAAAAAGTTGCTTCATGATATAAACAAGAAACGTGTTGTATAAGAGGTAGTATAGTTTCATCATAAGCGCTATCACTACAATAAGCATAACTCAAAATAGTAGGTGGATCTAGAGTTAAATCTTCATTTTTAATGACTTCTCCATTATTTAATTTAAAGTCCTTTCCGTTTTTTAAATTTTGATAATCGCAATGTTCAATCTCCTTGCAATTTAGAATGTTGTTCATATTCAATTTACGTTCCCCAAGTTTTTCTTTAAATAAAAAACCATTGGTGTAAATTCTATGGTCTAAAGGAATAGTATGTACTTCAACAGTTGCATCTTCAAAAATCACTTCACTTTTTGTTGAAGTTAATTCATGAAATAATAGGGGGAATTTAGTCCAAGAATTGGAAAGTTTTAATTGCAAAGTAATAATTTCTTTCAAACCTTTAGGAGCATAAATGTGCAGCTCTGTTTCTCTGCTTAGTAATCTGAAAGTTGAAATCAACCCAATCAAACCAAAAAAATGATCACCGTGTAAATGTGATATAAAAATGTGTTTGATTTTAGAAAATCGAATGCCATATTTTCTTAATTGAACTTGTGTTCCTTCTCCACAATCAATTAAGAAGTTATGATTTTTTATTTCTAAAAATTGTGCTGTTGGGTGTGCGTTTATTCTGGGAGTTGCCGAGTGGCAACCTAAAATGGTGAGTTTTAAACTCATTTAATCACCAATCTTTTCGAAACAATTTCGTTACCAGTTTGTAAGGAGTATATGTACATTCCTTTAACCAATTCATTGCGATTAAATGGAATTGTATTGTAGCCGCTTTTTGCGTTAAATCGTTCCCCATAAACCGTTTTTCCCAATAAGTTTTTAACAGTAAACTCAACTATTTGATCTTTTGTTGAATTAAAACTAATTTGAGTATTTACAGTAAAAGGATTTGGATATGCTGAAATTGATTCTAATGTAGTAGGTGGCTGATTTTTATTAACAACTACCTCACTTTTTTCGTTTTGTTGTGCAAACGAGAAGGTGAAAAACAATAAAAAAGTTATTAAAAGTAGTTTTTTCATCAATAAGCCAATTGGTTTTAAAATCCTAAATCTCTTTCAATAGCATCCATTTCAAGAATATCTAAAGCTTCAGTAAATGTAGGAACAATGTTAATCTCTTCAGGGACTTCATCAATATTTATATCTTCACATATTAAAACAAAACTTGAGCCGTTTTCCCTGTGTTGATTACTTAAATTCAAAAATAAGATAATTTCTTCAATTTTAATGTTAATTTTTTCAGAAAAATCAATAATTAATTGTTGGTCAGTAAATTCTGAATAGCGATTTTTAAATTCTTCAAAAAACTGAGAAATAGACTTGTGGTTGATTTTAAGATGCGTAAAAGCTTTTGTTTTTGTAATAATCATGCTAATTTCTTTCTACTTGTTGTGCTAATAAATAAATAACCGCCATACGAATGGCTACACCATTTTCAACCTGATTTAAAATAATAGATTGATCAGCATCTGCAACATCACTTGTTATTTCAACACCTCTATTAATTGGACCTGGATGCATGATAATAATTTTTTTCCCTAGCGAATCTAACAATTTTTTGTTTATTCCGAATAATTGCGCATATTCTCTGGTTGAAGGAAAATAATTAATATCCATTCGTTCGCTTTGAACCCTTAATACATTTGCAACATCACACCATTCCAATGCTTTTTTAATATCGCTTTCAACTTGTACACCCAAACTTTCAATATATTTTGGAATTAATGTTTTTGGTCCACAAACTTTAACTTCTGCACCTTGTAATTTTAAAGCATATATATTTGAAAGTGCTACTCGTGAATGTAAAATATCACCAACAATTACCACTTTTTTCCCTTCAACACTCCCTAATTTTTCACGTATAGAATAAGAGTCTAGCAGTGCTTGAGTAGGGTGTTCATGTGTGCCATCACCAGCATTTACAATTTTAGCATTTACATGTTTTGATAAAAAATCACAAGCTCCAACATTTGGGTGGCGCATCACAATAATATCAACTTTCATAGATAAAATATTATTGGCTGTATCAATTAATGTCTCTCCTTTTTTAACAGAAGATTGACTTGCAGAAAAGTTTATGACATCTGCCGATAAACGTTTTTCTGCCAATTCAAATGATAATTTTGTGCGTGTACTATTTTCAAAAAATAAATTAGCAATGGTTATATCTCTAAGTGAAGGAACTTTTTTTATGGGTCTGTTAATAACTTCTTTAAAGTGATCGGCTGTTTTAAAAACCAAATCTATATCAGCCTTATTTATATGTTTTATGCCTAAAAGGTGTTGTACGCTTAACTGACTCATAAACTTATTTATTTATAATATAAACTGCATCTTTACCATCTTTTTCTTCCCAATTTACAGTTACTTTTTCTTCATTTATAACATCAACTTGCCTTCCTCTATAATCTGGCTGAATGGGTAAATGTCTACTAAATCTTCTGTCAATTAAAACTAATAATTCAATATCAGCAGGTCTTCCAAAGGATTGTATTGCGGTTAATGCTGCACGTATACTTCTCCCAGAAAACAAAACATCATCAATAAAAACTACGTTTTTATCCTCAACAATAAAGTCAATATGGGTTTTATTTGCTTCAAGAGGTGCACCTCGTCTTCTAAAATCATCACGATAAAATGTAATGTCTAATTGCCCTAATTTTACGCTAGAAATATTGTAGTCTTTTTGCAAAATTGCCACCAAACGATTCGCTAAATAAATGCCTCTTGGTTGGATACCAATAAGGGCTGTATTGCTAAAATCATGATGTTTTTCAATTAACTGACAAGCTAATCTATGTAAAATGATGTGAATTTCTTTTGAGTTAAGTAGTGTTTTTTTACTCATTTTATTACCAAACATTGTTCGGAATACAAATATACAGCATTTTGTTAATTAATTTGTTAAAAACATTAGAAGTTATTTTTAATTACTTCATTTAGTTCTTGTACTTTTATTGATGTAGAAAAAAGCTATTCTTCAATATGTCTTTAACTCCAAAAGAGAATAATTTGTCATTATCGAAATTTGAATCAATGCTTAAAACGAATAGTGTTTATTTCTTTGATTCAATAGAATTTGAAGAAATTATTCATTACTATTTAGAATCCGGAAAAAATTCTTTAGCAAAAAAAGCAATAAATTTAGGTTTAAAACAACATCCTAATTCAGTTATGCTAAAGCTGTTACATGCGGAATTGTTAATTTTTGATGATGAATTTGATAAAGCATCCTTAATTTTAAAAGAATTACAAGCATTAGAACCAACTAATGAAGAAATTTATGTGCAACAAGCAAGTATTTGTTCAAAAAAAGACAATCATGCTGGTGCAATTAATTTATTGAAAATTGCTTTAACATATACAGATGATGAGGTTGATGTGCTGTCATTGATTGGGATGGAGTATCTATATTTAGATAATTTTACTGAAGCAAGGTTAAATTTTGCAATGTGTTTGGATGTAGATTATGAAGATTATTCTTCACTTTACAATGTTATTTACTGCTTCGACATGGAAAATAAACATTTAGAAGCAATTGATTATTTGAATGCATATATTAACAAAGATCCATATAGTGAAGTAGCTTGGCATCAATTAGGACGACAATATTTCATTTTAGAAAAATTTAAAGAAGCATTACGTGCTTTTGATTATGCAGTGTTAATTGATGAATATTTTGTGGGGGCTTATTTAGAGAAAGCAAAAACCTTAGAAGAATTAAAAAATTACAATGAAGCTATTGAAAATTATAAGGCCACTATTGAATTAGACGACCCAACATCATTTGTTTATTTAAGAATTGCTGAATGCTATAAAAATTTGAATAAGAGAGCTTCAGCGATTCAGTTTTATAAAAAAGCTGTACAAGAAGATCCATTGTTAGATAGAGGTTGGTTGGCTATGACCGACTTATATATTAAAGATAAAAAATATAACAAAGCACTATTTTATATTAATAAAGCTATTGAAATAGACGATCAGAATGCATTATATTGGAGGGTTTATGCCGAAATTAACTTAAAACTAAACTTTTTTGAAGAAGCCGTAAAGGCTTTTGAAGAATGTATTTCATTACAAGACTTTGACCTTAGAATTTGGTTAGGAATAAGTGATGTTTTATGTTTTTTAGGTGAATATGAAGACGCCTTAGCATATCTTTTAAAAGCAAAATTATATTTTAAAGATTTCGCTGAAATTGAGTATAGATTAGGTAGTTTGTATTTTAAATTTAAAAATTACAAAAAAGGGGCGAAGCATTTAAATGAAGGCTTAACAATTGATTTTGAATACCACACCATAATTGAGGAATTATTTACGGATGTTTTTAAAATGAAAAAAGTATCAGATATCATAAATAGTTTCAAAAAAACTTCATAATAAAATGCTACATTTGTCTGAAATCATCAAAAAGACAAATGCAAGAACGTAAATTAATCGACTATATAGTTATAACACTAAAAGGAATTGCCATGGGAGCAGCTGATGTTGTGCCTGGAGTTTCTGGAGGTACAATTGCTTTTATTTCAGGTATTTACGAGGAATTATTAGCGTCAATTAGTTCTATAAAATTTTCAACATTAAAATTGTTGAAAAATGAAGGAATTAAAGCGGTGTGGAAAGCTGTAAACGGTAATTTTTTAGCAGCACTTATGTTGGGTATTTTTATTAGTATTGTATCATTAGCAAAATTAATTTCTTGGCTAATAGAAAATAAGCCCATTATGGTTTGGGCATTCTTTTTTGGATTGGTTTTGGCAAGTATTTTGTTTGTTGGAAAACAAATTAAAAAATGGAATATTATTACCATGGTGGTGTTTTTATTAGGTGCTCTTATTGCATTTTATATTACAACATTGCAGCCAATGATTTCTGAAAATACGTCTCCACTATTTTTATTTTTCGCCGGAGCTTTGGCTATTTGTGCTATGATTTTACCAGGAATTTCAGGTGCATTTATTTTGGTTTTATTAGGGGCTTACAAGCCAGTTTTAGATGCTGTTCATTATAGAGATTTTAAAATAATATTACTTATAGCGTTTGGTGCTGTTGTTGGATTGTTAAGTTTTTCAAAAATATTAAAATGGTTATTCAATCATTATAAAAATTACACACTTGCAGCATTAACAGGTTTTATATTAGGCTCGTTAAACAAAATTTGGCCGTGGAAAGAAACATTAACTTGGCGTTTAAATTCTCATGGAATTAATGTTCCATTCAACGAACAAAGTGTTTCTCCTTTTTCTTTTAATGGAAATGCTCAAATAGGAGTAGCTGTTATTTTAATGATAGTTGGTTTTGGCGTAATTATTCTATTGGAAAAATTAGCAGATAGCACAAAGAAAGAATTATAAATGGCACGTAAACGTAGTTTTTTAGACAAATTTTTCCTTTTTTTAAAAGGACTTTCTATGGGAGCAGCCAACAAAGTGCCCGGTGTGTCTGGAGGTATGATTTCTTATGTATTGGGTTTTTATGAAGAATTAATTTATTCTTTTAGAAAAGTAAATTTCAAAGCATTTTTACTGTTAAGAAATGGTAGATTTAAAAGTTTTTATAACTATACAAATGGAACTTTTTTATTGCTCATAATGGGTGGTAGTATGTTTAGTTATTTCAGTGTTTCTTTAATCTTGGACTATTTTTTAAGGAACTTTGAACTATATGTTTGGAGTACTTTTTTTGGAATGATCATAGGTTCAATTTATTACATTTCCAAAGAATTTAATGATTGGAAAAAGAGTACTTTAATTTCACTAATTATTGGTGCTGTTCTTGGAATAGCCATTAGTTTTATGAACCCAGCTAAGGAAAATGATAACTTGTGGTTTGTTTTTGTTTGTGGAATTATTGGAGTTTCTGGTATGACTTTACCTGGTCTTTCAGGCTCATTTATACTTATATTGTTAGGGAATTACGTTTTATTGTTAGTAGACTCTGTAACAATGTTATATAAAACAGTAATAGATATTTTTACAGGTGATTTTAGCTTTATAGATAATGATGAGAGAATAAGATACCTTAAAATAATTGTAGTATTTACTTTAGGATCAGCATTTGGTTTGGTAGTAACTTCACATATTTTGGGATATGTTTTGAAAAAATGGCATCAAATAGTTACAGCTGCAATTATAGGTTTTATAGGTGGATCATTAGGAATAGTTTGGCCTTGGAAAAAAGAAATTTATAAGATGGATGAGGGTGTTGCGTTACGGGATTCTAATGGTAATAAAATTTTAGAAAATTTTGAAAGATATTTCCCTGATTTTTCACAACAAGAAACTTGGATAGCAATTTTGTTTATAGTGCTGGGTATGGGAATTATTTTATTGATAGATAAATATGGTACTGAAATTAAAGAATATGTTGATGAATAAACGTGAAAAATTTGGTTTGATTGGGAAAAATATTTCGTATTCCTTTTCTCGTGATTATTTTTTAGAGAAGTTTAAAAAATTAGGATTAGATAAATTAAAATACACTAATTATGATATTGAAGATATTGAAGAATTTCCATTTGTAATATATCAAAAAGAAGATGAATTTAAAGGTTTTAACGTTACTATTCCTTATAAAGAAACCATTATAAAATATTTAGATGAAGTTGATATAAATGCACAAAAAATAGGAGCAGTAAATACCATAAAAGTGACTGAAAACAACGAATTAATTGGTTATAATACAGATGTTTATGGTTTTAAAAAATCAATTGAACCGTTTTTAAAAAAACACCATGAAAAGGCGTTAATTTTAGGAACTGGCGGCGCTTCTAAGGCAGTTGCCTATGCTTTTAAAGAAATGGGAATTAAGTATAAATTTGTTTCAAGAAAAGTTTCTGAAGATACGCTATTGTATTCCATATTGAATCAAGAAATTATGGAGGAATATACAGTTATCGTAAATTGTACACCTATTGGAACTTCTCCAAAAATTGATGAGTCACCCAACATTCCTTATCAATTCCTCACTAATAAACACTTGTTATTCGATTTAATTTATAACCCCTCAGAAACTAAATTTTTGCAAGAAGGAAAAAAAAGAGGAGCTATTATTAAGAACGGACTTGAAATGCTTGAATTACAAGCCGAAAAGTCTTGGGAAATATGGAATTCATAAAAAGAATTGCTTAAATTTACGCAACTTTAGTGAAAATTTCACATCTTACATGGGAAATGGTAATTGGTATAAAATTGCCGTTTTTTAAAATTATGAATCAGTATAATTAAACGAACCTTAAACATTTTTATATGTTAGACGACAGTAACAAATTGCCATTAGAAGATGAAAATAATACAACTTCTTTAGATTCCAAAGAACCTTCATTAAATAAAGCTATTGATGATATTGATAACCAAATTGCGGAAAGTTCTGAAAATGTAGAACACAAGGCAATTGAAATGCTCGATTATAATAACTTTGAAATTGAAGATTTAGTTGCTGAACTAAGTAAATTAGTTAAAGAAAATTCCGCCCAAAGTATTCAACATAATGTAAATACTATTAAAGATATTTTCAATGTTAAATTTGGTAGTTTGTTAAAAGCTGAAAAATTAAAGTTTATTGAAGAAGGAGGGGAAATTGTTGATTTTAAATATAACAACCCAATAAAAGCTACCTATAATAGTATTTTATATGATTATAAAATAAAGCGTAAAGAGTTTTATAACCAAAAAGAAAATCATTTAAAAGAGAATTTACAAGCAAAACTAGAAATAATAGAAGAGCTGAAGCACTTAATTGACAATGCTGATGGAAGTACAATGTATAAGGTGTTTAAAGGAATTCAAGATAAGTGGAAAATAATTGGTCCAATTCCAAGAGATAAATACAATGATACTTGGCGAACCTATCAACATCATGTTGAACGTTTTTATGATTTGTTGCATTTAAGTAATGATTTGCGAGAGTTGGATTTTAAACATAATTATGAAGAAAAATTAAAACTTGTTGCTAAAGCTGAAGAATTAGATGCCATTGAAGATATAAATGATGCTTTTAATGAATTACAAATTTTACATAAACTTTGGAAGGAAGATATTGGGCCAGTTGCAAGGGAACAAAGAGATGAAATTTGGGATCAATTTAGTGCAGCCACAAAAAAAATTCATGATAAGCGACATGAGTTTTTTAAAGATATAAAATCACAATACGATGGAAATGTCGATTTGAAATTGGCTCTTATTGCTGAAATTGAAGCAATAGATACTTCAAAAAATAATTCGAGAGCAGATTGGCAAGTGAGTATTAAAGCAGTTGAAGATTTGCGAACTAAGTTTTTTAGTATTGGTCAGGTTCCAAGAGCTAAAAGCAATCAAATTTGGTCTAAGTTTAAAGAAGCTACTAAAAATTTCAATATTGAAAAAAATAAATTTTTCAAAGATGTAAAAAGCGAACATTTAGAAAATTTAAATAAGAAGAAGTTACTAATTGAACAGGCTTTAACTTTAAAGGATAGTGAAGATTGGGATAGTGCTACAGAAATCATGAAGAAAATTCAATCTGATTGGAAAAAAATTGGACATGTTCCTCGTAAATATTCTGATAAGTTGTGGAAGGAATTTAAAGATGCATGCAACCATTATTTTGACAGACTTCATGAGAAGCAAAATGAAGGAAACAAAGAGCAATTAGAAGTGTTTAATGAAAAGAAAGAACTTCTAAAAGAAATTAAAAAGGCTGTTGATGGCGATGAAGAGATTTCAATAGATTCGCTTAAAGAATATGTCAATGATTGGAGAGACCTTGGAAAAGTCCCTCATGATATGAAACATATTGAAGTGAAGTTTAATAAATTAATTGATAAAATAGCTGATGAAAGTTCCATTGACACGCAAGATGTTGAAATGATTAAGTATGACAATTTGATTGCAAGTTATTTAGAACAAAAAAATTATAGAAAATTAGATTCAGAACAACTTTTTGTTAAAAAAAAGGTAGATGAAATAACGAGGGAAATTCATCAATTAGAAAACAATATTGGGTTTATTTCCAATATCTCAGAAGATAATCCTATAGTTAAAAATGTGAGAGAAAATATAAAAGATTACAAGGAAAAATTAGTTGGCTGGAAAGTTAAGTTAACATATTTAAGGAAAATTGAATATTAAAAAAAAAGCCTGCACTTAGATTTTTTTTTACTCATATTTTAAGTTAGTTTGAACTTCAATTTTAACTTCATTCCATGTTTTTGAAATTCCATCATCACCTGTATGCAAATCTTTACAAACAG
>Ga0209231_1000667_pt1 | contig 17139 bp, 19 predicted proteins | sample Deesub45470m_DNA_FD_188086 | JGI IMG/M metagenome (GOLD analysis project Ga0209231, IMG submission 188086) | Deep subsurface microbial communities from North Pacific Ocean - 450_OLKR46/470m Metagenome (SPAdes) (version 2) | ecosystem: Environmental > Terrestrial > Deep subsurface > Unclassified ... | reverse complement strand
CAGCCATCATGCGAAAGCTCATCGTCACCGCAAATGCGCTACTCAGGGCAGATCGTCTCTGGACCACAGCATGCGCTTGACCATCACGGATACTCTAAAAACGCAACCTGCGCCGGAGCATCCCGCCCCGGCGCAGGCCTTTCAGCTTAGAAGCGATAGCCGACCGTCGCGCCATAGGTGCGCGGCGGCAGGTAGGTCACACCGATGATGCGCCCGGTGGAGATGGCGAAGGTGCTGCTTTCGCGCAGCGTATCGCCGATATTCTTGACCCACAAAGACGCCGTCACCGTATCGGTCTTGTCCACCCAGCGCAGCGACGCATCGAACATCGTGTAAGCGCGCGTGCCTTCCACCAGCCGCTTGAACTCGGTGAAATAGATGTTGCTGCGCCCGGTCATGTCGCCGCTGACGGTGAAGGTGCCCGCCTCCTGCATGATCGGCAGATCGACCTCGATCCCGGCGCTGTAGGACCAGGTCGGCGAATTGCGCGTCGGGTTGCCCGCCAACTGGATGTTGCACGGCGCATTGGCATTGAGCGCGTCGGCCCCGCATGGCGCGCCAAAGGCGGTGGGATCGGGATTGGTGACCGGGTTGTAAGCGGGCTGCCCCGCCTGCGCCACGTTCACCGGATCGAGCGGATCGACCGTGATGAAGTCATCATATTTGCTGTCGGTATAGGAAACCGACCCGCGCACCCGCACGCCATCGACCGGGCGGGCCAACAGATCGGCTTCGACGCCGGTCGCCGACGTCTTGGCCGCATTTTCGAAGATGGTGGTGAAGCCTGCCGGGCCACCGCCGATCGTCTTGTTGATCTGCAGATCGTCCAGCTTGTAATGATAGGCGGCCAGATTGACTTGCAGGCGACGGTCGAGCAGTTCCGCCTTCACGCCCAGTTCGTGGTTCTTCATCTTTTCCGGCCGCACGATCGTCGTGCTGCCCGCCGCATTCTCACCCGACCCGGCCTTGAAGCCTTCGGAATAGGTATAATAGAGCAAAAGATCGCTGTTGGGCTGCCATTGCAGGCCGATTTCCGGGGTGAAATCCTTGAACGTGCGTTCGCGATAGGTGCCCTCGATGGTCGTCTTGCGCACCTGCGCCACCGCCGGGTTGCCGTTGGCGGTCAGGATGATCGACGGGTTGGCACTGTCCACCTTCTCATGGCTGTAGCGGCCGCCCAGTTTCAGCGACACGCCATTGAGGCCGAACGCTGCGCCCAGGTCGAAATTCAACTGTCCGAACGCCGCATAGGCGCGGGTGCCAAGGCTGGACTTCAAGCAGACGCGGTTGGGCGAGGTGCCCGCCGGGAAATTGCACATCGCCAGCGCTTCGGCGAGCGTCACCGATCCGACGGGGGCTGCGACATTGTCGACGAAGGTCGGCCGCGTCGCCAGCACGGTGATGTTTGACGCCAGATCATTGGTGGAACTCAACCCGACCTGATCGCGTGGCCGCTGCCGCTCATGGAAATAATAGAGGCCGACGACACCCTTCACGATGTCGCTGTCATATTTGAACTGCAATTCGTTGCTGAATTGGTGCGCGTCGATCGTGCGCGTCTGGATCGATGTCGAGTTGGGCAGGGTGGCGACCAATGCCGACCCGTCCAGATCCTGGATCAGCTGTGTCTTGAAATCGCGATAATTGGTGATGTTGCCGATGCTGAACGCATCGCTCAGCTCGATATTGAGCGTGCCGGTGACCGAATAGCTTTTGGTATCGACCGAGGGCGGCTCGTCGCTGCCCAAATCGCGCGGGTTGGTCGCGAAACCACCGGTGCCGGTGGGCGCGAGGCGCGGCACGCCGGGGAAGGCGGGGCCACGATAATGGACCGCGCCGCTATTGTCGTTCTGGCGGAAATATTCGCCCGAAATCAGATAGTCGATCTTCTCCGACGCGATCAGGTGGATCTGGCCGCGCACCATGTAGCGATTAAGGTCATCGACATCGCTGCCGCCCTTGAACGGATTGCCGCCATAGCCGTCGCGCGCCTCAACCTTGCCCGCCAAACGAAAGCGGATCGCATCGATGATCGGCCCGCCGATCGCCGCTTCGCCGGTCATCGCATTATAATTGCCATAGCCCAGCCGGCCATAGCCTGTGAACTCGGCGGTCGGCTTGGCGGTGATCAGGTTGATCGACCCGCCGACCGCGTTGCGGCCATAAAGGCTGCCCTGCGGCCCGCGCAGCACTTCGACCCGCTCCAGGTCGAACAGCGACGTCAGCTGCGCTTCGGCGCGCGCGACATAGGCGCCATCGACATGCAGCGCGACGCCCGTGCTGGACCCGGTGGTGGACGTATTGGCGCCCACGCCGCGAATGAACACCTTGGCCTGGTTGAAATCATTGCCGAACGTGACCGACGGGACGAGCTGCTGGATGTCCTGCAGATTGTTGATCCCGGCATTGGTCAGCGCGTCGCCGCTGACGGCGGAGACTGCGACGCTCACATCCTGCAACGACTGGCTGCGCTTCTGCGCGGTGACGATGATGTCCATGCCATCGGTCTGCGCCTGCGCCATCGAGGCGAGGCCAAGGCTCGATACGGAAGCGAATAAGGCGCAAATCGCCCGCGAATTACTGGATGCAATCATGGCGTCCCTCCCTGAAACCGGACATCGTGTTAATTGTGTCCCGCTGAAACAATTAGCATGAGCGCACCCCCCACGCAATTTGCATCCAGCGACTGTCCCAAGGTGCATGTGAATTTAGGGTGATGTGCTAAAAATGCATCATTTCATCCGACGCAGAGGTGGCGTCGGATCAGCGCAAACGCCGGATGGATGTAAGCCTTGGGCCGACTATGGCTTGGCAGAGAGTCGTAATGCGATTCGATGAAAAAGCGCGCCCGTTACGCCGCGCGCGCCAGCATCAGCGAAAATAGCCCGTCCGCATCGAACCATTCGCGCACCGGCTCCCAGCCACCCGACCGCAGCAGCAGTCGCCCGTCGCGCTCCCCATATTTATGGCTGCTTTCGGTGTGAATCGTTTCGCCCTGCGCCATGCGGAAGCTCTCTCCCGCGACATGGAAATGGAGCGGCCGTATCGCCTCCAGATGCATTTCGACCCGCGCCTTGTCGTCGTTCCAGACCGCGCGGTGGGCAAAGCCATCGATCGGCAGGTCGCCCTCCAACTCGCGGTTGATCCGGGTGAGCAGATTGAGGTTGAACGCCGCCGTCACTCCCGCCGCATCGTCATAGGCCGCGATCAGCCGGTCGCGATCCTTGATCCGGTCCATGCCGATCAGCAGCATGGCCCCATCGCCCAGCAGGCGGCGCATCGCGCGCAGCAGGTCGACCGCCGCATCCGGCTCCATATTGCCGATGGTCGATCCGGGGAAGAAACCCAGCCGGGGCATGGCCTCGATCGCATCGGGCAGCGTCAGCGGCCGGTTGAAATCCCCTTCGACCGGGATCACCGGCAGGTCGGGAAAGGCCTGCGCCAAGGTCGCGCTGCTCGCCCGCAGGAAATCGCCGCTAATGTCGATCGGCACATAGGCCCCCGGCGCGATCGCACGCAGCAAATGCGGCGTCTTGCGCGAACTGCCCGCGCCAAACTCAACCACCGCCCGGCCTTCGCCCACTGCTTCGGCAAAATCTGCACCATGATTCTCCAGCAGCGCCGTTTCAGTGCGCGTGGGATAATATTCGGGCAGGTCGGTGATCGCCTCGAACAATTCCGACCCATGCCGGTCATAGAACCAGATGGGCGGCGTCGCCTTGGGGCTGCGCGACAGGCCTTCGATAATGTCGCGGCGAAAGGCCGGGTCGACCGCATGGGTTACGGTCGGGGCGTCGTCTGTCAGCAGCATGGTCGTTACAGATCCTTCGCCAGTCGCAGCCCGGTGAACTGCCAGCGTTGATGGGGGTAAAAGAAGTTGCGGTAGCTCGCCCGCACATGCCCGCGCGGCGTGGCGCAGCTACCGCCCTTCAGCACGAACTGGCCCGACATGAACTTGCCATTATATTCACCGACCGCGCCCGGCGCCGCGCGAAAACCGGGATGCGGGCGATAGGCGCTGCCGGTCCATTCCCATACATCGCCGAACATCTGCGTCAGCGATGCGGTGGCATCGGCCGGGTGGGGACGGGGGCAGGCGGCATCATCCAGCAGATTGCCCGACGTCGGCGCGATATTCTGCGCCGCACTCTCCCATTCCGCCTCGGTCGGCAGCCGCGCGCCCGCCCAACTGGCATAGGCGTCGGCTTCATACAGGCTGATATGCGTCACCGGCGCGGCCGGATTGACCGGCTGGCGGCCATCGAGGCCAAAGCGGGTCCAGCCCTGTTCGCCCTGCGCCCAATAGGCTGGCGCATCGACGCTTTCCGCCTGCACCCAGGCCCAGCCATCGGCCAGCCAGTGCGCCGCCGTGCGATAACCACCATCCTCGATAAAGGCGATCCATTCGCCATTGGTGATTGGCCGGTGCCCCAGCGCATGAGGATGGAGCAGTGCCTTGTGCCGCGGCCCCTCGCAATCGAAGGCGAAACCGCCCCGTCCCTCGTCGCCAATCTCGACCAGCCCCTCGCGCCCCTCGATCCAGTGCAGGGCGTCGGGTAGGTCCATGGAGGCGGCAGCGGGGCTGGCGAACAGCGCGGGCTCCATCGGATTGAGCGAGAAGAGATGGAGCAGATCGGTCAGCATCAATTCCTGATGCTGCTGCTCATGATGCAGCCCCAGCGTCACCAGCGTCCTTGCCTCGCGCGACAGCATGGGGATTGCCGCCAGTAGCGCCGCATCGACATGCGCGCGATAGTCGCGGATATCGTCCAGCGACGGCCGGGTCAGCATCCCCCGCATCGGCCGGGCATGGCGCGCGCCTTCTGCCTCATAATAGCTGTTGAACAGAAAGGCGTAGCGCGGATCGAACGGCCAATAGCCCGGCACATGATCGCGCAAAACGAAGGTTTCGAAGAACCATGTCCCATGCGCCAGATGCCATTTAGCAGGCGACGCATCGGGCATGGACTGGACCGTCGCATCGGCGTCGGACAGGGGAAGCCCAAGCGCCTGTGTCAGCGCCCGCACATCGCGATAGCGCGACATCAGGGCGTCTCTGTCCAACTCAGTCCAGCTTCTGGCCATGCCTGCCCCTTACGCTATGCTCGCATGATGATGGAGCAAAAAGCGCATGACTGCCCTTTAGGGTTCCCCTCCTTTTTCAGCAGCAGACCGGTTGGGGGGCGCGGCACACTCGGTCGCGACCCTGTTGCTTGGCATCGTAGAGCGCCTGGTCCGCGCTTGCGATCGTCTCGTCGATCGGCGCTCCGTGCCAGCGGGCGACACCGGCGGAAAAGCTGATCGCGCGGCCATTGACCTGGCCGATCGGATCGTCGCGCATCTGAGTGGCGATCCGCGACAGCGACCAGCACGCCTCATCCTCGATACAGTCGGGGAAGAAGACCATGAACTCCTCGCCGCCCCAGCGCGCGACATGATCGACCCGGCGCAGCTGCGCCGCCAGCCGTTGCGCAAAGGCCGCCAGCACCCGGTCGCCCTCGTCATGGCCCATCCGGTCGTTGACCTGCTTGAAATGGTCGATGTCGATGATTGCCACGCACCCCTTGCGCCGCGCCTGCGGCAGCATGTCGATCTGCATCAGGAAACCGCGCCGGTTGGCGATGCCGGTCAGCGGGTCTTCATGCGCGGCGACGTTCAGATCCTGCATCTGCGTGCGGGTGATATGGGCGGCGCGATGCACCCCGGCATAGAGCGTCTGGATGACATCGCCGACCTGGGGCAGGGGGGTGGGGTCGCTATCCTGCCCCTGCAATGTCTGCGCCAGCGCATGGATGGGATTGAGCAACGCGCCGATTCCGTACAACGCAATGCCGGTGCCGATCACCGTCGCCAGCGTCAGCAGCACGAACTCGGCCAGCGCCAGCCGCCCGGTCGCCAGCCCCCAGGCCATATAGCCCAGCAGCGGCAAATGGGTGGCGACGAAGCAGAGGGTGAAGAGCCGGAGCCTGAGCGATCGGGGGAAAATGAAGGAAGTCGCAAGGTAGAAATGCATAGCAGCCCAGTCATGATTGTAGACCGGGCGGAAAATCGTCGGCGCGTCTAAACGCATCCTGAAGAAACAGGGTTAATGTGCGTCCCTGCGACAAGCCGTGCCAAGCATGAGTCGAGCGACCCGACCGCTCAGCGCGATGCGCCGGGCACCCATTTAACGTCGCGCGCGCCATTGTCGTTCAGGCGGCGTGCCATGACGAACAGCAGGTCGGACAATCGGTTGAGATAGATCAGCGCCTGCACGTTCAGCGTCACGTCGACCGCCGCCGCCGTCGCGCTGCGCTCGGCCCGCCGTGTGATCGCGCGCGCCAGATGCACCGCCGCCGCTGCCGCCGATCCGCCCGGCAGCACGAAACTGTCGAGCGGTGCCAACTCCGCATTCATCGCGTCGATCTGCTGCTCCAGCCGCTCGACCTGGCTTTCAATGATGCGTAATGCCCAGGGCGGGTCGCCCGCATCGGTGATCGGCGTCGCCAGATCAGCGCCCAGATCGAACAGATCATTCTGGATCATCGTCAGCCAAGCCGCTTCGGGCGCATCGCCGATCGCCAGTACGGCGAGGCCAATGGCGCTATTGGCCTCATCGACATCGCCCACCGCCTGCATACGCGGCGCATATTTGGGCAGGCGCGTACCGTCGGCAAGGCCGGTGGTCCCCGCATCGCCCGTGCGGGTGTAAATCTTGTTCAGCTTGACCATGCAATCTTACCCGTTGCCCTTCATCAGCAACAGAAGCGCAACGATGACGATCGCGATGGCCTGAAACAGCACGCGGTTCATCATCGCCTTATTCTGTTTCAGCCGCGACGGACCGGGGCCGCTGCCTTCGGGCGCGTTCAATTCTTCCTTCGTCGTCTGAAGGAAGCTGATGATGCCACGGATCAGCGCGAACAGCGTCGCGGCCATGGCAAGGATGAGGGCGATGACGAGGACAATGTTCATGGAGACGATCTAGGCGCTTGCCAGCCTGATTCCAACCGGAAAGCGTCTGCCTCTTAGGGCAGCCGCCAGTTCGGCGGGATCGACGCCCTGCGCGCGCAGATCGGCGAGCGCGATCGACCCGTCCCGCTTGGCCAGCCGCCTGCCATCCGGCCCGACCAGCAACGGGTGGTGGCAATAGACAGGGGAGGGCAGGCCGAGCAACGCCTGCAACAGCCGATGAATATCCGTCGCCCCTTTCAGATCATCCCCGCGCAGCACATGGCTCACCCCCATCGCCGCGTCGTCCAGCGTGCAGGACAGATGATAGCTCGCCGGCGCATCCTTGCGCGCCAGCACCACATCGCCATGCGCCAGCGGGTCGGCGGAATGCAGCGTCTCACCCTTTTTATCGTCATCCCCGCGCAGGCGGGGACCCATCTCCCAACCTGGCGTTGACATGATAGCGTGGGAGATGGGTTCCCGCCTGCGCGGGAATGACGAGGTCGAGAAGGCGAGCGCCCGCCACCTTACCGCCCCAACCCGCGCCACCGCCGCCACCATATCGATCCGCCACGCATGCGCGTCCCCCGCCGCGATCCGCCGCGCCCGCTCGCCAGCGCCCAACCCCCGGCACGTCCCAGGATAAACCGGCCCCTCCGGCCCATGCGGCGCGGTCAGGCTCGCCTGAATGTCGCTGCGCGTACAGGAACAGGGATAGAGCAGCCCCATGGCCCGCAACCGATCAAGCGCCGCCTCATAAGCCCCCAGCCGCTGCGACTGGCAAACGACCTCGCCATCCCACGCCACGCCCAGCCAGCGCAGATCCTCGATGATCCCCGCCACATGCTCCGCCCGGCTACGCGTGCCGTCAATATCCTCGATCCGCAGGCGAAAAGCGCCCCCCGCCGCGCGCGCCATGTCCATGGCCAGCAACGCCGACCAGCCATGGCCGACATGCAACCGCCCGGTCGGGCTGGGGGCAAAGCGGGTCACCATATGCGGTAGGGCGTTCGTATCGGTCATACAGGCTCTTGACGGACGATATTGGTTGATGCTGTCATGCGGATGTCATGTTGCTGGTTAATCAGCAGCGTCGGCAAGGGGGTAGAAGGTTTCTATGTACCATCCCGACCTTATACGGCACCCGGAAAACTGCCCGGCGCTCGTACTCAATGCGGATTACACCCCGCTCAGCTATTATCCGCTGAGCCTGTGGCCGTGGCAAACGGCGATCAAGGCGGTTTTCCTCGATCGCGTGGACATCATCGCCAGCTATGAGCGGCAGGTGCATAGTCCCAGTCTGGACATGAAAATCCCCTCGGTCATCGCGCTCAAACAATATGTGCGCCCGTCCGAACATCCCGCCTTCACCCGCTTCAACCTGTTCCTGCGCGACAAGTTCGCCTGCCAATATTGCGGTGTCAGCACCGACCTGACCTTCGACCATGTCGTGCCGCGCCGGTCGGGTGGGCGCACCACCTGGGAAAATGTCGCCACCGCCTGTTCGCCCTGCAACCTCAAAAAGGGCGGGCGCACGCCAAAGCAAGCGGGCATGCGCCTCCATGTCGAACCGATCCGCCCGACGACCTGGCAGTTGCAGGAACATGGCCGCGCCTTCCCGCCCGGCTATCTCCACGACAGCTGGCGCGACTGGCTCTATTGGGATGTCGAGCTGCTGGCATGATGCGGGCGTTGCGGCTTGCCTTGGCCGTGCTGCTGCTTGGGCCTGGCCCGCTCGCCGCGCAGGAGGACCATAGCGGCCTGACCCGCGCTAAATATGTGCAAAACTGCCTGATGTGCCACAATCGCGCCGCGCTCGAAGGCCTGTCGGCCGACATCCTCGCCCGCCTTGCGCCGCAACCCGAGCTCAAACCAGCAGTCGCCATGCCCGGCGTCGCCTGCTGGCGCCGCTGCGACCGCTGCTTCGCGCCCGCGCCCAGACGAAGATAGAACGACCCAATGCTCACGCAAAAGCCGGTGCTATTCGCTTTGTTTCGCGATAGATCGCGTAGCATGAGAAAATTAAACCGCAGGGATTGGCTCGCCTTATCGGCTCCGGCAATTGTAAGCATGCTGGCTGCGTATTTTCATGGCCAGCAGCAGGGATGGGCTGCTGGCATCGCTATCGGAGCGCTGATGTTTGCTTTCGCTCTTTGGCTATGGCGACGGCGGATTATCAAATATCCGACCGACACTTGGAAAGCTCGCCTCTGATTAATTTGTCCCTGCTGCTTAAGCGCTCGGTATCAAGATGTGATCGCTATCCGACCGGCAACCAGTCCAGGTCCATATCCTTCTGCCGATTGGTATAATGGCCGATTTCCTCCAGCCGGGGCAGGTCGCGCAGCGTGATTCGGCCGTTCGACCGGCTGATCAGCCCTTCTTCCTCCATCTGCCGGATCATGCGGTTCACATGCACTGATGTCAGGCCGATCGAATCACCGATTTCCTCCTGCGTCAGCTTCAGGTCGAAACTGTCGGTGACGGCATCGTCGGTAACGCGGATGCGGTCGAACATGTCGAGCAGGAAGGAAGCAACCCGCGCCTTGGCCGATGTCCGCCCCAGCGACGCCAGCCGGTCGGTCATCGCCACCCGCTCGGCATTGGACAGCAGGAACAGCAACGCGGCAACACGCGGCGATTCATCGAGCAGTCGGCGCAGCGCATGCTTATCGAACGGACAAATAATCGCGTCGGTCAGCGCGATCAGCGATTCGGGCGCGCGGCTATAGATGGTGCTGGCCGACCCGATGAAATCACCCGGAAAATAGACGCGCAATATCTGGCGGCTGCCGTCAGGCATGATGACAAAACTCATCATCCGGCCTTCGCGCAGCACGAACAATTCGGTCACCGTATCATTGACACGCTGAACCATCGCCCCGCGCTTTACCTTGCGGGGGTTTTCCTCCAACCGTGCCAGTGCCGTCTTTTCCGCGTCCGACAGCGGCACCTGTTTGGCCAGCCTTGCGGCGAAACAACTTGTTGCCACCAATAACACCTTCTTCCAATTCTCGTTACGATGGCAGAACGCCTCAAGCGCCTTTTGGCTGCATTTGCGCCCGTCGCACTAAACTCGATCAAGCTGGCGACGATTGTTGCCGTTATATTGCGCGCACGCCGCGCACGGGTGACGAATGCTACGGCGTCCGCCTTGCGCGGCGCGCATTTGCCGCTATTAACCCTGTCCGATGAACCGCATTGATATTCGCGGCGGCAACGCACTGAACGGCCGCCTTCCCATTTCCGGCGCGAAAAATGCGGCTTTGACGCTGCTGCCCTGCGCCTTGTTGACCGACGAGCCGGTAACGCTGCGCAATCTGCCGCGCCTGGCCGACGTCGACAGCTTCGGCCACTTGCTGAACCAGTTGGGCGTCTCGACCATGATCGAGGGGGCAAGGCCGGAGGATTTCGGCCGCGTCCTCACTATGCGCGCGGGTCGCGTCACCTCGACCGAAGCGCCCTATGATATCGTGCGCAAGATGCGCGCGTCGATCCTGGTGCTTGGCCCCTTGCTCGCCCGTGCAGGCGAAGCGCGGGTCTCGCTGCCGGGTGGCTGCGCCATCGGCAACCGACCGATCGACCTGCATCTGAAGGCGCTCGAAGCCTTTGGCGCGGTGCTGGAGATTACCGCAGGCTATGTCCGTGCCAGCGTGCCCGATGGCGGCCTGCCCGGCGGTCACTTCACCTTCCCGGTCGTGTCGGTCGGTGCGACCGAAAACGCGCTGATGGCCGCCTCGCTCGCCAAGGGCACCTGCATCCTCGACAATGCCGCGCGCGAACCGGAAATCGTCGATCTGTGCAACCTGCTCATCGCCATGGGCGCCGATATCGAAGGCGTCGGCACCGACCGGCTGGTGATCCATGGTCGCGAACGGCTGCATGGCGCGACCTACAGCGTGATGCCCGACCGGATCGAAGCCGGCAGCTATGCCTGCGCGGTCGCCATTGCCGGGGGCTCGCTCGATCTCGCCGGGGCCAATGAAAACGACATGCACGCCATCATCGTCGCGCTGCGCGAGGCGGGGGTGCAGGTCGATCCCTATAAGGGCGGCATCCGCGTCGCCTCGGACGGAAAGCTGCGCCCGCTCACCCTCTCGACCGCGCCTTTCCCGGCCTTCCCGACCGACATGCAGGCGCAGTTCATGGCGATGTTGACCATGGCCGACGGCGCATCGGTGCTGACCGAAACCATCTTCGAAAATCGCTACATGCATGTGCCCGAACTGGCGCGCATGGGGGCGGATATCGCCGTCAATGGCCGCACCGCCGTCGTGCGCGGCGTGCCCCGCCTCGTCGGTGCCCCCGTGATGGCGACCGACCTGCGCGCCTCGATGAGCCTCATTCTCGCGGGCCTCGCTGCCGAAGGCGAAACCCAGGTCAACCGCGTCTATCATCTCGATCGCGGCTATGAACGGCTCGAAGAGAAATTGTCCGCCGTCGGCGCGGATATCGAACGGGTCAGCGATGGCTGAGGGCCGCGGCCTGGAGACGGATCGTGCCGCGCTGCTCGCGCTCTACGATCTTGATGCCGGTGGTTTCCGCAATCTGGACGAGATCACGGAGTTCGCGGCAACGCTGTGCGACGCGCCGATCGCCTTGGTCAGCATTGTCGAGGATGTGCGCCAGCGCTTCCTGGCCCGCACCGGGCTGGATGCGGAGGAGACCCCGCGCGACGTCTCCTTCTGCGCCCACGCCATGCTGGGGTCGGAGATTTTCGTCGTCCCCGACGCCACGCAAAATCATCGTTTCGCCGACAATCTGCTGGTCACTGGCCCGCCGCATATCCGCTTCTACGCCGGGGCGCCGCTTGTCGGGGCCGATGGCGTGCCGCTCGGCGCGCTATGCGTCATCGATACCAAGCCGCGCGCCGACCTGACACCGATGCAGCGCCAGGGCATGGTCCTGCTCGCCCGGCAGGTGATGGTCGAACTGGAGGGGCGTCGCCGCGACCGCGACATCATCACCTTCCAGAATGAAAGCGCGGCGGCGCTCGCCACCAGCGACCGCATGTTCCACACGCTGGCCGACACCATGCCGCAAATGGTCTGGTCGACGCTGCCCGATGGCTTTCACGATTATTATAACGCGCGCTGGTATGAATATACGGGCACGCCTGCTGGTTCGACCGATGGTGATGGGTGGAACGGCGTCTTTCATCCCGACGATCAGGAGCGCGCCTGGGGCCGCTGGCGCACCAGCCTGGTCACCGGCGAACCCTATGAGATCGAATATCGGCTGCGCCACCATAGCGGCGAATATCGCTGGACCCTGGGCCGCGCCTTGCCGATCCGGGATGCCGAAGGCACGATCACCCGCTGGATCGGCACCTGCACCGACATTCACGAACAGAAATTGATGATGGAAGAGCGCGAGATGATCGCGCACGAACTCTCCCATCGGATCAAGAACATCTTTTCGGTCATCGCTGGCCTCATTGGCCTGTCCGCGCGCCAGCATCCGCAGATCAGCGATGTCGCCGACGATTTGCGCGACCGCATCCTGGCCCTGGGTCGCGCGCATGATTTCGTGCGCCCGCACAGCGCCGACTCTGCGCCGCAGCCGGGGCAGGGGGTCGGCAGCCTGTCGGGTATCCTCAAGCAGATTTTCGCGCCCTATCGCGGCACGGACGGCTCGCGCATCCTGCTATCGGGCGACGATGCCGCGATCGACGACCGTTCCGCGACACCGCTTGCGCTGCTCTTCCACGAACTCGCCACCAACGCCGCCAAATATGGCGCGCTCTCGGTGCCGGACGGACGCGTGCTTCTCGATGTCAGCGCGGTCGGCGACGATATCCGTATCGACTGGCGTGAAGAGGGCGGGCCGAGCGTGGCGCCTTCCAGCACCGACGGGTTCGGCAGCCGCCTGATGACGCTCAGCGTCGAACGGCAACTGGGTGGTAGAATCGAGCGCGAATGGCGCTCGGAGGGCCTTGCGATCAGCCTCTGGATTCCGCGCCGTTCGATGAGTCGGACGGCAGGAAAGGAATAAAGCCCGCAATATCGGCGGCGCACGGTTCCGGCGTTTCCTCTGCCGCCAGCTGCAACGCCGCCACGATGCTATGCGCGCGAAACGGCTTGGTGATGACGCCCAGCGCCGCCACCGAAGCCGGGCCGATCTGGGCGGGATTGGCGGTCACATAGATGACCCGCACGCCATGATGCAGCGCCAGTTCCATGCCGATCGCCGGACCCGTCGGCCCATCGCGCAGGTTGAGATCGACGAGCGCGATGTCGCATGAATCGGCGCAGGCCAACGCGGCATCCCGGTCGGCCGCGATCGCGCCGACGTCGAATCCGGCGTCCTCGACGATCTGCTCGATTTCCAGCGCGACGAATATCTCGTCCTCGACGATCAGAACCTTCTTGCTCATTCCCATTTCCATATAACCTGGATCAACGGAATGTCCCGCGCGCGGATTCAGTTCCCCCGCTGGCGGATAAAGCCTTGAAAACTACACTATTGGACAGGCCTCACGCCGCCTCGCTGGTCCACAGCGTCTCGAACTCAGTGCCCTTCATCAACAGCACCGACGCCGGATAGCCGCCCTCGCTTGCCTGCCGCGCGGTCGCCGTCGCGCTTTCGACCGCCGCCTCTTGGGTCGCGAACGGGCCATAATAGCTGTTGTTCAGATTGATCTTCCACGCGCCATCATGGTGCAGGACGATGTAGCGGGCATGGGGCAGATTGGGGGGCAGGGACATGCTACAAAACCTCTATATTATAATGATGCCAGGCCATGATCGCCGCCGCGCCGCGATGCGGTCGCCAGGCGTCGGCCAAAGCGCGGGTCGCCTTCTCGCTCGGCCGTTCGGGCAATCCCAATATCCGCCCGGTCTCGATCTGCACGGCCAGGTCGCCCGCCGGCCAGATATCGGGCCGCCCTTCGGCGAACAACAGATAGATTTCCGCCGACCAACGCCCGATCCCCTTGATCCTCACCAGTTGTGCAATCGCGTCCTCGTCATCGGCGGGCAGGGCGTGGAGGTCCAGCGCGCCCGAAACCACCATCTCGGCCAGGCTCCGCGCATAGCCCTGCTTCTGCCGCGACAGCCCGCACGCCCGCAACGCATCATAGTCCCGCGCCAGCAGCACGTCGGGCGCACAACCTTCGCCCAGCTCGGCCTCCAGCTTGCGCCACACCGCGCCCGCCGATGCCACGCTCACCTGCTGTCCGACGATCGTGCGCAGCAATGTCTCATAGCCCGGCTCGCGCACCCGCGGCTCAGGATAGCCCGCCCGCGCCAGCGCGGCGGCGAAGCCCGGCTCGATGGCGGCGATCGCGTCCAGGCTGTCGCGCAACTGCTGCGCCGTCGTCACCATGATCTTTCCCTCAGCAGCGCTTGATTTCCGGCCGTCCCTCGGTCAGAGCAGCGGAGATAATTTCCTAGGGGACTGGATAGATGCCGAAACTGATCGTGGTCAACCGTGCGGGCGAAGAACAGGCTGTCGAAGGCGACAATGGCCTGTCGGTGATGGAAGTCATCCGCGACAACGGCTTTGACGAATTGCTGGCCCTGTGCGGCGGTTGCTGCTCCTGCGCCACCTGCCATGTCTATGTCGATCCCGACTTCGCCGATGTGTTGCCTGCGATGACCGAGGATGAAAACGACCTGCTCGACAGCTCGGACCACCGCAACGACACCAGCCGCCTGTCCTGCCAGGTCGTGCTGAGCGACGCGCTCGACGGTCTGCGCGTCACCATCGCTCCCGAAGACTGATCTCAAAAAATCCTCCCCTGCAAGGGGAGACGGAGGGGTGTCACCCTATCAACAGGGCGACACCCTTTCCTTTCTGCTACCGACTCGCCGCCGCATAGAGCGCGATCGCCGCCGCATTGGAGACGTTCAAACTCTCCATCCGCGGACTGATCGGCAGCTTCGCCAATATGTCGCAATGCGCCATGCTGTTGTGGCGCAAGCCTTCGCCCTCGGCCCCCAGCACCAGCGCCACGCGCGATTCGCCGATCGCTTCGCCCAGCACTGTGTCGGCATCGCCATCCAGGCCGATGCGCCAATAGCCTGCCTCGGCAATTTCATCGAGCGCCCGCGCCAGGTTCACCACCCGCACCCACGGCATGATTTCCAGCGCGCCCGATGCGGCCCGCGCCAGCACGCCCGATTCGGGCGGCGCATGCCGGTCCTGCGTGACGATGCACAGCGCGTCGAACGCGGCCGCCGACCGCAGGATCGCGCCGACATTATGCGGGTCCGTCACCTGGTCCAGCACCAGGATTGGGCGTTTGTCGTCGCGGCCCTGTTCCAGCACTTCGTCCAGCCAGACATCGTCCAGCGGTTCGACTTCGGCAACGATGCCCTGATGCGGCGCGTCCGACGGGACCATCCGGCCCATGTCGGCGACGTCGGCATAGACGATCGGCAGCACCGGGGGCAGATCGAGCGGGGCGAGCGCTTCGCGCGTGCCCCATATCTTGCGCACGATGCGATTGGGGTTGGCGAGAGCCGCGATAACGGCGTGACGCCCATAGAAGCGCGGGAAGGCGCCCTTGGGCTTGGCGGAGCGATGACCTCTTTTCATGATTGCGCTCATTTCACATCCACCCATTGACAGGCAAGCCTCGTTTCGCCATTGAGCCGCCTCCGGCGCGATGAAAGGCAGTTTTCTGTCATCGCACAGGGTACTGGACAGGTGGCCGAGTGGTTAAAGGCAGCAGACTGTAAATCTGCCGGGCTACGCCCTACGTTGGTTCGAACCCAACCCTGTCCACCACCCTGGCGCATGGCGCCCCGGCGCGCGGCCTCTTCCGGGTTTCCGGCTGGCGCGCCCTCCCACCGAGCCCGCTGAGAGACGAAAGGGAAGCGCCCATGGCGTGGCTTATCCTCGGCATCGCTATATTTACCGAAATCTGCTGGGCCTTGAGCCTCAAATGGGCCGCAGGGCTCGCGACCTGGCAGGCGTCGATCATCCCGATCGCGCTCAGCTTCCTCAACATGGGCCTCCTCGCCCTCGCCATGCGCGGCATCCCCGCCGGCACCGCCTATGCCGTCTGGACCGGCCTTGGCGCTGTCGGCGTCATCATCGGCGGCATCCTCTTCTTCGGCGACCGCGTGAACGGCGTGCAGATGGGCTTCATGGCGCTGATCGTGGTGGGCGTCGCGGGGACGAAGTTTTTCGCGAGTACGTGAGGAAAGGGTAGCGGCAGGATAGCAGCAGTCGAGGTGGGGCTTTAGTTACTGCGCAGTGATCGGTTTTTCCCAGAACCTGCCATTTCTAAAGCTTATCGCTAGAGCTAAAGGGTTCTACACGGTATCCGAAATGATTCGACAGAATTTCTGATTATCCGCAATATGGCAAGATGCTGAGCGATATCACCGTATTTATCGATGAAGGCGGAGACCCTGGCGTTAAGGATGGTCTCAAGTTTTCTGATACTCGATATGAATGGTTTACGCTTGGTGCTTACGTAATTCGTACTGAAAATGAGCCGAACGCGGTTGCAACGGTCAGAAAAATTATGGAGGGCGTTAAGGGCTATCAAAAGCCCGACCTTCATTATGCTAATCTTCCTCTCGCATCACGGGTTCCGGCCTGCAGATATATTGCGACCGTACCTTCACGTGCATTTTGCCTTCTATCACATAAGACAAATCTCAGAGAATATACGAATCCCATTTTAGGCAAAATGAAATCGTCTCAGTTTTATAACTGGTGTTGTCGGCTATTGCTGGAACGGGTCATGTATTGGTATCGGCAGCAGATAGATAACGGTGACGTAGCTGAAAATCCCATAAAGATCGTATTTTCCGAGCGAGGTGGTCATGATTATGAGCACATGTTCAGCTATTTCGAGCGACTGATAGATCAAGCCAAACATGGAGGATTTAAAAAGAAGCCAAAGTGCTTTGAGGCAAGTATGATGAATCGTTCGCATTGGTCGATCGAGCCGCACTCGAAAATCGCAGGATTACAGTTGGCAGATGCGATTGCTAGCGCCTTCTATCAGGCAGCAAACCGTCGATCACCGAATTGGGCCGTTGAGCCTGCACGGGCTCTGGCCCCGATTATGGGAGAACGGCTGGGTGGAAGCGCTTGTGACGTGGGTGTGACAGTTTGGCGGGACTGTCAGGATTTCCGTGTGTGGCCGGGCATAATGGGCAACAAGGAGTCCCACCATGTCACGACGCAAAGAACCTGCCATACCGAATGAGCTTCTCGATCAGCTTTTGGCGGGTGGCGCTGCCA
>Ga0209231_1000666_pt1 | contig 17156 bp, 16 predicted proteins | sample Deesub45470m_DNA_FD_188086 | JGI IMG/M metagenome (GOLD analysis project Ga0209231, IMG submission 188086) | Deep subsurface microbial communities from North Pacific Ocean - 450_OLKR46/470m Metagenome (SPAdes) (version 2) | ecosystem: Environmental > Terrestrial > Deep subsurface > Unclassified ... | reverse complement strand
GACAGGCCCTGGGGTGCGCCCGCCGGCGGGTGCGGATCATGACCCCCTACTTCATCCCCGATCGCTCCCTGATCGCGGCCATCAACACTGCCGCGCTGCGCGGCGTCGAAGTCGAAATCCTGCTCCCCGAGCGCAACAACCTCCCCTATGTGGGGTGGGCCTCCCGGGCCTATCACTGGGAACTTCTTCAGTATGGCACCCGCATCTATTATCAGCCTCCGCCCTTCGTCCACAGCAAGTTTTTGCTCATCGACGACCAGTACGCCCTGATCGGCTCGGCCAACCTTGATCCCCGCAGCCTGCGCCTCAACTTCGAGTTCAATGTCGAGGTCTACGACCGCTCCCTGACGACCCTCCTTGCCGAACACTTCGATCGGGCCCGGGAGGCGGCAATTCCGGCCACCCTCGCCTCCGTCGATGCCCGCCCCCTCCCGGTGAAACTCCGCGACGCTTTCGCCAAGCTTTTTTCTCCCTACCTGTAAAAAAAGCGGCCGTTGCGGCCGCTTTTTCATTCGGAGATCGTTTCGTCTCCCCCGTTTTTTTCGGCCTTCCGCACGGGAAGGCTACAACTCTCGGAGAGTCAGGTCTGAACACCCAACTTGGGGAGAATCCAGCGATTCAGAACATACCAGGCGGCAAAAAAGCCGAGAATACCGAGAATTTCCATCATGACCTCCTTTGTATTGTTTTTTGACTATATATCAGAGTCTAAATGCTTTACTACCATTTTCTCCTTTTCCTTTGCCTTGACGGATGGAAGAGGGGCGTTATAGTCCTGCAATGGATTCAACCATCAGCGCAAGGGAGATCATGATGACAAAAAATATGTTGCGGCGGGAGTTTCTCACGGCCTCCGGTCTCGGGGCGGCAGCCCTCTTTCTTGGCGGGACGGCCATGGCCGCCCCCTCGCCCGAGGCGCTGCGCGGCCTGGTCGAGGTCGACCAGAACCTCTTTCTCGGCATCAACCGCGGTGGAGACCCGGCCAAACGGTCGGTTCTGGAGAAGAAGCACGCCCCGATGATCGAGGCCCCGGCGACGGTCAAGGCCGGGGAACCCTTCGCCGTGACGGTGACCGTCGGCGAGATCCTCCACCCCATGGGGGCGGCGCACTATATCGAGGGGATCGAGCTTTTTGCCGGCAACGAACCGGCCGGACGCATCTTTTTTTCTGCGGATTTGAGTCTGCCGCAAGCCACCTTTCATCTCAAATTGGCCAAAGGGGTGACCCTGGTGGCCCGCCAGTACTGCAACCTGCACGGTCTGTGGGAAAGCCGCCTCGACCTCAAGGTGACCTGACCTCCCCGGCTGGCCTGCACCTCCCCAGATTCTCAGGCACTGCGCTGCAGGTGCTCGCGGATGAGGACGTTGACCTGCGCCGCCTCGGTCACCGGCGCCATGTGCCCCCCCGGGACCCAGACCCGGGTGCAGTTGGGGAGAACGTCCCCCAGAAGCTCGGCGACCCGGAGAGCGGGAAGACGGCTCTGCCGGCCGGCCATGAGACAGATCGGAAGATCGAGTGTGCGGCAGTCGTCGAGAGAGAGGGGATCGTCAAGGAGGGCACGGAAATCGGCCGGGGCCTTGACGATGGAGGCGGCGAGCAGTTCCCGGGTCCGCAAGGAGGTGGCGGCAAAGCTCCCCTCCCCCCCCCAGTAATCGATGAAGCGGGCCGCAGCCGCCAGGGGATCGCCGGCTTCGAGAGCGGCGGCCAGATCCCGGGCCATCTCCAGAACCGGTTGCAGGGCTGGGTCGTCCCGCCGCAGCAGGTGGAAGGCGACCGGTTCAAAGAGGGTCAGGGAACGCAGCTGCTGCGGCCGGTCATGGGCGAGACGCAGGGCCACGGCGCCGCCATAGGAGTGGCCGACCAGATGAAAGGGCTCCCCCTCTTCGAGGAGCCCCGCCAGGCCGCGCTCGACGAGAGCGATTTCGTCGCCAAGAGAGAAGGTGCCGGTTCCGGCCGGAAGGGGCGTCGCCCCGTATCCGTAGAGATCGAAGGCGATGACCCGGTACGCCCCTTTGAGCAGCCGCGCCAGGGAACGCCACTGGTCCTTGGAACTCATGGAGCAGTGGAGAAGGACCACCGGGACGCCGCTCCCCATCTCCCAGTAAGCGGGAGTGACCGTTGCCGTCATTTTCAAGGGGCTCCCCTCCAAAGCCGCAGTGGTTCAGCCGACCTGCAACTGATTGACCACGTCGACGACTCCCGGCGTGTACCAGCAGTCTTTTTCGGCGGCGTCCTTTTCGATTTCCGAACCGACCTGACCGCGCAGAGTCACGACACCCTGTCTCGCCTCGATGCGGAATTTTTTCGGGTCGACGAGGAAATCCTTTTCCATGATGGTGGTCAGATTGTCCTTGAGCTCCTCGTCGTTGTCTTCCTCCGGCGGATGGACGACCAGGAGGTTGCGCACGTCCGTCACACCCCTGACCCACCAGCAGAGAACTTCGCAGAGCCGCACCTGGACCAGGGAGCGGACCGAGCCGCGCAGGATGACGCCGCCGCGGGTATCGGTCTCGATGTCGATCTGCCCCTCTTCGATGTTGCGCTCGGCGACAAAGGAACGGCGGATATGCTCGGCGATTTCCAGATCCCCCATGGGGTTGGGGGTTTCGACCCGGAGTTCGTCGTGCACGGACTTCACCCCGTCGACTCCGCCGGCGAGACGGACGGCGACCCGCTTGGCCCCCACCGTCGGCACCTCCCCGCCCAGAGTCACATACCCCCCCTCGCTGCCGACAAGGAGCTGACTGCTGTGAAGCCGGACCCGCGGGTCCTGGCTGAGGACCCCTTCGACCTGCGCAATGATGTGGCGATCGCTGTTTTCCATCGTCTCCCCTCCCTTCCCGGGCGCCCCCGGCAACGGTGCAGAACGCCCCGAGACGGGGCTGCCTACCTGCAGTGTAGCGCGGTTTTTCCCCTTCTCAAGGAGATCAGAAGAGGAGGACGGGACAGCGGACGTTGTGCAGGGCGTAATTGGCGACGGTGCCGAAGAGGACGTCGCGGATTTCGCCGCTGCCGCGGCGGCCGAGGATCAGCAGATCGAAGGCCTCGTCATCGGCGATACGGCAGACCAGCTGACGCGGCGCTCCGCTCTCGAGGCGCACCTCGGCCTGGAGGCCGGACTCCAGGAGTTGTTGCTGCAGCCCCCGCAGCAGCAGCTCGCCGGACTTGAGAGCGCTCTGGCGGATCATCTCGCGCTGGAAGTCGGGGATCATCCGGTAGGCGAAGCGCTCGACATCGATGACGTGCAGCAAAAGCAGCGGAGCCGGAAATCGCTCCCGGTGGGCGATGATCGCCGCGATGGTTTTGGCGGTGGTGGCGGAACTGTCGACGGGAACCAGGATCCTGAAAGTCATGGACGCACCCCTGGAAAGAAATAATTAGCCGCCGTAGCCATAGATCAGCCGCGGCAGAAACAAGACCAGATCGGGCCAGAAGGTCAGCACCATCAGGATGAATATCTGGATGAGCAGAAAAGGGAGGACCGCCCGGGAGACGTAGAGAAGGTCGCGGTCGGCCACCGCGCCGGAGATGTAGAGGCTGACCCCCAGCGGGGGGGTGCAGTAGCCGATGCCGAGGTTGACGGTCATCAGCAGCCCGAAGTGCATGGTATCGATGCCGAACTTGTGCAGCAGGGGAAGGAAAATCGGGGTGAGAATCAGGGTCGCCGAGATGATGTCCATGAACATTCCGATGATCAGCAGCAGGATGTTAACGGCCAGGAGAAAGACCCAGGGGCTCTGGATGTTGGCGACCACGGCGTTGGCGATCTTGTCCGGTATCTGCTGAAAGGTGAGGTATTCGCCGAAGACCGAGGCTCCGGCGACGATCACCAGCAGCGTCGCCGAGGTCACCGCCGAGGAGACGATGACTTTCTTGACGTCGCCCAGACGCATGTCCCGGTGGATGCAGATCTCGACGAAGAAGGCGTAGAAGCAGGCGACCACCGCCGCCTCGTTGGCGGTGAAGAGACCGGAATAGATGCCGCCGAAGATCAGCACCGGCAGGAGGAGGGCCCAGATGCTCTCCCTGAGGGTCGACAGGACTTCCGCCAGGGCGGGGCGCGGCTTGGTCCGCACCCCCTGGCGCCGGCAGAAGAACCAGGCGTAGAGGGACATGGCGATCATGATGAGCATCCCGGGGATGAAGCCTGTGAGAAAGAGGGCTTCGAGGGAGTCGTTGCTGACCATGGCATAGAGGATCATGGAGATGGAGGGGGGGATGACCACGCCGAGTATCGGCGCCGTGGTCATGATGCCGACGCTGAACTCCTCGTCATAATCGTTTTCCATCAGCGCCGGAATCATGAAGCCGCCGATGGCGACAACCGTCGCCACCGTCGAGCCGGAGATGGCGCCGAAAAAGCCGCAGGCGAGGACGCCGGCCATCGCCAGGCCGCCGGGGAGAAAACCGACCAGGACGTTGGCCGTTTTGATCAGCTTCTGGACGATGGTGCCGGTGGTCATGATGTTGCCGCAGAGAACGAAGAAGAGGACGACGATCAGAGCGAACTTGTCCATGCTGCGGTAGAGGACCTCGACGACGATCTGCGGGTCGAGGCCGACCACAAAGACCAGGCCGACCAGGCCGGTGAAGAAGAGGGCCATGAAGACCGGGACCGTCGCCGCCAGGGAGCCGAGGAGGAGCGCAAAAATGAGGAGATAGCTGTTGTCCATAGTCATCTGACTCCGGCGCCGGCCGGGGAAGGGGACGATTGATGGGCGGAACGGGTCCTGGGGATCACTGCTCCACCGTCGAACCCCGCCAGTCCTCGATCATGACCATCAGGGTGCGGATAAACATCATCCCCCCCATGAGCGGCAGTACGGCATAGAAGAGCCATTCGCGAATCTGCAGGGTGGCGGTGCGGGCGTACTCGTCGTGATAGACGGAGACGGTCATCTTCATCCCAAGCCAGACCATCAGAAGGGCAAAGACCAGGACCGCCAGGTGACTGAGGAGGGTCAGGGCCTTCTTGGTTACGGGAAAGATCTGGGGGACGGCGTCGATGCGGATCAGGGAGCGGCTGCGGATGGCGACGCTGCAGCCGATGTAGGTGGTGAAGAAGATCACCTTGCGCACCACCTCGTCGGACCAGTAGAGGTTGATGGAGGTCGTCTTGCGCAGGATGACGTTGGCCATGGCCGCCAGCAGGGCGACGGCGACGGCGACAAAGAGGGACCAGTCCTCGACAAATACGAAGGCGCGGTCGATGGCCTTGAAGGTTCTTTTCAGCATAGGTGTGTCCTGATGGGTGAATCTCATATATGAATCTGGTCCTCTTGATCGCCTGCTGCCTTGCGTCTCCCCGGCCAGAGGCCGGCCAGGCCTGAGTCGAAGCGCCTGGCCGACAGGCAAAAAACCCAGGAATCGGCGAAACAAATAACCTGGCAGGACCTTGGTAACCCAAAAAAGGGCCGGGGAGATCGCTCTCCCCGGCCGCTGTTGTCTGCCATGATCCCGGGGAAATCAGTCCCCCAGGGTCGAGCGTACCTGGGCCAGATAATCGGCACCGATCTTCTGACCCCAGGTTTCATAGACCGGCGCGGTGAGTTTGACCAAAGCGCCCTTATCATCCTCCGAAAGAACGAAAAATTCAACCCCCTTGGCCTTGGCCGCGGCGATCTGTTCTTCATGCTGCGCCCGGGTGCGGACGCGGGAGGCGGCGCTCTCCTCCTCGATGACCTCGAGGAGGATCTGCTGCAGGTCGACGGGGAGCTTTTCGAACCACTGGCGGTTCATCAGGTGGATGAAAAGCCCCTGGGCGTAGTTGACTTCGGTGAAAAATTTGGCGACTTCGAACTTTTTGGTAATGTTGCAGACCGTCGGGGTGTGGTCGAGGCCGTTGATCACTCCGGTCTGCAGCGCCTGGGGTACGTCCGGCCAGGGCATGACGGTGAACTTGAGCCCCCAGGCCTTGTAGATGTCCGTGTTGACCGGCGCCTGGGCGATGCGGAAGTTGACCCCGGCGGCGTCTTCCAGGGTGCGCACCGGCGTCGTCGTCGCCCAGCCGTAGGTGCCGTAACCGGTGATGTCGGGGACCATGATCCCCTCGGCGAAGGCCGCCTCGCTGAACGGTTTCCAGAGCTCCGGGGTATTGCGGAAGGCGTCGAGTTTGTCGAAGGTGTCGACGACGTAGGGGAGATTGACGATGCCGAGGCGATCGGCGACGTTGGCGGCGGCCACCGAGGAGCTGAGCATCCCCTGCACGGCGCCGAGCTTGAGCTTGCTGATGACGTCCTTTTCCCCGCCGAGCTGGGACAGGGGGCGGAAATCCACATAGAGCCGGCCGCCGCTCTTCTCCCAGACCCGGTCACGAATCCGGTAGCCGACGCCGACCCCTTCGATGGCCGGGTGGGAGACATTGGAGAGAATATAGGTGTATTCGGCCTTGGACGGGTCGAAGGCCGGCTTCCAGGTGGCCAGGGGATCCTGGGGAGCGGCGGCGGTGGTCGCCTCCGGAGCCTTGGCTTCCTTGGCCGGGGGGGCTTCTTCCTTCTTGCAGGCCGTCGGGGCCAGCAGCAGGGTGAGTGCCAGCAGGACGATCCATCCTCTTTTCATCTTGAACGCTCCTTTTGCAGGATTAATGGGATTGGCGAGAGGGCAGCTTAACACAAACACCGTTTGTTTTAAAAACGGTTTCTCGCCCACCAACTCCCTGTTCTCTCCCAAATTTTCCCGGACAAGAATCCCGTTCGGCGGGGCGGAACACCTTCCCGACAAACACCGCGACTCAGCGGCCGAGGGTGGAGCGGACCCGGGCGAGAAAATCTTCGCCGACTTTCGCCCCCCAGACTTGGTACACGGGGAGGCTCAGTTCCATGAGCGTGTCGCGATCTTCCGCCGCCAGGGTGAAGAATTCGACCCCTTTGAGTTCGGCGGCGGCAATCTCGGCGTCCTGCTGCCTGCGGGTGAGGCTGCGGGCGCGGGCGCTCTCCGCTTCGATGGCCGAAAGCAGAATCGCCTGCAGGTCGGCGGGGAGTTTGTCGAACCAGGTGCGGTTCATCAGGTGGATGTAGAGCCCCTGGGCGTAATCAAGGCGGGTGAAGTAGCGGGCGACGTCGAATTTTTTGGTGATGGAGCAGACGATCGGAGTGTGATCGAGACCGTTGATCACCCCGGTTTGCAGCGCCTGCGGGACGTCGGGCCAGGGCATGACGGTAAACTTGAGCCCCCAGGCCTTGTAGATATCGGCGTTGACCGGAGCCTGGGCGATGCGGAAGTTGATCTCCCGGGCATCCTCAAGGGTGCGCACCGGCGCGGTGGTTGCCCAGCCGTAGGCGCCGTAGCCGGTGAAATCGACGACCTTGATTCCCTGTTCCAGAGCCGTAGCGCCGTATTCGGCGAACAGCGCCTGATCGTTGCGGAAGGCTTCGAGTTTGTCGAAGCTGTCGACCACGAAGGGGAGGTTGACGACGCCCAGCCGGTCGGCGACGTTGACCGCCGCCACCGAGGAGCAGAGCATCCCCTGCACGGCGCCGAGTTTGAGCTTGCTGATCACGTCCTTTTCGCCGCCGAGCTGCGCCAGGGGGCGGAAGTCGACGTAGAGACGGCCGCCGCTCTCCCGCCAGACTCGATCGCGAATGGCAAAACCGACCGCGATCCCCTCGATGGCCGGGTGATCGACGTTGGAGAGGGTGTAGACAAAGGAGGCGCCGGAGGGGTCGAAGGCCGGTTTCCAGGCCGCCAGGGGATCGTTGCCGGAGGGGGCCTCCTGCGCCTTTGCCGCCGGGGCGGGAGGCGCTTCCCTGTCACAGCCGCCGATCAGGAAGACTGCAAAACCCGCAGCCAGCAGAAACGCCCACTGAAAAGACCGATGCACCATCGCTGTTCTCCTTTGGTAAAACATGGAAATCTGAATGAAATCCAGTAGTATTGGAGTTCATTTACTCAGCGGAAGCATAGCGGCGGGACAAGGGAGGGTCAAGGGAAAATTACTTCGGACGAAAGGGTCCCCGCCGCCGCCCTAAGGGACATTCCCCTTGACCCGATCTATTTTTTAATATATATTTTTTTTCGAATACTTAAAAAGGGGGACCCCGATCATGCGCATCACCCTGTTTATTTCACTTCTCCTCATTGGCATCCCCAACCCCGGCCAGGCCGCTGGCGTCGATCTGCGCCAGGCCCTGCGCGAGGCGGTGGCCGCCCGTCCCTTCGTCGAGGCGTCACGCCAGGAGGCGAAATCCGCCCGCTCGGCCGCCGACGCCGCCCGCAGCCGTTATTTTCCCCGGGTCACCCTCAGCGAGACCTTCAGCGCCACCGACGAACCGGCCGGAAGTCTCTTTGCCACCCTCAATCAGGAACGCCTGATCCTTTTTCCCTCGGCCGCCCCCTACAACGACCCTCCCACGACCCGGGACTTCGAGACTCGACTCACCCTCGAGCAGCCGCTCTTCGATCCCGACATCTCCTTTTCCGCCCGGCGCGCCGACCGGGGAGCCGAGGCCGCCGAGGCCGGGGCCCGCTGGAGCGCCGAAGAAGCTGCCTTCACCGCCTTTCAGGCTTACCTGGCCGTGCAGAGCGCCGGATCGGCCCGGCAGTGGGCCGAGAGTTCGCTCAAGGAAGCCCGGGAAACCGAACGCCTCGCCGGGCTGCGCCAGGAGGCCGGGCTCGGCCTCCTGGCCGAGACTCTGCGGGCCCGGGTGGCTCTTGCCGAAGCCGAGCGCCGCGCCCTCAGCTCCGGCAACGACCTGACCCTGGCCCGTAAAACCCTGGCGCTGGCCCTGGGGCGCAGCGGCGGCGAGGCCGACATCGCCGCGCCTCTTTCCGCCGGGGAATTCGCCGCCGTCCCGACCGTTGCCGGGGGGGAACGGGCCGACCTTTCGGCCCTGGCCCACCAGGCCGAGGCCGCCGATCTCGCCTATCGTCAGAGCCGCGCCGCCTTTCTCCCCAGGGCCGGGCTCAGCGCCGCCTATGCCCTGCACGATGAAGAAACCCCCTTCGGCGCCGAGGGGAGCGCCTGGAGCCTCCGGGCCGGCTTGACATGGGAGATTTTCCGTGGCCTGGAAAGATCGCATCTGAAACAGAGCGCCGCCGCCGCCAGAAACGCCGCCGTGGCGCGGCGAATGGAGATCGCCCGCCAGGCCGAATTCCACCTGGAAGAAGCCCGGCTGCGCGCCGAAGAAGCGCGCCTGCAGCTCGACTCGGCCCTCCAGGCACTGGAAGCCGCCGAGGAAAGCCGGCGCCTTTTGCTCGACCGCTATGACGCCGGCCTCAGCAATCTCAGCGACCTCCTGGCTCTCCAGACGGCCCTCGACGGCGCCCGTTTCGAGGCGGTCAGCGCCGAAAACCGACTGATCCTCGCCCTGGGAAACATCCGTTTCCAGAGCGGAACCTTTGTCGAATCCTTCCTTTCCACCGAGGAGAATTCCCCGTGAAAATGACCGCCCTCTTTACAGTCCTGCTGACCACCGCTTCGCTCTTCGGCTGCGGAGGCGAGATCGAACCGGGCCGGACGGCCGCCGAGGCGCCGGTGATCAGCGGGCTCCCCCTGGCGACCGCCGTCGTTTCCTCGGTTTCGCAAGCGAATTTTCATATCGGAACCGTGGAGAGCCCCGATCGCGGGACCCTCGCCGCACAGGTCGACGGGCGCATCCTGAACATCGCCGTGCGCCCCGGCGACCGGGTCGAAAAGGGAGACCTCCTCATCACCCTCGGCGACAATCAGGGACGAGAGCGACTCGCCGAAGCGGAAGGAGCGCGCAAGGGAGCGGCAGCCCGCCTGGACCTGGCAACAAAAACCGCGGCCCGTTACCGGGAACTCTTCACCCGCAGCGCCGTCACCCCCCAGGAAATGGACCGGATCGGCGCCGAGCTGGAGATGGCCCGTCAGGGTCTGGCCCAGGCGACGGCGGCCGTCGAGGTCGCCCGCACCGCCGCCGCCCATTCCCACCTCAGGGCTCCCTATTCGGCCCGGGTGGTCCGCAAGCTCATCGAGGAAGGGTCGACGGTTTTCCCCGGCACGCCGCTGCTGGTCCTCGACCGGGCCGGGGCCTGGCGGGTGCGGGTCAATCTTCCCGAATCGAGCCTGGCCGAAACGACCCTCGGCACCCCCTTTACGGTGGAAATCCCAGCCCTCGGGGCAAGGATCGGCGGCCGGGTCGGTGAAATCCACCCGGCCGCCGACCCCGACACCCGCTCTTTTGCCGTCAAACTCGACCTCGACCCGGTGAACGGACTCAGCGCCGGGCTCTTTGCCCGGGTCTCGGAAGCCGCCGAAGCCACGGAAACGATCCAGATCCCCGCCACCGCCCTTGTTCACCGCGGCCAGCTCACCGGGATCTATGTCGTCGAAGAGGGGGTCCTGCGCTACCGCCTCGTCAAGACCGGACGCACCTTCGGCGACCAGGTGGAAATCCTCTCCGGACTCGCCGCCGGCGAATCCTACGTGGTCGACGAAACCCGGCGGGCCCGCAGCGGCTCCCGGGTGGAGGGCTGATAGATGGCGGAGAAACAGCACTCCTTTGCAACGCGAATCGTCGACAAGTTTCTCGAGGGAAACCTCTCGATCATCCTCATCGTCCTGTCGCTGCTGGCCGGAGCCGCCGCCCTCCTCCTGACCCCCCGGGAGGAAGAGCCGCAGATCGTCGTCCCCATGGCCGACGTCTATGTCCACATGCCGGGCGCCAGCGCCGAAGAAGTCGAAAAGCAGGTCTCGACCCGCCTCGAAAAGCTCCTCTATCAGGTCGACGGCGTCGAATACGTCTATTCCATGTCCCTCCCCGACATGGCGGTGGTCACCGCCCGTTTTTACGTCGGCGAGGACCGCATCGATTCCCTGGTCAAGCTGCACAACAAGATCAGCACCCAGATCGACCTCATCCCTCCGGGGGTCAGCGGCTGGGTCGTCAAGCCGGTGGAGGTCGACGATGTGCCGATCGTCAACCTCTCCCTCTACTCCGAAAAATCCACGGATTTCGAGCTGCGCCGGGTCGCCGAAGAAGTCGTCGACCGCCTGCAGTCGGTAAAAAACACCTCGATCACCACTGTCATCGGCGGCCGGGTCCGGGCCATACGCGTCGATCTCGACCCGCAGGGGGTGAGCGCTCGGGGTCTCACCCTCCTCGATATCCGCCGGGCTCTCGACGGCGCCAACCTCGAACTCCCGTCAGGCAGCTTCCAGCGGAACAACGGCGAGATCCTGGTGCGAGGCGGCGCCTTTTTCCGCTCCGCCGCCGAGGTCGCAGACCTGGTCGTCGGCGTCAACGAGGGGATCCCGGTCTACCTGCGGGACGTCGCCACTGTGGCCGACGACATGGCCGAAGCCGAAACTTACACCCGGCTCCGTTTCGGCCCGGCCGGCGATGCGGCGGCAACGGCCGAAGGACGCGAGTACCAGGCGGTCAACATCGCCGTCGCCAAAAAGAAGGGGACCAACGCCGTGGTCGTCGCCAAAGAGGTGATCGCGGCGGTGCGAGGAATGGAAGGGACGATCATCCCCGACGGGATCGAGGTGCGGGTCACCCGCAACTACGGCGAAACAGCCGACCACAAGGTCAACGAGCTCATTACCCACCTGGTGATCGCCATCGTCACCGTCCTCGCCCTGGTCTTCTTCGCCCTCGGCTGGCGCGAGGCGCTCATCGTCGCGGTGTCGATTCCGATCATCTATTCGCTGACCCTCATCGTCAACTACTGGTTCGGCTTCACCATCAACAGAGTCACCCTCTTCGCCCTCGTTCTTGCCCTGGGGCTTCTGGTCGACGACCCGATCGTCGACGTCGAGAACATCTACCGCCACTTCAAGATGAAGAAGGAGCCGCCGAGGGACGCCGTCCTCTCGGCCATCGACGAGGTCCGCCCGCCGGTGATCCTGGCGACGCTGGCGGTCATTCTCTCCTTTTTGCCGATGCTCTTCATCACCGGGATGATGGGCCCCTATATGCGGCCGATGGCCATCAACCTGCCGTTGACCATGGTCATGTCGCTTCTGGTCGCCTTCACCGTCACCCCCTGGATGAGCTACCACGTCCTCAAGGGACAATACGGCACGGAGGAGAAGGAATACATCCTCGAAGAGAGCCGCATCTATCGCGTCTACCGGCGCCTGATGACCCCCTTTCTCGAATCGCGGGGGAAGGCCTGGACTCTGGTCGGGGTGGTCCTTCTGCTGCTTCTGGGATCGATGGCCATGCCGGCGCTGAACATGGTGCCGATGAAGATGCTCCCCTTCGACAACAAGAACGAGTTCCAGCTGGTGGTCGACCTCCCCGAAGGAACGACCCTCGAGACCACCGACGCCGCCGTGCGCGCCCTCGAGGATTATCTGGCCACGGTCAACGAGGTCACCGACTTCGAATCGTACGTCGGCACGGCGAGCGCCATGGACTTCAACGGCATGGTGCGCCATTACTACATGCGCCAGGGTCCCAACGTCGCCGACATCCGGGTCAATCTGGTGAACAAAAGCCTGCGCGCCCAGCAGAGCCACGCCATCACGTTGCGCCTGCGCGACGATCTGACCCGCATCGCCGCAGTCCACGGCGCCATCCTCAAGGTTGTGGAAGTTCCGCCGGGGCCGCCGGTGATCGCCACCCTGGCCGCCGAGATCTATGCCGAGCCGGGGATCTCTTATGCCGACCAGATCGCCGCCGCCGGCCTGGTCCGGGCCCGAATGGCCAGCGAAGACAAGGTGGTGGATGTGGACGATACGGCGGAATATCCCCAGCGCCGGCTGCACTTCGTCCCTGACCGGGAAAAGGCCGCCCTCTCCGGCATCAGCAATGACGAAATCGCCCGGACCCTGGCCCTGGCCCTCGGCGGCGAGGCGGTCGGCAGCGTTCATGTCGATTCCGAGCGCAACCCCCTGGCGATCCTGCTGCGCCTCCCCATCTCCCGCCGCTCCTCGGCCGCCGCCCTGGAGGGGCTGCAGCTGCGGAGCCGAACCGGGGAGCTGGTGCGCCTTTCCGAACTCGGATCCTTCGTCAGCCAGCCCCTGGAACCGACGATCTACCACAAGAACCTCGAGCGGGTCGTCTACGTCTTCGGCGAAACGGCGGGGAAGAGCCCGGTCAACTCCATTCTCAACCTCTCGGGGCATTTCAAGGACCACCCCCTGCCGCTGGGGACGAGCGTCGTCTGGAGCGGCGAAGGGGAATGGAAAATCACCCTCGATGTCTTTCGCGACCTCGGGATCGCCTTCGGCGCCGCCCTGGTCCTGATCTTCATCCTGCTTCTCATCGAAACCGGCTCCACGGCCATGCCGCTGATCATCATGGCCGCCATCCCCCTGACGATGATCGGCATCATGCCCGGCTTCTGGATCCTCAACCTGATCCTCGACTCACCCGTCGGCGGCTACAACACCCCGGTCTTTTTCACCGCCACGGCGATGATCGGCATGATCGCCCTCGCCGGCATCGTCGTCCGCAATTCCATCATCCTCATCGACTTCATCCACCACGCCCTGCGCCGCGGCACCCCCCTGAAGGAGGCGATCGTCGAGAGCGGGGCCGTCCGCATGCGGCCGATCCTCCTCACCGCCGGAGCGGCGCTCCTGGGGAACTGGATCATCACCCTCGATCCGATCTTCTCAGGCCTGGCCTGGTCGATCATCTTCGGGGTCTTCGCTTCCACCGCCTTTACCCTAGTGGTGATTCCCGTCGTTTACTGGCTCATCTACGGCAAAAAAGCCGAACAACACGCAAGGAGATTCCAAAAATGACCCTCAACCGCTATCTGCGCCTGATCGCCGGGTTTTTCGTCATGGCAAGCGCCATGCTGGCCCACTACCATTCCCCCTACTGGCTCTTCTTCACCGCCTTTGTCGGTCTCAACCTCTTTCAGAGCGCCTTCACCGACTGGTGCCCCATGATCACCATCCTGCGCAAACTCGGCGTCAAGGAGGGGTAGAGGCAAAACCTTGGCAACGGGGAGAGGAGCTGCGCAGACGCTTCAAACAACAAAAGAGGGGAGGCGATGCCTCCCCCCTTTTGTTTTGGCCCAGTCCGAGGGTGTCAGTCAGGAAAGCCGGCTGATCACTCCGAACAGAGGCTAGCAGGAACGGAAAAAAGCGCGGAGAGAGCCTCCGCGCTTTTTCAATTCTGCCTTCGGAAATTGCCCCGTCGGGCCGATCTTCAGCTGGCGACGGAGAGCCTGGTCGTCTCGAGGGCCCGGGCCAGCTGATCGCAGCAGCTGGTGCCGCTGCGGCAGACAATGCCGCGCAGCACTTCGATCACCCGGTCGATGCGCTCCCCCCGGATCAACCGGGAGACCGCCTGCAGGTTGCCGTGACAGCCGCCGATGAACCGCACCTCGACAACGATGTCGCCGTCGAGCTCGATATCGATAAATTTGGCGCAGGTCCCCTGGGTGGTAAAAGTCATTTTCATCGGTTCCCTCCTCGCTCACCGTCCGTTGCTGCAGACGTCCCTGTTTTCGGCAGAGATATAGCACGGACGTCGGGGCGGAGCCAAGTTAAAATTCACCATTCCATATACTCGGATTTGAATCCTCAACGCATCTGGGAGGTGAAAAGGTCTCCCAACTCCCGCAGGCGTCCGGCAAGGATCTCCAGCTCGGAGATTTCACTGTTGATGATTTTTGACCGGTCGGCGTTTTTCCGCAGCCGCTTCTCCGATGTTTCGAAGTGGGTAAAAACCCGCTGGGTGGTCTGCATCTGGAACCGGGTCGCCTCGGTAATCGCCTGGATCTGCCCCTCGCGCTCGCCGAGGCCCTTGTGGAATTCCCGATTGGCCCGGACCTGCTCTTCCATTCCGCGGCCGATCTGATCCGAGGCCCCCTTCATCTGGTTGACCCCCTCCTGAATACGGGCGATGGCGGTCTGCTGCTCCTGGATCGCCCGGGCGATGGCCTTGACCGACTGCAGACTCCCACCGGCGTCGTTGAGCAGGGCGCGGGCCCTCTCCCCCTCCCGACCGGTCAGGGCCGAAATTTCATCGGAGGAGGTGGAGGCGTCGCGGGAACTGGCGACGATCTTCCGCAGCGCCTCCCCCGTCGACAGGGAGAGCTCCTTGCCGCGACTGATGCGCTGGCCGGTGGCGTCGACTGCCTCCGTCACCTCGCGGGTATCCTCGCCGATGGCCATGACGATGCGATGAATGTCCTGGGCGCTGGTGGTGGTGCGGTCGGCCAGGTCGCGAATCTCCTCGGCGACCACGGAAAAACCCCGCCCCTCGTCACCGGCCTTGGCGGCGATGATCGCCGCGTTGAAGGCCAGAAGTTCCGTATCGGAGACCAGTTCCTTGATAACCTCGATGATCTTGGCCACCTCGCCGGTCTGCAGGGAGAGGCGCGCCATCGCCTCTTTGGCCCGCTGGCTCTCCTGCTCGATGCGCTCCATCTCCTCGATGGAAATCTTCACCACATTCAGTCCGCTTTCGGCATCCTGCTTGACGGCTTCGGCCGCCTTGGCGCTGGCCTTGGCTCCGGCGCGGATCTTCTCCAGCGACTCGTCGATGGCATCGAGGTTCTGGGCGGTCCCTTCCACGGAATGGGCGATCTCGGCGGCCTGAATCCCCACTTCGCGCACGCTCGAGGCGACCTCGTCGACGCTGGTGGTCGTTTCGAGAAACTGCGAGGTGGAGTGATCCATGGCGGAGGCCATCTCCTCGAGAGAGGCCGAGAGTTGCCGGGAGATCGCCGATTCGTCCTGGGTGCGGTGGGAGAGGGTCTCGATCTGGCTGGCGATCTCCTTCTGTTTCTGCTCCATTCCCTCGACATCCTTTCGGGTGGACCCGGCGGCGGCGAGTCCTTCCTGGGCCCGATCCGAAAGATACTGGCTCGAATCGGCCAGCCCGCGGTAGTGGGGGACGAACCGGTCGACGGTACTCAGCAATTCGCGCACCAGGGAGTCGACCTGGCCGACGGCGGCCTCGACGGCGGCCTGCAGCCCCTCGACGGTCTCGCCGGAGAAGTCGATTTCGCCGATCATCGGCCGCAAAAGGACCAGCTGCTGCCGCAGCTGTTTTTTCAGCGTTACCCGCACGAACTGGTACATGGCGGCCCCGACGGCAAAGCCCATGAGCACGCAGCCGAGGACGAAGGGGAGGGAGCGGGCCTCCGGGCCGATGATCAGGGAGATGGGGAAGGGGAAGACCAGGCCGGCGACGATCCCCGCCATGTGGGTGAAGAAGAAGACCTTGTGCAGGTAGGAAAATCGGATAGTGCCGGCTTCAGCCATGGAGCCTCCCATTGATGATCGGAAATCACGTTTATGATTAAAATTCGAACGCTTAGCAAATAACACAGAAACCTTTCCAAGGCAAGGATTTACCCCATCCCCCTTCCCCTGCCCCGCCTCCCTGTGGTAGCATCGTCGACGATGAAAACCCCCTCCCTCTTCGACAGTCATGTGCATCTCGATGCACCGCCGCTGGCGGATCATCTCCCCCGGGAGATGGACCTGGCCGGTGCGGCCGGAGTCGGGAATTTTCTCATTCCCGGCGTGAGCCGCCGCACCTGGCCGGGGGTGCTGGAGACCGCCCGCGCCGTCCCGGGGGCCTTCGCCGCCCCGGGACTCCATCCCGGCGCCGCCGCCGACTGGAACGACGAAACGGCAAGGGAGCTGGCCACCCTGCTGCGCGATCCCCTGGTGGTGGCCATCGGCGAGATCGGTCTCGACCGCCTCCTGCCGGAGCCCGGCCCCGCTCTCCAGGAAGCGGCGCTGCGCGGACAGCTGCAACTGGCGGTGGCCGCCGGCCTGCCGGTCCTGATCCACTGCCGCCGCGCCAGCGCCCGCCTGCTGGCCCTCCTGCGCGAGGAAGGGGCAGAGAAGGTCGGCGGAATCTTCCACGCCTTTTCCGGAAGCCCCGAAACGGCCCGGGAGGCGATCGCCCTCGGCTTCGCCATCGCCTTCGGCGGCGCCCTCACCTTCCCCGGGTCCCGGCGCGCCGCCGCAGTCTTGCGCGCCATCCCCCCGGAGTGGGTGGTCCTCGAAACCGACGCGCCGGATCTCGCCCCGCACCCCCACCGCGGGTCCGTCAACCGCCCGGCCTATCTGCCGCTCATCGCCCGGTGCGTCGGAAAGATCCGCAACTGGAGCGAGGCCGAAACCGCCCGCATCACATCCGCCAACACCCGCCGTGTCCTGCGCCTCGAGAAGACAGCGGCGTTCGGCCCTCCGCCATCACGAAACAGAGGAATTTGACGTCCATGGATCAGCACCGTTTCAGCCGCATGCAGCTCCTCCTGTCTC
>Ga0209231_1000665_pt1 | contig 17161 bp, 20 predicted proteins | sample Deesub45470m_DNA_FD_188086 | JGI IMG/M metagenome (GOLD analysis project Ga0209231, IMG submission 188086) | Deep subsurface microbial communities from North Pacific Ocean - 450_OLKR46/470m Metagenome (SPAdes) (version 2) | ecosystem: Environmental > Terrestrial > Deep subsurface > Unclassified ... | reverse complement strand
GAAGAGGTCGGCGCCGACCTCGCCGACCTGCGTGCCGCCTATTTCCCGGCGGCGCCGACCTCTTCCCTGACCGCCCGGGGCGCCGGAGAGACGCCTCCGGCGGCCAACGCCGACGTTCTGAAGCTCCTCCTCGCCCATGTCCCCAAAGACGAGGAGAGGAATCCGGTCCCTTCAGCGCGGTGGCTGGCGCAATGCCTCGCCGCCCGCGCCGCCCGCCCCGGTCATCTCTGGCTCGCCATGGGACTCTTCGAGCGCCCGCAGCTCTCCGCCGCCATCGCCCGCCACCTCCCCTCCCTGGCTGATGCCAACGACAAGGGGATGCGCTGGAAGCGCTACCTCTTCAGGGAAATCTGCAACCACAGCGGCGGCCTGCTGTGCAAATCCCCCAGCTGCGGGGCCTGCAGCGACTACGCGCTCTGTTTTGCTCCGGAGGAGTGAAAACCATTCTTCACCACAGAGGCACAGAGACACAGAGAAAATCTAAAAAAGAAGGTTTTCAACCCCGCGTCTCTGTGCCTCTGCGATAAAAACCTGGATATGGCCCTGATCCGACCGGCCAAAGGATGGGAAGATGAACTCGACCGGCACCGACCGCTACGTCTCCTACAAAAACATCGACTGCGCGGGGAATTCGAAAAAGCTCATGGCGCTGCTGCTCCACCACATCGAAGACCCTGAAAAGAGCAACGCCTTCTGGCAGCAATTCAAGGAGAAACTTGACCGGATCGGCAATCCGCAGGAAAATAACGGCCGCTGCATCGACGAACTCTTTCTGATCCACACCTACATCAACAATCTCTACGAAATTTTCGAGGAATACGACGACACCGAAGCCCTCGCCCTGCTCGAAGCCATCGAGCGGGAATGCTGCTAGGAGCCAACCCATGACCGAACTCGACCAGGCACTGGATAAATTCATCCGCGACGACAAGGAACAGGCCCAATATTACGATCTGATCCTCAACACCAACTTCTACATTCCCACCCTCGAAGACGAAAGTGCGGCCGATCAGACCGTTTTGGCTGAAAACGACACCATCGACCCGATCATCCTCGAAGCCGAGGGGAAATCGTATCTGATGCTCTTCGACAGCGAGGAACGTCTCAGCGCCTGGGCGAAAAGTCCCGTCGCCTTTGTGGTCCTTCCCGGGCATGCCATTGCCGCGATGACGCCGCCGGATCTGCACTGGGCGGTGAACGTCGGCACCGATTTCTCCAAGGAATTCGTCCCCGAGGAGATCGGCTGGCTCAAGGAGGCGGTGGAAAAGTGCAACGCAAAAGAGGCGGAGGAATAGTCGGGCGGGTTTTTCAGGAAGTCCGGGAGCCGAGATAGATCGCCGCCAGGATCAGGCCGATCCCCAGCAGCTCCTGGCCGCTGGTGGCACGGTCGAAGATGAGGACGTCCCAGGCGAAGGAAAGGGCCGGCTGCAGGAGGAGAACGAGGCTGGCGAGGGTCGGCGGCGTATGGCGCAGTGCCGTGGAGATCAGCGACCAGCCGAGGGTGGTGCTGAGCACGCCGACGGCGATGAGAGAGAGGAGCGAAGCGGTATCCGGGATGGAAAAGGAGGCGCCGCCGGCCCGGGTTGCAACCCCCATGAAAGCCATGCAGACGAGGGAAATGACGAACATCGCCGAGACGCCGCTGACCGCCGGATGCTGCATCCCCGCCCGGATGAAGAGGATGTAGGCCGAATAGCAGAGGGCGGTGGCCAGGCCGAGAATGAGGCCGAGGCGGTATCCGGCATCCAGGGCCGCCAGATCGACCCCGGTGATGAGGAGCAGGCCGCCGAGGGCCATGGCGAGGGCGAGGAGGAAGAGGGGGGAGAGCCTCTGCTTCAGGATGAGCCAGGCGAAAAGAGCGGTGAAGAAGACCTGGAAATTCCCCAGGAGCGTCGAGAGGCCGGGGCCGACGAGATGGATGCTGCGGTGCCAGCACATGAAGTCGACGCCGAGGGCGAGTCCGCCCAGGATCAGGACGAGAAGGGCTTTGCGGGGGATCTTCAGGGAGACCCGGGATATCACCACCCAGAGGAGAAGCGATGCCGCGGAAAAGAACATGCGGTAAAAGCCGGCGGCATCGGGGCCGACGGCGGCCAGCTTGATGAAGATCGGCGAGAAGCTGATGCAGACCGAACCGGCAAGGAGCTGCAGAAGGGACCGGCGGGTCGAGGTAAAAGAGTCGGGTTCAGCTCTTGAGGTCATGGGTTCCTGAAGAGAAAAACAGGGATCGGTCCCCGTTGGAAGACGGACCGATCCCTGTTTTTATCATTTGGCGGGGAGGGTGATGCAGAGACACTCGGCCTCGGCAAAGACCGTCTCTCCGAGGCAGATCCGGCCGTGGACCATGACCTTGCGGCCGAGAGCGGAGATGACGGTGCTCTCCACCGTGACCACCTCTTCGAGGGGGAGGAGGTTGCGGAAGCTGATATTGAGGTTGCCGACCACCACCCGATGCCCCGCCGCCCAGGCGGCAAGCCCGAGAACTTCATCGAGAACGGCGGCCATGGCGCCGCCGTGGGAATGCCCCGGAGGCCCTTCGGTTTCCGGTCCGAACCAGATCCGCGCCCGCAACTGCTGCTCGGCATCGCGATAGTAGCGCACCCGGTAACGGTTGCCCTCCGGTTCCCCGGAAACAAAACGCAGCGAAGCCCCGACCAGCGCCGGCGCATCGAAAGCCACCCACCCCTCATCACCGCTCAGGTCGACGGTCCCACAAACATCCACCAACACCTTTTTCTTCACCACCGTCACTAATCCCCCCCGGGTCGCCCGATCGGCGGCCGATAAACGTTCATTGCGGCGTTGATATTAGAGGGATTCCTTCCGGATTTCAACCTTTCGCTGGGTTTGCCGCCAGGAATCGTTTCCCTGTTGCGATGAAACGAAACAGGTCCTGGCATAAAGTTAAGGGACTAAAATGAAGAAGGGAGGGGTCGCCCCCTCCCTTCTTCATATTCCGCACCCGGAATCGAACGCCTACAGGAACTCGGCCCGACGGTTCTGTGCCCAGGCGCCCTCGCCCTGCCCAACGACGACCGGCCGTTCTTCTCCATAGCTGATCGTGAAGAGCCGTTCGCCGGCCACACCGAGAGTCGTCAGATATTTCTTAACGGCCTCGGAGCGCTTTTCGCCAAGGGCCAGATTGTACTCATCCGAACCGCGCTCGTCGCAGTGTCCTTCGATGGTCAGTTTAATAGTCGGGTTCTGCAGCAGCCATTCGGCATTGCGCGCCAGTATGTCCCTGGACTCCGGAGTCAGAGAGAACGAGTCATATTCGAAAAATATATGATCCAGCTTTAAAACGGGTACCGCCGGTGCCGCGGCTTCCTTCGTCGGCGCTTCTGCGATAAGGGATGTCTCGGCCGGAGGCAATTGCGTCGCCACAGGAAGGGGTTTTTTGCTGCAGGCGCTGAGCGTCAGAAGGATTACGAGAACGATCAGGAGCGAAAAACAGGTATTTTTCTTCATGGAATATCCCTTTACGGTTGTTTTCGAGAGTCGACCGACCCTCCCCTGAAGATGCAGCAAGGCATCCGTTTGGGCAGGGGGACGGCCGGCGGAGAGACCGTGGAGGTCCCGGTGAGAAGAGCCGGCTTTTGAGAAAATCAGGCGACTCCTTCCGGAGGGATAAAGATGTCGAGGAAAACTTCGGGGAAGGTGACGGAAGGGTGGAGACAAACTTCTTCGGTGATCACGGGATAGTAGTCTGCCAGCACCGGCGGTTCGGTGAAAAACCCATCGGAAACGAAACGCTTCACCTTAAAACAGGAGGTTTTGGCCTTGGTCACATCGGCGCTGATATGGGCGGTTTTGAAAATGACGTCCTGAATCGGTTGGACAAAAGTCTCCTGACCGAGACTGCCGAGACGGGCGGTCAGCAGCGCCAGGATCAGGGCGAAAGCGAGGATTCGGGAGTTGGGAATCAAACGGCGCATGGGTCCTGACTGACGTTGGAAGGCAAGATGAAGCGCAGAATAGGAGCATCCTGATAGCTTGTCAATATGATTTACAAGTAACTGAATATACTGCATATTTTATCACAAAAAGACGTCTGGCACCGGCCCGCGCAAAAAAGCGATGATCAAACAAAAACGAGCCGGGGAAAACCCCGGCCCGTTCCTTCTTCTTCCTTCTTCCTTCTTCCTTCCTTCTTCCTTCTACCTTCTTCCTTCTTCCTTCTCAGCCGGCGCTCACCCCTTCAGCCATCAGCTTCGAGAGCGCCTTGGCAAAAGCCACCGGGTCTCTAGGCATGTCCCCCTCGAGGAGGAGGGCCTGGTCGAAGAGGAGGCCGACGTACCCCTTGAGCTGCTCGCTCTTGCTGTCGGCGGAAAAGAGCTCTTTCATGCGGGATATCAGCGGGTGGTCGGGGTTGACCTCCAGCACGCGCTGCCCCTTGGGGAGCTCCTGCCCCATGGCCTGAAACATCTTGACCATCTTCGGGTCGAGGTCGTGCTCGCCGGCCACCAGGCAGACGGCCGAATCCTTGAGACGGCCGGAGATGCGGACGTCCGAGACCAGGTCCTTGAGCTCTTCCTTCATCAGCTCGAGGAGATCGCCGAACTCTTTCTTTTTCTCCTCCTTGTTTTCCGCCCCGAGGTCGAGATCCCCCTTGATCGCCGACTGGAACTCCTTCTCCTTGTAGGCGCCGAGGCCGGAGATGATGATGTCGTCGATGTCGTCGGTCATGATCAGGACTTCGATCCCCTTCTCCTTGAAGACCTCGAGGTAGGGGGAGGACTCGGTGCTGGCGCGGTCGACACCGGTGATGTAGTAAATCTCCTTCTGGTCCTCGGGCATGCGCTCGATGTACTCGGCGAGGGTCGTCTTCTTGCCGGCTTCGGTCCTGGTCGACTCGAAGAGGAGGAGATCGGCGATCGTCTCGCGGCGCTCGAAGTCGTGGTGGATCCCCTCCTTGAGGATGCGGCCGAACTCCCCGTAGAATTTGCCGTAGGCCTCGGCGTCTTCCTTCTTCATGTCGGCCAGGGTATCGAGAATCTTCTTCGTCAGGCTCTTCTTGATCACCGTGACGACCTTGTTGTCCTGCAGGACCTCGCGGCTGACGTTGAGCGGAAGGTCCGACGATTCCACCACCCCCTTGACGAAGCGCAGGTAGGGCGGAAGCATCGCCTCGCAATGGTCCATGATCTGCACCCGGCGCACGTAGAGGGTCGGACCGATCTTGTAGTCCTGGGTGTAGATGTCGAAGGGGCGGGCCGAGGGGAGATAGAGGAGGGCCGAAAACTCGGTGGTACCCTCGGCGCGGTAGTGAATGGTCCGGGCCGGATTGGTGAAATCGTGGGAGACGTGCTTGTAGAACTCGTTGTACTCCTCGACAGTGATCTCGGCTTTGTCCTTGAGCCAGATCGCCTTGCGCGAGTTGAAGGTCTCCTCCCTGGTCTCGGAGATCGTCTTCTCCTCGTCCTCCGGATCGGGCTTGGAGCGGGTCACGTCCATCACCACCGGGTACTCGATGAAGTCGGAGTACTGCTTGACGATCTTGCGCAGCTGCCACTCTTCGAGGCACTCCTTCGAGTCCTCCTTGAGATGAAGGATGACGTCGGTCCCCTTGGTCGCCTTCACGGTGTCATCGAGGGTGTAGGTGCCGTCGGCGTCGGACTCCCAGACCACGGCGTGAGCGGGATCGGCCCCGGCCTTCCGGGTGACGACCCGGACCCTGTCGGCGACCATGAAGGCCGCGTAGAAGCCGACGCCGAACTGGCCGATGAGCTCCGGGTTATCGGTCACCTTGCGGCTCTCGAGAAGGTTCATGAACTCTTTGGTCCCCGAGTGGGCGATGGTCCCGAGCGCCTCGACCGCCTCGTCGCGGGTCATGCCGATGCCGTTATCGCGCACCGTCAGCGTGCCGGCCTCCTTGTCGACGATGAGCTGGATCTTCCACTCCTCGCCCCCTTCGGCGAGGGACGCATCGGTGAGGGCCTCGTAGCGGGCCTTGTCGATGGCGTCCGAGGCGTTGGAAATCAGTTCGCGCAGGAAGATTTCCTTGTGGGAATAGAGCGAATGGATCATCAGGTCGAGGATCTTGTTTACCTCGGCTTTGAAGACATGCTTGTTGGCGGTCATGGATCAGGTACCTCCTGTAGGGATGATGGGCAATGGGAGAGAAGATAAGCACCCGGGCCGAAGATGTCACCCCCGCCGCGCCCTTCCCCTGTCGTGATATAAATAAATAGACAGAACCAAGATGACCGGCGGGCGGTCTGGCAAAAACCGCGCAGGGGACAAAGCCTTCTGCTCCCCGGTCAGGGCGAGGCCTTCGTCCTTGCGGGGAATGTCCCTTTCAACAGGAGAGGGAGAACGTCGAAAATGTTTACAATTTCGCCCTTTCCTCTCGACAGGGGAACAAGACCCTTCAAAAAATGTAGTTATTTCAAGATCTCAGGATGTCATTTCCTGAAAGGCACATTTGTTGCTCCGGATAATCTGTGCCGCTGGCAAAATGGAAACCGGATCCATTTAGAGAGGAGAAATCATCATGGTAAAGTTTCAATCCTTGTTAAAATTCCTGGTTTGCATCGGGCTGATCACCGCTTTCCTGGGGTGTGCAGGCACGGAAAAAAGAGAGAGTACCGGCGAATATGTCGACGACGCGGTCATCACCACCAAGGTGAAGGCCGCCATATTTGACGAACCGTCGCTGAAACTCCTGCAAATCAATGTCGAAACGTTCAAGGGAGTGGTGCAGTTAAGCGGTTTTGTCGATTCGGCCAAGAGCATTCAAAAAGCCGGTGAGGTTGCCCGGGGGGTCAAGGGGGTCATTTCGGTTAAAAATGACCTGGTTATAAAATGACCTCCTGACCAATACCTAGAGCCTCCGTTTGCTGCCTGTCCTTTCGTCCCTTTCAACGGCGATGGAGCGGACAGCAGGAAACGGCGCCACTCGTTTATTCAAGAGGAGGAGGCTTATGCTGTCGCCTGTCGCCGTCATCCTGATCGTGATGTGGTTGCTGGGATTGGTCAGCTCTCCCTGACTTGAAAACCGGCGGTTTTGGGTTAAGGTTGTGAACCGCTTATTATCGTTAAAAATATAGCCCTCTTTCATCCTCTCGAAAGGACGCCGGACCATGCCTGATTTTGCTCATCCCTTCACCGGAAACCGCTGCGATCGCAAACTGACGAAAGACGAACTGATCCGCGCCATCCGCTACAATATCGCTGCGGAGTACGAGGCCATCCAGCTTTACATGCAGCTCGCCGAATCGATCGACGACAAGCTGGCCAGGGAGGTTTTGACCGACGTGGCCAACGAAGAACGGCAGCACGTCGGCGAGTTCCTGCGCCTGTTGCACTATCTCGATCCCGAGGAGCAGACGTTTTACGACCAGGGGAAGAAAGAAGTGGAAGAAGAGATGGAGAAACTCGGCATAAAAATATAGTTGGCCATCTCGTTTTCCTGCTTTTGTTTTCACAGCCTTGATGCAAGCGGAAAAAAGTCATTCTCACCACGGAGGCACAGAGATCGCTGAGGAAACCATTATGTTTTTCTCGGTGTCCTCTGTGACTCTGTGGTCAGGATTGTGGCTCTTGCGAGACCAAAAACCTCAACTGGAGGACATTTAAATGTTCCGCAAATTTTTAATTATGCTTTCTCTGATGCTGCTGATAACGAGCGTGGCCGGCGCCGACGATGGCCTGATGAAACGGGCCCAGTCGACGTTCAAGCCGATCCCCCTGACACCGCCGGCGATCGAGGGACAATCCGCCACTCCGGAAAAGGTCCGCCTCGGCCACATGCTTTATTTCGAGCCGCGTCTTTCCAAATCGCAGCTGATCAGTTGCCAGACCTGCCACAATGTGGGATTGGGAGGTGCGGATCTGCAGCAGGTCGCCACCGGCCACGGCTGGCAGAGAGGTCCGCGCAATTCCCCGACGACCTTCAACGCCGTCTTTAACGTTGCCCAGTTCTGGGACGGGCGGGCCAAGGATCTGGCGGAACAGGCCAAGGGACCGGTCCAGGCTTCGGTGGAGATGAACAATAATCCCGAGCAGGTGATTGTCACCCTCAAGAGCCTCCCCGATTACGTGGACGCCTTCAAAAAAGCGTTTCCCGCAGAAGAGGATGCGGTGACCTTCGACAATGTCGCCAGGGCGATCGAAGTTTTCGAGGCGACGCTGATCACCCCGAATGCCCCCTTCGACCGGTTTCTCAAGGGCGACGCCAAGGCTCTAAATGCCGGCGAAAAAGAGGGGCTGGCGGCATTCATGAACAAAGGGTGCGCCGGCTGTCACAATGGCATGAACGTCGGCGGTCTCGGATATTTCCCCTTCGGCGTCGTTGAAAAGCCCGACGCCGATGTGCTCCCCCCAGGGGACCTCGGACGCTACAAGGTGACCAATACCGCGGCCGACAAGTATGTTTTTCGTTCTCCGTCCCTGCGCAACGTGGCCATCACCCAGCCTTATTTTCACTCGGGAACGGTATGGCCCCTGCGCGATGCGGTTTCCATCATGGGCTCGGCGCAGCTCGGCATGATCCTCTCCGACGATGAGGTCGGCAGTATCACCGCCTTCCTTCAGACCCTGACGGGAGAGCAGCCGCAGATCGTTCATCCGGTTCTTCCCCCCAGCACAAACCGGACGCCGAAACCGGTGCTCAATTAGACCCCCTGTTTTTTCCCGCTCCGGAAGCCTCCGCCCAATGCGGGGGCTTCTCTTTTTTGTATACTGGGTGTTGAGTGGCAGGACATCGAGACCAAAAAAGCAATCCATCGAAATCCCTGACCGGGAGGAGAATGCCATGGCGGATAAAACAGGTGACAAGGCGCGGGCCGTGGGGATCAACCACGTTGCCCTTGAAGTGGCTGACGTCGAAGCGGCCCTCGAATTTTACGGCTGCCTCTTCGAAATCAAGTTGCGCGGCCGTCATGACGGAATGGCGTTTATCGACCTGGGCGACCAGTTTATCAATCTCTCGCCGAAGCGCAGTCAGCAACCCGATCAGGCGCGACACTTCGGACTCGTTGTCGACGACCGGGAGAAACTGCGCAAGGCCCTCAAAGGGACGAAGGCGACGATCCTGCCGAGCCCCGGCCTAGATTTCCTCGACCCCTGGGGAAACCACGTCCAGGTGGTGCAATACCGGGATATCCAGTTCACCAAGACGACAGGCGTTTTACGGGGGATGGGACTGGATGATTTAATCAAAAGCCCGGAAGCCCTGGCCGAACTCGCCGAGAAAGGGATGGGTTGAATTGAAAAAGGCGCCCTTGCGGACGCCTTTTCCCGTCGAGAATGTATCGGTGAGGTCTATTCGCGGACGTAGGTGTCCATGTCGGTCTCATGCACCATCCCCATCAACCGCGCGTACTCCGATTCGATCAGCAGGTAGTGATGATGGGTGGAGCGGGCGTTGTCCTCGTAGACGGCCCGTACCGCGGCATCCTTGATCCGGGTCGCCGTCTCGCGCAGCGATTCTTCGAGTTTCTTTTCCTTCTCGAGAGCGACCAGCATTGCCTTGCGCTCGTCCAGTTCCGTCAATTCCAGGCCGAGATCTGCAAACCAGCCGGACTTTTCCGCCGGGTCGGCGTCCATGAAGGCGGAAAAATCGTCGATGTCCTTGCCGGGATAGACCTGGTAGAAGGTTTCGGCGTGCTCCCGCTCCTCCCGGGCGAGGAGTTCAAAGACCTTCTTTGCGCCGGGATCCTTCATGTAGCCGGCGCCGCGACGGTAGAAATCCATGGCGTTCTTCTCGGTCTGGATCGCCCGTTTGACGGCATCCTCGATGGTGATTTCAGGCATCGTTCGTCTCCTTTTAAATGACTAAATTTGTCCCCTATTCTACCGGCGTCTTGTGAGATGTCAACTTCGAAGTCCGTATCGCCAGGGGGAGAGTTCCTTGACGGGCACCAAAAAGCTGTTTAACTGTCAACCGTTCCAGGAAAAAACCCCCTCAAATAATAAATCCGAACAGGGAGAATCCACCATGGCAAAAAATCCCGTCTGTCCCACCCCCGAAGACCATCACCTGCACCTGTGCGAGCTCAAGGCCAAACCGCACAACGCCGATTTCGACAAGCTCTACGACAAGCCGAAGTTTGTCTGCTCAAACTGCGGCGGCCGGGTGAACAAGGCCGAGAACGTCTGTGCACCCAAGCCCCTCTGAAAAGGGAGCAGACCGTCGCAAGAAAGAAAAAAGGCGAGCCCCGGGGCTCGCCTTTTTTCCGTCTAGTGTGCCGTTTGGTTAGTCCATTCAGATAATTCTGAGGTATTTTGGTCGCTGCCAAGGCGGGTCGACGCAGGCCTAGCATGGCTTAAGCCGAGGAGACCCAACGCAGGGAGCGGCCAAAAGGACCAGAATTAATGGACGGAATTAACCAATCGGGACACTTAATCGAGGGCTTTGTATTCGATTCTGACAATCTCGAGTTCCGTCTGACCTCCGGGAGTGGCAACGGTGACCACATCCCCCTCGGATGAACCCAGCAGGGCACGGCCGACGGGAGAGACCCAGCTCACGTAACCGCGCGAAAGATCCAATTCATCGGCGCCGACGATGCTGAAAACCTTCTCTTCGCCCTCCTCGTTTACCACCGTGACCGTGCAGCCGAAAAGGACCCTCCCCCTGGCGATTTTCTCCTGTTCCACCGGGTCGACGACCGTCGCCGCCTCCAGCCGTTTTGTCAGAAAACGGATGCGCCCGTCGAACTGCCGGAGCTTTTTTTTGGCGTAATGATAATCGGCGTTCTCGCTCCGGTCGCCATTGCCTGCGGCCCAGGCGGCCGTCTTGACCATCTCCGGCCTCAGCCGGTAGAGAATCTCCTTGAGTTCTTCTCTCAGTCTCCGGGCGCAGGCGGGGGTCATGTAAATCGGGTCCGGTATTTCTGTTTTTATGTTCACCATGACTCTTCTGTTTAAGGGTTGGCACCGGGTTTCGTCGCACGATTGACAGCCGGGCAAGGCCTCAGGGGACATCCCTTTCCCGTTTCGGCTTTTTCAGCTTCTTCGGGCGCACCGTCAACTGTTGCGTGATCGGAACCTTTTCCGTCGGAACAAAACCGGGGACAACTTCCCGCGCCAGGAGCTGCTGGAGCAGGGTTTCGATCCCGGAGAGGAGCTGGACCTCCTCGGCGCTGACCAGAGAGATCCCCTCCCCCTGGCCGCCGGCGCGGCCGGTCCGGCCGATGCGGTGGATGTAGTCCTCGGGGACCTTGGGGAGCTCGAAATTGATCACCTGCGGCAGGCCCCTGATGTCGAGGCCGCGGGCGGCAAGGTCGGTGGCCACCAGCACCCGGATTCTCTTCGCCTTGAAGTCGGCCAGGGCGCGGGTCCGCTCACCCTGGCTCTTGTCGCCGTGGATGGACGCCGCGCTGATGCCGTCGCGATCGAGCTTCTGCACCAGGCGGTCGGCGCCGATTTTGGTGCGGGTGAAAACCAGAACCTGCTCCCAGCCGCTGGTGCGCACCAGGTGGCTGAGGAGGGCCGACTTCTTCCCCCGGTCGACCTCATAGACCCGCTGCCTGACGCTTTGTGCCGCGGTGTTGGGTGGGCTGACCTCGATCTGCAGCGGTTCGATGAGAAGTCCCGCGGAGAGGTTGCGGATCTCGGCGGAAAAGGTCGCCGAAAAAAGGAGGTTCTGGCGCTTTTGCGGCAGCAGGGCGATTATTTTGCGGATATCGCCGAGAAAACCCATGTCGAGCATCCGGTCGGCCTCGTCGAGCACCAGCGCCTCGACCTGCGAAAACCTCACGGCATTCTGGCTGAAAAGGTCGAGCAGGCGTCCCGGTGTCGCCACCAGCACATCGACTCCGCCGCGCAGTTTCATCATCTGCGGATTGATCTTCACCCCGCCGTAAACGACGGCCAACTTCAGGGGGAGATATTTGCCGTAGGCGGCCACGCTTGCGGCCACCTGCGCCGCCAGTTCGCGGGTCGGCACTAGCAGCAGGGCGCGGATGTGGTTCGGCCTCACCCGGGCGCCGCCGGCCAGACGCTGCAGCAGCGGCAGGGTGAAACCGGCGGTCTTCCCGGTGCCGGTCTGGGCCGCGGCCATGACATCCCGGCCGGAAAGGACGGCGGGAATCGCCTCGATCTGGATCGGGAAGGGGGTGGAATAGCCGAGCTCGGCGATGACGCGCAAAAGGGGCTCGGAGAGTCCGAGAGGAAGAAAGGACATAGGGCCGTCTCCGGAAAAATGTCGAGCGCTCCGACCGGGTTTCCGGGCGGAATCGTCGGCACAGGGGATTCGATGCGAACTCAAGGGGTCGGAAGGAGGAGCAACAGGGCTTTCACCGCCAGAATCTTGCCGATCAGGGCGACGGGGTAGACGGTGGCGTAGGCGGCCGGGGCGTAGGTCGAGGCCGACAGGGTCCCGGCAGCCGCCAGCCCCGAAGCGCTGGTCATGCCGCCGACGAGGACGCCGAGGAGGCGCAAAAAGCGCACCCGCAGCAGCCACAGGCCGAGGGCGGCGCCGACGGCGACCGGCAACAGGGTCACCAGGACCCCGGAGAAAAGGAGAGCCATCCCCCGCTCCTGCAGCGTCGGGATGAAAGAGGTTCCGGCCGAGGTGCCGACGGCGGCCATGAAGAGGGCCAGCCCGAGATCGCGGATCAGCCGGTTGCCGGCCAGGGGGACGTCCCAGATCAGCGGCCCGGTCTGGTAGAGGGCGCCGAGGAGAAGCCCGGCCAGCAGGGTGCCGCCGGTGGTGCCGAGATTTAAGGGGCCGACCAGCGGCAGCGGCAGCGTCAGGCCGCCAAGGAGAAAACCGAAGAGAAGGCCGACGAGGATCGGCAGCAGGCTGATGTCGTAGGTTGCCTTGACGTCGTTGCCGAGCATCCGCGCAATGTTGCGCAGAGCCCGTTCATCGCCGACGAAATGCAGCACGTCGCCGAGATGCAACCGGGTGTTGGCGTCCGGGACCAGGTCGATGCCGCTGCGGGTGATGCGAGCGATCTGGACGTTGAAGGTTTCGCGAAAGTTGAAATAGCCGATGGTGGTGCCGACGAAACGGCGCTTGGAGACGACGATGCTCTTTTTGGTCAGTATCCGGTCGAAGGCGATCTCCCCCGTCACCGGGCGGCCGATGAAGAGTTCGAGTTTGTCCAGGTCGACATCGCGACCGACCACCCGCAAACGGTCTCCCTCCTGCAGCACCGTATCGGCACCGACCAGAACCGGCTCGTCGGCACCGCGGCGGAGGAGTCGGGTGATGGTCACCGCGGCGATTTGCTTGAGGAAGATGGCATCGACCCGCTTGCCGAAAAGGTTCGGGTTGGTCACTTCCACATGGCGGAAGGTGATCGGCGGATTGACGCTGCTGAGTTCATCGCCAAGCTTCTTTTCTTCGCTCTCCAGGTTGATGCGCAACAGACTTGGAAGGAGTTTGATGAACAGAGCGACGCCGATGACTCCGAAGCCGTAGGTCACACCATAAGCGGCCGGTGCCCGCTCGTGGCCGACGATCTCCACCGCCGCCGCCAGAGACGGCGTACTGGTCATGGCCCCGGAGAGGAGTCCGGCGCCGGTGCCGGCATCGAAGCCGAAGAGTTTGCAGCAGGCGAAAGTCACCAGGGTGCCGGTCACCGCCATGGCGATGACGGTCAGGGCCATGGCCAGGCCGTGACTGCGGAAGGAACTGACGAACCCAGGCCCGGCCTGCAGCCCCACGGCATAGATGAACATCGCCAGACCGATGACCTGAATGCCGGAGGGGAGCGTGACGCCGAAATGGCCGAAGGCCAGGGCGACAAAAATGATCGCCGAAGGACCGAGAGAGAGCCCCCAGAGGCGGACCTTGCCGAGCAAATCGCCGAGAACGATGATCAAAAGCAGAAGAAAAATCTGGTTGTGCAGCAGGGTCACGGTCGCTCCGGGAAGAACGGGGAAGATTCGTACCACGGCCCGTCAGGGGACGCGGCAGAAGATTTATAACAAGCCATGGGAATTGTCCAGAATAAAGCCCTGCTCCCCGGTTCCGATTTCTGGCGAGGTCGCGATTCAGTCACAAAAGGGACCTCAGAGGGCCGGAGGGCCGCCGAGAAGTGAGAACAACAGCAGCAGAATGAGGGTCTGAATGATCCAGCCGATGGCGCAAACGCCCACGGCCCGGAAAGTGCTCGTGTAATCCAGGGCCTGCCGGACCGCAATCACCATGGCCACCAGCATCCAGATGGACGCCACGGCAAAAACGATCGTCCCCAGTCCCGGAATGATCCCCAGGATCCGAATCAAACCGGGAGAGCTGGAAAAGCCGGTGGTGCGCAGCAGTTGGCCCAGATCGGCCTCGGTTTGCGGTTCGGCGAGGAATTTTGTACCGATGATGAAGGTGAGCCAGGCCCAGATATACCAACCGGCCAGAGAAGCGAGGGTCCCGAGCAAGATCCCGCCCAGCCCGACAGTACCGACGCTCCCCACCCCGGCGGCCACGCTGGAAAGGACGACAACCCCCATGGCCTGCCAAAGGCTGTCTTTGTCGGCTTCCACCTCTTCATAAAGATGGACATCCAATTTCGCCGCGCGCATCATCCGATCCGTAATAATGTTCATCGCAGGTCCTTTAGTGGGTTGAATATTAAGGGGGAATCCTGTCTTTCAAATTCCGGCTAACCTTTCATGGGACCGTCTATTTGTCAAGAATTCAAGCCGCCCATCGTTTGCGCTCTTTCGACAAATACTAGTGTCCTGATTGGTTAATCTCATATATTAATTCTGGCCCTTTTGACCGCTGGCTGCGTTACGTCTCCTCGGCTTAAGCGTGGGCTAGGCCTGCGTCGACGCGCCTTGCCAGCGGCCAAAATGCCTCAGAATTATCTAAATGAACTAACCAAACAGGACACTAGTCCAGGATGGTCTTTCCCCCAATGGCATTTTGCCGCCATGACCCATTTTCTTCTCTCGGAGAAAACAGGAAATCGTAACGGGTGGCGCTATACTGTCCGTCGGAGCACTCGGCATCAGACTGCAGCGGGACGATTGAACTCAATAAGCCAAAAGGATCAGACCGATGTCAAAAGCATTAAAAATTACGCTCATCGCTGCCGGGGTCTTTCTCGGAGTTCTCCTTCTTCTGACGATGCTCCTGCTTTTTGTGGACCTCGAACCCCTCAAGCCCCGGCTGGAAGCGGCGGCATCGTCAGCCCTGGGGATGGAGGTCAGCGTCGGCGGCCGGCTGGGGGGCGGCTTATCCCCGGGACTGCACCTCACCCTGAAGGACGTGCAGATCCGCAATCGGGGGACGGACGTCATTCTGGCTGAAGAGGCCAGACTGGGCATCGATTTCCTCCCCCTCCTCCGAAAGGAGGTGCGGATCGGAAAAATCGTGCTAAAAAACCCCAGGATCTCCATCGAACGGGACCAGGAGGGTCAGTTCAACTTCGAAAAAACAGCCGAAGCCCGGGAACCGCTCCCGGCCCTGAACCTGACGCAAGTGACCGTTGAGAACGGGACGCTCCGCTACGCGGACAAGCGATCCGGGGAAGAATTCGAAGCCGGGGACTGCGGCCTGGAGCTGCGCTCGCTACGGCTTTCGGGCGGGGCACTCCCGAACCTGATGAAAAACCTTTCCTTTACCGGAACACTCTCCTGCGGGGAAATCCGGAGAAAGGACTTCACCCTGGCCGATGTAAAGATTTCCGCCGAGGGGAAAAACGGTGTCGTCGACCTCGATCCGGTCACCATGCGCGTCTTCGGTTCTCAGGGAACAGGGCGTATCCAAGCGGACTATTCGGGAGGATTCCCCGCTTATGACGTCCGTTACTCTCTGCCGCACTTCGATATCGGGGAAATTCTCAATACCCTGGCGCCGCAGCAGGCGGCCGAAGGATCGATGGATTTCTCCGCGACCCTGTCGATGCAGGGGAGGACCCTGAAGGAGATGAAACCGACCGTGCAGGGGGAGATCTCCCTGCGGGGCGAGAACCTCATCCTCCATGGCATGGATCTCGATGAAGAGTTTTCCCGGTTCGAGTCAAGCCAGAGCTTCAATCTCGTCGACGTGGGTGCCTTTTTCTTTGCCGGGCCGGTGGGTCTGGCGGTCACCAAAGGGTACAACTTTGCCGGCATCCTTCAAGGATCAGAGGGTAAAAGCGAGATCCGGACGCTCATCTCCGACTGGAAGGTCGAAGGTGGCTTGGCGCAGGCTCAAGACGTGGCCATGGCGACGGAGAAAAATCGCATCGCCCTCCAGGGTCGGCTCGATTTTATCAACGAGCGGTTTGATGACGTGACCGTCGCGGTGATCGACGCTCAGGGGTGCGCCAAGGTGAGGCAGACAATCCACGGCACCTTCGGGAATCCGGTGGTGGAGAAGCCGAACTTTCTCAAGACCCTCACCGGACCGGCCCTGAAGTTGCTGGAGATGGGAAAAGAACTCTTTCCTGGCGGGGAGTGCGAAGTGTTCTACTCCGGGGCGGTGGCTGCGCCGAAATGACGCCTCATTTCAGAGCCCGCCAAGGAGTTGGTAATACTCCTTGAGCACGCGAATGGATTCCATCGTCGCCTGGAACAGAAACCAACTGAGCACAAGGGTTCCGAGGGTCAGACCGATTTTCCATCCCCGTGTTGTGTTTGGCCGCCACCAAATCAGGGGCAAGGCCAGCGGTCCGACGCTGCAGAAGGCAAAGACAATAAAGGATTTTCCGAAATACCAGGGGAACTTTTCCTCTGCAGCAACCGGAGGCCGGGAACCGGCGAGAAACTCGCTGCAGTGTTTGCACTTGATCGCATCGTCCTGAATATCTTCGGCGCAGAAGGGGCACTTTTTCATGGTCATCTTTCCTGAAGAAGCGGAGCCCGCGGAAGGGAACGGGGCACTAACCTTGTTTTTGCCTGGCGGCGGAGGACCTGGATGTCGACTACCTGGGGATCAGCCCGGTTTATTCAACGGCGACCAAGACCGATCTGAAAGAGCCGCTGGGATTGGGCGGGATTCGGGACATTCAGGCGATCTCACGCCATCGGCTGGTGGCCATCGGCGGCATCCATGCGGGGAATACCCGAGACATTCTGGACGCCGGTGCTCATGGGGTCGCCGTGGTTTCGGCCATCTGCTCGGCTGCCGATCCGGCTCAGGCCGCCCGCCAGATCCGCCGGCAGATCAGTGCCGCCAGGCAAAAACAAGGTTAGTGCCCCGTTCCCTTCCGCGGGCTCCGCTTCTTCAGGAAAGATGACCATGAAAAAGTGCCCCTTCTGCGCCGAAGATATTCAGGAC
>Ga0209231_1000664_pt1 | contig 17163 bp, 15 predicted proteins | sample Deesub45470m_DNA_FD_188086 | JGI IMG/M metagenome (GOLD analysis project Ga0209231, IMG submission 188086) | Deep subsurface microbial communities from North Pacific Ocean - 450_OLKR46/470m Metagenome (SPAdes) (version 2) | ecosystem: Environmental > Terrestrial > Deep subsurface > Unclassified ... | reverse complement strand
AGGTGTTGCTGGTGCGTTATCCTCACCCTGATGCCTGGTCGCTTGCCTTCCAGACCAACGTGCCAAATGAAGTGGCCGGCCAGTTTGATGAAGAGTATGTGGCGGTCTTTATTCCCACCACGCCCAGCCCGGTAAACGGTTTTTATTTTTTCGTGCGCAAGTCTGACACCATCGCGCTGGACATGACGGTGGATGTGGCTTTGCGCACCATTGTTTCCATGGGCGTGGTATCCGACACCGAATCCGCACATCGCCCTGATATAGCCAATTTTTCTTAGAGATTACCCATGCGTACACATTATTGCGGCACACTTAACACCGATCAACTCGACCAGACCGTGAGTATTTGCGGTTGGGCGCATCGCCGCCGCGATCACGGCGGCGTGATATTCATTGATCTGCGTGATCGTGAAGGCCTGGCGCAAGTGGTGTGCGATCCCGACCGCGCGGAGATGTTCAAGATCGCCGAATCGGTGCGCAACGAGTTCGTGTTGCGCATCACAGGCAAGGTACGTCGCCGTCCGGCAGGCACGACCAATACCAACATCACCAGTGGCGAAATCGAAATCCTCTGTCACGAGATTGAAGTGCTGAACGCCGCGCTCACCCCGCCTTTTCAGCTCGATGATGAGAATCTTTCCGAGACCGTGCGTCTGACCCATCGCGTGATCGACCTGCGTCGCCCGCAAATGCAGAAGAACATGATGTTGCGCTACAAGGTGGCGATGGCGTTCCGCCGTTTCCTGGACAGTCGCGGTTTCATCGACATCGAAACCCCGATGCTGACCAAATCCACGCCGGAAGGCGCGCGCGATTATCTGGTTCCCTCGCGTGTGCACCCGGGCGAGTTTTTCGCCTTGCCCCAATCGCCCCAGTTGTTCAAACAGTTGCTGATGGTGGCGGGCTTTGATCGTTATTATCAGGTCACCAAATGCTTCCGCGATGAGGACTTGCGTGCCGACCGCCAGCCGGAATTTACCCAGGTCGATATCGAGACCTCATTTCTGAATGAAACACAGATTACCGCGCTGACTGAAGACCTGATACGCACGGTATTCAAGGAAACGATGGACGTGGAACTGCCCAATCCTTTCCCGCGCATGGCTTATGCCGAGGCGATGGCGCGTTTCGGTTCGGACAAGCCGGACTTGCGCGTGACGCTGGAACTGACCGAAGTTACCGATGCGCTGAAGGATGTCGCTTTCAAGGTGTTTTCCGGGGTGGCGAATTCGGCCAACGGCAGAATTGCTGCGATGCGCGTGCCGGGCGGGGCGGCGTTCACGCGTGGCGAGATCGACGAATACACTAAGTTTGTCGGCATCTATGGCGCACGCGGTCTGGCTTACATCAAGGTCAACGATGTCACGCAGCTCAATGAAACCGGCTTGCAATCGCCTATCGTGAAGAACCTGCACGAAGCGGCGCTTATAGCCATAATCGAGCGTACTGGTGCGCAAAATGGCGATATTATTTTCTTCGGCGCGGATAAGTCTAAGGTCGTCAACGACGCGCTGGGTGCATTGCGCAGCAAGATCGGCCATGAAAAACGCCATGTCAATGGCAATGTATGGGAGCCGTTGTGGGTGGTTGATTTTCCGATGTTCGAATACGACGAGGAAGCCCATCGCTGGACAGCCTGCCACCATCCCTTTACCTCGCCGAAAGACGAGCATATCCAGTTCCTGGAAACCGATCCGGGGCGCTGTCTGGCCAAGGCCTACGATCTGGCACTGAACGGCTGGGAGCTGGGTGGCGGATCGGTGCGTATTCACAAGGAAGAAGTGCAGAGCCAGGTATTCCGTGCGCTCAACATCGGCGCGGAAGAAGCGCAGCTCAAGTTCGGCTTCCTGCTCGACGCGCTGCAATACGGTGCGCCGCCGCATGGCGGGCTGGCGTTCGGACTGGATCGCATTGTCACCATGATGACGGGTTCGGAATCGATACGCGATGTGATCGCCTTCCCCAAGACACAGCGCGCGCAATGTCTGTTGACGCAAGCGCCGAGTGCGGTGGATGAGCGTCAGTTGCGTGACCTGCACATCCGTCTGCGTCATCAGGTTCAGGCTACCGTGGAAGTCGTGCAGGAATAGCCATGATGCGCCTGTTGCTGGCATGGCTGATGCTGGCCGCGCTGGGGATGCCAGCGCATGCGCAGCCCGCACCGCATGCCGGGCAACTGGCGATGATCGCTGTTGCCGAGCTGCCGTCCGAGGCGCATGACACCTTGCGTGCCATTAAGCGGGGCGGGCCGTTTGCCTATTCGCGCGACGGGGTGGTTTTCGGTAATTTTGAGCGCATCTTGCCAAAACAGCCGCGTGGCTATTACCATGAATACACGGTGAAAACACCGGGTTTGCGCAGTCGTGGTGCGCGCCGCATTGTCAGCGGCACGCCGGGTGAATATTATTACAGCGCAGACCATTATCAATCCTTTAAACGCATACGGGAGTAGCCATGGCAGTACCACAACTGAACAATCTGGCAGCGGCGGGCTGCCACAAGCTGGACTGTAGTGTGGAAATGCTGGGTGAGGCGGTGCAGGCCGCCGGATTCGGGTTGTTCGAGGCGGATTTGAAGGGGATCAAGGGCAAGAAAAATCTGCTCAATGCGCTGGCGCAGGCCACCGCTTATCCTGATGAATTTGGATCCAATTGGGACGCGCTGGTTGACGTGTTGTGCGACTTGTCATGGCATGCTGCACCCGGTTATGTATTGTTGTTGCGCAATGTCAGCCCTACGCTGGGTTTGTCTGCCAACGACAGGGAAATCGCGCAGGATATATTTGATGATACGGTGGTGTACTGGCGGCAGCGTAACAAACCTTTCTGGATCTTTTTTGCGTAACCATGCCAGTTAAAAAACAGCCTGTTTCTGTGCTGGTAGTGATCTATAACGCGGCGCTTGACGTGTTGTTGCTTGAGCGTGCCGATCATCCGGGCTATTGGCAATCCGTGACCGGCAGCCGTGAAGGCGACGAAGACTTGCGCGTCACGGCGATGCGCGAAGTGTTTGAAGAGACGGGTCTGGATGCCAGTCTTTACCTACTCACCGATTGGCAATTGCAAAACAGCTATGAAATTTATCCGCACTGGCGGCATCGTTATCCTGCCGGTATCACTCAAAACACCGAACATGTGTTTGCCTTGCAGCTGCCTGATCGCATTCCGGTAACGCTATCTGCGCGCGAACATCTGAAATTTGAGTGGTTGCCGTGGCAGGATGCCGCGCAAAAAGTCTTTTCGCCGAGCAATCGTGCGGCGATATTGTCATTGCCTAATCGCAGCGCAACCTGCTGATATCGAAGGGAAAGAGTGTGTATACGCAGCATTTTTTTGAACTAACCGAAAAGGGCGAACGTGAAATCCGCCTGTGCATGCTCAGTCTTTCCGGTGATGCCCAGCTTATCTTGCCCTTGTTCAGTCCAAGCTCGACCATAGACGAAGTGGTGGCAATGTTGCCGCCTGTCGTGCGTTCCGGCGTGGTGGAGATCGTCGGCCAATTGCTGGCGGCGGGATATATTGTGCAGCGGGATACGGCGCTATCCCCTATCACACCCCCGCCAGCGGGTGAGGCTTCCTATACAGCCATGCCGGCCATGGATTTTTATTCGGATGCAGAGCTGCCGAACTCCCCGGTCGGGCGTCTCTTGGAATCCATTAACGGGATTAAACCCGATGTTGCAAAAACAAATCTTGTTCTCCGCGGGATGGTTGAATATGCGCTGTCGCACCCGGAGCCGGAACAACCGTCAGGTGGGCGTGCGGCGGCTACGATATCGAATTCAGGGACTATGTTGGAGACGTTGCGTGAGCTGGTTTTCTTCGATAATTTCACTGCGGCAGAGTTGTCGGAAGTCGCGTATATCGTGTTATGGCACGAGCGGGAAAAGAACCAACTCATTCTGCGTGAGGGTGATACGGTCAATTCGTTCTTTGTGCTGTTGAACGGGGCAGCTGCGGTGCTCAAGGAGCAGAGTCCGATTGGACTGATACAGCAAGGCGAAAGTTTTGGTGAGTTTGCCTATATCATGGGCGAGCAGGCAAGGCATACGGCCGATGTGATTGCGAAGAGTTACGTCGAGTTTCTGGAATTTCCGGCAGACAAGTTGAAACTGGCTACGCCACAGGTGCGACTTCAGTTTGCCAGCGCATTTGCGCGGGTACAAACGCAGCGACTGATCTGCGCCAATGAGCAAATTGTCAGTTTACTGGCAGATAAATACAGGTGAGATTGAACGGTATGACTGAATCCATTATTGCTGTGGCTTATGATCATCCGGGATGTTCTACTGCCTCCGCGTGGGCCAGAAAGGCACACGAGCCTAACCCTCAGGAAAAAGCCGCGTTGATTGCACGCATCAAGCGCCTGTTGCAGGAGCAGGATGCGGTGCTGGTGGCCCATTACTACGTGCACTCCGATTTGCAGGATCTGGCCGAGCAGACGGGCGGCATCGTCTCGGATTCGCTGGATATGGCCAATTTCGGCCATCGGCACCCGGCCAAAACCATCGTCGTGGCGGGTGTGCGCTTCATGGGTGAAACGGCGAAGATACTCAATCCCGAAAAACGCGTGTTGATGCCTGATCTGGAAGCGGAATGTTCGCTCGATCTGGGTTGTCCTGCTGATGAATTTGCCGCGTTTTGTGATGCGCATCCTGACCGCACCGTGGTGGTCTATGCCAACACCAGCGCGGCTGTGAAGGCGCGTGCAGACTGGATGGTGACCAGTTCCATCGCCTTGCCTGTGGTTAAACACCTCATGGAACAGGGCAAGAAAATCCTCTGGGCACCGGATCGCCATCTGGGCGCCTATGTGCAGGAGCAAACCGGCGCGGACATGTTGTTGTGGCAGGGTGCGTGCGTGGTGCATGACGAATACAAGGCCAAAGAACTTATTGAGTTGCGCGCGCAGCACCCGGGTTGTCTCGTGCTGGTGCATCCCGAGTCGCCGCGTGCCGTGATTCAGCTGGCAGATGTGGTGGGATCGACTACTCAGCTGATCACGGCTGCGCAGCGTTCTGAGGCGAAGGTGTTTATAGTCGCTACCGACAACGGCATCCTGCACAAGATGCGCACGCTGTGTCCGGATAAACTGTTCCTCGAAGCGCCCACCGCAGGTGCGGGTGCCAACTGCACCAGTTGTAGCCATTGCCCCTGGATGGCGATGAACGGACTGATTAATCTGGCCGAGGTGCTGGAGAGAGCGGGAGGGTCGCCGCGCAGCGGCGGGGTACTCACCGGCCTACCCCTTGCGGGTGCCGGTAATAACGAGATACAGGTTGACCCGTCTATCATCCCGCGCGCCGTGCTGCCGATACAACGCATGCTGGACTTCGCGCGTCAGATCAAACTGCCGACCAGCGGCATCGGCAACGCCTGATTTGTTGCCAATAGACAGGCGTGCCGACGTCGAACTGAATGAAATGCATGATGTTTTGAGGGCAACGGCTCGATACTCAGTAAGCGCCGCACGATTCAGAACAAGAAACTCGTTATGCCAAAAGCTGAAAGCGTATCTGTTCAGCAGGTCGGCATTGGCAGGTGAATTTGAGGCATTATTGGCCATGTGGTCATAAAGCTGTAGTCTCAGGTGTGGCTTTTGGAAATCGACGCTTGCGCGTTAACGATATACCGCGAATGACCGTTCCCGGCGCACGAAATCAGGATGTACACGGATCATATAAATGCTCACTATCGCCACTTACAATATCCATAAAGGTTTTTCACATTTCAACCGGCGGGTGGTAGTGCATGATTTGCGCGAGCGGTTGCGCGAGTTGAATGCCGATATCGTATTCTTGCAGGAAGTGCAGGGCGAACATGCGCATCACGGGCGACGCTTCATCAATTACCCCGATGGCGCACAGCATGAGTTTCTCGCGGATCAGCTATGGCCGCATTCCGCTTACGGCAAAAATTCAGTGTATGAGGCCGGGCATCACGGCAATGCCATACTCAGTCGCTTTCCGATTGTGCAATCGTTGAACACGGATGTTTCCGCGCATCGTTTCGAGAGTCGCGGTCTGTTGCATTGCGAGATCGAGTCGGCTGACGGGCAGCGGGTACATTGTTTGTGCGCGCATTTCGGCTTGTTCGCCAAGGGGCGGCGTGTACAGACAGGTGCATTGATTGACTATGTACAGAACAGTATTCCGCCCGATGTGCCGCTGATTATCGCGGGCGATTTCAATGATTGGCGCAATCAGCTGAGCCACTCTCTTGCCAGGGAGTTGGGCATGCATGATGTGTTTCATCTGCATGGCGGCAAGGTGGCGCGCAGTTTTCCGGCCAGATTGCCCTTGTTTCGTCTGGATCGCATTTACGTGCGCGGTTTTACCGTGCAGCACAGTGAAGTGCATGTGGGCGGGGCATGGCAGCGCCTGTCTGATCATGCCGCGTTGTCGGCCAGTCTGAAGCGAAATGGCTAGCGGCCATCACCAGATAGAAGGCAATCAGCTCACACTGCTGCAAAATGGCGCAGTGTATTTTCCGCAGCTCTGTGCGGATATAGACGCTGCGCAGAGTTTTATTTATCTGGAAACCTATATCTTTGCCGACGATGAAACCAGTCACAAAGTGTCGCTAGCCCTGCAAAAGGCCGCGCGGCGCGGCGTGGTGGTACGCGTGCTGATGGATGGTTTCGGTTCGTCCGGATTTCCGCAACGCCGCATGGATGAGTGGCGAGAGGCAGGCGTTGAAGCACAATGGTTCAGGCGCAAAATTTCCCCGTTCACCTTGCGTCGCAATCGTTTGCGCCGTTTGCACCGCAAGCTGGTGGTGCTGGATGGTGAGGTGGCCTTCATCGGCGGCATCAACATCATTGATGATGCTACGGGGAACAAGGGGGCCGGAGCGCCGCGCTTCGATTTTTCGGTACGCGTGCAGGGCAGCGTGGCGGGTGAAATACATATGGCTATGCGCCGCATGTGGAGTGCGGTGTCATGGGCCAGCCAGCATTTGCGCGGTAAGCGGATTGAACGATTTATTCTGGATGCGGCACGGAGCGCAACCCAGTCCAATATCAGCCTATTGTTGCGTGACAACCTGCGTCATCGGCGTGACATTGAGCGCGCCTATCTGAAGGCGATTGCAGGCGCGCAGCGAGAAGTGGTGATTGCCAATGCCTATTTTTTACCGGGACGGATTTTTCGCCGTGCCCTGATACAGGCCGCACAGCGCGGGGTGCGCGTGGTTTTGCTGCTGCAAGGTCGGGTGGAGCACCGTTTGCTGCATTACGCGACACACGCGCTTTACCAGCAATTACTGGCAGCGGGTATTGAAATTTACGAATATCAGGCCGGCTATCTGCATGCCAAGGTGGCCGTGGTGGACGGGATATGGGCTACGGTGGGGTCATCCAATATTGATCCCTTTAGCCTGTTGCTGGCCCGCGAGGCCAACCTCGCCGTCATTGACGCCGGTTTCGCCACGGAGTTGCGTGACAAACTATGGTTGGCGGTTTTGAACGATACCTTGCGCATTGAACTGTCGCACTGGAATCAGCAGAGCGCGTGGGTGCATATGCTATCCCGCCTGAGCTATGCCGTGGTGCGCATGATAGTCGGGATGCTGGGGTACGGCAGGCGTGCAGATTAAGACGGGCGCATAGTCGGTGCAAAAGTATCAGTATGGTCAATCCGTTGTGGGTGATGGTATGATTCAGCGCTGTTAACAGCGGGGTGATTTTTCTATCGCACTCGCTTATAAATTTGGGGTGCAAGTGAGTTATTTTTCCGGTCTATTTAAGCAAATCTCACTGGGGCGCCTGCTCCTGACCTTGTCGGTACTGTCGGTGGCTTTTGCGTTTGTGCTGATATTCGGCTTGTCCAACATGATGCGCGACCGCGCGGTGCATGATCTGGCGCGCGATGACGCACGACAAATCTCGCAGCTGGTTTTTCAAAGCCTGTATTCGGATATGCGCCGTGGCTGGAACAAACAGGAAATCAATGAATCCATCGAGCGCCTGAATGCCAATTTCCCCGAACTGAAAATCAAAGTGTATCGCGGCGATATCGTGGCGCGACAATTTGGTGCGATGAAAGGCGAGCACCAGGTGATTGAGCAGGATGCCGAGCTGCGCCTCGCCATGGCCAGCGGCAAGGAGGCCTTGTTATTCCCGAACAAGGAAGTGATTCGTTATCTCTATCCGGTGGTCGCCAAACAGGAGTGTCTGGTTTGTCATACGCAGTCTCATATCGGTGCGCTGCATGGCATGGTCGACATCACCTATCCGGTCAGTAAACTCAAAGTATCGTTCAATACCGTGCTCAATAGCGTGCTTGGCTATACGCTGTTCATCATCGGATTGGTGTTTTTGATGCTGTATTTCAAACTGCGCTATCTGGTGGTAATGCCGATTGCCAATCTGGTTAACGTGATGCGTCAGGTTACTGATGATATGGACTTGACGCGGCAGGTACCCAGCAAGACATGGTTGCTGGAATTACAAAATCTGGCGAGTTATTTCAACCGCCTGCTGCTAACCGTCCATGAATACAACGTCAAGCTGGAAGAGTTGTCCACGCGTGACCCGATGACGGGGTTGTACAACCGACGCAAGTTCGAAGAATTTCTGAGTTACGAGATTATCCGTGCCACACGTCATCAGCGCGGTTTTTCGATGATTATGGTGGATTTGGATAATTTCAAATACATCAACGACACGTTTGGACATCCCATAGGCGATCTGGTGTTGAAAGAGTTAACGGCGATGCTGGGTCAGGGACTGCGCAAAGGCGATGTGCTGGCCCGACTGGGGGGCGATGAATTCGCTATCATCCTGCCAGAGACAGAAGTAGAAAAAGGATTTTATGTGGCGAATAAGTTGTATACGGCTCTGGTAGACAAGGTTTTTGAGCTGCCGGTCGGCAAGATACGCTGCACCGCCAGTTTCAGTCTGGTCAGCTTCCCCGAGGATGGACAGACAGCGGAAGAAATCTATACAGCCATGGATGTGGTGCTATACAAGGCCAAGACGCATGGCAAAAATCAGGTGATGACGGCAGGATCGCAGGAGGACCGAACTATGATGACGGTCTTCAAGCAAGGTGATTTCCTGCGCAATGCGCTGCGGGAAGATCGCATAGAGGCATTTCTGCAACCCATCGTCGATGTGCGAGGCAAGGAAGTGATCGCCTTTGAAGTGCTGGTGCGGATACGCGATGGCGAGCTCATTGTTCCTGCGGGTGAATTTATCGAAGTGGCCGAAGAATTGGGTATGGCCAAGGAGCTCGATCGCGAGGTGTTTCGCAAGGGCCTGGCGCACTATGCCAGAGTCAGCGCAAAACACCCGCAGGCAAAATTGTTTTTCAACCTGTTTCCGCGCAGTTTCAACGACCTGGCGTGGGTGAGCGGCATACCGGAATTGGCGCGCAATGCGGGCGTGCCTTGCGATAAGCTGGTGCTGGAGATAACCGAACGTGAGGCTTTGCCCAATTTGACTCAGGTCAGGGCGGCACTCGAAGAATTGCGCGCCAGCAAGATATCCGTTGCTCTGGATGATTTTGGCAGCGGATTCTCATCCTTCCTTTATCTGAAATACCTCTCGATAGATTACGTAAAAATAGAGGGCAGTTTTGTGCGCAACATGGTTGCCGACGAGCGCGACCGCATTATCGTTGAGCAAATTAACAGCATGGCGCACCGTTTCGGCCTCAAGACCGTCGCCGAGTTTGTCGAAGACGAGGAAACAGCGAAGATGCTGGTCGAGATCGGGGTAGATTATGCGCAGGGCTATTACTTTGGACGTCCTGCCCTGCCGGAATAGCCGCGCTGAGGCTGCCGGGTTGCAAGATAGAAATCGCGGTGCTTCACATCCCGAGGTGGCGAAATCGGCTATTTGATTTTATATAAACGTTTGGCCGCCGTTTGCCCGTTGAGTCCGTCGAAGCGGCTGTCCATTGCCTCTCCCAGCTTTGCCAGCCTGTCGTCGGGATGCGGGTGGGTCTTGAACAGCAGGGCGACGCTGCTGTCGTCTGTGGCGCTATGGCCGATCTCCTGCAATATGCCGGGCAGGCCATAGGCATCATAACCCGCTCGCGCCGCCAGCACGACGCCGATGCGATCTGCTTCGAATTCCGCACCTTTGTCCAGTGAGCGCGAGACGATTTCGGCTCCGCTGCCGATGAGCTTGCTGATCTTGTCGTCACCGACCTGTTTGCCGAGCAGCTTGCTGCCTAAATCCAGCATTTTGCCTTGTTGCAGTATCTTCAGGTGGTGCTTGCTGATGACGTGGCCGATTTCATGCGCCAGCACGCCAGCCAGTTCGGCTTCATCGTTCAGAAGTTTGTATAGGCCGCGGGTGACGAAGATATAGCCGCCAGGTGCCGCGAAGGCGTTGATGTCGCTGCTGTCAATTACGCCGAAATGCCAGACAAGATCGGGGCGTTCACTCTGAGTGGCGACCCAGCGACCGACGTTGTTGACGTACTTCTGCAGTTTTTTATCTTGCACCAGCGGGGCAGCGCCGAGCAGGTTGCCTGCAATCTGTTGGCCGATGGCGACTTCTTCTGCTTCGGAATAGCCGCCGAGATTTGCGGAACCGCCCGGTTTTTGTAATTCTCTGGCGGCGTTTCTCAACTCTTGTCCAAAGTCAAAAGCCTGTGCGGTTTGTAGCAATAAGGCCAGCGCGGCAATGACGAATATTTTTGCTGTTAATTTATTCATTTCGATACTCCCGGTTCAGCAAGGTAATCCATTTGCTGCGCTTTCAGTTTGGCTTTAGCCGCATATTTTTGTGCCTCCGCACGGCTGCTCGTCGATGATTCCAGGAGTGCAATCTGTTTTTCGTCATAGTGAGCCGCCTTGAGCTCTTCTTCATTCAGGCCGCGTATGCCGGTGGTGGCAATGATTTTGCCGGTGCCGGCACGCCCCGAAGCCAGGCCTGCCAGCCCGGATATCGGCCCGGTCACTGCTTTTACATCGCCGCGCCGCAGGCTGAGCATGCGTATCCAGCCGCTGCCCTGAGCGCTCTTGATCTGATACCAGCCGCCGTCTTTCTTGAGGATTTCGACGCGGGTGGCAGCGGGCAGCGTGGTGATGATTTTCGCATCGGAAAACGGCGCAGACCTCACGCTGTCCTTCTTGACTGTGGTGCCGCTCTCGGCCGCCTGCGCAGCGCCAGCGATAAATAGTGTGAATAACAGATAAAATTTCATGGCATCCTCATAATCTTGCGACTAACGACTAACGACTAACGACTAACGACTAACGACTAACGACTTTTTCTTCATGCCAGTGCAGCAGGGTTTCGGCAAACAGCGTGCGCCAGCTCTCGCGGGCCTGTTTTCCGCCGGCGATGCCCCCCTCAAAGATGAAACTGGATATGTCATTATCCCTGCTTGCGCAGTATTTGTGTAACAGCGGGGCGATAGCCTGTTGCAGTGCCTGAATGTCGCGGGCGATCATCTGCCGGCTGTCATCGTCATTCGCGTCGCACAACCAGGAGATGGCCAGGGTATTTTCAAACAAATCCCACAGGCCCTGTTGTTCCCCCTTGATTATTTCGACGCTCTTGTCGTGACTGCCGATTTTTTCCATCCCCAGGCGGATTTTCTCGCGCACCGCATCGTTTAGCATGTCGCTGCGCAGCTGAATCAGCATCAGCACGCCGTGCAAATTGCCACTCCGTTGTTGTGCCATACGCACAGTATTTTGTTCCAGCTGTTTGCTGGTGGCGTAGTCATACAGCCGTGCGAGGGTGAAATAGGCCAGGCCCAGCGTGACCGGGCCGGTGAGATTGATGTAGGTGTTGGTGAAATTGATGCTGGCATAGGAAATGCCGAGCAGGATGAATTGCGAGGCGCCGAACAGCCTGTCTATCTTGTCGCGTCCGGTGTCGCGGTAAAACCCCCATGCGGTCGCCCAGATGACGGAGAGCGTCAGCAGTAAATAGGCGATACGCGCATCCGGAAATCGCAAAAAATCGCCGTGTTTGAAGTTGTCGATCGCGGTGGCGAGTATTTCCACGCCGGGATGGGTGCGGGAGAGCGGAGTGGGTTTGATGTCAAACAGGCTGGGCGCGGTCGAACCGATGATGACGATCTTGCCGGTAAATTCATCGGCTGCGCGTTGTTTGTTCTGACGGGAAAAATCGTTGAAGACATCGCTGAAGCTGGCGGACTTGTAAGTGAACGGCGGGCCGCGCCAGTTGAGCAGCACGCTTGCAGCATCAGGCTGGGGGTAGCCCTGCTGCTTTGCGATGGTCAGCGGCAGCGAGGGGATTTTCCAGCCGTAGTCGTTGCGGTACACCGGATACTGGCGCACGATGCCGTCAAAATCAGGATAGATGTTGTGCAGTCCCATCCGGCCACTTGTCAGCACCGAGTTAAAGTAAGGCAGCACCATCGCCACCGTCGCGTCCGGGTTGGCTCCAGTGTTGAGCGAAGTGACACCCGGAATCATGCCCGGTTTGATCTGGCTCAGGGCGTCATCCGCCGGCGCCAGTCGCAACATCGGGAAATAGGTGTTATGGGTGGAGGCGATGGCGGCATCAAAATAGGCATCGCTGTCGGGATTGTAAACATCCGCATCGCTGAACAGGATGTCGAAGACCACCGCTTGCGGATGCTGCTTTTCAATCTGCTCGACAAACTCAGCCAGCACCTGCCGTGGCCACGGCCAGCGTCCGTATTCCTGAGCCATTGCGGCCAGGCTCGCTTCATTAATATCCACGATGACGATGTCTTTATCTGCCTCAGGCACCACCAGCCTGTACCTCACCATCATGTCAAAAGCGCCCTGACGCATATTGGTTGTCAAGTGCAGGAAAGCCGTATCCGCCACGATCAATACGCTGAACAGCGCAGCCAGATAGAGATAGAAGCTGGTATTCCATTTTTTTGCCAGCAGGCCTGATAGTCGGCTGAACAGGCTTCTGAGATGGTAGGAGAGGGCGGCGATAGGGTTCATGGCACGGCACAAAGCTAAGGATGTCATATTATGCACACAGCAGCGGCTATAATCGACACCTACTTTTTTGTTGTCAGATTATGCGACCTTCTTCATCACACTCAGAGCACGACACGCGCGGCGGCTGGCAGACCCTACGCTCACTCATTCCCTACCTGATGGAATTCAAGGGCAGGGTGATACTGGCGATGAGCCTGTTGATCTTTGCCAAGCTCGGCAATGTCGGTGTTCCGCTGGTGCTCAAGCAAATCATCGATGCGCTTGATAAGTCGCAGGCGATATTGATGGTTCCTGTGTTCCTGATTCTGGCTTATGGCTCGCTGCGTTTGCTCAGCACGTTGTTTGGCGAATTGCGCGATGCGGTATTTGCCAAGGTGACGCAGCGCGCGATCCGGCGCGTAGCCTTGCAGGTATTCGAGCATTTGCACAATCTGAGTCTGCGCTTTCATCTGGACAGACAAACCGGCGGCGTGGCACGCGACATCGAGCGTGGTACGCGCGGTATTGGCTTCCTGTTGAATTTCATGCTGTTCAATATTCTGCCCACCCTGCTGGAAATAGGGCTGGTGGCAGCCATTCTGCTCAGTAAATATAGCGCCTGGTTCGCAATAATCACCTTTGTCACGCTGGTCATCTATATCGGTTTTACCCTGTTTGTCACCGAATGGCGCATGGTCGTGCGGCGTACCATGAACGACCTGGATTCCAAGGCGAACAGTCGCGCGATTGACAGCCTGCTCAATTATGAGACGGTAAAGTATTTTGGCAACGAGCAATACGAGGCGCGCCGCTATGACCATAATATGCAGCACTGGGAAACGGCTGCGGTGCGCAATCAGACTTCGCTCGCCTTCCTGAATGCCGGGCAAAGCGTCATTATCGCCATCGGCATTACCGCGCTGATGTGGCTGGCGGCAGATGAGGTGGTGAAGGGCACGATGACGCTGGGCGATCTGGTGCTGGTGAACGTGTTTATGTTGCAACTGTATATGCCCTTGCATTTCCTCGGTTTCGTGTACCGCGAGATCCGCCATGCGCTGGCGGATATGGAAAAGATGTTCGGTTTGTTGCACGAACACCGCGAAATCGCGGATGCGCCCGATGCGCGGGCTTTGTCACCCGGTAATGCCGAGGTGAGATTTGAGCATGTCAGCTTCGGCTATGATGTCGACCGGCAAATTCTCTTCGATGTGAATTTCAGTATTCCGGCCGGGCATACCGTGGCCGTGGTGGGAGCGAGCGGGGCGGGCAAGTCCACCTTGTCGCGTTTGCTGTTTCGATTTTATGATGTGCAAACAGGGTCGATACGTATCAACGGGCAGGATATACGCGAGGTGACGCAGAGCAGCCTGCGCGCGGCGATCGGTATCGTGCCGCAGGATACCGTGTTGTTTAATGACACGATTTATTACAACATCGCTTATGGTCGCCCCGAAGCCGACCGCGAAGCGGTTGTTGCGGCGGCTCAGGCGGCGCATATACACGCGTTTATTGAATCGCTGCCGCTAGGCTATGAAACACGGGTGGGTGAGCGCGGCCTGAAGCTATCGGGTGGTGAAAAGCAGCGTGTGGCGATCGCACGGGCAATACTGAAAAACCCGGCGATTTTGATTTTTGATGAGGCAACTTCGGCGCTGGACTCGAAATCCGAGAAGGCCATCCAGGCGGAATTGCACACCATCGCACAAAACCGCACCACCTTGATCGTTGCGCATCGTTTGTCCACTGTAGTGGATGCCAATCAGATTCTGGTGATGGATAGAGGCGGTATCGTAGAACGTGGTACGCATAATGAATTGTTGTTGCACGGCGGTTTGTACGCGCAAATGTGGAATCTTCAGAAACGTGTAGAACAGAAGCCCATTGGCTATTGATTTATATTGATTTTGGGGTATCCTTTCAGTCTTGTGCTTGCTCGGGAGTAAAAAGTGAAAAAAAGATTGCTGATGTGTTTTCTGGCTGGTCATGCTTTGCTTGCACAGGCTGATGAGTATAATTCCAGTCGTATTTCCGCAAAATTTGATCGCGAGCTTTCCTCTGCGGCATTTCAGCCGGTTTCCAGCCCAAAATTAAATTCGTCTATCGCATTGATTTATGACGAACAATCGCAGCGTCCGCTATACACCAAGAATCCTGATGCGATTGCGCCCATAGCCTCTATTACCAAGTTGATGACGGCGATGGTGGTGCTGGATGCCAAGCCTGATCTGGACGAAGAAATCAGCGTGGACGTGGCTGATCTGGATAGTCTGAAGGGAACGCATTCCCGTTTGCGCATAGGCACGACGTTTACACGCAATGAAATGCTCAGGCTGGCGCTGATGTCTTCTGAAAATCGCGCGGCATCGGCATTGGCGCGCAGTTATCCGGGCGGCATGTCTGCAGCGGTGGCGGCGATGAATGCCAAGGCGCGTAAGCTGGGTATGCTGAATACGACTTTCCGTGACCCGACAGGGCTGAATAGCGAAAATGTTTCAACGGCTCGCGATCTGGTCAAAATGGTTGCCGCTGCGCGTAACTATAAATTGATCCACCAGTACACCACCACGGTCACGCATTCTGTAGAGGGAACGCGCGGGCGCGAGTTGCGCTTCAATAATACTAATCCGCTGGTTAAGAATGCCTCGTGGGACATCGGCGTGAGCAAGACCGGATATATCAACGAAGCCGGGCGTTGTCTGGTCATGCAGGCGCAAATACGTCATCGCTCGGTTATTATCGTGCTGCTGGATTCGGCGGGGAAAAATACCCGCATAGGTGATGCGAACCGCGTCAAGAAGTGGATAGAAAGTGCCAATGTCCACGGAAAAGCCGTGCGTCGGGGCTAACTTTATGCGAGGGGTGGTTGCCACCCCTTTTAATGAAAATGTACGAGGCTTTATTACTCGCTATTCTGATTGCGCTGGTTATCCTGCTAATACGCAAACCCGTGCGGCTGGATAGCCCGCTCATTATTCAGCGTCCAGGACAGTATCACCTCACACTTGCGCCGCAACTCGCCCACACCAGAAACTTTCTTGAGCTTATCGCCGGAAAATTTGGCGAGAGCACCACGCACGAGGGGGATATCGCCACGCAGTATTTTGAAGTGCGTGAAGCAGCAGTACCCGGTGCAGCCCATTATCTGCTGGCCGTCGGGTTTCGCGCAGGCGTGCTGTATTTTCAGGCCATCAACCCTCAGCCATTGCTGAAAGATGCAGACAGTCATTATGAAACAGTACGCAGTTTTTCAGAGCAGGTAATGATGCAGTTGGCTCCGATGAGGGGAGAGCGTGAGGCAGGAAGTCTGCGTGCGGCGGTTGGAGCCGCTGCGCAGGATCTGAATATTGCCTGTAACAGATTGCTTGCTTGACAGGGTGCGCAGTGCGCATTGAATATATACTGGAACGGGATTTATGCCGAAAAGATTATCCAAGTTGAAAGTGCTGGTTGTCGAAGACAGTAAAGTCGCGCTCAAGGCGATTTGCGGTTATATCGATGATATGAACGTCAAGCCGCTAAAGGCCAAGAGCGGCAAAGAGGCTATTGAGCTGTATAGCAGTGAGCGACCGGACATCGTTCTGCTCGACATTATCCTGCCTGATATGAGTGGTTACGACGTGGCCAAGGAAATACGCAGGCTGCAGGGCAAGGATGACTGGACGGCCATTATTTTTCTGAGCGTCATGTCCAAGGATGAAGATCTGGCACGCGGCATCGAAGTGGGAGGTGACGACTACATCATGAAGCCGGTGGGCAGCGTGGTGGTTCAGGCCAAGGTACGGGCGATGTACAGACTGGTGCAAATGCAGCGCGCCCTGGTTAAAGTGGCCGGGCAATTGCATGACGCAAATCAGGAGCTGCAACGGCTATCGATGACGGATGGGCTGACGGGTATCGCGAATCGCCGTATGTTTGACGAGTCGCTGGCCAGAGAATGGCGACGATGCCTGCGACTTAAAAAACCGATGTCCATCGTGATGCTGGATGTGGATTTTTTCAAGAAATATAACGACCGCTACGGGCATCAGGAAGGTGATGATTGTCTCAGAGCTGTCGCGCAGGAAATGGTGCGTTCGGCCCCGCGTGCCGGTGATCTGGTGGCACGCTATGGCGGAGAAGAATTTGTCATGATACTAGGTGACACGGATGAAGGCGGTGCGCACTGGGTGGCCAATCGCATTCGTCAGCATGTGGCTGAATTGAATATGCCGCATGAAGGCTCAGATTATGGTCATGTGACGGTAAGCTGCGGTGTCGCCAGCGTCATGCC
>Ga0209231_1000663_pt1 | contig 17194 bp, 14 predicted proteins | sample Deesub45470m_DNA_FD_188086 | JGI IMG/M metagenome (GOLD analysis project Ga0209231, IMG submission 188086) | Deep subsurface microbial communities from North Pacific Ocean - 450_OLKR46/470m Metagenome (SPAdes) (version 2) | ecosystem: Environmental > Terrestrial > Deep subsurface > Unclassified ... | reverse complement strand
CGCGAATTTTCCCCGCAATATCAATTCCTTTAAGTGCGCCATCAGCTAATGCGAGGGAAGAGGTGCCCGCTAAGTTTTTTTTAAAGGTATTCACCGTATTACCTTGTGTTGCAATATCAATATTAACTGTGCCGCTACCAGAAAGCATGTCGTTATTGATGGTGTCTTGTAATAATGGGCCAACAGCCACACTGCTCATACTTTGTTTAAAGGCAATATTAGGTGTCGCGCGGGCATCTACATTCAGTGAGCCTTGCATATTGCCACCATATAAGCTGGCAGAAAATGGTGCTAATGTTGCTACGCCACCATCTGCTTTTAGGTCTATGCGTACGTTTTGCAATTTTGTTTGACCATAACTGAGTTTGCCTATGCGTAGTGAGCCATTCGCGTTTAATGCTTTTAATGCGCTTAAATCAATCACTTCATCGCCTGTTGTTTTTGTTTCTGAAGTTGCTTCTGTGTTTACATAGTCATTCAAATCAAGCTCATTAATATCAAGGTCGAACGTGTAAAGCGGCTTAGCAAATTGACTGACGCTTAGTGCGCCTTTAATTTGGCTATCATTTACTTTAACGTTTAAACCATTAATCGCCACTTTTTTACCATCGGCTTTAACGCCAAGATTCAAGCCTGATATGTGGTGTTTGTCATAAACAATACTGTTGATGTTCACTTTACCGTCGAGTAATAAGGTGTTGAGCACTGTTAGATTAGCTGGCTCTTTAGAGGCAGTCTCGTTAGACGCTTTTGGCGCACCTAGCAATTTATTGAGGTCTAATTTATCGGCATTCAAGTTAAATTTAATATTCGGCTGTTTAAAGCTCGCAACCGCAACATCGCCATTGAGTTTAGTGTCTTCCAACACAATATTAAACGTGCTATTAGCCAACTCTTTTTTAATATCGGCATGCGAACTTAAATTGAATGTACCTTTAACTGCGCCATTCGGTAAGCTAGGGTCTTTAATATCGAGTTTGCCAACCAGTTTTGGAATATCAAAGATTAATGCTTCGATATTGCCTTTAAATGGCGACGAGAACTCAGCATTAACGGTGCGTTTGCCTTGCTTCATCGATAAATCACCCGTGATGCCACTACTTTGAATCGCTTTAGGCGAGCCTTCCATATTGGCTAACGCCATGTTCACTGTTAAATCGCCGTCTGCTTTGGTTTGCTCCAAACTAATCGTGATTTCTTTACTATTGACCGTGTCTTTTGCAATATTGACAGCAGGTGCGCTTAAATCAATCGCTTCTTTTACGCCTTTAAAATCGCCAGAAGCAGAGAGTTTTAAATCATTAATTAAAAATTCCATGCTTTCTGTTTGTGCATCAATATCACCAGTGGCGGTAATATCAACATCTTTGCCATCTAGCATTGCGCCTTGCATACTGCTATCTAAGCCTTTCACAACAAAGCGTTTATTGTCAGGATCGTATAAGAAATTACCTTTAATCGCGGTATTGGCTGCGATGCTAGGCTGATTCGCTTTAATCATGAAGTTAGTATCTAAATCAATTGGCTCACCTAGTGCAATATGGCTAGAGGTTAAATTAAATTGACTGATGTTATAGGTTGCTTCGTTTGCCTCATCAACATAATTCAATTCTGAGTTCGTGATATTAATGCCTTGCACATCAAATTTAATTTCTGATGATTCAGATTCATCTTTGCTTAAGAAGTCATCGTAATTGGTTGAGCCATCTTTATATTTCACAATATTGGCTTTGGCGCCATCAATGTAAATAGTATCAACTACCAGTGATTTTTTTAGTAATGGCATCACAGCAAGCGCGACTTTTGCGCTGTTGATAGAGGCAAATTGGTTGTTAGACGCATGCTCAGAAATGGCTACTTTACCTAAATCTGCGCCCAATTTTGGCCAAAAAGACAAGCTAATATCACCATCAATGGTTAAATCGCGGTCATATTTTTCTTTAACAAGTTGGATGACTTGCGGTTTATAGTCATTCGGATTAAAGGTGGCCGCAAAGTAGGCCATCACCAATAATGTTAAAAGAATAATGCCACCAAGCACCAAGGCAGTTATTTTTAAATACTTTTTCATGATGATCCTTCGTTTAATTTAATTACCTATGACAATCATGTTTGATGCAAATATCACTATGAAGTTTACCAGTAATAAAAGAGCACCAACGCACCAAATGCTATACGATACCATGCAAATATGGTGAAATCATGACTGGCGATATAGCGAATTAGCGCTTTAATGACAATCAGCGCGGCAATAAAGGCAGTCACAAAACCGATGAGAAAAATCAGCAAATCATCGGTGGCTAGTAAATCTCTGCTTTTGTACAAATCGTATATAGTTGCGGCAAACATGATAGGAATAGCCAAAAAGAACGAAAATTCAGTCGCTGCTGTGCGAGATAAGCCAAACACCATGCCACCAATGATGGTCGAAGCCGATCTTGAAGTGCCTGGGATTAAAGCAATGGCCTGCGCAAAACCTACTTTTAACGCTAGTTTCCAGCCTATATCATCTACGTTATGGATTGCCACTTTTGGCAATTTTTTCTCTACCCATAAAATGATAAAACCACCAATAATCAGTGCAATGGCAACTGATTTTGGATTGAATAATAAGATTTTAATTTGGTCGTGAAACGCTAAGCCGATGATGGCTAATGGTAAAAAAGCGATAAATAGATTAACCACCAATTGCCGAGAGGTTGGCTCATGCAAATGGGTTGTAACGTGCATGACTTTGGTTCGATATTGCCACACCACTGCCAAAATTGCGCCCAATTGAATCACAATTTCAAAAACGTCACGTTTTTCTTTAGTTAAAAAATTGAGAATATCAGCACTAATAATGAGATGGCCGGTGCTGCTGACGGGTAAGAATTCAGTAGCGCCTTCGACGATACCCATAATGATGGTTTTGAGAATTAACAGTAAATCCATGATTGCTCTAAAAGTGATTTCTATTTGATAGTGACGGACGATTAAAAATGCAGACGTTAAGTACTCGTCTGCATTTATTGAATGATTTATCTTATTTAAGCATACCTAAAACAGTACCAAGCAAGTCATTAGAGTTGTTATTCACTTCACCATTCGGCGTCATTTTGTCGATAACATTCGGTAAATGTTGGGCTAATTGTCCGCTAAGCATATCTGGGCTGAGGCCAAATTTTCCTGCAATTTCCGCGATGTTATCTGCACCCAACGCATCTGTAATTTGGTTAGATGAAACGGGCGCATTTTTGCCATTACCCACCCAAGTTGCTGCAATATCTGCTAAACCGCCTTCTTTGAGCTTAGTCAAAATACCGTCTATACCGCCAAATTTGTCGAGCATCTCCATGGCGACTTTTGCCATATCCGATTTTTCACCCAACATTTTGCCTAAAACTGCGCCTGCAACACTATCAAACAGTCCCATTATTGTTCCTTATTAAATAAAATTCGAGTTGAAAGCATACCTTAAAATTGCTCGTTATCGCGTAAATAACGCCACATTCCTAGCGGCAATTTACCTAAATTTACACTTCCAATACGCACCCGTTTTAAACCAACAACATGCAAGCCAACCATTTCACACATACGTCTAATTTGGCGTTTTTTACCTTCACGTAACACAAAGCGTAACTGGTCTTCATTTTGCCAACTGACTTTTGCAGGTTTGAGTTGTTCACCATCTAAACTTAAGCCATGATTAAGCAGCGCCAAGCCTTTTTCGTCCAGCTCGCCTTCAACGCGGACTAAATATTCTTTCTCTACGCTAGAATCTTGACCAATCAAATGGCGCGCAACACGACCATCTTGAGTAAGCACTAACAAGCCTGTTGAATCAATATCCAAGCGCCCTGCTGGGGCAAGCCCCTTTAAGAAACCACGTTGGAACTCTTTTGCATTATGCTCATTTAAATCAGGGTCTTCTAGCCATTCATTATCTGGATGTACTAAAACAATTGCAGGTTGATAGCCATCTTCAGCTTGTCCGCTGACATGACCTACTGGTTTATGCAGCAATATAGTTACACTTTCAGATTGGTGCTCCATCGCATAGCCGCTGACAATAATTTCAGCATCAGGGCTTACCCGAGTGCCCAAGATGTCAATAATTTCACCATCCACTTTTACCCAGCCGTTTACAATCCATTCATCTGCTTCACGACGCGAGCAAAGCCCTAGTTCTGCCATGCGTTTTGATAATCTTGGTGAAGTGTCATCTTGCTGGTTGGGTAGTTTTGCCGCCGCTTGTTGATGCGCTGATTTTTTTGCCGCACGGGTTTTATCAAACTCGCTGGCTACAAAGCCATCACGTGCTTTACCGCCACGTCTTGGTGGGTTGCGGTTAGCACCTTCGCGGTCAGCATACTGGCGAGTAGTGTCTGCTTGTATTTTCCCACCATCATCCTGCCGTTTGCTTGGTGTTCTAACGTCATCACGTTGCGGTCTATTTCGAGCATCATCACGTTGCGACCTATTAGGCTCACGTTCACTTCTTTTGTCGACAAAAGAGCGATCCTTAAACTCACTTCTTAAGATTGGCGCATCTGAGGCTGGCGCAGCAGGTTTGTTCGCAGGCTGCTCATGTAAGCTCCCATCATATTTATGGTTACGCTGACGCGCTGGTTTCTCCGCAGCATGCTCACTCGCAAATGTTGGCTTTGGCGGCGGCGCTTTTGTGCGGTCACGCTTTGATGGGTCAGCACGGCGTACAGGCGCTTTGCGCGCTGTTGGTTGGTCTGATGGTTTTTTGTTAAGCTTTAGTGTTGTCAAAATGGGTTTCCTATTGTAATCAGCATTTTAACAGAAGCTGATTAACTTGCTTGCCACATATTTAACAAGCTGACTGATTACATTACGCTAATAAACTCACTTTTACATCAACAAGCATGCTGGGTTTATTGGAGGCGACTCCTAAAAAGCTCCCTGCAACTGGTGGCACCGCTTCAGGATTGCGGGCAACAGCAGTGGCAATGTGTTTGCTACTGGTCACTTCTCCTGAGGTCGGGTCAAAGCCTTTCCAGCCAGTGCCAGGCAAATACACTTCTACCCATGCATGGGTGCTGGCATGACCTTGTTCTGTCGCAGGCGCGTGCAAATAGCCACTGACAAATCGACTAGCTAAACCTAAGCAACGGCAAGCTTCGATTAACAGTGTGGCATAGTCACGGCAAGAACCACTGCGATGCGCCAAGGTATAAGCTGGTGATTGAACGCCAGGTTCTTCGCGCATTTGATAACGAAACTGGTTGCTAATGTTTTGATTAAGCATCATCAGCATGCTAAATGTATTCATACCCAGATAATTAAAATGATTGAGCCACTGATTTATCGCACTTTGATCATTCAAAAACACAAGCTGCTGATACGCAAGCAAATCGGTACGTTCAGAATCTGCATAATTAAACGGATAATTAACGGCATAATCTTCAACCATGAAATCGAAGGGCGCTTGTTCATAATGCTGAATGACCACTTCGCTGGTAATAGAGAGTTTGTTGCTGGGTTCTTTAAAGCTGACGACCGCTAAAGAATTATCGAATACATCGCGTTGCCATTTAATCTGATAAGCAGGGGATATAACCAATTTTGATGATTCAATTCTAACATCATGCCCCTCGCGTGGACGAATCAGTAACCTGTGTGGATTAAATGTAACAGGCGCTGAAAAGGTGTATTCGGTAAGATGCTGTATACGGATTCTAGGCATAATAGTTACTCAGGCGCTGTGGCTAACTTTTCAACTCGCACGGACATTGTTCGCGGATATAAGCTAGGACCAAATTGATTAAATATCGCGACATCGGCGGCATCGCGTCCGTATGCAACAGCCACTCTGCCACCTTTTGGCGATGGTTGCGTGGGATCAAATGTGTACCAACGCCCGCCGACATATGCTTCAAACCATGCGTGAAAATCCATTGGTTTTAATTCATATAAATAGCCGACCACCATGCGCGCAGGAATGCAAAGACCACGACAAAGGGCAATACCCACATGCGCCAAATCACGACAAACACCTTCGCCTCGTAAATTGACTTCAGCCGCTGAAAGCTGAAAGTGTGGTGCATCTGAATTAAACCGAATATTGTCACGAATCCAATCTTGAATTGCCGCTACTTGGTCATAACCGGGTGAAATGCCAGCAACAATTTGCTGACCTAAATCAATAAAGCGATCAGACTCGCAGTAACGCGTAGGAAGTAAATAAGTGAGCACATAATTGGGCAAGTGTTGTACTTCATCAAACGGTGCGCCAGGCGCAACATCAATCTCATCGGCCGTCAAAATATCAGCGGACGTACGTATCGAAAATTCACCAGCAGGCGCAATTAAACGCTGACATAAATTACCGTAGCTATCGGTATATTCCACAGCATGAATGCTGCTTGGTTTAAGCGTATAAGATTCGCGCGCAATCCATTGCTGCAAACCACTACGCGGACGCAACATCAGTGTAAACGGCGTTTCGACGCTCACATCAAAAGTAATATCACAACCAGTACGAAGCCACACAGAATTTCCTTAATAAAATAATCGATTGAAAGTAATAGAAAAGATTGTTAGCCGCTTGCATGAAAGGTAAAGCGACGGCTAATAAAAAAGCCAGTATACACTGGCTTTTTTATTGTGAACGACAGGATGATTGTTTATTTGCCGTCGCGCATTTTCTTAAACCAATGCTCTAATTGTTTGCCAGCTGCTTCACGGCCGCCTAGGCCAAAAGCTAAGGCAACTGCAATCGCAACTGAGCCAAGGGTTAAGCCAAATGCCATATTCACAATGTCATCAGCAATGCCCATTGCGCGTAAGCCCATTGCAACAACCAAGCCAACAATGGCAATCCGGGCGATATTGGCTAAGCCGGTTGATTCTTTGCCGCTTGCACGATCAATTGCACGGTAAGCAAGGTTGGCCAACCAGAACCCAACCACTAGAATAACTGAGCCGAGTAAGATGTCGCCACCAAACTGAATAAAGATGCTTACAATGTCACTCACTTGATAGAAGCCTAAACGATTAGCTGCTTCTACCGTGGCAAATAACATAGCAAAGAAAATCAAGATTTTTCCAATTAAATCAGAAACGGTTGATTTTTTAGTGAAGGTATCAGCACAACCGAGCACGGCAGGTAATTCATTAAAGCCAATACTGGTTAGTAGATTAACAACCAATGCAGCAACGAATTTAGCCACATAATAAGTGATGGTTAAAATAACTGCTGCTGCCAAAATGTTAGGTACCGCTTCAAACATCATTGAAAGCATATTGCTAGCAGGTTGAGAAATTGCACTCATTTGTAAAGCATCTAAAGCGGCGATTAAGGTTGGGATAAACACGAAGATAAATACCAACATACCAACAACGTTAGATAATTTAATGGCATTTTTACCATCCATATCAACGGCTTTTGAAACATTATCAATGCCGCTAGTTGCTAAGATATTGGTGACTAAACCACGTAAAATTTTAGCGACAATCCAGCCAACGAGCGCGATCACGCCAGCAGCAAAAATATTAGGAATCATAGATAAAAACTGATCGACCATACCTTGTACAGGTGAGAGTAAACCATTGAGTTCAAATGTAGAAAGTAATGCTGGCAAGAACATTAAAATAATAATCCAGAACAGCATATTGCCAACATTATTGCTCATTGGCTGCATGCCAGCTGCGGCACTTAGTTTTTCATCTAACTTGGTCGTTGCTAATGCTTTCGTGGCAATTAATCTGACCAGTGTTGCAATTCCCCAAGCAATGGCTAACAAAATTAATCCTGCAAATACACGCGGTAGATATTCAAAAATTTGCGTGACCATGACATTAAATGGCTCGGAAACTGCTTGTAGATTTAAGCTACTAAATACACCAATTAAGGTGATGAGTAGGATTAGGATAAAAGCGCCAAACGAAATGCCAGAAGCGATATCAACCTCTTGTCCAGTGCTTTCGGAGACTCTTTTGTTGATGCCTATCATGTTTAAAAACCGATTTAGGCCAGCACGCACCAATACCGCTATTAGCCAACCACCAATTAGTACAGCAAGTGCGCCAAAAATACCTGGCAAGTGCTGACCTAGTTGACCTTGCAAACTATTAACAAGTGTAGAAAAGTCCATTTGAAGTCCTCCTGAATTTTTATGGAATTGCAGATTCAGTTTACAACTAATTTCAGATAATACAAGGGAAAGGGCTTAGTTAGCTGGCGTTGCAAGCTAATGATTTGTTGAGATTTGGAGCGATTTAGGGGAGAGTTCCCCTAAATCATATTAATGGATTAAACGTAAATTACGTTCTCCAAGGATGCTGCGGTAAATCACATTCACCACATTTAGTCGCGCCAGCTACTGCTACAAGGTGGTCATTTTCAACCGTATCGCCACTCACGCCAACAGCGCCAATCAGCATGCCATCTTTATCCACAATTGGCACACCGCCTGGGAATGTAATTAAGCCTTCATTCGAGTGCTCTATGCCATATAAAGGTTTGCCAGGAACGGATAACTTGCCAATCTCACCTGATGGCATCGCAAAGTAGCAAGCTGTTTTTGCTTTTTTAATCGCAATGTCGCTACTGCCGACCCATGCGTCATCCATGCGTGAAAATGCTTTTAAATTACCGCCAGAATCCAATACCGCAATACACATTTTCACATTTAGCTCTTTTGATTTTTTGACTGCATGGTCGATGATTTCTTGTGCTTGTTCGAAGGTTACGTGCATAAATTCTCCCTATGGATTATTGTGATGCAAGTTAAGTGCATTTAACTTGCCGAAGACTAGAGCAAACAATCGTGTGCTCTCAAATCATTCTATCAGAGTAGATAATGAGGATGCTGTTTAGTTCAAACAAAAAGCCAGCACTGATGGTTTCTTATGCACGCTTGCACCAAAATATTGGACAGGTTCAAAGGGTATTTTCACTGCGTTTTTGATAAACACATCCTCCTAGCAAGGCCGGCATTTATGCGAAAATGTTAGCAATGCAATACGGCATTAGTCCGAGCTATTGTTGTTCAGGATTGTTAAGGTAAGGTTTCGCCAAAGCGGTTTGTTTTTTCAAACCGAGATTCACTAATCTCGGCGCAACGCCGTTTAGCCATGCAAAAAAGCTTTGCGGTTGTCCAATAAACACTTCTTGTTTTTCATTTTGCAATGCGTTGATGATAATGTCGGCAACCGTTTCTGGGCTATCCATGGTTTGACCTGCTTTACTTAGCATCGCAACGGTTTCTTGATTATTCATCGCGGTTTCAATTGCACGCGGTGCGATATAAGTCACACCAATATTGCTATCGACTAACTCGCGGCGTAATGCTTGCGAGAACCCATGTACAGCAAACTTGCTGGCGCAATACGTCGCATAATATGGAAAACCTAAGGAGCCAAAAATTGAACCGACGAATAAAAAATGGCCTTGGTTTTGCTGTTGCAAGCTTGGTAAAACAGCGCGGGTGAGTTGAATCAGTGAGGTGACATTGGTTTGAATCATTTCTGCAATTCTGGCTTCAGATTGCTGTTCAAGTGCAATAAAGTCTAATACGCCTGCATTATTGATAAGAACATCAATGCCGCCCAATTGTTGTCGAGCTGTTTCTGCCACACGATGCGCTGAGCCATCCAAACTTAAATTAGCCACAATAATAGTGGCTTTGCCACCATTGCGTTCAATTTCAGATTGCAATGCGCTGAGCTTGCTAACATCGCGCCCGACTAGCGCCAAAACAGCGCCTTTTGCAGCCAGCTTGTTAGCGAGAAAATAACCGACACCGCCAGTGGCCCCGGTGAGTAAAATACGTTTATCTGTTAGCTTCATTTGGTAGCCTAATTAATGCCTAAATTAGCACTTAAATTAATAAAATGACATGGTACGTGCGGCAATCTCTCTAAAGATATCACCATAGAGTTTATAAAAATGTTTGGCCGCATGAATAATCATCGCTTGGTCATTTTTATCGGTGATTTGGTTCATTAAGCTTTCATAAAATGACACATGACTGATATCCAGTGACCCATGCGAAAGTAGATAGCTAAAAGCTTGTTTAGGTAATTGCAGGCTTTCCATTATTTTTTCACCAGCTTGTGTGGCAACCGCAGTGCTAGTACCTTCTAACACCAAAACCATGCCAAAAAATCCAACTGGATTAACGCGATTAATCATGTCATACGCATAGGCCACCATCAGTTCAGTTGCTTGGCTGGCAGCAGTTTCGGCGCTTGCACTAGTGCGAACAGCTTCTTTATCGGCACCACAAGCATCGATGTCATTGAGCACCCATTCTTGATGACCCATTTCTTCTTCAATATATTCGCCAATGGCTGTTCTTAACCATTCATATTCACCAGATAATCGACCACCACAAGCCATGAGCAATGGCGTGGTGTGTTTAACGTGGTGGTACGCCTGCGTTAAAAAAGCAATATAAGTGGCGCGTGAGATATTGCCAACACCGCCTTGGGTGATGAGTGGCAGGCTAATTAAGGTGTTACGTTCTGTTTCGGTTGCTGCTAATAATGCATCATAAAATGCCATATTCATTCCTATTTTCTATTTCAATTATGTTAGGTATTTGATGTTGGGTATAAAGTGAATTAATGGCATCTTGATAAGATTGCCAGATAACATCACGTCTTAATCGCCCGTTTGGTGTGAGTTGCTTGTTAGCAACAGAAAAGGGCTCTGACGCAAGTAACCACTTACTTACGCGCGCATAATCAGGCAGTGACTGGTTAATGATATCAAGGGCTGAATCGATGGTTTCTACCGTTGCATCTGCTTTTGCAACAATCAATGCGGTATTCCACGGTTTCGCCTCGCCAAACAAGCAGGCTTGTGCAATCGCTGGCGTGCTAGTCAGGTCGCGCTCCACCCATTCTGGTGATACATTGCGACCATAAGAGGTAATAAAAATATTCTTTTTACGCCCATTAATAAAGAGATAGCCATCTGCATCTACATAGCCAATATCACCCGTTGCCACCCAGTCAGTTTGTGTTGTATTTGGCTGATTGGTATAGCCCAAATAATTGGAACCTTTAACTAATAGTTCGTTATCATCTGAGCATTTAATTGCAACATGTGGCAATAGTTTGCCTACGCTACCCACTTTATGATTTTCTCTATTGTTAAGTGCAACCACAGAAGCACTCTCGGATAAGCCATAACCTTCAAAAACGGGCAAGCCCAATTGGTGTGCGCGGTTTAATAAAGTTGGTGCAACTGAGGCGCCGCCAACGGCTAAAAAGCGCAAATTGCTGAGTGCTGAAGCACCAGCTTCACAGACAGCAACTAACGCAGTTAATAATTCTGGGATAAAAATTGCGGTGTTGGCTTGGGTGTTTTTTAAGGTTTGATGTAGCTGATTAATATTAAGTGAGCTACCAGTTAAACCAACCGTTTCGCTCGGCAGAATATGCGCGGTGCCACCTGCTAATAGAATGGCGTATAAGCCCGCAACATTTTCGAGTAAAGTTGATAGCGGTAATACACAACAATGCTGATCGTTTGCACTCAAATTTACCATGGTTTGAACGGAGGTTGCCACATTTAGCATCGCTTGTTCACTCAAACAAACGCCTTTAGGTTGGCCAGTAGTGCCAGAAGTATAAGTAATCTTTACGGTAGAGGCTGGCAATTGCTGCGGCGCAATGATTAACTGCATCATCATCAGCCGTTTGCCGGCCACTGTAATCGTTGATTTTTGCGTAATAAGGTAATCAAATAAAGCAGTAAAGCGCTGCGGATTATCGGTAATTAATACACTGGCGCCAGCATCTTTTACAGCATGCATCAGTTGCGCATCAGAGAAAAATGCAGGTAATGGTACTAACGGTGTTTGGTTCGCTAAACTGGCAAAATCCAGTATTGCCCAAGCCGGATGGTTATCAATAGCCAAGGCAATTGTGCAGTTCTCTTTACATTCTGTTAATTGTTGTTGTGTTTGGATGATTTCATCCAAGAAATCACGGTAACTTAATGTCAAACTATCGCATTTTATAGCAATAGAATTTGGCACTTTAGTGGCGTGTTGCTTTATGGTTTGAAGAAGAGTCATTGCATGTCCAGCAGTTGGTGTATTAATAATCGGTAGCACCCCTTATGGCAATCACCTGTGGTAAATGGTCGTAATAGCTGCCCCATTTCGTTAGTTCATTCGCGGATAAACGTCTTTTATCGGCAATATCTAGCGGATAAACATCACGCCCACCTTTAATTAATCCATTTTGTAGACTGTGATGCGCAGTGGCAACGCACCACTCAATACCAATATCAAGGCAGTGTTGAATCACATGCGCAATCAACACGCCTGCGTTGCGTGGATTAGAAACAGCAAGATTACCAATAGAAGTGATTTGTTGACGGTTAATCGTTCTGCCTAATTTATCAGACATTAATGCTTCAATAGGCACATCAAGATATTGCTCCAAAAATAGCGACTCTTCAGCAGCGGAGCTCAAGCCAAAAGCAGCCATTAGCACACCATTGTTATCTCTTAGTGCAACGAGCATTGGCATAAACTCAGTGATATTTGCATCGTAGGTGACTTTAAACACTGCCTGAATAAATGCCTCAACTTCAGATCGACAAGCAGCATCTTTGGAGACGGTATGCGCGGTAATTTCATTGATCTGATAACGCCTTGTTTTGGCAAATGCCCTTAAATCATAAGCCGTTTCTGCACGGTAAAGTTCTTCAGTTTGCAAGGTATTGAGCATGATTAACACTTTTTTATAAAAGAGATAGTGCTAGTAACGCAAAGCACGTGCCAATCTAAAAATATCAATATTTTCAATAACTTATTTTTATATGTAACTATAACCATGCATTTTTTGCATGAAATCAGATTAACAATAATGAAATCTATGCAAAGTTTGCAGTTTTCTTCATTAATTACCAGATTAATTATCAATCTATTAAACAATAATCGCGATACAAATCATGATGTTAAATAGCCTTGGCTTATAAATTAAGTGACTTGGCATTGTCATTGCTCATAACACTGCTTCATTCAATTCATCAATAACGATATTCAAACTATGAAGAAGCCAACCTTATTATCATTTTTACTTTTTTGGTATCTCACCAGCATCACGCAACTGCTTATCAGCCTATCTGGCGCTGCTTCTTTTGAAGGATTTAAAGATGCCACCATTAGCGCATTTTTATGGCTGGTGCCTGTCTTGTTATTTCCGCAGAATATTAAAAAAATAACAGCAAGTTTAGGCGTCATGTTGTGGCTTTTTGCGTTGCCTGGTTTTGGCTATTTCCTGATTTATCATCAAGAGTTAACGCAAAGTTTGATGTTTATTATTTTTGAATCCAATCAATCGGAATCAACGGAATACTTACAAAACTATTTATCTATTGGAATCGTACTCAGTTATATCGCATTTACCTTAGTGCCTATTTATCTTTGGACCAAAATTAAACCGTATCAACCTGCAAAAAAGCCAGCCAACATCGCCAGTATCATTATCTTAACGCTTATTTTTTTGACGCCAGTGAAACGTGCTTTTCAGTATCATGATGTGAATGCCGCTTACAAAAATTTAAACCGCCACTTATCGGCCGCACCGCCGTGGCAGCTAGGATTTGGTTACAGCGATTACCAACGTGAGCTAAAAGAAGTCGAAGCGCAATTGTTAAACTTAGATAAAATTCCTGCGCTTAAAAACTTCAAAGAAACAAAAAAAGAATTGCCTACGACTGTGGTGTTGGTGATTGGAGAATCGACTACGCGCGTCCACATGGGTTTGTACGGTTATGACCGAGATACGACGCCAAAACTATCCAGCATTAAAAATGAATTGATGGTTTTTGACAATGTATTTGCTTCCAGACCGAATACCATTGAGAGTTTGGAGCAAGTGCTCACTTTTGCTGATCAATCGCAGCCAGATTTATATAAAACCACGCCTTCTTTAATTGCCATCATGAAACAAGCGGGCTATAAAACCTATTGGATTACCAATCAGCAAACACTCACACAGCGCAATACCATGCTCACCACATTTGCCAAGCAGGCAGATGAGCAAGTGTTTTTGAACCATGCACGCCGTCAAAATGCTTATAGTTTTGATGACAAAGTGTTGGCGCCATTTGCCGAAAAGCTGCTTAAGAAAGACGAAAAGAAACTCATCATTGTGCATTTGCTGGGTACCCATATGAAGTACGCCTATCGATATCCAGCGGACTACAAATTTTTTAATAATGCAGAAGGTATACCTGAAGTCATTGCTACCGATGCTGACAAAGTAACGCTGGTGAACGAATATGATAATGCTGTGCGCTATAACGATTACATTGTGCATTCACTCATTCAACAATTGAAACAATCAACTAATAATGCCGCCCAAAGCTTATTAGTCTATTTTTCTGATCATGGTGAGGATGTATATGATTCAGCACCACACGAATTTAAAGGACGAAATGAAGGCGCGCCAACCTATCCCATGTATGCTGTGCCATTTATTGTTTGGCATTCGCCTAATTGGCAAAACGCGCAACAGTTGGCTGATCCTGCAATTCGTCATCGTCAGTATGACAATGCAGACTTCATTTATACATGGTCTGATTTGATAGGCCTGACCTACGATGGTTATCGTGCAGATGAAAGTCTTATCAATAAAGCATTTGTCGAAGATAACATCCACGTTGGTGATCCGTACGGTCGCAATTTACAGGTATTGGAAAACACAACTAAGCAAGGCAATCAACACAGAACACTTTCTTTAACCAAAACATTGGCTACTAGCATTGTGACGCCTATTCAAGATTAAGACTAAAGTCTGCAAGGTTTGCATTGGATGAAATAGCACATCGTTTAATTCCCGCAAAAATTGCAGGCTTTACGTTTTACTTCTCATAGCAATATTAAATATTTATCTTTTAACAACAATGGCTTGCAGTATTTTATGTCCTCATTTAACGAGTTGGTATGCTGATTGCTAAATAGTCATGGTCTATTAATCATTGCGAAAGAAACGAGTGAATAATCACGCATTTAAAGTTGAACCCCAGTTTGAACAGCCATTAGCTTTCTCTAACAAATACAATCAGCAGCATGCCCAGCAATACTTTGAAAAACATGATGATGGCATTTGGCGCAAGCTTTCTAATTGGAGAGAGCACCAGCTTGCTAGAAAAGCGTTACAAATTGCAGGAAATCCAAAGTCGGTATTAGATGCTCCTTGTGGTACGGGACGTTTTTGGGATGTGCTCGCAGAGAATAAAGATAGAGAGATTCATGCCAGTGATTACAATCAAACCATGATTGATGTTGGGATATTGAATCGTCCTCAGCAACTGACGAGTCGAGTCAATGCATTTCAGGCGTCAGCATTTGATTTTCCTGTTCCTAACCAATTTGTCGATAGTATTTTTTGCATGCGCTTCATGCATCATTTGGGCGACGCTATCGATAGAGAGCGACTGTTAACAGAGTTTCATCGTGTTACAAAAGACACGGTCATTCTGTCACTCTGGGTTGATGGCAATATCAAAGCAAACAGACGTTTGGCGCTTGATCAAACCCGTAAACCCAGAGATTATCAAAATCGCTTTGTGATACCAGTGGCAACCATTGAACAAGAGTTTCGCGATAATGGTTTTGCTGTCATCGAAAAGCTTGATTTTTTACCGCATTACCATATGTGGCGAACCTATGTCTTGCGCAAAGTGTAAAAACAGGCGCTAGATATGCAGACTATCAATATATTTTCGTTTAAATCAATCAAAACAGCATTTTTAGCACTGTTTGTTTCAGCCATTGTTTTTGTCGTCATCGCGCAGTTTACCAATCTTGATGTGAAGATTGAGGACTATTATTACAACGTACAGACACAGCAATTCATTTGGAAAAACAGCTGGTTTGCCAAGCAATTCATGCATGCTTATGTGAAAGATTTGATGATTTTTTGTGGATTGTTTTTGATTGTGGTTGTCTTGCTAGATCTAATCAGACCAATCTTAGTAATCAACCATTGGACGCGCATCAGACTACGCTTCGTGGCGCTGGCAGCAATCCTTATTCCTTCCATCATTTCTACCGCAAAGCAAATGTCAGTGGTGCATTGCCCGTGGGATATTCAGCGTTATGGCGGCACAGCACCTTATTTAAAGCTATTCGACTTAATGCCATCCCATATAGAAGCAGGCCACTGCTTTCCCGCAGGGCATGCCTCATCAGCTTTATGGTTAGCCGCTTTTTGTGTGTTTTGGTTACCGCATCATCCGCGCAAGGCATTTGCTGTTTTTTTAGCAGGCTTAAGCATTGGGTTCGCACTCGGTTGGGTGCAACAAATGCGCGGCGCTCACTTTCTATCGCACACCTTGTGGTCAATGTGGATCACCAGCGCCATTATCTTGCTGATGATTTGCATTAGCCAATCATTATTAAATCGTCATTAATTTTTCAGAAACAATCTTATGTTCAATACTCGCTTTACTAAACTCATCAATTCACAAACAGGCGCAATTTTCTTAGTTGTACTATTTGTGATGCTCACAGCCAACATGTCGCTCTTTCAGCATATCGTAGAAATTTATCCAGTCAATCTGCGCAATATCCCGTTTTTAATTTCATTATTCATTTTTTTCAGCGTATTAACTGCTTTGTTTTTGATGGCAATTAGCTTTGGTAGAAAAGGGCGCTGGCTGATTGCATTGTTGTTAATCCTCAGCGCGCAAGCTGCTTATTACATGGATAATTTCGGTGTGTTGATGGATAGCGTAATGATAGACAATATTCTGCATACAGATGCTAAAGAGATACAAGGCCTGCTGAATATTGGTCTGTTTATGCATCTATTATTACTGGGCGTGTTGCCTGCATGGTTGGTCATCAAATATTGGCCAACAGTGAACAGCATTAGCACTGAGATTAAAACGCGGCTGATATGTTTTTTGTTGTTGGTTGTTGCACTTGTTGTCGTGGTGTTGCCATTTACGGCGGGTTATACCAGCTTTATCCGTGAACATAAAATTACGCGTTTTTATGCTAATCCAACCTATCCAATTTATTCTTTAATCAAATATGCCGACTCGCAATTAAATAACAAACAACAAGCTGAAATGACAAAAACGGCAAGTGATGCGCATTTTGCAGAGGCAAGTATAAAACATGAGTTAGTGATTATGGTCGTTGGCGAAACAGCAAGAGCAGATCGATTCTCACTCAATGGCTATCACAAAGAAACCAATCCGCAC
>Ga0209231_1000662_pt1 | contig 17199 bp, 12 predicted proteins | sample Deesub45470m_DNA_FD_188086 | JGI IMG/M metagenome (GOLD analysis project Ga0209231, IMG submission 188086) | Deep subsurface microbial communities from North Pacific Ocean - 450_OLKR46/470m Metagenome (SPAdes) (version 2) | ecosystem: Environmental > Terrestrial > Deep subsurface > Unclassified ... | reverse complement strand
ATATTTGAGGACAGATTCGAGCTTGTTTGAGAGCCAATAGTCGTCTCTATTGGTCGAAAAGAAGCTCGGATATGGACCAAATAGACGATTTTGCAGCCGGCTCATGGATAGTCCGACAGGCTCCTAGCGACAGACTTCTCGCATATCTTCAATTATTGATGGGCTCGCAAAAAGGCCATTCTCACCACAGAGACACAGAGGTCACAGAGAAAAACCTTTTTAGAATTATTGGCTTAACTCTGTGTTCTCTGTGACTCTGTGGTAAATTTTGAATTTTTGCGACTTCATCAATTATTGGTTGGAAATAAATCGCATGGAAAAGGAGGTGAGGCGCATGCAGAAATACGTAAAGCCCCGGGTGGTCGGTTCCTCCAACGTCCATCCCTGCTAGTGCCCCGATTGGTTAATTCCGTCCATTAATTCTGGTCTTTTTGGCCGCTCCCTGCGTTGGGGCTCCTCGGCTTAAGCCCGGCTAGGCCTGCGTCGACCCGCCTTGGCAGCGACCAAAATGCCTCAGAATTATCTGAATGGACTAACCAAACGGGACACTAGGGATCCAGGGGGCAGCCATGCTGCCCCCGTTTTTTTTCAGGGGCTCTCCGCCGGGAGGGTCTCCTCGCACGAACACGGATATTCCATGACTCTCGATCTTCTCGATACCCCCCTGCGGGCGACCTGGGACCTGCACGGCGCCGACGGCCGGCCGGCCCGCTTTGCCGCAGCGGTGGCCGAAGCCCTCAGCGAGGGCGGGGTCTTTTACGTCACTCTCGAAAAGCGCCCCCTGGCCCACCCTGAGATCGCTTCGATCCTTTCGACCCTGGCCGATACCGGATGCCGGACGCTGCTGGTCTGCAACGGCGACGACGAAGAACTGCGCACCCTGGAAGGGCCCCTCTCCATCGGCGCCCTGTTCCTCGATGCGGCCTCCTTCATCGGCGGCGGCGAACTCGATTTCGTCCGCCTCGGAGAGGTTCTCGACCGCCTCCGCGGGCGGGGATTCGATCCCTCCCTGCTCCTGACTCCGCTGCGCGGCACCGTCGGCTTTTTGCCCGATTTGCTCTCCTTCTGCCGGGAGCGCGGCGTGGGGAAATTTAAGTTGCCAAACATCGGTATCGATGCTAGTTTTTGCCACTCCCGGCGGGATGAGTTTCTGTCTCCCGAGGACCTTTCGATACTGAAAAAGTCGATCGGCGACGATCCCCGGGCGTTGCGCGGCGGCATCGCTCTTGAGATCCACGATCTCTTTCTCTGGGAAATCCTCTTTCCCGGCGGCGAGGAGGGACGCAGCGAATACGGCGGCTGCCAGGCCGGCAACAGTCTGGCCCATGTCGATGCCGAAGGGCGGCTTCACCCCTGTTCTTCCTGGCCTTTGCCCCTCGGGTCCCTCGTCGGGTCTTCTCTTGCCGAGCTGTGGCAGTCACCGCTGCGGATGGCGGTTCGCGCCGAGATCGCCGCGACCCCGGCAGGGTGCGCGGGTTGCCGCGACTATCCCCTCTGTTTCGGCGGCTGTCGCGGCCTCTCCCGGACCCTGAGAGGCAACCCCGACGGGCGCGACTCCCTGTGCAGCGGCACCCGTTCCTGAACGTCGGCAACGACATATCTCTTCGTCTCGAATGACTCCATGGCCATCTATTTCGACAACGCCGCAACCACCTTTCCCAAGCCCGAGGCCGTCATCTGCGCCGTCGAGGAGGCCCTGCGTTTTTGCGGTGCCAATCCCGGACGCGGCGGCCATCGCATGGCTCTCGATGCCGTGCGTCTGGTTTTTGAAACCCGCGAGGCGCTCGCCGGTTTTTTTGCCATAGACGACGCCTCCCGGATCGCCTTTACCGCCAATGCCACGGAGGCGATCAATCTGGCGCTCTTCGGCCTGCTGCGCCCCGGCGATCGCGTCGTCACCTCGACCATGGAACACAACGCCGTGACCCGCCCCCTGCGGGCCCTTCAGGAGCGCGGGGTGACGGTGGTCAAGGTCGCCGCCGATCCCCAGGGCTTCGTCGACCCGGCCGCCATTCGTCAGGCCTGCCTGGCCGAAAAGACCCGCCTGGTCGTCCTCTCCCACTGCTCCAACGTCACCGGAACGGTGCAGCCGATCGAGGAGATCGGTCCCTGGTGCCGCCGCCAGGGGATCCGCTTCATGGTCGATGCCGCCCAGAGCGCCGGGCTGATCGCCATCAACGTCGAGGGGATGGCGATCGATCTCCTCGCCGTTCCCGGCCACAAGGGGCTCCTCGGCCCCCAGGGGACGGGATTTCTCTACGTGCGAAAAGGGCTGAACCTGACCCCTCTGATCTACGGCGGGACCGGCGGCAACTCCCATTCGGAGCTGCAGCCCGAGGAGATGCCGGAACGTTTGGAGAGCGGTACCCTCAACCTGCCGGGGCTGGCCGGACTCAAGGCCGGTGTCGAGTTCCTCGCCGCCGAGGGGCTCGCCGCGGTCCGCGCTCACGAAGGGGAACTCCTCGAGCGTCTCATCGCCGGCCTGCGCGAGATTCCCGACATTTCGCTCTACGGTCCGACCGATCCCCGCTACCATGGCGGCGCCCTCTCCTTTAATCTCGCCGGGCGGGACCCTGCGGAAGTCGGTTTTCTTCTCGACCGCGATTATGCTATTTTCAGCAGAGTCGGGCTGCACTGCGCACCCGATGCCCACCGCAGCATCGGCACCTTCCCCCGGGGGACGGTGCGGGTCAGCCCCGGCTACTTCTCCACCGCCGAGGAAATCGACCAGCTGCTGTTGGCCCTGTCCGCCATTTCCTCCCATCCCCCCGATTGAGTCCGGGGGATCGGCCGCAAAGGAGAACGTCCATGAAAAGAATTGTGATGCCGGCGATTTGTCTCTTTATTCTCGCGTCCTTTGCCGCCTGCTCCCTGGCTCCCGACAACCCGGTGACCCGCGATGAGCTGATGCGCACCCGGATCTATAACGAGTACATCATTCAGGAGTCGCCGGAGCAGGTCCTTCATGCCCTCAACAGGGACGGCGAGGTGGTCCTCGAAGGGTCGCGCAACATCGGCGGCAAGGTCTATCCGCTGCACATCAAGCTTCTGGCGACCTCCGAGGGGATCGAAGTGGTGGATTACGACCGCTGACGCCGCACCCCCCGTCCCCCCCCACCCCCTGCAGAGAGGCCGCGCATGAAAAAAACCTACGTTCTCGACACCAACGTGCTGCTTCACGATCCCCAGGCCCTCTTCCGCTTTGAGGACAACGATCTCGTCATCCCGATCACCGTCATCGAAGAAATCGACGGCTTCAAGAAGGACCAGAGCGAAATCGGCCGCAATGCCCGGCAGATCTCCCGCTACATCGACGGCTTCCGGGAGAAGGCGCACCTCACCGAGGGGGTGACCCTGGATTCCGGAGGGGTCCTCAAGGTGGCGCTCTGCACCGAGGAGACCCTCAAGCTCCTCCCTCCCGAACTGCGCACGGAGCGGGGAGACAACCGGATCCTCGCCGTCGCCATCGAGCTCAAGGCGAGCAGCGATTGCCCGGTGATCTTCGTCACCAAGGACATCAACCTGCGGATCAAGGCCGATGCCGTCGGTCTGATGGCCGAAGACTACGCCTCCGACAAGGTCTCCATCGAGGAGCTCTACTCGGGGACCGCCGAGGTTCTGGTCGACAAGGCGAAGGTCGACACCTTCTACGGTCAGGGGTTTCTCCCTCTGGAAGGGGATTTCCAACCGAACCAGGGGTTGACGCTGGTGGACAACGCCAACCCCTCCCACACCGCCATCGGTCGTTACGACCACACCCTGAGGCAGGTGGTGCCGCTGATCCGCACCCCCAAGGAGGGGGTCTGGGGGATTCACCCCCGCAACCGCGAGCAGCAATTCGCCTTCGATCTCCTCTTCAACGAGGATATCCAGCTGGTGACCCTGGTGGGGAAGGCCGGTACCGGCAAGACCCTGCTGGCCATCGCCGCCGGTCTCTTCAAGTCCGCCGACGAGGGGAGCTACAGCCGGCTCCTCGTTTCCCGACCGGTCTTTCCCATGGGACGGGATCTCGGATTTCTCCCCGGCGACGTGGAGGAAAAGCTTGCTCCCTGGATGCAGCCGATCTTTGACAACGTCGAGCTCCTCCTCGGCGCCGTGGAAGAGCACGGGAAACGCAAGCGGGGCTACAAGGAACTGGTCGATATGGGGATCATGGAGATCGAGGCGCTGACCTACATCCGCGGCCGCTCCATCCCCAAACAGTACATGATCGTCGACGAGGCACAGAATCTCACCCCCCACGAGATCAAGACCATCATCACCAGGGCCGGGGAGGGGACCAAGATCATCCTCACGGGCGACCCCTACCAGATCGACAATCCCTACGTCGATTCCTCGAGCAACGGCCTGACCTACGTCGTCGAGAAATTCAAGGGCCAGGAGATCGCCGGCCACATCACCCTGACCAAGGGGGAGCGCTCCATTCTCGCCGAACTGGCCGCCAACCTGCTTTAGTCACACCTCACCCATTAAGGTGCTCATGCTCCTTCTTGCCATAGAATCCTCCTGCGACGAGACCTCGGCCGCCGTGGTCCGCGACGGTCGACAGGTTCTCTCCAACATCATCGCCTCGCAGGTGGACGTTCACGCCCGTTACGGCGGCGTCGTCCCCGAGCTTGCCTCGCGCAAACACGTCGAGGCGATTTCGGTGGTGATCGATCAGGCCCTCGAGACGGCGGCCATCGAACTCGATGCCGTCGAGGGGATCGTCGTCACCCGCGGCCCCGGGCTCATCGGGGCGCTGCTGGTCGGGCTGTCGGTGGGTAAAGCCATCGCCTTTGCCCGTGAGCTCCCCCTGGTCGGAGTGCACCATATCGAGGGGCACATCCTGGCGCCCCTTCTCGAGGAGGAGATTTCCTTTCCCTATCTGGCCCTGGCTGTTTCCGGGGGGCACACCCACCTCTACCGGGTCGACGGCATCGGACGCTACGTCCTCCTCGGGCGCACCATCGACGACGCCGCCGGCGAGGCCTTCGACAAGGTGGCAAAAATGCTCGGCCTCCCCTATCCCGGGGGGGTGCTCATCGACCGTCTCGCCGCCGGAGGCAACCCCGAGGCCATCCCCTTTCCCCGGCCGCTGCTGCACCAGAAGAATCTCGATTTCAGCTTCAGCGGCATGAAGACCGCCGTTCTGAACTATGTCAAGAAACAGGACGGGCCGATCCTGGGGGATCACCTTCACGACCTGGCCGCCAGTTTCCAGGCGGCGGTGGTCGACGTCCTCTGCCAGAAGACTTTGCGGGCCGCCGAGGAACAGGGGCTGGGGCGGATCGTCGTTGCCGGCGGAGTCGCCTGCAACAGCGGCCTGCGCACCCGCCTTCAGGCCCTCGGGCGGGAGAAAGGCCCCGACATTTTTTTCCCCTCACCCGTTCTCTGTGCCGACAACGCCGCCATGCTGGCGGTGGCGGGGGACTGCTACCTCCGTGCCGGGATTACCGAGCCCCTCGATCTCAACGCTCTGGCCAGTTGGCCCCTCGACCGGGCCGGTCGCGAAAAATGGCATCCGGGGGAGGCGAAGTCGTAGGATATTATGTGGCGACGCTGGTCAGTTGTTCGACAGTTCAAACTCAACGTCGTGCGTTTTCTCCGTCTGCGCGGGGAGCCCGACGAGATTGCCAAGGGCCTCGCCCTGGGGATCTTCATCGGCATGACGCCGACCTTCGGCTTTCAGATGGTCCTGGCGATCTTCTTCGCCCTCCTCCTCAAGGAGAACCGTCTGGCCGCCGTCCTCGGCGTCTGGATCACCAACCCGGTCACGGCGCCGGTGATCTATGCCCTGGAATATGAATTGGGGCGGCTCCTCCTCGACATGAAACGCGCCCATTTCCCGGCGGAGCTCACCGCGGCGGCCTTGAAAAATCTTGGCTGGGAGGTCCTCGCCCCCCTGTGCCTCGGCAGTCTCCTCTTCGGGATTCTCTGTGCCGGCCTGAGCTACGCTCTGACCCTGCGGCTGATTCCGCTGATCAAGACCTGGCGGGTCCCCCGCTGGCCGCGCCCCCGCAAGAAGCCTTGATCCCTTAAGTTCCTCGGCCTGGCTCCTTTCCCTGCGCAAGAGCCTCCCCTCCCATCCGGATTATTTATGGACTACCGCCCGAAAAAACGTTTTGGCCAGAATTTTCTCAAGAGCGAACACGTCGTCGAGCGGATTCTTGCCGCCGCCGACCTCGACGAAACCGACCGGGTGCTGGAAATCGGCCCCGGACTCGGCGCCCTCACCGACCGCATCCTCCCCTTGATCAACGAGATGACCGTCATGGAGGTCGACCGCGACCTGGCCGCCCGGCTTTCCGCCCGCGCCCCCGACAAGCTGACGCTGCATCTCGGCGACGCCCTGCGCCTCGACTGGGACGCCCTGCTGACGGCTCCCCCCTACAAGCTGGTCGCCAATCTCCCCTACAACATCTCCAGTCAGATCCTCTTCAAGGTTCTCGATCACCGCCGCCTCTTCCGGCGCCTGGTCCTCATGTTTCAGAAGGAGGTCGGCGACCGTCTCTGCGCCGCTCCGGGGACCAAGGACTACGGCATCCTCTCCGTTCTCTGCCAGGTCTGGTTCGACGTGAAACGGGTGGTCAATGTCCCCCCCGGGGCCTTTTCCCCCCCGCCGAAGGTCGATTCCGTCGTCCTCTCCTTCGAGCCCCTCCCCGAACCCCGGGTGGTGGTGACCGACGAGGCGCTCTTCCGTCGGGTGGTCAAGGGGGCCTTCGCCCAGCGGCGCAAGACGTTGCGCAACACCCTGAAGGCCGCCGGTTTCTGCGATCCGAATCTGGAGGAGATCCTGCTGGCCATCGACATCGATCCGGTGCGGCGGGGTGAAACCTTGAGTCTCGAGGAATTTGCCCGGCTCGCTTCTGCCCTCGGCAAAAAGTCAACGACGGCCGAAGTGATCCCTTAAGTCTGCCGCTCATAAAACAAGGAGTCGCCACCGTGTCCCAACCCGCCGCCGTGGTCAACGGCAAGCCGGTCAGCCGCCAGGAATTCGATAACGCCGTGCAGGGGTTTGCCATGGAACTCCATCGCAAGACCATGGAGCACCTTACCGCCGAGGAGGGAGTTAAGGTTCGGGAACTGGCCCTGGAAAAGCTTCTGGCCCGGGAGCTCGTCTATCAGCACGCCCTCTCCCAAGGGGTGGTGGCCGACGAGGAGGCCATCAACGCAGAAAAAGCAAAAACCATCGCCAACTTTCCCGATGAAAACGAGTTTTACGCCACCCTGGCCAAGGCCGGCATCGATCCTGCCGCCTATCACCGGATGCTCCGCCAGGATCTGACGGTGAACCGGATGACCGCTGCCAAGCTCGCCGAGGTGACGGAACCGACGGAGGCGGAGGTGGAGGATTTTTACCGCCGCCGGCCGGAGCGGATTCTCGAACCGGCCCGGATCCGCGCCTGCCACATCCTGGTGCGGATTCAGGAGGGGAAGAAGAAGGAGGCCCTGGCGCTGATCAACGATCTCAAGGGGAGGGCGGCCTCGGAAGATTTCGCCGCCCTGGCCCGGGACCATTCCGCCTGCCCCAGCGCCTCCCGCGGCGGGGACCTCGGCTATTTCCATCGTGGCAGCATGGTGCGTCCCTTCGAAGACGCGGCCTTTTCCCAACCGGTCGGCGCCGTCGGCGAGGTGGTGGAGACCCCCTTCGGGTTGCACCTGATCAAGGTCCTCGACCGGCGGGAGGACCGGCCCCTCTCCCGGCAGGAGGCCGCTCCCCGCATCCGGCGGTTTCTCAAGGAAGAGGCCGGCGCCCGGCTTCTCGGCGACTGGGTGGCCGAACTCCGCGCCCGCGCCGGCATCGAGATTTTCTCCTGATCCCCCGGCTCTCTGTCCCCCCGGCCGGAGGGCGATCCTTGTCAAAGGGAGCGGGATGAATTAACCTGATACCATTCGTGCCGAACCCCCGGCAGCCGTTTGCGGGCCACCTCTTTTCATCAAGGGACGCCATGAAACGAAACGACACTCCCAGCACCGAGTCCGCCATGCCGCAGGAGTTGGAAGACAAGGTCGGCGAAATCCTCTCTCTTCTTGCCGCCGAGCCCGACCCGCAGCGGCGCCTGCTGTTGACGTCCCTTTCCGGCATCCTCCGCTCCCATGCCCCCCTCTATTATCTCGAGATGTACCCGGCCCCGGACATTGTCGCCTGGCTCGGCCGATTTCTCGATTTTCTAGCCCTTCGCCGCGACGCCGTGGCCGTCGAGACCTTCCCGACCTCCCTCGGCAGCCGGGCCCTGCTGCTGACCAATACCCCGGACGCCCCTTATCTGCTCGATTCGCTCCAGAACGTCCTCTCCGGCGCCGAGCTGCGCTTTCAGGTCCTGGCGCACCCGATTATCAGGGTGCGGCGCAAGGACGGAGTCCTGCTCGAGCTGGGCGAAGTCAGCGGCGCCGGCCCCCATGAATCGTTCATGATCATCAAGGTCGAGGGGCTTTCCTCCGTCTCCACCCCCGCTCTGGTGGCCAGGGTCAAGACCGTCCTTGTCGCCGCCCTGCAGGCCCATTCCGACCGGGACGCCCTCCGGCACCAGTTCAAGGCCCTCGAGGGGATGGTCGACAGCGACGGTTATCGGGATTTCTGGCGCTGGCTCTCGGACGGCAACTTCATCCCCCTGGCCAGTCGGCGGTTCCAGGTCGAAGGGGGGGCGCGGGGGAGGGTCGGCAGCGAGGTCAAGGATCGGCTCGGTCTCGACGATGACCTCATCTCCTTTCCCGGACCGGCAGACCTCCCCCTGCAGGACTATCCTCCTCCCTTCAAGGCGCTCCTCCTGCGGCAGGATGCGGTGGTCGTCGAGGAGCTGCCGGTTTCCAGTCCCGTGCACCGCGCCGATCCCCTGGTCTATATCGGCGTGCGCGAAGTCCTCGCCGGCGATGCCTGGCGCGAGCATGTCTTTGTCGGTCTCTTTGCCGAGCGCACCCTCGAGGAAGGGGCCAGCCACGTCCCGGCCCTGCGCCGCCGTATCGAAGGGGCCCTCGGTAGCCTCTCGATCCCCAGGGAGTGCCACGACCACCGGAAGATTCTCGAGATCGTCAACAGCTTTCCCAAGGCGGAAATGTTTTTCATGTCTCCTGCGGCCATGCTGGAGACGGTGCGCTCCTTCACCCTTCTCTATCGCCACGACGCCGTCAAGGTGGTGGCGATTCGGAGTCTGGCGGTGCAGGGGGTGAAGCTTCTGGTGATCATGCCGCGGGATTTCTTCAGTGACGAGACCCTGCTGCGGATCGAGGCCCACCTGCGGCGTTTTTTCCGTGCCCCGGCGGTGACCTCGAGGATTGTGCACATCTCCTCGGAATATCTGAGCCTGCATGCCAGCCTGATTCCCGGCGACGCCGGACAGAAAAGGGATCTCCCCCGGCTCGAAAACGCCCTGACCCGGATTGCCCGTCCCTGGGAACGCAAGCTGCAGCTCCTTCTCGAGGGGAGCCATGGCGAGACGGAGGGCTCGGCCCTCTTCCGCCGCTACCGGGGGAGTTTTTCCCGGGAATACCGCGCCCTGACCCACCCGCGTTTTGCTCTTCGCGATATCCGCAACGTCGAGGACGTTCTCAACACCAGGGAGGAAATCTTCGATCTCTGGGGCCCCTTCGGGCAGGGGACGTCCCACTACCGCCTGCAGTTCTACAGCACGCAGAAGAATAACCTCAATGCCTTGATGCCGTTCCTGGAAAACCTCAACCTCAGCGTCATCGAGGAGGTCGACCTTCTTGTGGATGTCGCAGGCACCGAGATCCACATCAAGAGCTTTGCGGTCCGCGGTCCCGAGGAGGAAGTTGCCGGCACCCTCTCCACCCAGGCCGGGCCCCTCTTGGAGGCCCTTACCGCCCTGCGCCGCCGGGTCGTGGAGAACGACTACCTGAACCGCCTCCTTCTCCTCACCGGTCTCTCCTGGCAACAGATCGACGTCTTCCGCGGCTACCGCAATTATTACTTCCAGCTCGGCTCCCCTTTTTCCAAGCGGCGGGTCGCCTTTGCCCTCATCAACAACCCCCGGGTCGCGCTCCTCCTCTATCGTTACTTCGAAAACCGCTTCCGGGTCGATTCCCGCTGGCCGACCGCCGCCGACCGCGAAGAGCAGGCGCTCTCCCCCCTGCGCCTGGAGCTGGCCTCCGCCCTGGAGAGCGTCAGCGACGTCAACGAAGACAACATCCTGCGCACCCTCTTCAACCTCATCGATTCGACGGTCCGCACCAACTTTTTCGTCCGCCGCGACAGTCCCGACGACTTCTTCGCCTTCAAGATCAGCGCCATCGGCATCATCGAGATGCCCGCTCCCCGCCCCCTCTTCGAGATCTACGTCCACGCCGCCGAGATGGAGGGGATCCACCTCCGCGGCGGCAAGGTCGCCCGGGGCGGGATCCGCTGGTCCGATCGCCCCGACGATTTCCGCACCGAGATTCTCGGCCTGATGAAGACGCAGATGACCAAGAACGCCCTGATCGTCCCCGTCGGTTCCAAGGGAGGATTCGTCGTCAAGACCCCTTTTGCCACCCGCGAGGAGGGGGGAGAACTCTCCCGGGCCGCCTACCGGAAGCTGATGCGCGGCCTCCTCGACCTGACGGACAATCGCCGCGGCGCCGAGGTCCTCCGCCCGGAAGGGGTCGTCGCCTACGACGAGATCGATCCCTATCTGGTCGTTGCCGCCGACAAGGGGACGGCTCATCTCTCCGACACCGCCAACGCCATCAGCGCCGAATACGGCTTCTGGCTCGGCGACGCCTTCGCCAGCGGCGGCTCCCAGGGCTACGACCACAAGGAGCTTGGTATCACCGCCCGCGGCGCCTGGGAATGCGTCAAACGCCATTTTCTCGAATTCGGCCGCGACATCATGGCCGAGCCCTTCACCGTGGTCGGCATCGGCGACATGAGCGGCGACGTCTTCGGCAACGGCATGCTCCTCTCCCGGCAGATCCGTCTCAAGGCCGCCTTCGATCACCGCCACATCTTTCTCGACCCCGATCCCGATCCGGCGACCTCTTTTGCCGAGCGCCAGCGGCTCTTCGCTCTCCCCCGGTCCTCCTGGGACGACTACGACCGCAGCCTCCTCTCCAAAGGGGGGGGGATCTATCCCCGCAGCGCCAAGGAAATTCCCCTCTCCGCCGAAGTCCGCCAGTGGCTCGGGGTGCGCCACGAATCGATGGATCCCCAGGGGCTGATCCGCCTTCTCCTGACCGCCGAGGTCGATCTTCTGTGGAACGGCGGGATCGGCACCTACGTCAAGGCCGGGGGCGAGAAGAACGAGGAGGTCGGCGACCGCGCCAGCGATGCCCTGCGGGTCGACGGCAACAGCCTGCGGGCTCTGGTGGTCGGGGAGGGGGGGAACCTCGGTTTCACCCAGCGCGGCCGCATCGAATACGCCCTGGCCGGGGGGCGGATCAACACCGACGCCGTCGACAATTCCGGCGGGGTCGATTGCTCGGACCACGAGGTCAACCTCAAGATCCTGATGCAGCACCTGCGGGAGACGGGGGAGGTGACCTCCGATGACCAGCGGGACCGGCTGCTGCAGAGCGTCACCGACGAGGTCTGCGCCGCCGTCCTCGCAAACAATTACGGCCAGAGCCTCAGCCTCTCCCTCGACATGATCCGCAGCGGCCGGGAGGTGGAGGTCTATCTCGATCTCGCCGACCGCCTTGCCGGCGCCGGCCTCCTCGACCGCCGCGGCGAATACCTCCCCACCGCCAAGGAGGTTGTCGCCCGCCCCCAGGGCCGGTTGACCCGCCCCGAGCTGTCGATTCTGATGGCCTACTCCAAGATGCAGATCTATCAGGCGCTCCTCGAGAGCACCCTCCCCGAGCAGGACGGGGTTCGGGATCTCCTCGCCGGATATTTCCCTCCCCCGATTGCCTCCCTCTTTGCCGGAAGTCTGGCCGGGCACCCCCTGGCGCGGGAGATTACCGCCACGGTGATCACCAACCGGGTGGTCGACCAGGCCGGCAGTCCCTTCGCCTCGACCCTGGCGCGAAAGGCGGGGGCAAATCTGGTTGCGGCCGTCGCCGCCTATCTCGCCTTCGATGCCGTTCTCCAGGGGAGCGACCTGCGCCGGCGGATTTCTGCCGTCGATGGCCGCCTTCCGGCTGCCGACCAGTACGAGCTGCTTCTCGATCTGGAAGGGGCGCTGAGCGCCATGACCTCCTGGGCCCTCAAGAACGGGGTCGCTCTGCTGCCGGGAGCGGCAATCCTCGACGACTATCGCCGGCAGCTCCTCGGCTACCAGCGGATCCTCGGCGGGATTGTCGGCGACGAGGAGTGGGCGCGGTGCAAGGAGCGCGCGGAGACCCTCGAAGCGTTGGACTTTTCCGCCGATTCGGCGCTGCAACTGGCGACCCTCTCCCATCTGGAAGAGTTCCTCCCCCTGATGACCCTCGCCGGGGAGACGGAAAACGATCTCTATTCCGTGGCGCAAACCTCTCGCGAGGTGAAGACGCGGCTCGGCATCGACGAGCTCCGGGCAATGATGGATCGCGTGCGCATCGGCGACCGCTGGGACCGCATGGCCTATCAGGCTCTGGTCGAACGGACGGCGGCGGTCACCTTCGCCCTGACGGCGGCGGTCTTCCGGGAGAGCGCCGGCAACCTCGAGGCCTATCTGGCCCCGCGGCGGAAATCGGTCCGCTTCTACCAGGGACTCCGGGAGGGGTTGCGGGGCGCTCCGGCGGCCAATTACCACCCCTTCACCGTGCTGGTCGGCACTCTGGAAGAGATGCTGTCCTGAGAACACCTGCGCCGCCCGTCCGGATTGGACATACTTTAAGGAGACAACAGTGAAAAAACGCACCCTCGGTCCCTGTGTGACCTTCTTTCCCCAGCCGACCACCCTGATCTCGACGCTCGACGCCGAAGGGGACTGCGATATCATGACGGCAACCTGGACGGGGATCGTCAGCAAGACCCCGCCGACCATGGCCGTTTCCCTGCACCACGGGCGCAAGACCTACGAGAACATCCGCGAGAGCGGCTGCTTCGTGATCAACATGGTCCCGGCGCGCCTCGCCGTCGAAGCCGATTTCTGCGGCCTGAAATCGGGGCGCGACGAGGACAAGCTCGCCGTCACCGGGCTGCACGCCGTCGCTGCCGTACATGTGGCCGCCCCTCTCATCGCCGAGTCCCCTCTCAATGTCGAGTGCCGCACCTGCGGCGAGCTGGAGCTGGGGGACTACCGCCTGGTCCTCGGCGAGATTCTCGAGATCCACGCCGCCGAGGCGGCCTTTGACCCCGAGGGGGAGATGAGCCCGCTGGCCTTCGATCCCCTGGTCTACCTCGGCGGAATTCGCGAATACTGGAGTCTCGGGGAAAAGGTCGCCGACGCCTATCGGGCCGGGAAGAAACTCTTCCGCTAGGAGCCTGTCGGACTATACGGGCCGAAGCGAAAAATTGGATATTTGAGGACAGATTCGAGCTCGTTTGAGAGCCAATAGCCGTCTCTATTGGTCGAAAAGGAGCTCGGATATGGTCCAGATGGACGATTTTGCAGCCGGCTCATGGATAGTCCGACAGGCTCCTGACGACCGCCCCAGGGGGGTGATTTTGCCGGTTGTCCCGGTGGCTGCGGCTGTGAAATAATGGTGGACAGGCAAGAAAAACCCATGGTATACGATAAAACGCTTTTTTAAAGAAGCCTTGCGGGCGGCCCGGGACAGGTACCGGAGCAGTGCAGCCGCCTGGTTTTTTTCGATTCATCACGATACCGCCTGGATCCATCGGACCGGGACGGAAGGCGACAGCAGGCAAAAAGGGAGCAATCGTCCCCTTTTTTGCCCCGACGCATGCCTTTCGGACCCGTTTCCGGAAGGCATCTTTTGTTTGGGGCACGGCGACGGAAAGGGTAGAGGTCCACGAGTGAAAAAACAGACGACCATTCTCGATATTCAGCGCATGAAGGCCGAAGGGGAGAAGATCTCCGTCCTCACCGCCTACGACTTCCCCTTCGCCCGGCTGATGGACGCCGCCGGCATCGACATGATCCTCGTCGGCGACTCCGTCGGCTCCGTCGTCTCCGGCTACGACAACACCCTGCCGGTGACGATGGAGGAGATGATTTATCACACCCGCGCCGTGGTCCGGGGGACCTCGCGCGCCCTGGTGATCGTCGACATGCCCTTTCTCTCCTACCAGGTCGACCTGCGCGAAGCGCGCCTCAACGCCGGGCGCCTGATCAAGGAGGGGGGCGCCCAGGCCGTCAAGCTCGAAGGGGGGGAGAACGTCGCCGAAACCATCGCTGCCATCGTCGCCATGGATATCCCCGTCGTCGCCCATATCGGGTTGACTCCCCAGTCGATCCACCGCATGGGGGGCTTTAAGGTGCAGGGGAAGGCGACCGAGCAGGCGCGTCAGCTGCTCACCGACGCCCTGGCCGTCGAGGCCGCCGGCGCTTTTGCCGTCGTCCTCGAAGGGATCCCCCTGGAGCTCGCCCGGGAGATCACCGCCGCCCTCTCGATTCCGACCATCGGCATCGGCGCCGGAGTCCACTGCGACGGGCAGGTCCTGGTGATCCACGACATCCTCGGCCTCTGCGAAAAATACTCCCCCAAGTTCGTCAAGCGCTACGCCGACGTCTCGGAGACGATCCGCGGCGGGATTGAAGAGTACATCCGCGAAGTCAAGGGTAGGGAGTTCCCCGACGAGGCGCATTCATTCAAGTAATCAGGGACGGACCCTATGACGATCATTACCGACATACAACTCATGCAGGAGCGCTCTGGCGCCGCCAGGCGGAAGGGAGAGCGCATCGCCTTCGTGCCGACCATGGGGTTTCTCCACGCCGGCCATCTCTCCTTGTTGCAGGAGGGGCGGCTCCGCGGCGACCTCCTCGTCCTCTCCATCTTCGTCAATCCGACCCAGTTCGGGGCCGGGGAGGATTTTGCCTCCTACCCCCGGGATCTGGCCGCCGATGCCGAGCTCGCCCGCCGCGCCGGCGTCGATGTCATCTTCGCTCCCGAAGCTCACCAGATGTATCCGACAGGCTACGCCACCACTGTCGACGTCGCGGGGCTGACCGAGACCCTCTGCGGCGCCAGCCGTCCCGGGCATTTTCGCGGGGTGACGACGGTCGTAACCAAGCTCTTCAACATTGTCGCTCCCGATGTCGCCCTCTTCGGGTGCAAGGATTTCCAGCAGCTCGCCGTCATCCGCCGCATGAGCGCCGACCTCAACCTCCCCGTCGAGATCGTCGGCATGCCGATCGTCCGCGAGCCTGACGGCCTGGCCCTGAGCTCCCGCAACGTCTATCTTTCTCCCGGACAACGGCAGCAGGCGCTGGTCCTGTCGCGGGGGATCGCCAGGGCCAGGGAGCTGGCCGGCAGCGGGGTGGAGAGCGTCGGGGAGATCCTGGCGGCTTTGCGCGCCATGATCGAAGAGCAGACGGAGGCACGGATCGACTACCTGCAGATCTGCCATCGGCAGACGCTGCAGGAGCAGGAGCGGCTCGATGCCGACTCGGTCCTCCTCATGGCGGTCTTCATCGGCAAAACCCGCCTCCTCGACAACGCGCTTCTTTTCTCCAGGGACTGACGATCATGCCGAAACACCGGGACGTGGCTCGCGCCAATCTGGAAAACCTCTACCGCATTTTCACGGTTCCCGAGGCCCCCGATTCGACCCTCGGGGAGATCGACCAGGCGATCAGCAGGGACGTCGCCGGCTTTCTCCAGACCCACATCGTCGCCCTCGAACGGAGCCTCGAGGATATCGAGGCCGACTTCTTCAACACCGCCATCCCCGAAGAGCCGACCTTCGTCTCCGAGTACACCGAGTTCGTCAAGGAGAACCTGGTCGCCCAGTCGGTCCATACGGCGGCTCCCGGCTTCATCGGCCACATGACCTCGGCGCTCCCCTACTTCATGCTCCCCCTGTCAAGGATCATGACGGCCCTCAACCAGAACCTCGTCAAGGTGGAGACCTCCAAGGCCTTCACGCCGATGGAGCGCCAGGTCCTCGCCATGCTCCACCGCCTCGTCTACCAGGGGGGCGACACCTTCTACGCCCGCTGGACCCACGACAGCCGGCACGCCCTCGGAGCCTTCTGCTCCGGCGGGACGATCGCCAACGTCACGGCGCTGTGGGTCGCCCGCAACCGCCTCTTCGCCCCGGCGGGAGATTTCCGCGGCATCGCCCAGGAAGGGCTGGTGCGTTCCCTGAAGCACCTGGGGTGCGACGGCCTCGCCGTCCTCGTCTCCCGGCGGGGACACTATTCCCTCGGCAAGGCGGTCGACCTGCTCGGACTCGGGCGGGACAACCTGGTGCTCGTCGACACCGACGACGACAACCGCATCGATCTCAAGCTTCTGCGGGCGGAGTTTTTGCGGCTGCAGGAGGAGAACATCCGCCCCCTGGCCCTGGTCGGCATCGCCGGCACCACCGAAACGGGGAACGTCGACCCCCTGGCGGCGATGGCCGATCTCGCCGGGGAGTTCGGCTGCCATTTTCATGTCGATGCCGCCTGGGGGGGGCCGACCCTCTTCTCCGACCGTTACCGCCCCCTCCTCTCGGGGATTGCGCAGGCCGACTCGGTGACCATCGACGCCCACAAGCAGCTCTACGTCCCCATGGGGGCGGGAATGGTCGTCTTCAAGGACCCCACGGCCCTCTCGGCCATCGAGCACCACGCCGCCTACATCCTCCGCCACGGCTCCAAGGACCTGGGGAGCCACACCCTCGAGGGGTCGCGTCCCGGGAAGGCGATGCTCGTCCATGCCGGCCTCTCGATCATCGGCCGCAAGGGGTACGAGCTCCTCATCGATCTGGGGATCGCCCGGGCCAAAACCTTCGCCGCCATGATCCGGCAGCACCCCGATTTCGAGCTCACCAGCGTCCCGGAGCTCAACATCCTGACCTACCGCTACTGTCCGCAGGCCGTACAGCAGAAGCTGGCCCTGGCGACGTCCCTGCAGCGGACTCACCTCAACGCCCTGCTCGATCAGGTCAATCTGCTGCTGCAGAAGGAGGAGCGCGAGGCCGGCAAGACCTTCGTCTCCCGCACCCGGCTGCGCCTGGCCCCCTACGGCCAGGAGCTCACCGTTTTGCGCGTCGTTCTCGCCAACCCCCTGACCACCGACGAGATCCTTGCTAGCGTGCTCGACGAACAGTGCCGGATCGTCCAACACCCGGAGATCCGCGAGCTGATGCTGCAGGTCGAAGCCCTCTGCGCCGAAATTGAAGATGGTCCGACCGCTCCGGCCTGCGCCGGGGCGGTCGGACCATCTTCAATTTCGGCGCAGAGG
>Ga0209231_1000661_pt1 | contig 17204 bp, 18 predicted proteins | sample Deesub45470m_DNA_FD_188086 | JGI IMG/M metagenome (GOLD analysis project Ga0209231, IMG submission 188086) | Deep subsurface microbial communities from North Pacific Ocean - 450_OLKR46/470m Metagenome (SPAdes) (version 2) | ecosystem: Environmental > Terrestrial > Deep subsurface > Unclassified ... | reverse complement strand
GTGCGGCTGCCGAAAAGGCGGTCAGCGTCGCTGCGCCATCCTCCAGGCTCAGGCCCAGCACCGCGTCGATCGTGAACGCTTCGCGGTCGATGCTCTTGGGCGGCGGCAGGGCAAACCAGGGATCGGCCAGCATCGCCGCCAGCCGCACCTCGTCCACTTGGCCAAGCGCTGCCGCCGCGCCGCCTTCATCATAGGCCGCATTGCCCTGCGCTTGCATCCAATTGTCGATCAGCCCGCTCGCCATGCCGGTGTCGAACGCGACCAGATCGCCGTCCGTCCCGATCGCGGTGATATTGGCCACGCCGCCCAGGTTCAGGATCGCGGCGGGCTTCGTCAGCCCCTCCGCCAGCGCGCGATGATAGACCGGCATCAGCGGCGCGCCCTGCCCGCCCGCCGCCACATCAGCGCTGCGCAGGTCGCCCACCACCGTAATGCCGAACGCCCCCGCCAGTGCCGCCCCGTCGCCAATCTGCCAGGTCCAGCCCCGATCGGGCCGGTGCGCCACAGTATGGCCGTGAAAGCCGATCACGCCAATATCCTGCGCCACATGCCCGCTGCGTCCCAGCAGGTCCGCGACCGCCTCGACATGCAACTCGGTCAGCTCGCTCTCGACCGATGCGATCAGCGGCTCGAATCCCGGCGCGTCCATCGCCATCGCCCGCGTGCAGCTTTCCGCCAGCCGCACGCGAAACCCGTCCTCATAGGCTTTGGCGTGAAAAGCGACCGGCGTCACCGCCCCCGCCCCATCCGTCTCGATCAGCGCCGCGTCGATCCCGTCGCGCGACGTTCCGGACATCAGGCCAATTGCCAGCATTCCTCGTACTCCGTTCGCCCTGAGCCTGTCGAAGGGCCGTTCTGAAACAAGAAAGGGGCTTCGACAAGCTCAGCCCGAACGGATGAGGGACTTTTCGCCACGCATCGCCAATGCTACAGGCGCGGCCCATGAGCAACTATCAGTCCGATCTTCTGCGCCTGCTCGAAGCGCGCGGCTACATCCACCAGCTAACCGACGCGGCCGGCCTCGACGCCATGGCCGCAAGGCAAGTGGTGCCGGGCTATATCGGCTTCGATCCCACCGCCCCCTCGCTCCATGTCGGCAGCCTGGTGCAGATCATGATGCTGCGGCGGATGCAGCAGGCCGGGCACAAGCCGATCGTCCTGATGGGTGGCGGCACCGGCAAGATCGGCGATCCCTCGCTGCGCGACGAAGCCCGCTCGTTGCTGACCAACGAAAAGATCGCGGAGAATGTCGCCAGCATCAAGCGCGTGTTCGAACGCTTCCTGACCTTTGGCGACGGCCCGGCCGACGCGGTCATGGTCGACAATGCCGACTGGCTCGACAAGCTCGAATATATCCCCTTCCTGCGCGACATCGGCCAGCATTTCTCGGTCAACCGGATGCTGAGCTTCGATTCGGTCAAGCTGCGGCTCGACCGCGAACAATCGCTCAGTTTCCTCGAATTCAACTACATGATCCTGCAGGCCTACGACTTTCTGGAACTGTCGCGTCGCGCCGCCTGCCGCCTGCAAATGGGCGGTTCGGACCAATGGGGCAATATCGTCAACGGCATCGAACTCGCCCGCCGGGTCGATGGCACCCAGGTTTTCGGCCTCACCTCCCCGCTCATCACCACGGCGGATGGCGGCAAGATGGGCAAGACCGTCAGAGGCGCGGTGTGGCTCAATGCCGATGCGCTCTCGCCCTACGACTATTGGCAATTCTGGCGCAACACGCAGGATGCCGATGTCGGCCGCTTCATGCGCCTGTTCACCGACCTGCCGCTCGACGAGATTGCCCGGCTGGAAGCGGCGCAGGGCGCGGAGATCAACGAGGCCAAGAAAATACTGGCCGATGCCGCCACCGCCATGGCGCATGGCCCGGACGCCGCCACCGCCGCCGCCGAAACCGCGCGCAAGACGTTCGAGGAAGGCGCGTCCGACGCCAACCTGCCGACCGTCAGCCTCGGCGCCGACGGCCTGACCGTGGTGCAGGCGATCACGGCGCTTGGCTTTGCGCCATCGAACAAGGAAGTCCGGCGCAAGCTGGCCGAAGGCGCGATTCGCGTTAACGGCCAGGTCGTGACCGATCCGGCCATGATGCTGAACGCAGGCGACAAAGTGAGTTTCGGCGCGAAAAAGCACGGCATGATCGTCGCCTGACGGGGAATAGAGTCTTAGGCCGACATTAACGCTTTCTGGCAGGACGTCGTTCACATCTAGACGGGCAGGCTGCGGTCATGTCCTCGCTATTCGCCCATCTCGACCATGTCCAACGCTCGCGCGATCCCGCCGTGGATCAGCGCCGGGCGCGCCGCGATCTTGTTGACCTGGTCAGCCATGTCACCGCCGGGCACCACACCCATAGCGTGCGGATCATCAACATCTCGCCGCTCGGCCTCATGTGCCGCAGCGACGAGAGGGTATCCGTTGGCGAGCGCGTGACCGTGTGGCTCCCCCTGGTGCAGAACATGCCCGCCGACATACGCTGGGTCGAAGATGGCCGGATCGGCATGGAGTTCATCGAGCCGATCAAGCCGCGCATCTATGACGCGCTGATGGCGCTCATCCCGCCGCGTCGGACGGCCTGGTAAAAGGCACCATCGCCGCCCCCTCCGCCGTCTCGATCCGCTGCCGCCCGCGCACCAGCGCTTCGGGCATCTCGGTCCGCAAAAAGTCCAGCATCGCCTCGCGCACGTCGCAGCGCAGGTCGAACGCCACCCCGGCATTGCGCGCGGACAGCAAGCAGCGCAGTTCCAGCGCGTCGGCACGATGGTCGGTCACCTGCAACAGCACGACCCGCTTGTCCCAGCGCGCATTGGCGGTCGTCACTTCCACCAGCTTTGCGCGGATGCGCGCCACATCGGCAGTCGGATCGACATAGAGGAACACCGTGCCCAGCAAGTCGGACGTCTTGGTCGTCCAATTCTGAAACGGCTTTTCGAGGAAATAGGATACCGGCACCACCATGCGCCGATCGTCCCAGATCCGCACCAAGACGAAGGTCAGCGTAATATCCTCGATCCGTCCCCATTCGCCCTCGACGATCACGACATCGTCCAGCCGGATCGGCTCGGAAAAGGCCATCTGGATGCCCGCAATCAGATTCTTGAGCGCTGGCTGGGCGGCCGCGCCCACGGCCAGGCCGACCAGACCCGCCGACGCCGCCAGCGTCACGCCGATCGTCCGCACGCCGGGGATCGCCATCAATATCATCGCGATCACTAGCACCGCGATGACGCTCTGCGCGATGCGATAGAGGATGCGGACGCGGGTGTGGCGCTGCCGCGCTTTCAGATTATCCTCGGCGTTGATATCGGCGCTGCGCTCGATCATCACGCGGGTCGCGCGCATCAGCCGGAACAGCAGCCAGCCAACCAGCAGCGCGAAGACCATCTTCGACCCGATCGACCAAAGCCCTTCGACGCGCGGCCCCAACTCCAGTGGCTGCACCCCCGCCCCCAGCGCCAGCAACACCACCAGCCACCGCGTCGGCTGAAACAGCGCCGGCAACAACACCGGGTCCATCCGCTGCCGCACAAGCCGCAACGCGATCGCGTAGAGCGCCCAGTGAACGAGAAAGGCAGTGATGACAGCGAGCGCGATCGAAACGGCGGCGGTCGATGTGATATGGGTCAGGCTGAGGTCCATCCCACGAAAACGCGGCAGTAGGCCGATTGTTTCGCAAGTGCAGCATGGTTGCCGAAGGTTGGAGTTCCCCACCCGCTCGCGCGCGCTGCAACCCACCGTCGCGCTCAGCCGGCGGCCTGCTTTTCTTAGCCCTCTCCCGCCTTCGCGGGAGAGGGTTGGGTGAGGGTCTGTCTTACTGTCTGGCAAACCCTAGCGAAGAAGACCCTCACCGACTGCGACTAGGCAGCACGCTGCCAAGTCTCCGTAGCCTCTCCCGCGAAGACGGGAGAGGGCAATAATCGCGACCCGTCACCCCCCCCTGAGCAACCCCACAGCCGCATCCTTCTCGAACAGATACAGGCACACCCGCGCCGCCTGTCCGCGCGCACTGTCCAGCCCGCCATCGCGATCGATCAGCAGCCTTGCATCATCGCGCGCCGGGTCGATCAGCGCGGCCATATGTTCGGGCGTCGCGAGCTTCAACGCCGCCTCGCCCGACTGCCGCGTGCCCAGCACTTCGCCCGCGCCGCGCAGCCGCAAATCTTCCTCGGCGATCAGAAATCCGTCATTGGTTTCGCGCATCAGCGCCAGCCGCGCGCGCGATGTCTCGCCCAGCGCGCCGCCCCGGATCAGCAGGCAGACCGACGGCTTGTCCCCGCGCCCCACCCGTCCGCGCAACTGGTGCAACTGCGCCAGGCCGAAGCGTTCAGCGCCCTCGATGATGATCAGGCTGCTATTGGGCACGTCGACCCCGACCTCGATCACCGTTGTCGCGACCAATATCTGCGTCCGGTTGGCGGCAAAGGCCTCCATGGCGGCATCCTTGTCCGGCCCCTTCATCCGGCCGTGGACCAGCCCCACCGCCTCGCCAAAGCGCAGCCGCAGCGATTCCGCCCGCGCCTCGGCCGCGGCCTGATCGCTCGTCTCGCTTTCCTCGACCAACGGGCACACCCAATAGGCCTGCCCCCCGCCCCCCACATGGCGGGCCAGCGCATCGATCACCTCGTCCAGCCGCGTCGCCGCCATCACCACCGTCTGGATCGGCTGCCGCCCCGGCGGCATCTCGTCCAGCTTGGACACTTCCATTTCGCCATAATAGGTCAGCGTCAGCGTGCGGGGAATCGGCGTCGCCGTCATCACCAGCAAATGCGGCGCTTGCGCCGCCTTGTTGGCCAGCATCATCCGCTGCGCCACGCCAAAGCGATGCTGCTCGTCGATCACCGCCAGCCCCAGCGCCTTATACTGCACCTTTTCCTGAAAGATCGCATGGGTGCCGACCAATATGTCGATGCTGCCATCGGCCAGCCCCATCAACGTCGCCTCGCGCACCTTCCCCTTGTCGCGCCCGGTCAGGATGGCGATCTCCACCGGCAGCCCGGACGCCATTTTGCGCAGCGTCTCATAATGTTGCCGCGCCAATATCTCGGTCGGGGCCAGCATCGCCCCCTGCATCCCCGCTTCGACCGCATTGAGCAGCGCCATCAGCGCCACCAGCGTCTTGCCAGAGCCCACATCCCCCTGCAGCAGGCGCAGCATCGGCGTCGCCTGCGCCATGTCGCCCTCAATCTCGCCAAAGGCGCGCCGCTGCGCCCCGGTCGGCGCGAAGGGCAATTTCAGCATCGCCCGCAACCGCCCATCGCCCGCAATCGGTACGCCCCGCCGCCGCCGTGACGATTGCCGCACCAGCATCAACGCCAACTGTCCCGCCAGAATCTCGTCATAGGCCAACCGCTCGCGCGCCTGGGCATCGGACGGATCGGCATGGATGCGCGTCAGCGCCTCGCGCCACCCCGGCCAGCCTTTTTGCGCCAGCAGGCTGGGTTCGATCCATTCGGGCAAATCGGGCGCACGGGCCAGCACCTGCGCCACCAAGTCGCGCATCCGGTTATTGGTCAGCCCGTCGGACAGGCCATACACCGATTCGCGCGAGGGAACGCTGCCCGCCTCGTCCGGCGGCAGCACATCGGGATGCACGATCTGGAGCGTCTCGCCATAGCTTTCCAGCTTGCCCGACACGAATTTGACCTCGTTCAGCGGCAACAGCTTGCGCGGCCAACCGCTATTCTTGCCGAAATAGACGAGCGACACATAATTGCCGAACCGGTCGGTCGCCTGCACCCGAAATGGGGTGCGCGCGCCGCCGCTGGCCTTATAGTCCATCGGCGTCAATTCGATGCCGATCACCCGCCCCGCATCGGCCATGTTCAGTTCGTCGGTCAGGTGCCGGTCGACCCAACTGACCGGCAGGTGAAAGGCGATATCGACCGCGCGCGCCAGCCCCAGCCGCTCCAGCGGGCGGGCCAGCGCCGGGCCAATGCCCTTAAGGACAGAGATTTCGGCAAAGAGCGGATTGAGAATATCGGGTCGCATGTCTATCTGCTGCGCTCTACTCCAGGCAGGACATATACTCAAACGCACGTTCGGCCCGGCTGTTTTTGCTCAACCCTACTCCCGTTCGTGCTGAGTAGGGGCTGAGCGAAGTCGAAGACCCGTATCGAAGCACCGGCCCTTCGATACGCCATTTCGACTTCGCTCAATGGCTACTCAGGACGAACGGAAATGGGAATGACCATGAACGACAATCCCCAGATGCGCCGCATGAAATTCCGCGCCTGGCACCGTGGCACGCGCGAAGCGGACTATACCGTCGGCGGCTATTTCGAACGCTATCATGCCGAATGGGACGAAGCCGACATCGCCTGGTTCGAACGCTTCATGGACGAACAGGATGCCGACATCATCGGCTGGGCATTGGGCACCATCCCCGTGCCCGACGCATGGAAAGGCCCGATGATGGACAAATTCCTGAAACTCGATTTCGTGAAGATCGAGAACTGATCATCCTCCCCTTGCAGGGGAGGTGGCGGGGCGCAGCCCCGACGGAGGGGTGTCACCCTATCGATGGGGCGACACCCCTCCACCACTTCGTGGTCCCCCTCCCCTTACAGGGGAGGATTTAAGAGCGAACATATGACCGATCTCCAAACCATCCTCCGCGCCAAAGCCCCGCTGACCCTGTCGGGCGTGCCTGCCGGGTTCCAACCCTGGCTGCTCGCCGACATCGCCCGCGCCGCCTATGGGTCGGGTCAAGCCCGCGCGCTGTTCATCGCCGCCGATGAGCAGCAGATGCGCGCCATCGCCGACACTGCCCATTATTTCGCGCCGGAGATCGGCATCATCGAAATCCCCGCCTGGGATTGCCTGCCCTATGACCGCGCCAGCCCCTCGCTGCGCGCCGCCTCGGCGCGTCTTGCTGGCCTTCATGCATTGCAGGCCGCGCCCAAGGCGCCGCAACTGGTCGTCACCACGCTGGCCGCCATGACGCAGCGGACGCTCACCCCCTTCCGCGTGCGCCAACTCGTCGCCCATCTCGCGCCCAAGGAGCGGATCGCGATCACGCGCCTCGCCGCCATGCTCCAGGGCAATGGCTATGTCCGCACCGACACCGTGCATGATCGCGGCGAGTTCGCGATACGCGGCGGCATTGTCGATCTGTTCCCCGGCGGCGAGGAGCAACCGCTCCGCCTCGACTTTTTCGGCGACGAGATCGAAACCGTCCGCCGCTTCGACCCCGCCGATCAGCGCACCACCGGCAGCATCGATGGCTTCACCCTGCTCCCTGCTTCCGAAGCGCTGCTGGACGAGGACACGATCAAGCGGTTCCGCAGCCGCTATCGCGAAACATTCGGCGCAACCGCAACCGGCGATCCGCTCTATCAGGCGGTCAGCGAAGGCCGCCGCCTCGCGGGCATGGAACATTGGCTACCCTTGTTCGAGGAGAAGCTGGTCCCGCTCGCCGACCATATCGGCGCGGACACCGTCATCATCCGTGACCATGGCGTCGCCGGCGCCGCCGATGCCCGGTTCGAGGCGATCCGCGACTATCATGCCAACCGGGTGCAGGCCAAAACCTCCGACCCCGGTGCCTATCGGCCATTGAAGCCCGACCTGCTCTATCTCGACACCGCCGAATGGAACGCCGCCGTCGCCACTCGGCCGATGCACGCCACCACCCCTTTCCACGAACCCGCCAGCGCCGACGTGCTGGACTTCGCGGTCGACGGCCCGCGCGACTTCGCGCCCGAACGCACGCAGAATATTAACATCTACGAAGCGGTCGGCAAACATATCGCCGCGCTGCAACGCGCGAAGAAAAAGGTCGTGATCGCCAGCTATTCGGGCGGCGCGCGCGAACGATTGTCCGGCCTGCTGCTCGACCATGGCGTCAAGCGCCTCGCCGCCGCCGATGGCTGGCAGGAAGCGCTCGGCATCGCCGCCAATGGCAGCGTCACGCTCACCGTCCTGCCGCTCGACCATGGCTTTGCCGCCCCCGATGTCGCGGTCCTGACCGAACAGGATATGCTGGGCGACCGGCTCGTCCGCCGCGCCAAGCGCAAGAAGAATACCGACGCCTTCCTTGCGGAACTCGCCACCCTGTCGCCCGGCGACCTCGTCGTCCACATGGACCATGGCATTGGCCGCTATGAAGGGCTGACCCAGATTCCGGTCAGCAAGACGGCGCATGACTGCGTAGCGCTCAGCTATGCGGGTGGCGACAAACTGTTCGTGCCGGTCGAAAATCTCGAAGTCCTCTCCCGCTACGGATCGGACAGCGATGGCGTGGGCCTCGACAAGCTGGGCGGCGAAGCCTGGCAGCGGCGCAAGGCCAAGATGAAGGAGCGCATCCGCGAAATTGCGGGTGAATTGCTCAAGACCGCCGCCGAACGCGCGCTGCGCGCCGCCACCATCGCCGAACCCGATGTCGCGGGCTACCCCGCCTTCGTCGATCGCTTCCCCTATCAGGAAACCGAGGATCAGGACCGCGCGATCAGCGACGTGATCGAGGATCTGGGATCGGGCCAGCCGATGGATCGCCTCGTCTGCGGCGACGTGGGCTTCGGCAAGACCGAAGTCGCCCTGCGCGCCGCCTTCGTCGCGGCGATGGCGGGAATGCAGGTCGTCCTCATCTGCCCCACCACCCTGCTCGCGCGCCAGCATCATATGCAGTTCGAGGAACGCTTCCGCGGCTTCCCGGTCAATATCGGCCGCCTCTCCCGCCTCGTCACCGACAAGGAGGCGAAGGCGGTCAAGGCGGGCCTCGCCGACGGCACGGTCGATATCGTTGTCGGCACCCATGCGCTGCTGACCAAAGGCATTGATTTCAAACGGCTCGGCCTCGTCATCGTCGATGAGGAACAGCGGTTCGGCGTCACCCACAAGGAACGCTTGAAGTCCTTGAAAACCGACGTCCATGTCCTCACCCTGACCGCCACGCCGATCCCGCGCACGCTGCAAATGGCGATGTCGGGCCTGCGCGAACTCTCGGTCATTCAGACCCCGCCGGTCGATCGCCTCGCGGTCCGCACCTATATCATGCCCTGGGACGGCATCGTCATCCGCGAAGCGCTGCTACGCGAACATTATCGCGGCGGGCAGAGCTTCTTCGTCGTCCCCCGCATCGCCGATCTCGCCGAAATCGAGGAATTTCTGCGCACGGACGTCCCCGAAATCCGCTCCGTCGTCGCCCATGGCCAGATGTCGGCGACCGAAGTGGAGGAACGCATGTCCTCCTTCTACGACAAGCGCTACGATGTGCTGCTCTCAACCACCATCGTCGAATCCGGCCTGGATATCCCCAGCGCCAACACGCTCATCATCCACCGCGCCGACCGCTTCGGCCTCGCCCAGCTTTACCAATTGCGCGGGCGCGTCGGCCGTTCGAAGACGCGCGCCTATGCCTATATGACGACGCCCGCCAACCGCATCATTACCGAGACAGCGGAAAAGCGCTTGAAGGTCTTGTCCGACCTCGACACGCTCGGCGCAGGGTTCCAGCTCGCCTCCCACGATCTCGACATTCGCGGCGCAGGCAATCTCGTCGGCGACGAACAATCGGGCCATATCCGCGAAGTCGGCTTCGAACTCTACCAATCGATGCTGGAGGAAGCGATCATGGACGCCAAGGCGGGCGGCGTCGGCCTCGAAATCCGCCGCGACAGCTTCTCGCCCCAGATCAGCGTCGATGCGCCGATCATGATCCCCGACGATTATGTCCCCGACCTCGACCTGCGCATGGGCCTCTATCGCCGCCTCAACGAGTTGGAGGACCGCCAAGCGCTCGAATCCTTCGCCGCCGAACTGATCGACCGTTTCGGCAAGCTGCCTGCGCCAACCCAAAACCTGCTCAAGATCATCGAGATCAAGCAGAATTGCGTGAAGGCCAATATCGCCAAGATCGATGTCGGGCAAAAGGGCGCGCTGGTCAGCTTCTTCGAAGACAGCTTCCCCAATCCGGCAGGCCTCATCGCCTATGTCCAGCGGCTCGACGGCGTCGCCCGCCTGCGCCCGGACAGCAAGATCGTCGTCAACCGCGCCTGGGCCGATTCCGCCGCGCGGCTGAACGGGGCGCTGCAATTGTCGAAGGGGCTGGCCAAGGCTGCCGCTTGATCAGGCAGGACTTTGTTGCCCTTCGGCAATGAACGGGCAACAGTGCGGACCTACATCCGCGGCAGGTGATCGGACAACATAGCCCGACGCCGCAACGCAGGAGAATGATAATGAGCCTAACTCTCATCGCGCTGGCGGCCGCTGCCGCCACGCATAGCGTAACCCTCGATCATCATGGCACATCGATGCAGGCGCTCTACACCGCCCGCGCCGATGTCGAAGCGCGTACCGTGGGCGCAAAGACGCCCAACCGCATGGACATGCAGCGGTGCAAGTGGACCGCAACCGTCGTCGTCGATCGCAAGCTCGACCATAGCCCCGCCCTCGCCCGCACCCTCGCCAGCGACACGCGCTTTTCCGGCAGCGAAGCCGGTGCCTGCGCACGCGACGACCGGCTGGAACAGCGAGTGCTGGCCCAGCATGGCGATCGCATCCAATCGACGCTGGTGGCGATGGCGGAGCGTGATCGCGCGCCGCTGATGGCGGAACTGGATTCGGTGCGCGCGCTTGCGTCGAACTGATCCCACAAGAATGCGGGTGGCATGGGCAGCAGCGTTCGGGCTCGCCGTCCATGCCCTTCCCGCGGTCGCGCAGGATCGCGGCCTTGCCGCCACGCTCGAAGCCGCCAGCGACGAACGCCGCCGGGGCCTGAGCTGGAGCGAGGGCGATCCAGTGCTGCGCGGCACCCTGTCCATCCCCGTCACCTCCGGCCTCAGCCTCGATGGCGCAGCCACCACCCTATGGGGCAGCACCCGCCATGGCGGCGCCGACGCGGCGATCGACATCGGCCCAAGCTGGTCGCAGCAGATTGGCGGCTGGCGGCTGACCGCCCAGGGCCGCTATCATCTTTTCCCCGGTGCCTCGGATCAGGGCTATGGCGAAGTCGGCGCACAGGCGGGCTTCCTCATCGGCCCGGCCAGCGTCGACATCGCCGCTCATTATGCCCCGCGCCAATCGGCGATCGGCGGCGACAATCTCTATGTCTCCGCCGCCGCCGCCGTCGCCGTCCCCGGCACTCCCTTCACCCTATCGGGCCATGTCGGCCGCTCGTCCGGCAAAGTGCGCGATCCCCTCGCCGCCGCCCGCCTGCGCCCCGATGGCAATTATTGGGATCATGGCGTCGCGCTCGACTGGTATCGCGGCCAATGGTTCGCCGGCATCCGCTATGCCGGCAGCAGCATTGATGGCCCCGGCAGCACCCACGCCGGCGACCGCCTGATCGCCCGCGTCGGCTTCAGCCTCTAAACGCGCGCCACATCCAGCGCTTGTCGCGCCCGCCGCAATGCCATAGCGTGCGCCCCTCATCCCAATGGAGGCGCGCGCTATGGCTGTCGAACTGACGATACTGGCATGGTCGATGGTTCTGCTGCTTGTCCACATATTTGCGGCGGCGCATTTCAAGACCAAACAATATGGCCCGCGCTGGAACATGGGCGCACGCGACGAAAAGCTGCCCCCGCTCCATCCCCTCGCCGGACGCCTTACCCGCGCCCAGGCCAATTTTCAGGAAACCCTGCCGATCGCCTTCGTCGCGCTGATCGGCGTGGTGCTGGCGGGCCGCACCAGCGACACGACCGCGCTCGGCGCCTGGATCTGGCTCGGCGCACGCCTCGCCTATCTCCCTGTCTATGCGCTTGGCATCCCGATGATCCGCACGCTGATCTTCCTCGTCAGCCTGATCGGCCTCGGCATGGTGCTCTGGCCCCTGCTCGGCCTCTGACCCTTGCCCCGCGCGCCCGCGCCCGCTAAGCGGCCGCCCCATGACAGCGCATAAACCCGGCGATCCGACCACGCTCAACCGCCTCTATGGCCGCCAGTCGGGGCACAAGCTGCGCCAGGGGCAGCAGGAACTGGTCGACACCTTATTGCCCGCCGTGTCGGTGCCGGACGAAGGGCCGATCACCGCCGCGGATCTGTTCGGCTATGACCGCCCACTCCATTTCGAGATCGGCTTCGGCGGCGGCGAGCATATGGCTTGGCGCGCCGATCTGCTGCCCGACCATGGCTTCATTGGCTGCGAGCCGTTCCTGAACGGTGTCGTCACCGCGCTTGGCCATATTCGCGACGGCGCGCTCGGCAATGTCCGCCTCCATATGGGCGATGCCCTGACCGTGCTGAACCGCATCCCCGACGGATCGCTCAGCTTCGTCTATCTGCTCCATCCCGACCCCTGGCCCAAGGCGCGCCATGCCAAGCGCCGGATGATGAACCCCGGCCCTGTCGCGATGATCGCGCGCAAGCTCAAGCCCGGCGGCGAATTCCGCTTCGGCACCGATCACCCTGTCTATCTGCGCTGGGCGCTGATGGTGATGAACGGCCATCCCGATTTCGACTGGCTGGCCAGCGACCCCAAGGATTTCCTCACCCGCCCCGGCGGCTGGCCCGAAACCCGCTACGAGGCCAAGGCGCGGCGGCTCGGCCATGAAGTCTGGTATTTCCGCTATCGCAAACGCTGAGCCGCGCGCTCAGTCGGCCCCCTCGAACAGCGCGGGCGGCGCACCATGGGCGTCGGGCCATGCCAGATAGGCCACGTCTGTCGGCCCCACGACGAAATCGCGGACCCGCCACGCGCTGCCCGTCCGCTGCAACAGCGCATAGACATCCGGCCCGTCGAGCATCCCGGCGCGCAGCCGCTCGGCATGGCGCGTCCGGGTAAAATCGATCGCATCACCGGCCGTCGTCTGCGGCACGACATGGGCGAAGGCCCAGTCGCCCTGCACCCGCAAGGCCCGCACCACGAATTGCACCGGTTGCCCAAGGTCACGCGCAATCTCCGGCCGCAACGCATCCAGCACCGCCCGCCGCTGCGGATCGCCGACGCCGATATTGCGCACAACGGTCGCTGGGGCCGCCCCAACCGATGGGGTCGCCACCGATCCGATCACGATCGAAGCCATAGCCGCGATCTTGCCGATCATCCGCATCGTTTCGCTCCCCTATGGCCGACCTGGACCAGGCCAACCCCCAATATGACAACGGCGCAGCGAACCACGTCCGCTGCGCCGTCGGTTTCGCCAATCCCCGCCTCCCCCCGGATGCGGGCACCGACGTCCAGTGTCAGTTCGCCTTGCTCAGATCGACCTTCTCGACCCATTCGGGGTAGAAGCTCGGTTCGCGATTGGACCAGCCCGCCGCCGTTGCCGCCGCTTCGCTGATCGACTGCAACAAGATGCGCCGCTTTTCAGGGTGGAGATGCGGCAGGCTCGCCGCCGCGCAGAAGGCACCGGGCAGCCAAGGTCGTGCGCCCGCACCCAACAGCCGCTCGTATAGGAAACGATAGGAGGAAAAACTGGCCAGCCGGTCCTGCCCCAGGTCGAAGGCGGAGATCGTCACCAGCGGGGCCATGAACGGTTCCACCTGTTCCAACCCGCTATCGTCGGGCACCCGCGCTTTGATCTCGTCCAGCCGTCCATAGATGCGCGCCTGCGCGCGGATGGAGGCTTCCTCGACCATGTCGCGCGACCATAGCTTCATCGCGTCGCGGCGATGCAGGCCGATGTCGAGCGACCGGCGAATATAGCGTTGCGTGGCAGACGAGAAGCTCGCGAACTCGCGCAGTTCCGCCAAGGTAATGGCGCCGTCCGCAGGTTTTGCATTCGTACCCATGTTCATGCCCTCCGACCCGTAGTCGATCGTCAGAACATGCGCCCTCTATAGTTACTGAAGGCTTAAGCGCCTGTTCCGCCGCCATTCACAAGGGATCAGATTTCCTTGTGCAGCGCAACATGAAAATCGGATGACAATCATCATTTGGTCGCGTCGCCCGTTACGCCCCTGGCCGCCGCGCCAACACCGCGCTGATCATACTGCGCCATACCGCCACATCGCCCGCTTGCGCCATCTGCGCGTCCGGTTCGCGCAACGTATGCAGGATGGCATAGGCGTCCTCGACATGGTCCTGCCACGCCGCATCCACGGCCCCTGAAGCATGGGGATCGCTGCCTTCGCCATTATGGCTCAGATGCCGTCCGGCCAGGACGCGGGCAATGCGCTCGACGGCGGGGGTTGCGGATGTCGGCATGGGGTGCAGGCTCCTCTCGTTACGGGCGGCGATGGCTTCACCTGCCGCCCGCAAACTCTATCATCGTTCGGATCGAAAAACCATCAATCCTCCGGCGTAAAGCCCGAAGATGGCACGGGTTCGCCCTTGTCGCCGGGTCGCGTGCTGGACGGCGGATCGGATGCATCCATCGAATCCTCCAGTTCCTCGTCCAGCTTTTCCTCGGCATCGCGAACATGGTCTTGCGCGTCGCTGCTGCGCGCCGCGTCGGCTTGCTCATGGGCCTTGGTCTGGGAATGATCAGTTGGGGTCATGCGTCTCTCCTCCTCAATGCCACACAGGCATCTCCCCCGATCAACGGGCCGGGCCGCATCCCGGTTCCCACGCGCCGTTCGACCAACGCGCCAACCGCTTCGACCAGCAGCCACGCGATGGGGCGACAAGCGGCCCACGCGCGCGTAAACAGGATGCCATGACATATGCGCCCGACGACGGCGAACGCGGCATTTCGCCTGCGATCGCGCTCTATTCCATTCTCGGCTTCTGGTTATTCTATGCCGTGCTGGTCACGCTGCGCGCCACGGTCATGGGCTTCGACGCCCCCTATGAACTGGCCGCGCGCCGCGCCATCGTCACCGTCATCGGCATCGTCACCACCTGGATCTTCTACCTGATGCTGCGCCGCTTCGACACGAAGCCCCTGAGCGTCCGCGTCGTCGCCGCCTTCTCGCTCGCCGCGCCCTTCGCGCTCGCCATGGCGTCGGCCAATTTCTACATGTTCAACGTCTATGACCCGGTCAACATCTTCACCGATGGCGACCGGATGAAATTTCGCAGCGAAGAACATTTCGCGCTGATCCAGATCGTCGAGGATGCGATCAGCCGCTATTTCTTCCTGTCCGCCTGGGCCGCGCTCTACCTCGCTCTGTCCTACGCCAGCGAAGTCCACCGCACCGAACGCCGCGCCGCCCGGCTGGAACGCGCCGCGCAGCAGGCCGAACTGCGATCCCTCCGCTATCAGGTGAACCCGCATTTCCTGTTCAACACCCTCAACAGCCTCTCGACTCTCGTCATGCGCAACAAGCCCGACGAAGCGGAAAAAATGATCCTGTCGCTCTCCAACTTCTACCGCACCAGCCTGACCGGCGATCCGCTCGACGACGTGCCGCTGGCGGAGGAAGTCCATCTCCAGCAACTCTATCTCGATATTGAAGGCGTCCGCTTCCCTGAACGGTTGACCAGCGTTATCGACATTCCCGCCGACCTGATGACCGCCTGCGTCCCCGGCCTCATCCTCCAGCCGCTGGTCGAAAACGCGATCAAATATGGCGTCTCGCGCACGTCCAGCCCGGTGCAGATCCGCATCACCGCCCGCGCCGATGGCGACCTGCTCCACATCAACGTCACCGATGATGGCGACCAGCCGCCCGGCGACGCCGATCGCGGCAACGGCATCGGCCTCGCCAATGTGCGCGACCGGCTGACCGCGCGCTTTGGCGATCAGGGCCGCATCGCTTATGGTCCGCGTGAGGGCGGCGGCTTCTCCGTCCTCATCACCCTCCCCATCATCCGCCAGAGTTGCTGATCCCCATGTCCATCCGCACCATGATCGTCGATGACGAACCGCTCGCGATCGAGCGGCTGCAGATGCTGTGCGCGCGCGAACCGCGCCTGACGCTGTGCGGCACCGCCAGCGATGGCGAAGCCGCGCTGCGCCTCATCGAAGCGCTCAAGCCCGACCTCGTCATGCTCGACATCGCCATGCCGCTGCTCGACGGCATCGGCGTCGCCCGCGCGGTCAGCCGCATGGGCCTGCGCCCCGCCATCATCTTCGTGACCGCCTTCGAAGGCTTTGCGGTCGAAGCCTTCGATCTTGCCGCCGTCGATTATCTGCTCAAGCCCGTCGCGCATGACCGGCTGACCCGCGCGATCGACCGGGTGGAGGCCGCGCGCAGCCTGCCCCCCACCGATGCTCCCGCTATTTCAACCGAAGCCCAACCCGACTGGGCCGAGGAATTCTGGGTGCCGCACCGCTCCGAACTGATCCGCATCGCCACCGACCAGATCGACCGGATCGAGGCGGAGCGCGACTATATGCGCCTCCATGTCGGCACCCACAGCTACCTCCTCCACCAGACGATCAGCAGCCTGGAGGAACGGCTCGACCCGCAGCAGTTCGTCCGCCTCCACCGCTCCCACATCGTCCGCCGCGACCATATCGCCCGCCTGCGCCACGACGGCAGCGGCGTGTGGTTCGCCGCGCTGGCCGACGGCAACGAAATCCGCATCGGCCGCACCTTCCTCGCCAACGCCAGAGCCATGACCGGCCGCTGACCAATCCTCCCCTGTAAGGGGAGGGGGACTACGAAGTGGTGGAGGGGTGTCACCCTATCGAGAGCGTGACACCCCTCCGTCAGGGCTACGCCCTGCCACCTCCCCTGCCAGGGGAGGATGCCGAAACACAAAAAAGGCCCGGCAATCACCGGGCCTTCTCTCTATCAAGTCGCACTACCAATCAGTTCGCGACCAGCGGCAACCCATCCTTGCCCCGCGCATCGGCATAGCGCTCGCCCGTCTCGGCCCGCGCGATCGCCGCGCTGATCGGCGCTTCGACGCGGGCGATCGCCTTGGCCTTGCACGCCTGCTCGGTGGCGAGGTCGCTGGCGGCGCACACCCGCTTGGCGGCACGCGCAATGCGGCTGCGCAACTGCGCCTGATGCGCGGGGTTCGAAAGGTCGAGGTCGCCATGATAGACCGGGCTGGTGCGGCCATTGGACGCGAATTCCTCGGCGGAAGCGGCACCGGCGCTGGCGAACAGGATGGCGGAAGCGGCGGCGGCAAACAGGGTCGAACGGAACATCATCTATCTCCTCAAAATCTGGTTTGGCCGGTCCGCCGCCAAATGGGGGCTGCGCAACGGGCCGGGGTGCGAACGGGGGGAGCCGGGGTCTTGGGGTCGGCGTCCTGCCCCGTTCGCCCATTCTGTTTAGCCCTGCGCCCCGCCCGATGCCCGCCCGCTTCGACCGGCAGCCCGCGGCATCGGCGAACGACGCCTGCACCGACGAAGCGCAAAATCGCGCCGACCAACCGCAGGACGAACGACATGTCGCCCCGCCACGAACGACATGAG
>Ga0209231_1000660_pt1 | contig 17243 bp, 13 predicted proteins | sample Deesub45470m_DNA_FD_188086 | JGI IMG/M metagenome (GOLD analysis project Ga0209231, IMG submission 188086) | Deep subsurface microbial communities from North Pacific Ocean - 450_OLKR46/470m Metagenome (SPAdes) (version 2) | ecosystem: Environmental > Terrestrial > Deep subsurface > Unclassified ... | reverse complement strand
TTGTTTAGTGGGTCTTTTAATAACTTTTGCGCAACAAAAGCCGCTGCACCAGCGATAGGGCCGCCAGCAAGCGCGGCTAAAGAGAAGCTATCGCTGATATGTGGAATCACTTTTACATTGAGAAATTGTGTTTCTTTATTTAAATCAATATCACCTTTAATCTCAGTTTCCGCTGCCGGACCAGTCATAAAGAAGTTATCGCTATGCATTACTCCATCATTAATTTTTGCATTACCACTGATTTCATCGAATGCGAATCCTTCACTGAATAAGTCTCTAAAGTCCAATGTTAGGCGTCTTGGTAAGCTTTGTAAGGTGAGTAGACCAAGTAACCTACCAACGCCTGGTTTTACTTTAACCACTTGTCCTTTTGAAGCGCCTAATTGAAATTCACCATTCAATCCTTTTTTGTTGAACTGGTGTGGACTGCCTGGCCATCTCAATTGACCAGAAATTAGCGCAACACCACCTTTAATCACATCAGGCTGGCCAAAGCGTTTTAAGGTGTTGCCAACATCATTTGCCGTTAATGAAAATTGTAAATTGGTGTTAGGGTTGGTCGTCCAATTGTGCCAGCGTCCTTCAGCCACTAAGAGGCTGTCTGGATTGCTAATTTCAAGTTGCTGAATCACCCAATCACCTTCTGTTTCATAGGCATTAAGCTTAAATGTGCCAAATGCTTTTTTACCAAGTTTAAAATCTTCTGCCTGAATATCCAAAGCAGGGTATTGTTTGTCTAGTCTTTTAATCTCTTTATTCTCAGCACTATTGTCGGCAGTCTCATTGCTAACTGGAATGTGCAGTTTTTTAAGTCGCGCAACTACAGCTCCTGTTTCTTGTGTTTTACTTGGGTTCCGCCACTCAATATCACCATCAATTTCTTGACTGGTTACCGTCATACTTAAATGCTCATTACTTGGGTTAGACATAATATTCAGGTTGTTTAAGCTGCGACCAAAAATATCTAGTTGTTGGATAGAAAATTCCGCGCTGCTAAAGTCGATAGCGGATGTATTACTATTACTTTTTGAACTGCTTGGTAATGCTAGCCATTCGTCGGCATTCAGATAATCAAACTGTCCGCGCAAAGCTAAACCAGGTTTTGTAGGTTGTTTTGCTGCCATATTAATGGCAATGTCACCGCTATCGAAGACTAATTCATTGTCTTTTTCGGTGCGTAAAATAATGGCAGAAACTGCATCTTGATAATTGATTTTTATTGCATCACGCTCGGCTTGTGTTTGTTGTTTTTCAATGGTGAAGCGTGCCTCTTGTTCGCGCTGCTTGCCGAGAGGCGCAGGTAGATTAATCGCTAAGCCTTTTAAATTAGAACGAATATTCATGTTCAGGAACGGCTTTTTAATCGCAATATCAGCTGACCAATTCGTGTTGCCATCTAGCGCACTGCTTAATACGTTACTATTAAATTGCTGAATACCTTTAGCCGTCACATTACCTTTTGCATTAATGGTGATGGTTTTATTTGCGGCTGTTTTTAAATCAAATTGCGCTGGACCACCTAGAATATTTGCATTGATTGCGCGTGCGTTAATGCCCAAATCATCGAAACTCAGTGTGCCATTAATCTTAGAGATTTCAGGTAAGCCGAGCCTTTCATTCGCATACATAGTGCCGTTATTAATTAAATAGTCGCCTTTAAATTTAGCATCAATAATATTGTCTAGAGGTAGTTTTAGACTTAAATTGAGCTGACCTTTTCCTGCTGTTTTCAAATCATCAGTAAAGCCCAATGTCACTTCTTTAACAGGACTGCTATTGATGAACTTAATGCCTGAAGTAACAGGGCCTTCACCCACGGCGTCAATATTAAGAGATTGTGCCATCGCACCATAGGTGTTGAGCTTAGGAATGACAGCTTTGGCTTTGATGATGTTAACGTCGAATATTTTGCCTGTATCAGCATTCAGCTCCATGCTATTACCTTCAAAACGCATATCCAAGCCTACTTTCTCAATCTTCGGCCAATCGCTTCCATACTCTAGTGACGCATCACTAATTCTAGCTGTTACTTTAAAAACGCCTAGCGATGGATCTGGATTATTTTGTTTATCAATATAAGGGAAGTCATCAAGACTACCTTTAACGGTTAATCGAACGTCATTTGCCTTGCCCGCTAAAATGGAAGTATCTAGCCAATGGATGGTTTCATCGCCCATGATTAGTGGGTAATAAAAGGGTGCAAATTTAGCATCACCATTGTCAAACTTGCCGCTCAAATCCAAATAGCCGCCTTTAATACCATTCATGTCATAGCTTGCATTTAGCGTGCCGCCAATATGGTCATTGGCAATGGCAATATGATTAGCAATAATTTTTATTTTATCTTTATTCTTACTCCATGAGACTCTTCCGTCCAAGGTGTTGATAGGAATTGGCCAGCGCAAAATATCTTTGAAATTCAATATTGCATTGGTTGATGCTAGTTGCAATGTGCCATTATCTTCGTTCGCCTCAATCTCGCCACTAAGGTTGCTGAATCCTGGAATGTTTTGATAAGCATTAATGCTGAGTGCGTTAAACGCACTTTCAACTTCATAACTGCTAGGGATTTCGGGATCGCCTTGTAGGCTAATACTCAGTTTGCTGAGTTTTCCTTGCGGATTCATTGCGTTTAATGGTTGGCTAATCGTGTCAGGTATGCTGATTATTTTTTGTAATTTACTTAAGTAACTTAAATCAAAGCTATCCAGTTTTAATGCTGCATTTATCCAAGGTTTATTATTTTTAATTGTGCGAGAAATAAATCCAGAGCCATTATCGATATTAAACTGATTGTCAGCATCGAGCTTAATGTGTTGACCAGAGAATGTGGTGGTTTTATTTGATTCTTCCCAAGTCAACAAACCAGATAATCGTTTGGCATTTAACAACTCTTCTGATTTGTCTAGCTTCACTGAAAGCTTATTCAGTCGCACATCGGCTTTAAGCTTATTAATTGATTGGTCAGAAAAAGTAAGTGCAACATTGGCTTTTCCTACGCCACTTTGCAAGTCAATTGGGTAGTCAAGCCATGGCTTCCACACGGTTAAGTCTATGGCTTTAGCGGCCAAATTAACTTTGCCATGCCAAGTTTCTATTTTGCTAATATCACGCCCAAAAAAGTGGCCAGTTAGCGTAATTGGATGTTTTGTTCCAGTTGAAGGCAAGGCGCTGATACTGAATAAATGCTGCCCAAATATTTTACGCCAAGCAGGATTGCGCAGATTAAAATCAACTTTTTCTAGCGATAATGCAGGCGCCTGTCTTAAATCATCTTGCCAAACGATTGCGGCATTATGGATATTAATATCCGCTTGACTTAATAACCAGTTAGCAAAGTCTGGTTCTCCTTCACCGCCCATCGCAATCCCTGCAACATAAATGTTACCGTCTTTTGTGCGCTGGATGGTTAGCTTAGGGTTGTTGACTGAAAGGTGTGATAAATGCGGATACAACATTGGTATGCTTAGCCATGAAAGTGTGCCTTTAACGTTTTCAAGGTGCAAAGCCGGCTTGTTTTCTGCATCATAAATATCAATTTCACGAATTAATACTTTAGGAGAAAGGCCATCCCAGCCCGGCACAATATTACCAATCGTAGTTTTCAGCCCAATTTTTTCAGTAATAGTCGTGGCAATATCATTTTTGTAATGATTGATATTGGGGAATATGGTGAAGCGAATAACAGCAGCGATAATCAGCATGAAGGCTATTGCTGCGAGTATTGCATAAATAATCCAGCGAAAAGTTCTTTTTATAATAAGCATGGAGTTAGTCGTTACTGAACACTTTAGTTAGTTGCATATGTCGAAATTATTGATTAGTTTATTGATTTTACTAGAGTTTCGACAATAGTTTTGTGAATAAGTGCCAACTTTACTCAGTTTAACAATTTATTTTATAAAAACTCTTTTTAAGTAAAGGCTGAGATTGCTTTAGAATAATGCCTCTTATCGTATTTGACCGACATTAACGTTTTGATTCAATTTAAAAATATAACCATTGCACGTGGAATTAAAGTGCTTATTCAAGAGGCTTCATTGCAACTGCATCCTGGACACAAAGTGGGATTGACTGGCGCGAATGGTGCTGGGAAATCAAGCTTGTTTGCCATGTTGCGCGGTGAGTTGGAAGCTGATAAAGGTGAGTTGGAAATTCCATCAAGTTGGGTGGTTGGTCATGTCGCACAAGAAACGCCAGCATTAAGCATCTCTGCGCTCCAGTTTGTATTAGAAGGGGACGAAGAGCTGCATACGATTGAACAATCTTTAGCACAAGCTGAAGCAAATGCAGAAGGCGAGCGCATTGCCGAACTGCATGGAAGATTGTCTGAAATAGAGGGTTATGCGGCCAAAGCACGTGCCGCAAGCTTGCTTGATGGTTTAGGGTTTAGCCAAACGGATTTGCAAAGCGCCGTCTCTTCCTTCTCTGGCGGTTGGCGTGTGCGCTTGAATTTAGCACGCGCATTAATGTGTCGTTCTGACTTGTTGTTACTGGATGAGCCAACCAACCATTTGGATTTGGAAGCGGTGATTTGGCTAGAAAATTGGTTGAAAAGTTATAGCGGTACGTTGTTATTGATCTCTCATGATAGAGATTTCCTTGATGCCATTGTTAATCACATCGCGCATATTGAGCATCAAACGCTGACTTTATATAAAGGTGGCTATAGCGATTTTGAACGGCAACGTGCAGAAAAAATGGCATTGCAACAAGCTATGCATGAAAAGCAGCAACATAAAGTAGCGCATTTACACAAATATATTGACCGATTTAAAGCGCAAGCGACTAAAGCACGGCAGGCACAGAGCCGCATTAAAGCCTTAGAGCGTATGGAAATGATTAGCGCTGCGCATGTCGACTCGCAGTTTACGTTTAGCTTTCGACCACCATCAAGCTCACCAGAACCGTTATTAGCGATTAGCGATATTGATATTGGCTATGCGAACAAACTCATCTTAAGCAATGTATCGCTGACGGTAAGACCAAAAGAGCGGATTGGCTTGTTAGGGCCGAATGGCGCAGGAAAATCAACGCTGATTAAGTTATTAGCTGGCGAGTTGAAAAGTCATTCAGGTAAGCGAGTATTAGGTAAAGACTTGAATATTGGTTATTTTGCTCAGCATCAATTAGAGCAATTGCGTGCTGAAGAATCGCCTTTGCAACATATGCAACGCTTGGATAAAAATGCGACTGAGCAAGAGTTGCTTAACTATTTAGGTGGCTTTGATTTCCGTGGTGATATGGCAAGATCCGCTTGCGAAAAGTTTTCAGGTGGCGAAAAATCGCGTTTGGCATTGGCGCTATTGATTTGGACGCGACCTAGTTTGTTATTGTTAGATGAGCCAACCAATCACTTAGACTTAGAAATGCGCCATGCATTAACCTTAGCGTTGCAAGAGTTTGAGGGTGGTGTGATCTTGATTTCACATGATCGATCGCTTTTGCGCACAACGTGTGATCAGTTTGTGTTAGTTGCGAATGGACAGGCGAGTTTATTCGATGGCGATTTGGAAGATTATTCAGCGTGGGTAGCAGAACAACGTAGTCAAGAAAAAGCGGCGATTGTGAACGAAACTGCTTCAACTAATAAGAAGAACAGTTACGCACAGAATAAATTAGATCGACAAGCGAGAATTGTGGCGCGTAGACCATTGATTAAAGAGTCAGAAAAGTTAGAGCAGGAAATTGCCGCTTGGCACTTAGAAAAAGCGACCTGTGATGCGCGTTTGAATGATACAACCTTGTATGAAAGTGCTGACAAAACCGAATTACAGGCTTTGCTAAAACAGCAATCTGCGTTAACGTTAAACATTGAGCAAGCAGAAGAGCGCTGGTTAACGGTGCATGAACAATTAGAAACACTGCCTGAGATTGATGCTTAAACGCATATATCATTATTTTTAAAATTGAAAGCGAACGGATGGAAGAGCTTAAGTATTCACAACGATTAACTTTATTACACGGCATTTGTTTAGCTGAAATACATGCGGATGGTGCAACGCCAAGCACTGATTTGGCTGATTATGATGCGCTTGATGCGGCTTATTATTTAGCTAGCTATATTAGTTTTAACGCCATTACTGCCGCAGGTCGCAATCCAAAAGAAGAGCTGACTGAGGATTTTGATATGCTCAGCGTCTATCAGGCTTATGGTTTATTAACCTTTGCTTTTTTAACAACGCCCTTAGCTGCTGAAGAGATTAAGCCAGATTATCAAGCGGCGCAGGTGACGATTGCCAAAACTTTGTTTTCAGGCATCCCAGATGAGCAAATGATTGAAATCATTAATTCAGGCTTAAATAAAGTAAAACTGATTAGCGATGCCGATGTTGAACATTGGGGCGAGTTCCGCGAGAACTTAGACAAATTAACCATTAGCTTTGTCATCGCTGGTACAGATGATGAAAGCCCGCATCGTAAAGAAGAAGTATTACCTTTATTTGGTCAGTTATTAAGTCAGCTATGCGAGGCGTTTGAAGCAGCCTAAATTCGTTACTCTTAAATTAAAAAGGCCACATTCGTGGCCTTTTTAATTTTTAAATCATCGTAACGTTAGCATAAGTTAAGCAGTTCTTTCATGATGCTTTTTTATGACCAGACTCTTCACGATGTTTTTTGAAGCTGGCTTTTTTCTCAGCGACTTGTTTTCTTTGTTCTGGCGTCAATAGGTTTAAAACCTGTTGTTGATGATGCACTCTCGCTAAGATACTGTCGCGTTCTATTGTTGCTAATTGATCAGCAATGGTTTTCGCTTTAGCTTCAGAATAGTTGTCTGATAATTGCATTAGCGCTTGTTTTAGTTGACGACGCTCTTTCATGTGCGCGCGCATCTTTGGCACTTCTGCATGTTTTAGCTCAAAAATCTGATCTTTTTGTGCCTCTGTTAAATCAATGCCATGTAAAAAGCGATGTCCATGACGTGAGTGCATCTTACCTTGATGATGACCATGCTCACCTTTTTGCATACAGTGATGTTGTTTTTCATGACCTTGGTTAGGTTTTGCCGTTGCAACGCCAGCCATGGATACACTAAGAATAGTCGCTGCTAATAGTGGTTTAAATAATGATTTCATGTTGTGACCTTTCACGTTGTACTTAAAATGAATTGCTTAAAGTTGTGCGTCTTTTGAAGACAGGCTCAGTTTGAAGATTTTGTTGTTAAGTGCTGTTAAGGTGTTGTAAAAAGATGTAAAGATGGCATGGAAATCACGCTTAAATGTAAAGTTAGGTAAAGCAGATAAGCAAATCTTGTTAGCTGTATGTTTCCTCGTTATGATTGGTTAGTTAATTCCTGGAAAGAAGTGATTTGAGCAAACTATTACTCATTGATGATGACGTAGAACTCGTTGGCATGTTAAAAGAGTTTTTGCAACAAGAAGACTTTGATGTTACGGCAGGGCATGATGGCATTTCGGCAGAGCAATATGTGCTGGCTGGTCATTTTGATTTGATGGTGCTCGATGTCATGATGCCTATGCAAGATGGTATTCAAACCTTAAAAAACATCCGCGTGCATAGCAACATTCCAGTCATTATGCTGACTGCTAAAGGCGATAATAATGACAAAATAACTGGCTTGGAATTGGGTGCCGATGATTATGTGCCTAAGCCTTGTACGCCGCGTGAGCTAGTTGCACGTATCCGTGCGATTCTTAAAAGAGTGAAGCCAGAGCCTTCTACACAGACAGAGATTAAGATTGGCGATTTAAGTATTAATTCCGCACAGCGCATTGCTACTTTTCGGATGCACCTATTAGCGCTCACGAGTACAGAATTTAATTTATTAGAAACGTTGGCGCGTCACGCTGGTGCTGTGGTATCAAAAGAGGAGTTGTCTTTGCAGGCATTAGGGCGACCACTCGCTAAATTTGATCGGAGTATTGATGTGCATCTCAGTAGTCTTAGGCAGAAAGTAACGCAATACTCAGATAATCCTAATTTAATTCAGACCATTTACCGTAAAGGCTACCAACTGGTTAAAACATAAAATGGGACGTTTATTCTGGAAGTTCTTTTTATTTTTCTTTATTGCGCAGTTAACTACTGCGTTAGCTGTCGGCGTATTTATTCAATTTAAGGCCAATGATAGAGCTAATCAAGCGCGTGTCGATTTGTCACCTATCTCGCAAAGCTTAGTTGAAGCGGCTCAGTCAACCTTGCAGTTCGGTGGTTTAACTGGTTTGAGGCAGCTATTGCAACGCTGGGAAGCGCAAGAATTGAAACACCGTGTTTTTGTTGTGGATAGTCATCATCAAGATTTGCTTAACAGGGCTATAGCACCAACGTTAATTGAAAAAGCGGCACAATCCGCTGTTACGCGTGGAAATGCGTCGGTCGCTAATGTTGAGATTAGCGGAGAGTCCTATCTCATTTTTGTTGCTTCAACTGTAGGTAGAAGAATGGGCAGAGGCAACGGAATGGAGGGTTATTTATCACTTGATGAGAAGAAATTGCTACCACCAAGGCCGCCTAGATTTAACCCACTATTTAGAACCATTGCTACCTTTCCAGTAAAAGCACTAATCATTGCGGCCATTGCCAGCGCATTATTTGCAGCCATATTGGCGTGGTATTTTTCAAAACCAATTAGTCGCTTACGCAACGCATTTAAACGTGCGGCAGAAGGTGATTTACAGTTTAGTGTTGCCAGCCAAATGAATGCACGCAATGATGAATTATCTGATTTAGGGCTACATTTTGATGAGATGACCAAACGCTTGAGTGCTTTGATGCAAGGACAGTCTCGATTATTACACCATGTTTCGCATGAGTTGCGCTCACCGTTGGCGCGGATGCAAATGGCTTTAGGGTTAGCAACACAAACGCCTGAGAAAGCAGAAAATGCGCTATATCGTATTGAATTGGAAGCGGAGCGGATGGATAAACTCATTGGCGAGTTGCTAGAGTTATCCCGTTTTGAATCAGGCATGGTGGCGCTGAATAAAGAGCGGTTTTCTTTTAATGCCTTATTAGATAGTATTGTTGAAGATGCTAATTTTGAAGCGGCTGACAAACACATTCAAATTATGTCTGAAATTGAAGCATCAATTACGGTTGAAGGGCAACTGGATTTACTGAATAGAGCGATTGAAAATGTCGTGCGCAACGCGATTAAATATGCGCCGAATGATTCAGTTGTTACGATTAAAACGGTGATTAATAATCAACAATTACAGCTCAGCATTACCGATGAAGGCGCGGGTGTATTAGCTAGTGAATTAGCTGATATTTTTAAACCTTTTGTACGCGGCAATTCGGGCAGTCAAGTGGTTGGTCATGGCGTTGGATTAGCGATTACTAAGCAAGTGGTTGAAGCGCATGGCGGACAAGTTCTTGCACAAAATCTAAAACCGAATGGATTTGTGGTTACGATAACGCTACCAAGCAGCACTTATTCTATTTCACCTGATACGTAATACCAGCGATCCATTAGTTGAAATTGACTGACTTCATGTAATCGCTCTGCCTTTTGACCGCCAACTTTATAGCGCGCTACAAACTCCACAATCGCGCTGGTTTCGCTGGTTTGTTCATAATGCTTAATACTCAATCCCAACCATTTAGTCAGAATTTCTTCATTGAGGTTGAGCGTATCAGGGCGGGTGTCTGGATGCCAAGTATCTAACAAATATTGCGCCAACCCCAATACATAAGCACTATAACGCGAACGCATTAGGGCTTCCGCATTAGCTGCTGGAACACCCTGATGGCAAGGCTCGCAGCATAATGAATAAGGCTTACCACTCTCGCAAGCGCAAGGCCCTTTTAACATTTAAGCAATTTCGCGGGTTTCAGCGAAAGTAATGTCTGGATAGCGCTCTTGCGCCATCTGCAAGTTCACACGATTAGGCGCAAGATACACATAATCATCCGCTCCATCTAAACCCACATTAAAGCCGTACTTATCAGCAATCGCTTTTAAATCAGCATCTGAACCATGTAGCCAGCGCACGGTATAGCAATCAAACGGTTCGAAAATCATATCCACACCATACTCATGCTCCAATCGGTGTGCGACCACATCAAATTGCAACATGCCAACTGCGCCTAACACTAAATCATTGGTCAATAATGGGCGGAATAATTGTGCGGCGCCTTCTTCTGCTAGCTGTTTAAGCCCAATTTGCAACTGTTTCATTTTCATTGGGTTTTGAATGCGCGCGCGTCGGAAAAACTCAGGTGCAAATGATGGAATGCCAATGAATTTTAAGCTTTCACTCGCTGTAAACGTGTCGCCTAATTTAATTGTCCCATGATTTGGGATACCAATAATGTCGCCAGAATACGCCTCATCCATAATGGTACGATCTTGTGCCATAAAGGTAATGGCATTGTTCACATTAATTGTTTTACCTGTTGCGACTTGCTTAACTTTCATGCCACGTTCAAAACGACCAGAACATAAACGTAAAAAGGCAATTCTATCTCGGTGTTTAGGGTCCATATTGGCTTGAATTTTGAACACAAAGCCAGAGAATTTATCCTCGCCAGCAGCCACTTCGCGCGTGGCTGTCATTCTTGCTTGTGGAGCAGGGGATAAGTCGACTACTGCATCTAATAAAGACTGCACACCAAAGTTATTCACGGCAGAACCAAAATAAACAGGCGTTTGCTTACCAGCTAAATAACGTGTTTTATCAAAAGCATGTGAAGCGCCACGCACTAATTCAATATCAATGCGCAAAGCTTCAGCTTGACTACCAATAAGTGCATCCAAACGTGGATTATCTAAACCCTGAATAATTTCTGACGTGCCTTTTTCAGCGCGAGGGTCAAAAAAGAAAATGGTATCGTTAACCAAACTATAAACACCGCGGAAGGTTTTACCCATACCGATTGGCCATGTCATCGGCGCGCATTCCATGCCTAATGTGGTTTCAATTTCGTCTAATAACTCAATCGGCTCGCGGCTTTCGCGGTCTAGTTTGTTGATGAAAGTGACAATTGGTGTGTCGCGCATACGGCAAACATTGAGCAACTTAATGGTTTGTGCTTCTACACCATTGACTGAATCAATGACCATGACGGCAGAGTCAACTGCTGTTAATGTCCGGTAAGTATCTTCAGAGAAATCATCATGGCCTGGTGTATCAAGCAAGTTAATCATGTGTTCACGATATGGAAACTGCATGACAGAAGAGGTTACCGAAATCCCACGTTGCTTTTCCAGTTCCATCCAATCCGATGTCGCATGGCGCGCTGCCTTACGGCCGCGCACTTCACCAGCGACTTGAATCGCGCCACCAAACCACAATAGCTTTTCAGTTAAGGTAGTTTTACCAGCATCAGGATGAGAAATGATGGCAAAGGTGCGACGACGGTTGATTTCTTGTTTTAGACTGCTCATGTTCGGGTTTAACGCTCTATTTTCAAAGGCGTTATTGTAACCGATTAGTAGATTAAAAATATTGGACGTGCTATATCTATCATTATGCGAATATTAATCATTGAAGATGACCATGATGTTTCGGCCTTTATTGCAAAAGGGCTGAAGGAGGCGCGTCATCTTGCAGAGGTTGCTTCTGATGGAAAAGAAGGTTTATTGCTGGCTTCAACGTCACAATATGACGTGCTAATTGTTGATCGCATGTTGCCAGGTTTAGATGGTTTATCGATCATCAAAACGCTACGTGCATTAGATAATCCTGTTCCAATTTTGATTTTAAGTGCGCTGGGCGATGTGGATGACCGCGTCAATGGTTTGCGCTCTGGTGGTGATGACTATTTGGTTAAACCTTTTGCATTCAGTGAGTTATTGGCACGCATTGAAATATTGGGTCGCCGTCAGCACCAGCAGTCACAACCAGCTACATTGCGAGCAGGTGATTTAGAAGTTGATTTAATGACACGTAAAGTAACACGTGGCGGCGTATTAATTGAATTACAAACGAGAGAATTTAGTCTGCTTGAATATTTGTTAAAGCATAAAAACCAAGTAGTGACGCGCACCATGTTGCTTGAGAATGTATGGGATTATCATTTTGATCCGCAAACCAATGTAATTGATGTGCATATTAGTCGCTTGCGTAGCAAAATTGATAAAGGCTTTGATGTGCCTATCATTCAAACTGTACGTGGCTCAGGTTATATTGTAGAAGCGAATGATTAAACAAAAATCAGCTGCAAACGAGCGTAGTTACGCCAAAAGCTCTAGTTTTAAAATGGCGATATTGTTTACGATCTTATGTGGATTATCACTTTTTATTCTCGGCTACTTTGGCTATTTTTTTGCGCGTGGCCACTTTATTCACGGCACAGAAGAGGTGCTTGATACTGAAATAAGATACCTTTCCGCCAATCAATCGTTGGATACCGAAGCAGTTGAGCAAAATGCAAAAGGGCGTTTATTTATACCTTTTAGTGCGAACGGTGAGCCGCCTGCACTATTGTCTGGAAAAGTTGAGCGTTTAAAAGAAGGTATTATTGTGTTTGAGCATCCAGCTTCGCATAAGACTTACGCTGCCAAAATTCATACGTTTAACAATAATCAAAAAATGCTGGTTGGAATGGATATTAGCGAAACACAACGTGAATTTCGTTTTATGCAATGGCTGAGCATTATTAGTATTGCACTGATTATATTGGTTGTTTTGGTCAGTTATATGATTAGCGTTTTTGTTGCAAGAGGCACCAATAGAATCGCAACCACTGCGCAAAACATCATGGATACTGGCGATTTATCCAAGCGCTTAGAAGTCAGCTCGCATTGGGATGATTTAGGCAAAATGTCGAATACGCTAAATTTGATGCTCGACAGAATTGAGGCGCTGATGGTTGGCTTGAGGCAAATGTCTGACAATATTGCACATGATTTACGTACGCCATTGACACGCTTAAGAAATCATATTGAAGCAAGCAAAAAGAATGACGATGATGGCGAGAATGAAGCGTTGTTAAATGAAGCAGATAAGTTATTGAATACGTTTAATGCATTGCTCCGTATTTCACGTATTGAAACAGAAAAAAAGCGCGCTCATTTTCAACCATTAGCGTTGAAGAAACTAATAGAGGATGTGGTTGAATTTTATGAACCGCTGGCAGAAGTCAAAAACATCACTATTCACCAACAGTTATTAGATAGGTCAGTTGTAGGCGATAAAGATTTGTTATTCCAAGCCTATGCCAATATCGTTGACAATGCGATTAAATATACGCCTGAGCAAGGTGCAGTTTCAATTGATATGCAAACTAGAGGACAATTTTGCGTGATAGCGATTGAAGATACTGGCGGCGGCATTGCTGAGGATGAGTTAGGTAAAGTGTTTCAACGCTTTTATCGCTGCGACATGAGCCGCTCCTCATCGGGTACTGGTCTTGGACTAAGTCTAGTTAAAGCCGTTTTTGATTTGCATAACGGACAGCTGGCATTAGAAAATACTGCGAAAGGTTTACGGTTCATTACAAAATTGTAATGTTCGTTCCATGCCTTGGTAACTAGGATATAGGCATAGTAGCAAGATGAAAATCGCAGTGATTGGAACTGGTATCTCGGGCTTGGGTGCAGCTTATTTGCTGCATGATAATCACGACATCGTGGTTTACGAAAAAAACGACTATGTGGGTGGACACAGCCGTACCATCGATATTCCTGTAGAAAATGGCACCTTACCAGTTGATACTGGCTTTATTGTTTTCAATGATTGGAACTATCCAAATTTACTGGGCTTATTCAATCAAATCAACGTGCCTTACCAAAAAAGCGATATGTCTTTTGGCGTTAGCATCAATAATGGCTGGTTAGAGTACGGCTCAGGCGGTTTATTTGCGCAACGCAAAAATCTATTGCGCCCGCAATATTGGCGTATGTTATTAGACGTTTTTAAGTTTAATAAACAAGCACTTGCCTATATTAATCAAGATCCATCTATTAGCCTTGGTGATTGCTTAGAAAAGCTCAAGATGGGCGCTTGGTTCAAGCAATATTATATTTTAGCGATGGGTGCGGCAATTTGGAGTTGTCCAGTGGAAACGATTATGAAGTTTCCCGCACAAACTTTTCTACGTTTCTTCAAAAATCACGGCTTGCTCAGCATTAATGATAGGCCGCAGTGGTATACCGTGACTGGCGGTAGTCGTGAGTATAAAAAGCGCTTAATTGCACCGTTTGAAGAGCATATTTTATTGAAAAATGGCGCAACAAAAGTGGTGCAAAAAAGCAAGCAAATTGAAGTGACGGATTCATATGGCGCAACGCGGCTGTTTGATCATGTTATTTTTGCTTGTCATGCAGATGAAGCATTGCAAATGATTGAAACGCCGACCGCAGACGAAGCCGCTATTTTGTCTAATTTTCAATACCAACAAAATCAAATTATTGTCCATACTGACACCAGTTTTATGCCACAACATCAGCAATGTTGGTCTAGTTGGGTTTATTTATCAGAGCAGAAGCAAGATAAAGGTAATGGTGTTTCATTGAGTTATTGGATGAATAATCTACAAAGTTTAGACACCAAAATACCGGTCATTATCACGCTCAATCCTGCTAGACGACCAAAAGAAAATTTAATTTTGGATGAGCATTCTTTCTCTCATCCGATTTTTGATTACAACGCCATTGTGTCGCAAGACAAGTTCGACCGTATTCAAGGCAAGCGCAATTACTGGTTCTGTGGTGCTTATCAGCGTTATGGATTTCATGAAGATGGATTATTGAGTGCTGTGAATGTCGTCAAATTACTTGGGGGATCGATTCCATGGGAATAATGGATGCGCAACTATTGACGGGAAAAGTCATGCATAAACGCTTATTTCCTAAAAAAAATGCCTTTCAATATGGCATTTATTATCTTGCATTGCCACTTTCGCAATTAGCAAAAATGCCACTGGCTTATAACCGATTTGCAAGCTTAAGTTTTTTTGATAAAGACCACGGCCCATGTGACGGTAGCTCGCTAGATATTTGGGCTAGAGCAATATTGCGAGACCACAATATTCAAGCCGATGGTGAAATCACACTGGTTTGCATGCCACGTGTATTTGGTTATGCCTTTAATCCTGTTAGTTTTTGGTTATGCCAAGACAAAGCGGGGCAGATACGTGCCGTGTTATGCGAAGTGCATAACACTTTTGGCGAGCGACATACTTATTTGTGCGCGCACGAAGATCGTCGTCCTGTAAATGAATTAAGCCTTTTATTTGCAGAAAAGCTCTTTCATGTTTCACCATTTTTAGCGCGTGAAGGCCATTACGAATTTCGGTTTGATGTGCATGATGATGTGTTCAACGTCGTGATTAATTTGCACCACGAAGAAGGATACAAACTGTTAATCACTTCCTTAACTGGCAAGTTGCAAGCCTTAACGAAAGCCAGTCTGCGTTATGCTTTTTGGCATTATCCGTTAGTCACATTAAAAGCCATTGTGATGATTCATTGGCAGGCACTGAAGCTAGTGATGAAAGGGATTAAATACATCCCAAAACCTGAACAAAAAACGCAAAAAGTAAGTGCAACGAATTACTGATTTTATATTTGGAAAAATACGATGATTAATAAAGCCGCTTCTGAACAAATTTTAAAACGGTTTGAACAAATGTCTTGGGGAACGTTAACCGTGACCACGCCAGACGGAAAAGTGCGTACCTTTAGTGGAAAAGAGAATCCGCAACATCATGCCAATTTAGTTGTGCATGACTGGAAAGTGTTTACCAATTTAATGCGTAAAGGCGATATTGGTTTTGCCGATGATTACCGCTCAGGCTTATGGGATACCGATGATATTAATCAGTTAGTTCAGCTAGGATTGCAAAACCAATCTGCAATGCAAGATATGGTGGCAGGTAGTAAGTTATATAACATGGTTTCATCCTTGTTCTATCTGTTTAAGCTCAATACCATTAAGGGCAGTAAGAAAAATATTCATGAGCATTATGACTTAGGCAATGCCTTTTATCAGCTATGGTTGGATCCGAGCATGACGTATTCGTCAGCGTTATTTAAATCGGAAAATGACTCGCTGACGCAGGCGCAACACCATAAATATGACCGCATGTTAGATTGTATGGAAAGCGACTCTGGACGTTTGCTAGAGGTAGGTTGCGGTTGGGGCGGTTTAGCTGAACGCGCAATAGGAAGAGGTGATTTTGACATTAAAGGCATTACCTTATCGGAAGAGCAGCATGCTTTTGCGCAAGCACGACTTGGTAAAAATGTGAATATTGCGCTCGAAGATTATCGTCATCAAACGGGTATGTATGACCGCATCATTTCCATTGAAATGTTCGAAGCGGTGGGTGAGCGTTTTTGGCCAGTTTATTTCCAAAAATTAAAAGAGTTGCTAGCTAAAAATGGTAAAGCCATGGTGCAAACTATCACCATTAACGAAAAAGATTTTCCAACCTATCGGCGCGGCGGTGACTTCATCCGTAGCTTTATCTTCCCTGGCGGCATGTTGCCTAGCGTTTCTCGTTTTAAACAAGAAGCAGAAAAAGCTGGTTTGAAAACGCACACGCCATTTATGTTTGGCCAAGATTATGCGCGAACACTCGAAACTTGGTTAGAAAGTTTTGATAAACAAAAAAAGCCAATTCGTGCGCTAGGATTTGATGAAGGTTTTATCCGTCTATGGCGCTTTTATCTGGCTACTTGTGCGGCTGGTTTTAGAGTGAATAAAACCGATGTGATGCAAATGGAGATTAGTCATGCGTAATCTTTTTATTATCTTTAGCCTGCTGTTATCAGCGACGTTAGCCAATGCTACCTCTTTCATTCAAAAGCAAATTCCAGATGCGCAAATGGTAGCGACAAGTCGTCTAACGGTATTTTTATTTGATGTGTATGACGCAAGCTTTTATACGGTAGAGGGGAAACGTCAAGTGACCCCACCTTATGCGCTAAAGCTAGCTTATTTGCGTGATATTAAAGGTGAAAAAATTGCTGATCAATCAACTGAAGAAATTCGTAATCAAGATATCGTCGATGAGGTGACATTAGCTGATTGGCATTCGCAAATGCGTAAAATTTTCCCTAATGTTAAAAAAGGAGACAATATTACAGGGGTTTATAAAGACCCAGCCGCCTGTAGTTTTTATAAAAACGACAACTTAATTGGGCAAATCAATAACAAGCAATTTTGTGATGCTTTTTTTGATATTTGGTTCGGTGAAAAAACGAGTCAACCAGCCTTACGCAATCAATTAATTGGTCAAAAATAGTGTCTCAATCGCCTAACCGCTGGTTATTGTTTCAATATGCCATGCTGGCGTTGCCAGTCGCTTTTGCTGGCTTACCGTTATACATC
>Ga0209231_1000659_pt1 | contig 17273 bp, 33 predicted proteins | sample Deesub45470m_DNA_FD_188086 | JGI IMG/M metagenome (GOLD analysis project Ga0209231, IMG submission 188086) | Deep subsurface microbial communities from North Pacific Ocean - 450_OLKR46/470m Metagenome (SPAdes) (version 2) | ecosystem: Environmental > Terrestrial > Deep subsurface > Unclassified ... | reverse complement strand
GGTCGTAGACCTGATCACGCCGATCGCGATGGACGATGGTCTGCGTTTCGCGATTCGTGAAGGTGGTCGCACAGTCGGCGCTGGCGTTGTCAGCTCGATCATTGCCTAACTGAGGGTATGATGCAGAACCAGAAGATCAGAATCAGACTAAAAGCATATGACCACAAGCTTCTCGATCTCTCGGTAAACGAGATTGTCGATACGGCGAAACGTACTGGTGCCCGCATTGCCGGTCCGGTCCCTTTGCCGACTGTCATCAATAAGTATTGTGTGTTGCGTGGACCGCATGTCGACAAGAAGAGTCGCGAGCAGTTCGAAATGCGCACTCACAAGCGTCTGCTCGATATTGTCGAGCCGACCCAGCAGACCGTAGATGCGCTGATGAAGCTCGACCTCTCCGCTGGTGTGGATGTCGAGATCAAGCTGTAAAGCCCGGAGTGATCTGGAAAGCAAAAAAGGGTACGAACCATGATCAAGGGAATTTTAGGAAAAAAACTGGGCATGACTCAGGTCTTTGCGGTGGACGGCAAGCGGATTCCGGTCACGGTTCTTGAAGCTGGCCCCTGCACCGTTCTGCAAAAAAAGACGGTTGCAACCGATGGTTACACTGCTGTTCAGCTCGGCTTTGTCGAGAAGAATGCGCACCGGGTTAATAAACCGGAGATGGGTCATTTTCGCAAGGCCGGCAAGGGTGCTTTTGCCTACTTGCGTGAAGTGCGGACCAGCAACGTCGATGAATTTCAAGTTGGTGATGAGATCACCTGTGCCACAATCTTTGCTGCCGGCGACATCATTGATGTCAGCGGTACCAGCAAGGGTAAAGGATTTCAGGGTGTTATCAAACGCTGGCAGTTCTCCGGTGGCCGCAGCAGTCATGGTTCCATGTTCCATCGTAAACCGGGCTCAATTGGCTGCAGTGCATGGCCTTCCAAGGTTTTTAAAGGGAAGAAGATGGCTGGCCAGATGGGCAATGAGACGGTGACGGTGCAGAATCTGCAGATTGTCGAAGTCCGGCCCGAGGAGAACATCATCCTGGTCAAGGGAGCAATTCCCGGCGCCAAAAATGGCGTAGTGATGATCCAAAAAGCGATAAAGGCTGGCGGCAACTAAGCGGCTTTTGATCAGGTTTCAGGAGATTAGTCCATGGCAAAAATTGCTGTTTATGACATGAATCGCAAACAGGTCTCCGAGCGTGAGCTCGATGACGCCGTGTTCAATACGGACGTCAAGGGGTACCTGATCCACGATATGGTGCGATATCAGTTGGCGGCTCGTCGCGCTGGCACGGCCAAGACCAAAGGGCGTAGCGAAGTTCGTGGTGGCGGGAAGAAACCGTACAAGCAAAAAGGGACGGGTAATGCTCGCCAGGGTTGTATCCGTGCTCCGCACTACGTTGGTGGTGGAGTGGTCTTTGGTCCGCAGCCGCGTGATTACAGTTTCAAGTTGAACCGCAAGGTCAAAAAAGGTGCATTGAAAAGTGCACTCTCCCTGCGCTTCAAAGAAGGCAAAATGACCGTTATGAGTCAGCTGCTGATGGAGAAAATCAGCACCAAGAACTTCGCTGAAGTGCTTGGCCGCTTTGAGCTTGATAACGTTCTGATCGTGATTGATGATACGAACACCGGCGTGGAACTGTCGGCTCGCAACTTGCCGCACGTCAAGGTGCTACGCAGCGAAGGCGTCAACGTTTATGATGTGATGAAGTATCGCAACATGCTGATCACTGAAGAAGCCGTTGCCAAGCTGGAAGGAGCTTTAGCACAATGAGACCGCTGCATCAGATTATCAAGAAGCCGTTGATTACCGAGAAGACCAACCTGCAAAAAGAAGTCAGCCGGGTTGTCGCCTTCGAAGTGGCACTGAATGCCAATAAGGTCGAGATCAAGCAGGCCGTGGAAAAAGCATTCAAAGTCAAGGTGACTGGAGTGAACACGACCGTTGCTGTCGGCAAAGTTAAACGCGTCGGCGCAAAATCCGGCAAGAGGTCGAACCGCAAAAAGGCTTATGTGACTTTGGCGGAAGGCAGTAACGTCGACTTCTTCGGTGTTTAACAGGCGAAAACTTTTTTAAGACGGAGTTAGGATAATGGGGATCAAAAGCTATAAGCCGACCTCTCCCGGTCGCCGCGGAATGACCTCCTCGACTTTTGAGGAAGTAACAACATCGCGGCCGGAGAAATCGTTGCTGGCGCCTCTTTCAAAGAGTGGCGGCCGGAACAATTACGGCCGGATCACCAAACGCCACACGGGTGGCGGCCATAAACGCAAGTATCGCATTATCGACTTCAAGCGTGACAAGAAGGAGATTGAAGCCAAGATCGTTTCGGTTGAGTATGACCCGAACCGCTCGGCTCGTATCGCCCTGATCTGCTACCTTGACGGTGAGAAGCGTTATATCCTGGCCCCGGCCGGGGTCAAAGTTGGTGACAAGGTCGTGGCAAGTAATGATGCCGATATCGTGCCGGGTAATGCTATGTCGATCCGCGCGATTCCGCTTGGTACCTGGATCCATAACATTGAGTTGAAGGTTGGCAAGGGTGGTCAGCTGGCGCGAAGTGCCGGTACCTATGCCATGCTTGCTGCCAAGGATGGGAAATACGCTCAGTTGCGTCTCCCTTCCGGCGAAGTGCGCCTGGTTCATCAGGATTGCTGCGCCACCATCGGTCAGGTCGGTAATGCCGATCACGAGAACGTTGTCATTGGCAAGGCCGGTCGTAATCGTTGGCTCGGTAAGCGTCCGCAATCGCGCGGTGTCGCCATGAACCCGGTCGATCATCCGCATGGCGGTGGTGAAGGTAAAAGTTCCGGTGGCCGTCATCCGGTTACTCCGTGGGGTGTGCCGACCAAGGGTTACAAGACCCGTACGAATAAACGGACTGATAGCTTTATTGTCCGTCGGCGTAAGAAATAAAAGACGTTTCGCGTCATTGTAAAATAGAGGAGACGACAGTGGCTAGATCGATTAAAAAGGGACCATACGTTCAGGACTGCCTGATGCGCAAGGTGGGAGCAGGCTCTGCCGGTTCGAACAAGGTTATTAAGACCTGGTCGCGCCGTTCGACGATTTTTCCCGAATTTGTCGGAATGACCTTTGCCGTTCATAACGGTCGTAAGTTTGTGCCGGTGTTTGTTTCAGAAAACATGGTTGGTCACAAGCTCGGTGAGTTTGCCCCGACGCGTACCTACTACGGCCACGGCGCTGACAAGAAAAGCAAACGGTAACAGGGTCGTTAGAGGAGTTTTTTTAAATGGAAGCGAAAGCAACGCTGAAATTTGCCCGTCTGTCCGCCCAGAAGACACGTCTGGTAGTTGATATGATCCGTGGCAAGGGAGTTCAGGATGCCCTGAATATCCTCAAGTTTTCCCCGAAAAAGTCGTCAGACATCGTCTCGAAACTTCTCAGTTCGGCTGTTGCCAATGCTGAGCAGAAGGGTGTGTCAGACGTTGACCGTCTGTTCGTCAAGGCGATCACCGTCGATCAGGGCCCTGCCCTGCGCCGGTTCATGCCGCGAGCTCAGGGTCGTGCGACCCGCATTCGTAAGCCGACCAGTCACATCACGGTCGTGCTCGACGAAAAATAGTTCCTTTTAGGAGGTGATGGTTTGGGCCAGAAAGTACATCCAATAGGTTTCCGTCTCGGCATTATTCGCACCTGGGAGTCCCGGTGGTACGCCGAGTCCGATTATGCCAAGCTGCTCCATGAAGATATCAAGCTGCGCAACTACTTGAAGAAGCGGTTGTTTCATGCGGGAATCTCCAAGATTGAAATGGAGCGAGCTGCAAGCAAGGTCAAGATCCACATCCACGCGGCGCGACCCGGTATCATTATCGGGAAAAAAGGCTCCGAGGTGGAAGTGCTGAAGCGTGAGCTGGCCAAACTCACCGACAACGAGATCTTTATCAACATTCAGGAAGTGCGTAAGCCGGAGATCGATGCGCAGCTGGTGGCCGAAAGCGTCGCCCTGCAACTTGAGCGCCGCGTAGCTTTCCGTCGGGCGATGAAGAAGTCGGTTGGCCAGGCCCTCAAGTTTGGGGCTCAGGGGATCAAGATCAACTGTTCAGGCCGTCTTGGTGGCGCTGAAATGAGTCGTACCGAGTGGTATCGCGAAGGACGTGTGCCGTTGCATACCCTGCGTGCCGACATCGATTATGGCTTTGCCGAAGCGAAAACGACCTACGGTCTTATCGGCGTCAAGGTGTTGATCTTCAAGGGTGAGGTTCTCGCACCGAACCAGCACCAAACGAAATAGGAGTCTGGCGTCATGTTAATGCCAAAGAAGGTTAAGCATAGAAAGCAGTTCAAAGGCCGGATGAAGGGTTCGAATCCGGGCGGAACTGATCTGAATTTTGGTGACTTCGGTCTGCAGGCCACTGACCGTGGCTGGCTCTCCGCCCGCCAGATTGAAGCGGCCCGTCGTGCCATGACCCGCTATGTCAAGCGTGGCGGCAAGATCTGGATTCGCGTCTTTCCGGACAAGCCGTTGACCAGCAAGCCGGCCGAGACCCGTATGGGTAAAGGTAAAGGTTCTCTGGATAGCTGGGTGGCGGTTGTTCGCCCGGGCAAGATCCTTTATGAAATGATTGGCGTTGACGAGCAGATTGCACGTGAAGCCTTTCGCCTGGCAGCACACAAACTGCCAATAAAGACCAAGTTTATCAGCCGGGAGGAGGTGCCCCATGAAGGCTAATGATATCAGGGACCTCAACGTAACCGAGCTTGAGCAAAAGGGCCAGGATCTGAATCAGGAGCTGTTTAATCTCCGTTTTCAGCTGCACACCGGGCATCTGGAGAACAGCACCCGGATCTCCTTGGTGAAAAAAGATATTGCACGCGTACAGACCGTGCTGCGCGAGAAGCGCGCTTAAGTTAAATTTGAGGAATACCATGACGACACAGCGTGGAAACAGGAAAACTCAGGTAGGGATCGTCGCCAGCGACAAGATGGACAAGACCGTGGTGGTTAAGGTCGAGCAGTTGGTGATGCACCCAGTCTACAGAAAGTACATCAAGCGGAACGTCAAATTCAAGGCGCATGATGCCGAGAATTCCTGCGCAGTCGGGGACAAGGTGCTGATCGTTGAGACCCGCCCCATGTCCAAGGACAAGCGCTGGAAGGTTCGTGAGATCCTTGAAAAGAACGTAGCCGTCTAGGAGATATGAACCATGATTCAGATGCAATCAATGCTTGATGTCGCTGATAATTCCGGAGCCCGGAAGCTGTGCTGCATCAAGGTTCTCGGTGGTTCAAAGCGTAAATACGCTGGTATCGGCGATGTCATCGTCTGTTCGGTCAAGGAAGCCTTGCCCGGATCAAAAGTTAAAAAAGGCGATGTTGTCAAAGCGGTTATTGTCCGGACGGCAAAAGAGGTGAACCGCGTTGATGGCTCACTGATCCGTTTCGATAATAATTCAGCGGTTGTCGTCAACAACGCCGGCGAACCGGTCGGGACGCGTATCTTCGGCCCGGTTGCCAGGGAGCTGCGTGCGAAACGTTACATGAAAATCGTTTCGCTTGCTCCGGAAGTACTTTAAGGGGATTGGGAGACACGACAATGGCAGCGACAAATCTTCACGTTAAAAAAGACGATACGGTCCAGATTCTGGCCGGCAAGGACAAGGGCAAGACCGGTAAGGTCATGCGTGTTATGTCGGAAAAAGGTCAGGTCCTGGTCGAGAATGTTAACATGATCAAGCGGCACACCCGTCCGAATCAGCGGAATAATGAAGGCGGGATTATCGAGCGAGAGGCTGCACTTAATGCTTCTAACGTCCTACTGGTTTGTGGGTCGTGCCATAAAGCGGCGCGAACCGGTATGCGCGTCCTCGATGATGGCAGCAAGGTCCGCTTCTGCAAGAAGTGCAACGAGATAGTGGACAAGTAACGGAGACTTTCATGACCAGACTGCAAGAGAAATACAAGAATGAGTTGCTGCCGGAACTGATGCAGGAACTTCAGCTCAAAAATGTGATGGAAGCCCCCCGCGTCGAAAAAGTCGTGGTGAATATGGGTCTGGGTGAAGCCATTCAGAACATTAAGGTGCTTGAGTCGGCAGTTATCGAACTTGGTCACATCACCGGGCAAAAGGCGATGATTACCCGCGCCAAGCGCTCCATCGCTCAGTTCAAACTGCGCGAGGGGATGCCTATCGGTTGTTCGGTAACGTTGCGTCGGCAGCGGGCCTATGAGTTTCTCGATCGCCTGATCAACGTTGCCCTGCCGCGCGTGCGCGACTTCAAGGGGATTTCGCCGAAGGCATTTGATGGCCGCGGCAACTATACTCTCGGTATCCGCGAGCAGATCATCTTCCCGGAGATCGACCTTGAGAAAATCGACAAGGTTAAGGGCCTCAACGTGACGATTGTCACCACCGCCCGGACTGATGAGCAGGGACGTGCCCTGCTCAGCAAAATGGGTATGCCCTTTCGTAAATAGTACACGCGTCAAGCGGAGGAAATTGTGGCAAAGAAATGTTTAAGAAATAAGGCTAGCCAGCCGAGCAAGTTTCAGGTCCGGGACTACAACCGCTGCCCGCTGTGCGGTCGGCCGCGTGCCTACTATCGCAAATTTGATATGTGCCGGATCTGTCTGCGCAAGCTGGCATCCGAAGGTAAAATCCCAGGCGTCGTCAAGTCGAGCTGGTAACAAGGAAGAAGGAGTCGCATCCATGGGAATGACGGATCCGATCGCAGACATGTTGACCCGCATACGTAATGCGGGCCTTGCGCGACATCAGAAACTGGATATGCCCGCTTCGGTCATCAAAGAAGCGTTGGCAAATGTTCTGAAAGACCAAGGGTACATCAAGAATGTAAAGATGTCCTCGGACGACAAGCAAGGGGTTTTGCGTATCTATCTGAAGTATGACGAGGAAAATTGTCCGGTGATTCACGAAATCACCCGCGTTTCCACCCCCGGCCGCCGTGTTTATGTCGGCATTGACGAGATTCCGAAAGTTAAAAACGGACTCGGCTGTGCTATCGTCTCGACCTCGAAGGGGTTGATGGACGGCGAATCGGCCCGTGCTGCCCAGGTTGGCGGCGAGTTTATCTGTACCGTCTGGTAAGCACTCGACTGGTCAAGGAGTAGATTCATGTCCCGAATTGGCAAACAGCCTATTTCGATACCGGGCGGCGTTAAAGTCGCTCTCGCTAATACGGAAATTTCCGTACAGGGCCCTAAAGGTAACCTGAAGCGTCTTCTTCCGGCCAGTGTCAAGGTCGAAGTCGAAGCTGATGTGATCCGTGTCTGTTCGCCGGTTAATCCGCGCGAGACAACGGCTATGCAGGGACTGACCCGTACGCTCATTGCCAACATGGTTGAAGGTGTGACCAAGGGCTATCAGCGTATCCTGGAAATAAACGGCGTCGGTTACCGTGCAGAGGTCAAGGGGAAAATGCTGAGCATGGCACTTGGTTTTTCTCACCCGGTTGAGTATCCTCTGCCGGAAGGGATCAGCGCCGAGGTTGATGCAAAGAGTAATAAGATCACTCTGAATGGCATTGATAAGGAACTTCTTGGTGCGACTGCGGCCAAGATCCGTTCCTTCCGCGCCCCGGAACCATACAAGGGCAAGGGGATCAAGTATGCCGAGGAGCGCATTTTGCGTAAAGCTGGTAAGACTGGTAAAAAGTAAGGCTCTCATTAAGTAGGAATGAAGGAGATAGAACGTGAACGCCTCAATTGAAAGACGTCAGGCACGCCTGAAAAGAAAGGCCCGCGTAAGGCGCACTGTCCGCGGCACCGATGAGCGTCCGCGCCTGTCCGTTTTCCGCAGCGCCAAACATATTTACGCCCAGATTATTCAAGACTCGACCGGTCGTACTTTGGCGGCAGCATCAACGGCATGCAAAGATGTCGCCGGTGGGTTAAAAAATTGTGGCAATGTTGAGGCGGCCAAGGTGGTTGGAGCCGCTATTGCCAAGGTGGCACTGTCCAACAATATCAAGCAAGTGGTTTTCGACCGCAACGGATTCCTGTACCACGGCCGCGTTAAGGCGCTGGCTGATGCGGCGCGGGAAGCCGGGCTGTCCTTTTAACCGAAGGAGTGAGCGTTGATGCAGCAGAAGATTGAAACCAGCGAATCGGAATTGACGGATCGCGTCATCCATATCAACCGCTGCGCCAAAGTTGTAAAGGGCGGCCGCCGCTTCAGTTTCTCGGCGTTGGTCGTTGTCGGCGACGGACATGGTCGCGTTGGCTACGGCATGGGCAAGGCGAAGGAAGTCCCTGAGGCGATTCGTAAAGGGGTGGAGAAGGCTCGCAAGAGCATGATCCGTATTCCCCTGAGCAAGCGGACCATTCCTTTCGACGTTATTGGCAAATTTGGCGCTGGTAAAGTGCTGCTGAAGCCCGCGTCTGAAGGTACTGGAGTCATTGCCGGCGGCGCTATTCGTGCTGTACTCGAAGTGGCCGGGGTTGGCGACATCCTCTCCAAGTGCCTCGGTTCCAATAACCCGCACAATGCCGTTAAAGCGACGATGAATGCACTGTCCCAGCTGAAGAGTGCTGAGCAGGTGTTGGCACGGCGCGGTATGGGCGGCGCGTAAAGCGACGAAAGAGGAGATCACGATGGCTGCAGAAATCAAGGTCACGTTGAAAAAGAGCCCCATCGGCCGCAAGGAATATTTTTCACGCGTGCTGCATGGACTCGGCCTGACCAAATTAAATAAAACTGTTGTCCTTAAGGATACCCCGGAGATTCGCGGCATGGTTCGCAAAGTTTCCCATATGGTAGCCGTTGACGAGTAACTTAAACAGGACGTGTGCTATGGATCTGAGTAATCTCAAGCCGGCAATCGGCTCGACAAAAAATCGCAAGCGGATCGGTCGTGGCAAAGGCTCCGGTACGGGTAAAACTTCCGGTAAAGGCCATAAAGGGCAGAAAGCTCGCAGCGGCGGCAGTATCAAGGCCGGCTTTGAGGGTGGTCAGATGCCGCTCCAGCGCCGTGTGCCGAAGCGTGGCTTTAATCCGTTGAATAAAAAGATCTACGCGTTGGTTAATCTGGCTGACCTTGCCCAGTTTGAGGCTGGCAGTGTTGTCGACGCCGAAGCATTGAGTAGCGTTGGTCTGGTCGGTAATCTGCGTGATGGCATCAAGGTGCTCGGCGATGGTGACGTTGCTGCCGCCCTGACGGTTAAAGCGCACAAATTCAGCAAATCTGCCGTAGCCAAGATTGAGGCTGCCGGCGGCAAAGCCGAGGTTATTTAAATTGTTCGCAAGCATTCAGAACATCTTCAATATTCCGGAACTGCGTCGTCGTATCCTGTTTACGGTCGGTATGCTGGCTGTTTACCGCATCGGCTGTCATGTGCCGATTCCAGGGATTGATGGCGCTGTACTGGCGACATTTTTCGCTGGTACGGAAGGGACATTGCTCGATTTGGTCAGTGCCTTCACCGGCGGCGCCCTTGAGCGGATGACGGTGTTTGCTCTCGGGATCATGCCGTATATCAGTGCCTCCATTATTCTGCAGCTGCTGACGGTGGTTTTTGAGCCGGTTGAGCGCTTGTCCAAAGATGGGGAGCAGGGTCGCAAGACCATCACCCGTTGGACCCGATACGGGACGATCGTCCTGTCGGTCATTCAGGGTGCGGGGATTGCGGTTGGCCTGCAGACCATGCGTGGTCCGACCGGTGATATGGTCGTTCCGGTGCCGGGTGCCGGGTTTATTCTGATGACCATTATTACCCTGACCGCCGGTACGGCGTTCATCATGTGGCTGGGTGAGCAAATTACCGAGCGTGGCATTGGTAATGGTATCTCGCTGATCATCTTTGCCGGGATCGTCGCCATGATGCCTTCGGCGATTGTCGACTCCCTGCGTTTGATGAAGGTCGGCGAGTTGACGGTATTTATGCTGATTGTTGTACTGGTTCTGATGGTTGTGGTGATCGCCTTCATTATCTTCATGGAGCGTGCTCAACGCCGGTTGCCAATCCATTACGCCAAGCGCCAGATCGGTGCACGGGCGGTTGGTGGTCAATCGAGTCATCTGCCGCTGAAGATCAACATGAGTGGCGTTATCCCGCCGATCTTTGCCAGTTCGATCATTATGTTCCCGGCAACGGTCGCCAGCATGGTCGATGTCCCCTGGGTTCAGTCCCTGGCAAGTTTATTGGTGCCGACCCATTGGCTTTATAATCTGATTTTTGTTGCAGCAATTATCTTTTTCTGTTACTTCTACACGGCTGTGACGTTCAACCCGGTTGATGTGGCTGAAAACATCAAGAAACAGGGTGGGTATGTCCCCGGGATTCGCCCCGGTAAGGCGACGGTCGAGTACATCGATATGGTACTCAATCGCATCACTTTCGCCGGTGCGTTGTATATCTCTGCTGTTTGCGTATTGCCGACAATTCTCTACAGCTGGTTCAGTGTTCCCTTTTACTTTGGTGGGACCTCGCTGCTGATTGTTGTTGGTGTTGGTCTTGATACAGCGTCGCAAATTGAGGCTCACCTGATCTCCCGCTCCTATGAAGGTTTCATGCAGGGCGTGACGATCAAGGGCCGGCGTGGCTGAGGAGACGGCAGATGAAACTGATTCTGCTCGGACCGCCGGGGGCCGGTAAAGGGACCCAGGCAAAGATGTTGACAGATCGTTACGGTATCCCCCAGATTTCGACCGGCGACATTTTACGTGCCGCGGTACAGGAGGGGACGCCGATGGGACTTAAAGCAAAGAGTTGTATGGATGCTGGCGAATTGGTCCCTGATGCAGTGGTGATCGGGATTGTTCGTGAGCGGTTGCAGAAGCCTGATTGCGCTGCCGGATTCATTCTCGATGGTTTTCCGCGTACTGTGCCACAAGCTGATGCCCTGACTGTGACTTTGCTCGATCTGAATAAACCTCTTGATGCTGTGATTTCTTTGGCAGTGGATGTAGAGGTTCTGGTTGAGCGTTTGACCGGGCGACGCACCTGTCGAGACTGTGGTCGTGGTTATCATGTTACTTTTGAGCCGCCACGTGTTCCTGGTGTTTGTGATACGTGCAAGGGTGAATTGATCCAGCGTAACGACGACCAGGAGACGACCATTCGTAAACGGATGGAAGTTTATGAGTCGCAGACCTCACCGCTGATTGCGTACTATCGTTCCGCCGGTTTGTTGCATGCTATCGACGGGATGCTGCCAATCGATGAAGTGCAGCGTAAGATGACTGCACTTCTGGCGTCCTGAGTTTGATTGTACTAAAGACGGCGGCCGAACTGGCGAAGATGCGGGTCGCCGGACGCATGGTGGCTGAGATCCTTGGCCTTTTGCGTGAGAAGGTTGTGCCGGGTGTCACCACTCTTGAGCTGGACCGTTTCGCGGAAGCTGAGTGTCTGAAACGCAAAGCATTACCAGCTTTTAAAGGCTATGGCGGTTTTCCTTACACCATATGTGCCTCGCCGAACGAAAAAGTCGTCCACGGGTTTCCCGACAAGCGGCCACTGGCCGAAGGTGAAATCCTCAGCATTGACTTCGGTGTGCTTTATAAAGGGTTTTACGGTGATGCCGCCTTTACCGCTGCGGTTGGGCGTATCGATGCTGATACACAGCGCCTGCTGACCGTGACCGAAGATTCGTTGCAGCAGGCAATCTCTGCCGCAATCGTTGGTAACCGGCTCTCAGATATATCGCATGCCGTTCAGGCGCGGGTTGAGGCCGACGGGTTCAGTGTGGTTCGCGATTTTGTCGGCCACGGTATCGGCCGTAAGTTGCATGAAGCACCGCAAGTTCCGAATTTTGGCATACCAGGTCAGGGTGTCCGGTTGAAGCCGGGAATGACTTTGGCAATAGAGCCGATGATTAATGTCGGAGTGGCGGGGGTTAAAATTCTCGCTGATGGTTGGACCGCTGTTACCCAGGACGGAAAACTTTCTTGCCATTTTGAACATACGGTGGCAATTACAGAAAATGGTCCCGAAATTCTTACGCTCCTGTGAGGACAAGGGTAACAAACGACGAGTGACGGATCCCGTTTCAGGGGTCGCAAGGAAAAGGGAACAAACGTTATGAAAGTCCGCTCTTCGGTGAAGGCGATCTGCGACAAGTGCAAGATTGTCAAACGCAAGGGAATCGTCAGAGTGATCTGTGAAAATCCCAAGCACAAGCAGAGACAGGGATAGGAGGAACAGACATTGGCACGTATTGCTGGCATCGATTTGCCGAGAAACAAACGGATTGAGATCGCTCTCACCTATCTACGGTATCGGGCGCTCCTCATCCCAAAAAATCCTGACTTCAGCCGGGGTGGATATGAACACTCGCTCCGATGATTTGACTGAATCTGAAGTCGCCAAGCTGCGCGAGATTATCGACCGCGAATTTCGGGTTGAAGGTGATCTGCGGCGTGAGTCGGCGATGAACATCAAGCGCTTGATGGATCTTGGTTGCTATCGCGGTTTGCGCCATCGTCGCGGGCTCCCGGTCCGTGGCCAGAAGACCAAAACGAACGCCCGTACCCGCAAAGGTCCGCGTAAGACCGTTGCCGGCAAGAAGAAATAGGTGGAGGAATCATGGCCAAGCCGGGTAAAAGAGTCAGAAAAAAGGTAGAAAAGAAAAACGTTGCCAATGGCATCGTTCACATTCAGGCGACGTTCAATAACACGATTGTCACGATTACTGATATCAGTGGCAATGTGATTTCGTGGGCGACTGCTGGTGGCCAGGGCTTCAAGGGCTCGCGTAAGAGTACGCCGTTTGCGGCGTCGATTGCGGCAGAGTCGGCAGCGAAGAAGGCCCAGGAACACGGCATGCGCAGCATCGAAGTGCGGGTCAATGGTCCTGGTTCCGGCCGCGAGTCGGCGCTGCGTGCGTTGCAGACCGCCGGGATGACGGTCACCCTGATCAAGGACGTCACTCCGGTTCCGCATAACGGATGCCGTCCCCCGAAACGTAGAAGAGTTTAAGGAAATAAAGGAGAGCGACGTTGGCGAGATATACCGGTTCCGTCTGCCGTCAGTGCAGGCGTGAAAACATGAAGCTGTTTCTCAAGGGCGACCGTTGCCATACAGAAAAATGCGCCGTAGAGCGCCGTAACTACGCACCGGGTCAGCATGGCCAGGGGCGGATCAAGGTTTCCGATTACGGGACCCAGTTGCGTGAGAAACAACGTGTCAAGCGTACCTACGGTCTGCTCGAAAAGCAGTTCCGTGAATATTTCTTTGAAGCGGATCGCTTGAAAGGCGTTACCGGCGAGAACCTTCTGGTTCTGCTTGAGCGTCGCCTGGACAGCATGGTCTTCCGCCTTGGTTTTGCAACCTCGCGCAATGAGGCTCGCCAGCTGGTTCGGCACGGCCACTTTCTCGTTAATGCGCGCAAAGTGAACATCCCGTCCTATCTGGTTCGTCCGGGGGACGTCATTGAGGTTCGTGAGAAAAGTCGCGAGATCACCCGTATTAACGAAGCACTTGACGGTGTTATGCGGCGTGGACTCCCTTCCTGGGTTGAGCTTGAGCGTCCTGCCTTTAAAGGTACGGTCAAGACATTGCCAGTGCGTGCAGAAATGACCACGCCGGCATTCCAGGAGCAGCTGATCGTCGAGCTTTATTCCAAGTAAACAAGCCGACGGCGGTTTGCTGACGATTGCAACCTCAAACGGAGGATACGCATGTATAGAAACTGGAGAGAACTCATTAAGCCGAAGCGGCTCCAGGTCGATACCGATTCCCTGAGCGATACTTTTGGGAAATTTTATGCCGAGCCATTTGAGCGCGGTTTCGGGACGACCTTAGGCAATGCATTACGGCGGATTCTGCTCTCCTCACTGCAGGGGGCGGCAATTTCCTCGGTGCGGATCAAGGACGTTTTGCACGAATTCTCGACCGTGCACGGTGTGACTGAAGACGTGACTGATATTATCCTGAACCTTAAAGGGGTATTGCTCCGAGTTCACGGTAATGACAGTCGCAATGTCCGTATTGTTAAAAAAGGGGCGGGTGTCATCACTGCCGCTGACATTGTCACCGATTCTCACGTTGAGGTCCTGAATCCCGAGCATCACATTGCCACCTGTGGCAAAGAGTGTGATCTGGAGATGGAGATGGTTGTGTCCACCGGCAAGGGTTATGTCCCCGCTGACCGTGGCCGCGACGAAAACGCACCGATCGGCTCTATTCCGATCGACGCGATTTATACCCCGATTAAACGGGTTAACTTTGTGGTGACCAATGCCCGCGTCGGGCAGATTACCGATTACGATAAGTTGACCATTGAGATGACGACTGACGGCAGCGTCCGTCCTGATGATGCTCTTGCCTACGCGGCGAAGATTCTCAAGGAGCAGATGCAGATTTTCATCAACTTCGACGAAAACAACGAGCCGCAGGAAGTCGGGCACGATGAGGAGTCGAAGCGGATTAACGAGAACCTTTACCGCAGTGTAGAGGAACTTGAACTGTCGGTCCGTAGCGCAAACTGTCTCAAAAATGCCAATATTCGCCTGATCGGTGATCTGGTGCAAAGAAGTGAAGCTGAGATGCTCAAGACGCAGAATTTCGGTCGTAAATCCTTGAATGAAATCAAGGATATCCTTTCCGACATGGGTCTGACGCTCGGTATGTCTATTGACAACTTCCCCGATCCCGAATACCTGAAGATGATTGAAAAGAGCGAAGAGAATATCTAAAGTCTCTTCGTTTACGATAGAGAGTAGAAAGGAAAGCCTAAAATGCGTCACAATAATACGGGCAGACGGCTTGGCCGCAATTCCAGCCACCGCAAAGCGATGATGCGCAACATGGTGACCTCGTTGATCGATCACGAGAAAATCACCACGACCGATGCGCGCGCTAAAGAACTGCGGAAACTTGCCGAAAAAATGGTTACCCTGGGTAAGCGCGGTACACTGCACGCTCGTCGTCAGGCCCTTCAGGTGATCCAGGACAAGAAAGTTGTCGATAAACTTTTTGAGCGTCTGGCTCCGCGTTTTGACAAACGTGAAGGTGGCTACACCCGCATTGTCAAGCTCGGCTTCCGCACCGGCGACAATGCTGCGTTGTCGTTGATCGAGTTTGTCGAAGAAGAATTTACGCCGAAGGTTAAGGCGAAAAAACCGGTCGTGGAAAAAGCGGTTAAAGCTGCTCCGGCTCCGGTTGAAGTCGTCGAAGAGGCTGCAGCTCCGGTTGAAGAAGCGGCTCCGGTTGAAGAGACCAAAGCCGCAGAGTAATGTGTAAGATATAAAGATCCAACGAGGCGGCCCCGGTAAAGGGAGCCGCCTCGTTTTTTTTAGAACGGAATATAACGGGTCGTTAAAAGCTTTGAGACGAAACAAAAAATGGACAGCATTGGATGCTGTCCATTTTGAATGTTTGGAGGGCGTTCACAGGATCGAACTGTGGATATGACCCCTTTTGATGACCCCTTTTGAGGCTAGCGGTCTAAGTGTTTGACGGCGGGGTGGTAAAGCGTTATTAATAGAGCATCACTTTTGTCCAGCTTGGAGGAGGGGCCATGGCGGAGCAAGGCAAGATTCCAACCCTGAATAAGCCGTCTTGCCGGAGATAACCGGTGGGCGGCTTTTTGCGTAGCCATTCCCGATTCAAATTTACTTAGTACACTTGACTCGTCCATGTACGAAATGTACACTTCGTACAAGTGGAGGTCGCACACATGGCAAAGATATCGACGGCAGAAGCCCGCAACGATTTCGCCGAGGTCATCAATCGCGCTTCGTTCGGCAAGGAACGTTTTATCCTGACCCGGCGGGGCAAGGAGCTGGTGGCGATTGTCCCGGTTGAAGACCTGGCGTTGCTCGAAGAGCTCGAAGACCGCATGGATGTTGCCGCGGCGAAGGCGGCGCTGGCCGAATCGGATGAGCGGGTCTCCTATCAGGACCTGCGGCGTGAGCTGGGTCTTGAATGATTTATCGGATCGAGCTGACCAGGGCGGCGGCCCGGGAATTGACGGCGCTCCCCCGGCCGGTCCTGAAGCGGGTGGATACCTGCATCCTCGGACTGGCTGCCGATCCGTTGCCGCCGGGGGTCAAAAAACTGCGGAACAGCGATGGCCTGTACCGGGTGCGGGTGGGTGACTATCGGATTGTTTATCGCATCGAGCAGGACGTTCTGACCATTCTAGTAGTGAAGGTCGGCCACCGGCGCGAGGTTTATCGGTAGGCAATGGATTGGGATTCGTAACCGGTCATGCGAGCAACCGGCCGGCAAGCTTGCAGGTTTAGAGTCCCATGGGGGCAGTGGCAGGCTGGCAGTGATACAAAGGAGCGGTGCAGACTCCTTGCAAGCATTGTATTTAAACAGCTTTAAAGGAGGGGGGGGCGATGAGTATCCGAATTCGTATCGGCCAGGATGAGCGGGATATAGCCCAGGCTGATGAGCACTGGATTGTCAGCAGGATCAGACAAGAGGAAGCGAGTCGGGGGAGCGTCTGCATTCGCTTAATCATCAAGGTCGGCGATGCTGACATAACCCTGAGCTCGGGCGGCTGCCCGGCAGGTGGCGGCGGCGGACGGCAAGCCACCCCGAAAGAGCTGGAGCTAATGAACCTCTGGAACAAGCTCGGGCTGAAGACTCCCGAAATTAACGGCGGCAAGGTCATTGCTTTTCTTAAGCAGATCAGGAGGGTTGTCTAGGTGGCCAAGGTTTTCTTCTCCTATTCGCACAGGGACGAAGCTCTCAGGGATGAACTGGAAAAGCACCTGTCCATCCTCAAGCGCCAGGGTTTCATCGAGACCTGGCATGACCGGCGGATCGGTGCCGGGTCAGAGCTTGGCCATGAAATCAGCCAGAATCTCGAAACCGCAGATGTAATTTTGCTGCTGGTGAGCTCGGACTTTCTGGCTTCTGATTATTGCTACGATGTCGAGATGAACCGGGCCATGGAGCGGCACAAGGCTGGCGAGACGCGCGTCATCCCCGTGATCCTGCGGCCCTGTGACTGGCATGACGCCCCTTTTGGCAAATTGTTGGCGACCCCTCCGGATGGCAAACCGGTCACGCGGTTTCCGACCCTGGATGATGCTTTTGTCCAGGTTGTCGCGGCCATCAAGCAGGCGCTGAAGCAGATGGGGCAAGCGAAAGCGCCGACACCGCCTGCCGCCGACATGGCCGAGGCTCGGCCGGCCCTTGAAGAGGCGGTAAAGCCACGGTCGAGTAATCTGCGGATCAGGAAAGTATTTTCGGATCGAGAGCTCGACAAGTTCCTGGCCGAATCCTACGAGTTCATCGCCAATTTCTTTGCGGGGTCGCTTCAGGAGCTGGAGAGGCGCAACCCAGATATCGAGACCGATTTCCGGCGCATCGATGCCAATCATTTCACCGCCAGGGTCTACCG
>Ga0209231_1000658_pt1 | contig 17323 bp, 10 predicted proteins | sample Deesub45470m_DNA_FD_188086 | JGI IMG/M metagenome (GOLD analysis project Ga0209231, IMG submission 188086) | Deep subsurface microbial communities from North Pacific Ocean - 450_OLKR46/470m Metagenome (SPAdes) (version 2) | ecosystem: Environmental > Terrestrial > Deep subsurface > Unclassified ... | reverse complement strand
TGCTGTTGATCCATGCGTTGCGCACTGATCTCCGCGCTATCAAGCGCTATCGCTTCTATTTGCTGCTGAATCTCGCTCCACTTGGCATCGGCCTGCTGCTGCGCTGCCTGCTCAGCCGCAATCTTCTCCTCTTCCGCCTGGATTACCCGTTGCTCGGCTTCAATTCTATCCTGTCTGGATTGCGCAGAATTTTCCGCTATCGTCAGCTTGAAGGACAAGGCCTCTTGCAGGGTGCATTCGCGCTCATGCAGTTGACGCGCCTCTACGGCCAACTGTTGTTCCATGCGCTCGCGTTCCACGACCGCCAGCCTGGCGGTCTCGGCGATTTGCAGACGCTGCTCCGTTGCAGCGACTGCCAATTCCTCAAGACGGATCTGTTCGCGCTCAGCTTCCGCAGCACGGCGTTGCATCGCCTCATGCTCATTGGCTAATTGTCTGGCTTGCTCGATTACCGCCAGTTTTTCCTGCTCTGCTTCGTATGCCTGCTGTTCCGCTATGAGTCGTGCCTGCACAACGGCATCGGTTTGCGCTTCAAGTGCGGCGCGTTGCTCAAGCTGCACGCGCAAATCACGCTCATGCTCCAGAGATTGTTGCTCCTGCTCCAGCAACTGCAACGCCAACTGTTCTCGTTCTACGGCCACCCGCCCGGCGGCCTCGGCGATTTGCACGCGCTGCTGCGTTGCGGCCAACGTCGCTTCATTGCTGCGAATATTCGCCTGTTCGGTTTCAACAAGCGTGCGTTGCACCTCGGCATGCTCCCGGGCCAGTTGCTGCGCCAGCTGCTCTGCGGCCATTGTTGCCAGCTCAGCCTCGCAGCCCTGCTGCTCCGCTTCGATACGCGCCTGAATCGCCAACCCTGCTTCTGCTGCAAGCGATTGTTTATGAGCTATCTTTTCCTGTAATTCGCGTTCCAGCTCGAACTGTCTGGCTGCCTGTCCGGCCAGTTCACTTTCCATCTCCGCGCGCGCCAGCACAGCCTCTCTGGCCACTTCGGTCATGTGCACGCGTTGTTGCAGGGCGATAATCGCCGATTCATCACGGCGTATATTTTCCTGCTCAGCTTCGGCAAGCTGGCGTTGTGCTTCTTCATACTCCTGAGCCAGACGCAGCGCCTGTTGCTCCGCCGCTATTTTTTCCTGCTCTGCCTCGCATGCCAGCTGTTCCGCTGCGAGTCGTGCCTGTACGGCGAGCTTCGCTTCTGCTTCGAGTGCGCAACGTTGATCCTGCTGCGCCTGCAATTCATGCTCAACTGCCAGCCGCTGTTGCTCCTGCTCCAGCTGATACAAGGCCATCTGCTCGCGCTCCCCGGCAACCAGCCTGGCTGCCTCGGCAATCTGTTCACGCTGCCGCGTTGCCGCGAGGGCCGATTCCTCCAGACGAGTTTGTTCCTGTTCCACGGCAATCGCCTGCTGCTGCGCCTCAGCATGCACCTGAGCCAGACGCAGCACTTGTTGCTCTGCGGCAATTTTCTCCTGTTCGAGCGCACAAGCCTGCTGTTCCGCCGCGATGCGTGCCTGCACGGCGGCCACCGCCTCCGCTTCGAGTGCGGCACGTTGCGCCAGCTGCGCCTGCAACTCGCGTTCATCTGCCAGACGTTGCTGCTCTAGCGCAGTCAGCCGCTGCGCCTCTTGTTCGCGTTCCAATGCAGCCTGCATGGCTACATGGGCAATCTGTTCGAGCTGCGTGCTTGCAGCGATAGCCGCTTCATCACTGCGCATCCTGACCTGCGCGGCTTCCGCGAGCTGGCGTTGCGCGGCCTCATGCGCAACGGCCATTTGCATGGCCTGTTGTTCTGCTGCCATTTTCGCCTGCTCAGCCTCGCTCGCCTGCTGTTCCGCCGCGATGCGTGCCTGCACGGCGGCTACCGCCTCAGCTTCGAGTGCGGCGCGCTGTTCTAGCTGCGCCTGCAACTCGCGCTCTTGCGCCAGACGTTGCTGCTCTAGCGCAGTCAGCCGCTGCGCCTCCTGTTCGCGTTCCAATGCAGCCTGCCTGGCTTCATGAGCAACACGTTCGAGCTGGCCTACTTCAGCGATAGCCGCTTCATCACCGCGCATCCTGGCCTGCGCGGCTTCCGCGAGCTGGCGTTGCGCGGCCTCATGCGCAACGGCCACCTGCATGGCCTGTTGTTCTGCTGCCATTTTTGCCTGCTCAGCCTCGCTCGCCTGCTGTTCCGCCGCGATGCGTGCCTGCACGGTGGCCACCGCCTCCGCTTCGAGTGCGGCGCGCTGTTCAAGCTGCGCCTGCAACTCGCGCTCGTGTGCCAGACGTTGCTGCTCTTGCGCGGTCAGCCGCAAAGCCATCTGCTCGCGTTCTGCGGCAGTTTGCCTGGCTTCTGTAGCTACTTGCTCAAGCTGATTGATTGCAGCAATGGCTAATTCACCCCGGCGAATTCGAGCCTGTTCGGCATCCATAAACTGGCGCTGCGCTTTTTCCAGCTCCTCAGCCAACTGCTGCGCCTGTTGTTCGGCGGCAATTTTTTCCTGCGCTGCCAGCTGCGCCTGTTGTTCGGCGGCAATACGCAATTGAAGTGCGACATCCACCTCGGCTTCGATGGCGCCTCGTTGCAGCAGTTGTTCCTGCAATTCACGCTCATGCGCCAGACGTTGCTGCGCGACTCCGGCCAGCTGATCTTCCATCCGCTTGCGTTCTTCAGCTGCCTGCCTGGCCAGCTCGGCAGCCTGCACGCGCTGCTGCTTCGCAGCTATCGCCGACTCAGCACTACGAGTTTTTTCCTGTTCAGCCTCAATAGCCTGGCGCTGCGCCTCCTCAAGTTCAAGCGCCGCACGCGAAGCCTGCTGCTCTGCCGCGAGTCGCGCCTGCACGGCAACCGCCGCCTCGGCTTCACGCGCCAGACGTTGCGCCAGTTGTTGCTGCAATTCGCGCTCCTGCTCCAGCCCCAACTGCTCTTGCTGCGCCAACTGCAAGGCCATCTGCTCGCGTTCCACGGCCGCCTGACTGAGCGCTTCGGCCACCTCCGCCTGCTTACGCGCCGCAACGACGGCCATTGCCTCGCTGCGGGTGCGCACCTGTTCCGCCTCGGCCGCCTTGCGCGTTTCGGCAACCCGCTGCATCGCCATATTTTCAGCACGTTGCAAAACCTGCTCGTATTCCAGTCTGGCCTCGTTCATTTGCTTTTGCAAAACAGCAGTCGCGAGTGCCTCGGCGCGCAGAGATTCCTCTTGCTGTTTGAGCAACTGACTTTCCGCATCGGCATGGTGTTTGGCGACATTCAAGGCGCGTAATGCCACCTGCTCCTTCTCCTGCGCGTCCCGAATCGCCTGCTGATTGTGCTGCAGGGTCGCTTCTGCAATCGCTTTCGCACGGGATTCCGTTTCGATACGCTGATTGTCCGATTCGATGGCAAGCAATTCTGCCGCCATTCTGGCTTCTATTTCTGCGATGGCGCGCGCTTCTGCGGCCAACTGATCCTGGGCTGCCTGCTGCGCTGCGCTTGCCAGTTCCGCCCGGCGCAACGCTTGCTGGTTTACCTGCTGCAATGCCGATGTATTTTGTTGTGCGGCATCGATCAGTGCCTGTTCAGCCTGCAAGTTGGCCGCAATCAGCGACTGCTCTTGCGCCAGAGCTTCAGCACGCAATTGGGCTGATTGCAATGCCGCGTTCTGCAAGCGGAATTTTTCCTGCAAGGCCTGCTCTGCCAGCTGTTCCGCCTGTTCGCGCTGCTGCTCGATTTTCAGCAACTGCTGCTCAAGCAGGATATTTTCCTCTGCCGCCGCCTGTGCCAGTTTAGCTGCGGCGACACGTTCATTTGCGACAGTGAGCGCCTGCACTTCGGCTTGTAATTGCAACTCCAGCTCTTGCGCCGACTGCATTTCCGCCTCGGCGCGTTGTTGCGCATACACCCGCTGATCCCGTTCTGATGCCAACTTCTGCGCCGCGACCTGTACCGCCAGATTCTCGCTGGCCAGCCTTTCATCCGCATCTTGTGTTGCCTGCAGCAACAAGGCATGCGCTTGCTCATGCTGATCGGCTGCACTTTGGTCAGCCTCGGCTTTAGCCCGCAATAGCGCGATTACTTCCTGCTCGACTCTGGTTTTACGTTCCGCCTCGGCGCTGGCGGCGGCCTCGGCCTCAGCGCGCTGTTTCGCCGCCTGATATGCCTGTTCCTCATGCTGTGTGCGTTTTTCAGCGTCGGCGCGTGCCTGCTCGTCAGCCAAACGGCGCTGATTAGCCGACTTGAGCGCGGCTTGCTCCGCTGCGGCTCTCGCTTCAGCAGCCAGTTCGGCTTCGCGATCCGCTTGCAGCCTGGCTTCAATTCCCGCAAGCGTCTGCGATTCGGCACGCGCTCTGGCCTGAACCGCTTCTGCTGCCAGTTGCTCGGCATCCAGCTTCGTTTTGAGCAGCGTGACCGTTTCCTGCTCCTGCCGGACTTTTTCCTGCACCACGCGTGCAATAGCCTGATCCGTAGAGATTTTTTCCTGCGCAAGCCGGGCAGCCTGTTGCTCCAGTCTGGCGCGATCTTCCGCTGCCTGAACTGCGTTGCGCTCAGCCTTGATACGCTGTTTGCTTTGCTCTGCCTCATGCGCTTCTTTATCGGCTTTTTCTCTGGCGAGACGTAATTCCTCCGTCTCGTATTCAACACGCAAACGTGCCGCCTCACGCAATTGCACTTCGATTTGCAACTTTTCTTCAGTCCGGGTTTGCAGCAATCGCTCTGCGGCCATGCGTTCGGCAACGGCTTGATCCTCCTGCGCCTGAAGCTGTTCTATTTCGAGCCGAATAGCGCGTATTTCAGTCTCGGCGCGTTGTTGAGCCGCCTGTTCCGCCTGAGTTTGCTGTTCAATCAATACCTGTAGCTCACGCTCAGCCTTGACCTTGTCATCCGCCGCCGCACGGGCGGTTTGCTCGGCTTGCAAACGCAGCGTCAGCTCTTCCTGCGCCATGCGTTCGGCCCGCAGCTTCGCTTTGCTTTCTTCCTCCAACCGCATGGCGATCAACAGTTTTGAACGCAATTCCTGCGTCAGTTGCTTCTCGACTTCCAGCTTGGTTTGGGCGACTTCAGAAAGCCGCATTTCATCCTGGCACTTGGCCTCTAGCTGAGCAATCAGCTCCATTTCAGTGCGCGCACGCGCCTGAGCTATGGCACGGCCATGCGCTTCGGCACGGGCCCGCGCCTGCGCGGAAAACCCGGCTTCCATCTCGGCTTCCAGATGCGCGCGCGCTTCCTGTATAGCCTGGGATTCAGCGATAATTTCTTCGCTATCGTTACCAACCAAACGAATTTTTGGGGGAGTCGCCATGGTGTTACCCTGTAACGCGCATTACTACGCGCCACGCCTGTTCTGTAAGTCTGCGACAATAGCAAGAGAGCGGGCATACTGACAAGCAAAGTACCCAATAAAACAACAAACCAGACTATTTCAGGCCGTGTCAGCACGGTTAGGGTTAATAAGAATCCGGGAGTAAGCGATCATGGAGTACCGACAACTAGGCAGCAGTGATTTACGGGTATCCGCCTTGTGCCTGGGCACGATGACCTACGGCGAACAGAACAGCGAACAGGACGCACATGCGCAACTCGACCTTGCAATGGCGCACGGGGTGAACTTCATAGACACAGCCGAAATGTATCCGGTCGCACCGCGTGAGCAAACGCAAGGTCGCACCGAACGTTATATCGGCTCCTGGCTCAAGCACCAGCCACGCGACCGGCTCATTATCGCCAGCAAGATCGCCGGGCCTGCACGCGGCTTCAGCTGGATACGCAACGGCCCGCGCATCAATCGCGAACAGCTCAACGCAGCCGTCAATTCCAGTCTGCTGCGCTTGCAGACTGATTATCTCGATCTCTACCAGATCCATTGGCCAGACCGCTATGTACCCATGTTTGGCGCGACCCGCTACGATGTAACGCAGGAACGTGACAGTGTGCCCATTGCCGAGCAACTGCTGGCACTAGCCGAACTGGTCAAGGCGGGAAAAATCAGGCATATCGGCCTGTCCAACGAGACACCCTGGGGCGTGAGCGAATTCATACGCTGCGCCGAATCGCTGGACCTGCCCAGAATAATTTCGATACAAAATTCCTACCACCTGATGAACCGTACTTTTGAGAGTGGGCTGGCAGAAGTCTGCCATCATGCCGAAGTCGGGCTGTTAGCCTACAGCCCGCTCGCCTTTGGCCATCTCACCGGCAAATATCTTGCCGATCCGCACGCCCGGGGTCGCATCACCCTGTTTCCCGGATTTGGTCAGCGTTACCAAAAAATAAATGTGCCCGCCGCCAGTGCGGCCTATGTGCGAATCGCGCAACAAGCGGGACTCATTCCCGCTCAGATGGCACTCGCCTACGCACGCACCCGCTGGTTTACCGGCAGCGTCATACTGGGGGCGACCACGTTGGCGCAACTCAAGGAAAATCTGGATAGTCATGCTGTGACACTCTCGGCAGAGGTACTGGAGGAAATCGAGGCGGTGTACAAACTTTATCCCGACCCTGCCCCCTGAAATCGCCTCACGGCACCCCTCGGCACGCAGCCCACGACGGCTAGCGCTCCACCCACCCTGCGTAACTGGTTATAATCGCAGCCTCTCTAATCTCGCGTATCCGGAGCTTTTGCCATGTCGCTTAATTTGTTCAACACCCGTTCATCCTTCAAACTCGCCAGTGGCAAGCAGGGTACGCTATATTCGCTGCCCGCCCTGGAAGCGGCCGGAATCGGCAAAATTTCACGTCTGCCGGTGTCCATCCGCATCGTGCTGGAATCGGTATTGCGTAATTATGATGACAAAAAGGTAACCGAGACGCATATCCGCCAACTGGCCAACTGGCAGCCGAACGCCCCGCGCTCCGAAGAAATTCCCTTCGTCGTCGCGCGTATCGTATTGCAGGATTTCACCGGCGTGCCGCTGCTGGCCGACCTCGCCGCGATGCGTGACGCCGCCGCCGCGCAAGGTTGTGACCCTAAGATTATCGAACCGCTGGTACCGGTCAATCTGGTAGTAGATCACTCAGTACAAATAGACTATTACAACCGTCCCGATGCGCTCAAGCTGAATATGGAAATGGAATTTGAGCGCAATAATGAACGTTACAAGTTCATGAAGTGGGGGATGCAAGCCTTTGAATCTTTTAAAGTAGTTCCACCCGGCGTGGGCATCGTCCATCAGGTCAATCTGGAATATCTGGCGCGCGGCGTCCAGCACAAGGATGGGGTGTACTACCCTGACACGCTGGTCGGCACCGATAGCCACACCACCATGATCAACGGCATAGGCGTGGTCGGCTGGGGCGTGGGCGGCATCGAGGCGGAAGCCGGCATGCTGGGCCAGCCGGTCTACTTCCTGACGCCTGATGTCGTCGGCGTGCACCTCAAAGGCAAACTGCGTGAAGGTCTGACCGCCACCGACGTGGTACTGACCGTGACTGAATTGTTGCGCAAACACAAGGTCGTCGGCAAATTCGTGGAATTTTTCGGCGAGGGCACGCAAGCACTTACCCTGCCCGACCGCGCGACCATTGCCAACATGGCACCGGAATACGGCGCAACCATGGGTTTCTTCCCGGTGGACGAGACTACCGTAACCTTCATGCGCAATACCGGACGCACAGACGAAGAAGTGGATGCATTCGAGTCCTACTTCAAGGCACAAGGTTTGTTCGGCATACCTCAAGACGGGCAGATCGACTACAGCAGCGTGGTAGAGCTGGATCTGTCCGGTATCGAACCTTCGCTGTCCGGCCCCAAGCGCCCGCAAGACCGCATTGCAATGTCCGCCATGCGTGAAACCTTCAACACCCTGTTCAGCAAATCCATCGCCGAAAACGGCTTCAACCAGCCTGCCGAAAAACTGGCAGTGCGTTATCCGACCGGCAAGGGCGACCTCGCTATCGGCAACGGCGATGTGCTGATCGCAGCGATCACTTCCTGCACCAACACCTCCAACCCCAGCGTCATGCTGGCAGCTGGTCTGCTGGCGAAGAAGGCGGTCGAGAAAGGGCTGAGCGTCCAGCCGCACATCAAGACCACGCTGGCACCCGGTTCGCGTGTCGTCACCGGCTATCTGACTGATGCCGGATTGCTCGAACCCCTCGCACAACTGGGTTTTAGCGTTGCCGCCTACGGCTGCACCACCTGTATCGGCAATTCCGGCCCGCTGGATCCGCAGATCGAGGCGACCATCGTCGCCAACCAGCTGATCGCGACGGCAGTGCTGTCCGGCAACCGCAATTTCGAGGCGCGCATCCATTCCAATATCAAGGGAAATTTCCTTGCTTCCCCGCCGCTGGTGGTGGCCTACGCCATCGCGGGCAAGATGAATATAAATCTCGACACAGAAGCGCTGGGCGTGGGCCGCGATGGTCAACCGGTATTTTTGCGCGACATCTGGCCTTCCAGCGCGGAAGTCCAGGCTGTCAGCCAATATGCGACCAACCCGGCGCTGTATCGCTCGCTTTATGCCGACCTGACCCGCGACCTGCCGTTGTGGAACAATATCGAGGCGCCGACTGGCGACCAGTATCGCTGGGATGATTCGACCTACATCGCCTGCCCGCCGTTCTTTGACCATTTCAGTATGACGACAGGTGAGATTAGCGGCGTAAAACACGCACGCGCGCTGGCAATATTCGGCGACTCCGTCACCACCGACCACATCAGTCCGGCCGGCAGTTTCAGTCCGTCCAGCCCGGCGGGTCAGTATCTGCAAGGCAAGGGCGTGGCCGTCAGGGATTTCAACAGCTACGGCTCACGTCGCGGGAATCACGATGTAATGATGCGCGGTACGTTTGCCAATGTGCGCATCAAGAACCTGATGCTGCCAGCCGATGCGGGCGGCAATCGCACCGAGGGAGGCTACACGCTATACAACGGGGAGCAGACCGACATTTACACGGCCGCCATGAACTACATCGCGGCAGGTACGCCTACAGTTATTTTTGCCGGTGAAGAGTATGGCACGGGTTCCAGCCGCGACTGGGCGGCAAAAGGCACGCAACTGCTCGGCGTCAAGGCGGTCATCGCCAAATCCTACGAGCGCATCCACCGCAGCAACCTGATCGGCATGGGCGTGCTGCCCCTGCAATTCAAGGGCGACACCAGTGCCGCCAATTTGAAACTGACAGGTGACGAAATGTTTGACCTAAGCGGCATCGACAACGCCCTGAAGCCGCAACAGGACGTGACCCTCACCATCACGCGCCGCGACGGCAGCACGCAGCAAGTGCCATTGCTGCTACGCATCGATACGCCGATCGAAGTGGACTACTATCGTCACGGCGGCATCCTGCCGTATGTGCTGCACGAACTGGTATCACAGTAAGGAGCAACGCTTAGCCTCACGCAGCGGCAAACGGGCAGCCTCAAGGGCTGCCCGTTTTGTTTGATGCGGATACAGAAAAATCAGGCCGCGATTTTTTTGCACTCTTTATAGCAGGCCGCGCAACTTGCACCACAGGCTTTGCACGATTCATGCTTGTCGGCGTGCTTCTTGCATTCGTCTTCGCATTGCTTGCACACATCCATGGCGATACTCGCCAGTCGTGCAGTCTGTTTGGATTTCTGATTGGCAAGTTGTTGTAGTGCGCCGCACACCGCCAGCATCTGATTCACGGTTTGCGCACACGCGGCCATATCTTTATCACCTTGTCCCAACAACTCAAGACAATGGCTCAGACAGACTTCGCCCTTCTGTATGCAATCACTGGCAGAATCAGCCAGTACGGACGGTGCGGCGTGGTGCATATGATCGTGTTCGGCGGCTTGCGCGCGCCCTACCACTGCAGCCCCCGCCAGTGCCATACCCCCCAGCAATACGTCTCTTCTGTTCATCGCTTTCTCCTTAAAAAATCAATCGTCCTGCATTTCCTGCCCGGGAAACAGTTCCTGCGTATAGCCGAACTGGCTCATGTCCTGCATCCTCATCGGATACAGTATCCCGTCCAGATGATCGCATTCGTGTTGCACCACGCGCGCGTGAAATCCGCTGACAGTACGATCTATTAACGCCCCGTATTCGTCGAAGCCCTGATAACGAATATTGCAGGGGCGCGTAACCAGACCTCGCAAGCCGGGTACGCTCAAGCACCCTTCCCAGCCCGCTTCGGTGTTGTCATCCAGTACGCTGATGACGGGATTGATGAGCACGGTTTCCGGCACCGTTTCGGCATCCGGGTAACGCGAATTAAACTGCACCCCGAAGATCACCACACGCAGCCCGACGCCGATTTGCGGCGCGGCCAGTCCGGCCCCATTCAAGGCCCGCATGGTGTCGCGCATGTCATCCAGCAGACTGTGCAACTCCGCACTGTCGTAGCGGCTAACCGGTTCCGCGACCTGGAGCAGGCGCGCATCACCCATGCGTAATACAGTCTTAATCGTCATGACAGTTGACCACGCATTCGAGAATGTTGCGCACCCGCTCCATCGCATTCCGTGCGGTGGCAGCAACATTTTCCATATTGATGTTCTCCTGGTTATTACCCCGCCCCGCCGTGTAATTAACCACCGCAGCGATGCTGGCATAGTTCATATCCAGCTCCCTTGCCAATGCAGTTTCCGGCATGCCGGTCATTCCCACCATATCCGCGCCATCGCGTTCATAACGATTGATCTCGGCGATACTGTCCAGACGCGGCCCCTGCGTTGCCGCATAAACACCGCCATCCAGGCAGGGCTGACGGACTTGTTCCGCACCGCGCAAAATACGACTGCGCAAAACCGGTGAATAAGGCAGGGTAAAGTCTATGTTGCGATAACTGGTATTGCGCGTATTGAAAAAAGTGGCATCACGCCCGTGCGTGTAATCAATAATCTGATCGGGCACAATCAGGGTGCCCGGCGTCAAATCCGCACGTATTCCGCCGACGGTTGCGACAGAGACGACATCCGTCACTCCCTGCTCGCGCAATGCCCATAAATTGGCGCGGTAATTCACCAGATGAGGCGGTATGGTGTAGCCGTAACCATGTCGCGCCAGAAAAATAATTTCATGCTGATTGAGCATGCCAAACAGGAACGCGCCGGAAGGCTCGCCATAAGGCGTGCGCATCACTTGCCTGTGCGTGACATTGAGATTCGCCAGTTCCGTCAGGCCGCGGCCCCCTATGATTGCCAACATTTCAACTCCCAACATAAGTATCGGGCGTAGCCCGACCTACAAACAACTAACAACTAACGACTAGCCACGAGCTACGAGCTACGAGCTACGAGCTACGAGCTACGAGCTACTGGCTACTAGCTACTAGCTACTAGCTACTAGCTACTGCTTTACAGCATAAATCGCGGGCAGATTGCGCCACGCCCCCTCGATATCCATGCCATAACCGAACACGAAACGATCCGGCAATTCCAGCCCCACAAAATCTGCCTGCACAGGCTTGGGCCGTTCAAGCCGCTTATCGGAAAACACGGCGCTATAGCAGTGTTGCGCCCCCAACTCCAGCACCCGTTCACGTAAGGCGGCCAGGGTATGGCCCTCGTCCAGAATATCGTCTATCAGCAACACCACGCGATCACGCACCGATTCATGCGGCGCCACCTTCCAGTGCATCGTACCACCGGCCCGTGCATCGCCATAGCGCGTCAGATGCACATAATCAAAATCAAGCGGAAAGTTGAGCAAGGGTAACAGTTGTCCTGAAAACACCACTGCACCGCCCATCACCGACAGCACCAGCGGGTGCGCCTCACTCAAGCTCGCATTGATTTCCCGCGCAACCTTATGCAGTGCTGCTTGCACCTGCTCTTCCGTACACAGCAATTCAGCCTGTTGCAACAACTCATGTGCGCGCCTGGCAGAAATCGTCATGTGCAATTACAACTGCAAGCTCTTCAAATAGGCGGAAAATTCCTCCTTGACTTCCGGATGTACCAGCCCCATCGCCACGCCCGCCTTCAGGAAACCAATTTTTGAACCGCAATCATAACGCGTGCCTTTGTAGCGATAGGCCAGTATCCGTTCTTCCGCGATCAGGGCCGCAATCGCATCCGTCAGCTGCAATTCACCGCCTGCACCTGTGTGTAAATTGTGCAAATGATGGAAAATACGCGGCGTCAGAATGTAACGTCCCGCCACGGCCAGCGTGGTAGGCGCATCCTCAGGGTCCGGTTTTTCGATTATGCCTGTCACCTGCTCCAGCTCTGCGTTAACTTTGGCACTCTCGACGATACCGTATTGCCGGGTCAGTTCTCGCGGCACATCCTGCACGCCCAGCACTGAACTGTGATGTCGATCATAAATTTCTACCATCTGCCGGGTGATCGAAACCTCACCCACCATCAGGTCATCCGCCAGAATGACGGCGAAAGGCTCATTTTTGATGACAGGCTGGGCGCAAAGCACGGCGTGCCCCAGGCCCAGCGGCTCGGATTGACGGATATAAATGCAATTAATGCCTTCCGGGATCACTTCCTGCGTCAAACGCAACAGTTCCAGCTTGCCCTTTTTCTCCAGTTCGGCTTCCAGCTCGTAAGCCTTGTCAAAATGATCCTCGATGGAACGCTTGCTGCGCCCAGTCACGAATATCATGTCCGTAATCCCCGCAGCCACCGCTTCTTCCACCGCATACTGAATCAGCGGCTTGTCCACGACAGCCATCATTTCCTTGGGGCTGGCCTTGGTGGCCGGCAGAAAGCGACTTCCCATGCCTGCGACTGGAAACACAGCCTTACGGATTACCCGTAATGGTCTTTTACTCATTATTAGCCCTCGATTAATGATAAAAATTCATCTTCACTTAAAACCGCAATTCCCAATTGCTGCGCCCGTTCCAGCTTACTTCCGCTCTCCAGCCCCGCAACCACATAATCCGTTTTTTTGGATACACTGCCGCTGACCTTGGCGCCTAGGGCTTCCAGTTTTTCCTTTGCCTGCTGGCGGGATAGTGCCGCAAGTGTGCCGGTCAGCACAAATATTTTACCCGTGAAGGGCAGTATGCCATCCGGCTGTGGTTCGTGTTCGTCCCAAACCAACCCCGAACGGCGTAGTTGTTCGATGACATCGCGATTGTGTGCCTCGGCAAAAAAATCGACCATACTCTGCGCCACAATCGGCCCGACATCGTGCACCTGCTGCAAACGTGCCACATCGGCTGCCAGTAGCTTATCCAGTGAACCGAAGTGCCGCGCCATGTCCCTGGCAGTGGCTTCACCGACATTACGGATGCCCAGCGCGAAGATAAAGCGCGCCAGCGTAGTGTGCTTGCTATGCGCTATCGCGTCCAGCAGATTCAATGCAGACTTTTCGCCCATACGCTCCAGGCTGGTGAGAGCAGACATGCCCAGTTCATACAGGTCGGCAGGCGTATTCACCCGATTCGCATCCACCAGTTGTTCAACCAGCTTGTCACCCAGACCGTCGATATTCATGGCGCGACGACCGGCAAAATGCAGCAGTGCCTGCTTGCGTTGTGCCGGACAAAACAATCCGCCCGTACAACGCCATGCTGCCTCATCGTCCACGCGTGCCACATGCGAACCGCATACTGGGCAGCGGGCAGGCATGACAAACTCGCGCGCATCAGCAGGACGATGTTCCGCCACTACACGCGCCACTTCGGGTATCACGTCACCTGCGCGGCGCACGATGACCGTGTCGCCGATGCGCACATCCTTGCGGCGTATCTCATCTTCGTTATGCAGCGTGGCGTTGGTAACGGTCACTCCGCCGACGAACACCGGCGCCAGTCGCGCCACCGGGGTTAGCGCACCGGTGCGTCCGACCTGCACATCGATATCCAGCAAGATGGTCATCGCCTCTTCAGCGGGAAATTTGTGCGCGATGGCAAAGCGCGGCGCGCGCGAGACGAAACCGAGCCGCTGTTGCAAATCGATATCGTTAACCTTATAAACCACGCCATCAATCGCAAACGGCAGGACTGCACGCTGCTCGCCCATTTCACGATAATAATCCAGCAAGCCATCCACACCGCTAACCACGCGGCGCTGCACAGCCACCGGAAAACCCCAGTGCTGCAACAACGCCATTTGGCCGTCATGCTTCCCGGGCAGAGCCAGTCCTTCACAAAGACCGACACCGTAAGCAAAAAAACTGAGATGGCGGTCGGCAGTGATGCGCGAATCCAGCTGGCGCAAGGAACCCGCCGCCGCATTGCGCGGGTTGACGAACTCCTTGTCGCCATTGGCGCGCTGCTGGGCATTCAGCTGATCGAAATCGCGGTTAAACATCAGCACTTCGCCGCGCACCTCGACATCAGCCGGCAGATTACCCCCTGCCCCGTCATGCAGACGCAGCGGAATCGCGCGCACGGTGCGCAAATTTTCCGTCACATCTTCTCCCGTGCTGCCATCTCCGCGTGTGGCGCCCTGTACAAACACCCCGTCGCGATAAGTCAGGCTGATCGCCAGCCCGTCGAACTTGAGTTCGACCGCATATTCCACCTCAGCCACCCCCAGCGCCTCGCGGACACGGCTGTCGAAAGCGCGCACCTCCTCCTCGCTGAAGGCGTTATTAAGCGATAACATCGGTGTGCGGTGCTGTACTTCCGCAAAGTATTTAAGCGGCGCACCGCCCACCCGCTGGGTAGGCGAATCCAGCGTCAGCAGTTCAGGGTATTGTGTTTCAAGAGACTGGAGTTCGCGGAATAGCTGATCGTATTCCGCATCTGGAATGGCGGGCTCATCCAGCTCATAATAGAGGCGGTTATGCCGCTCGATTTCAGCACGCAGCCGTGCAACGAGAGTAGTTGCGGTATCAATCGCCATCAGGAAAACAATCGACGTGCTTGCGCGCTGCCCGGAACCAGATCATTTCCACGCATTTTCGCCTCGACCTCGACCAGTTGCGCGCGAATATGGGCCAGACCGGCGTCGGTCAGCGGCAGTTTATTGTCATCCACCAGACTAAGCTGCAACTCGCCAGCCAGTTGGTGGGCCATTTTTACCAGCAGATCGAAATTTTCCGCAGGATTTTCCACACGCGGCACATCCAGCAGCAGCGTGATTCCCGCCGTGAGCGATTGCTCCAGCGTGTGATACTGAAAGGGCTTGCTGTCCTGATTGATCAGCGTCATCAGACTATGACCCTGGGTATCGAACAAATGAAACGCTCCGTCCGATTCCAGCCTCATGCCGTGAAGCGCAGCCGCCTGCGCAACTTTGCCGCCACCCGTCAGGCGTTCCCCCTGAACACGCAGATTAACCCCCACCATCTGGTCCACTTCGGCGCAAAACGCATCCAGCTCAAGCGCGGCGCGGTGCACTTCCTGTACATCCGGCACAGTCGCATCTGCCTCAATGGCCTGCGCTATCCCCTGCACCAGATCACGGAAGTCACCCAGCTTGGCCACGGTAATGACGCCGCTTCTGTCCACCAGTTGCAATGCAATGCGGAACTTTGAATAAAGCGGCTGACTCTCGGCGATAACCCGTTCCCATTGCGACTCAGTTAAAGTCAGGCCACATACTTGCACAGGCTTACGGAAATCAAACTTGCGTTGCCACAAACCATCCAGCACCGCAGCCGCAGCGGGTTCAGCCAGATGCAATTCAATGATAAAATCACTGCGCATATCCAGCAGAGCGCAGGGCTCACTCAGCGTAGTGGCAATATCGATGACGGGCAGTTCTGCAACAATTTCCGCTTCCACTACGCTATCCACCTCGACCAGCGCATCCTGATTGACCAACATCGGTTCTTCCGCAATAAAGGATGCCGGTTCGACAGCCTGTTCGGGCTGAGCCGGTTTTTCCTGATACAGGGCATCGTCATGTTGCTGACTGAAGGCTGCGCCAAACTTGCGACTGTACTGACGTTGCTTCCACCAGCCAAATACATAAACCGCAATCACCACACCCAAACCGATTGCCAACAGGGCTACTTGTAATTCACTCATATTTTGAATACCAAATGTCGCAGATTGCGCAAAAACATCAGCGCGGATTATCTCAAGTTGAGTGATAAAAATCTATGCCAATGGCAATTCAGGTGAACTGACACCAATGCTCGCCACCTCTTGCAACGCTTTCAGAAACTGCGGCTGTTCATGCAATTTATTGGTCGCAACAGGGTGAAGCAGGCCGCGCATATGCGCGATACGTGCACGGCTCATCACCGACATTTCCCAATGCAGGCCACGCAACAATTCATCCGCCGATTCCGGCTTATTGCACACCAGCACCATATCGCAACCCGCATTCAGCGCGGCAGAAGCTCGCTGCACGATATTTCCGGCAACCGTGGCACCTTCCATACTCAAGTCGTCGCTGAAGATACAACCGTCGAAACCCAGCTTGCCGCGCAGAATCTCTTTCAGCCATACCGGCGAAAATCCTGCTGGGCGGTTGTCCACCCTGGGATAAATAACATGCGCGGGCATCACCGCCGTCAAACCGAAACTGATCATTTGCCGGAAGGGAATCAGGTCGCAGAACTCGATATCGACAAACTCGCGTTCGTCCACCGGGATCGCCAGATGCGAATCAGCCGCGACATAGCCGTGCCCCGGAAAATGTTTACCTACGGTATGCATGCCCCCCTGCTTCATCCCCAGCAGCAGACTGTGCGCCAGTTCGGCAATCGCCTGCGGATTACGATGGAAAGCCCGGTCACCGATTACGCCGCTGTGCTCATAATCCACATCCAGCACCGGCGTGAAACTGAAATCCACACCGCAGCCGCGCAATTCCGCCGCCAGCACATAGCCGGCCTGCTGCGCCAGATGACGCGCCCGATGCGGGGCAATGTCCCAAATTTTCCCCAGTTCACGCATAGGCGGAATCCTGGTGAACCCGTCGCGAAAACGCTGCACCCTGCCGCCCTCGTGATCGACTGCAACCAGCAACGGCGTGGGCCGCAGCGCGTGTATCGCGGCAGTCAGTTCAGTCAGTTGAGCAGGTGATTCGTAATTGCGCTTGAACAGGATCACCCCGCCGACCAGAGGATGACGCAACCGCGCCACATCCTCGTCCGTCAGTCGCGTACCCAGCACATCCAGCATGACCGGCCCTAAACCCATGTATCCTCCCTAATCAGAACAGACAATTTTTAAACCGCATTTACATCCGGCGGCATTCTCTCACCTGTCCGGCGGACTGACCACACCCTGAACGCCTTTTATTTTCATCCCGGCAACACCGGCAATGCATCACCTCGCGTCTAGGCGACCGGAAAACCAGTCGGCTTCGCTAGTGTTCACACCATGATGGGTGGCGCTAATTTTTTCGTAACAGTGCTGTAAAAAAGGGGCTCCTTGCGGAGCCCCTGAAACTGAGCGCGGACGGCTCAGGGAGGAGAAGCGACGACTGGCACGTTTGACGGCCAGTCGCTTCACAGTAGGTTTACATGTTATAAGCGCGTTCGCCGTGTGTGGATGTATCCAGACCTTCGCGCTCGGCTTCTTCCGATA
>Ga0209231_1000657_pt1 | contig 17331 bp, 17 predicted proteins | sample Deesub45470m_DNA_FD_188086 | JGI IMG/M metagenome (GOLD analysis project Ga0209231, IMG submission 188086) | Deep subsurface microbial communities from North Pacific Ocean - 450_OLKR46/470m Metagenome (SPAdes) (version 2) | ecosystem: Environmental > Terrestrial > Deep subsurface > Unclassified ... | reverse complement strand
GGTCTTTGAGGTCGTCGTCGACGGCAGGCTGGTCTATTCCAAAAAACAGACGGGTGAGTTTCCCGACGAAGAGCGACTGATAGCTGCCATCGGCGGAAGGTAGGTGCCGGGGTCAGGTGACCGGTAACCAGACCTTCAACTCGCTCAGGGCAGTAGACATGAGCAGGTACGGCTCTCTTGAGGCCAGGGCGCGGCGCTGGATTTCATCGAGGAGGCGGCCCGGTCCCCAGGCCGCGACGTCGCCTCCCGGAGCCGAATCGTCCTTCGACACGTAACCCCACATGTGCTGCAGCGCGTTGATTAATCCGCCGCTTGCCGGGGGGGTCCGCAGCAGTTCCGTGAGCCTCCTGACCAGGGGACAAAAGTCGTCCCCCGGTTTCATCATCGCGACCTCCCTGCCCAGTGCCCGGTAGAGATTGGCGTCCCGCGCCAGGACCGAATACTTATGCTGGCTCCAGAATTGCTGGGCGCTTTTCGGCAGCGGGATGCGTCCCGGCTCCTTGTCGCGATATTTGACTTCCAGGATTTGCAGCTGCCGGAAGGGCTCGTCGATCCAGGTCATCGGCCACAGCCCCCTGTTGGCAAGGGTTGCAACCGGCGAGCGGTCGGTATAGCCGCGCAGCGCCATTTCAGCGGCAAGCAACTGGTGCCGTTGCCGCAACGCCCAGCCGAAACCGGCCCAGCGCAAGGTCTCGGGATGGCGGGAATACCCCCTCTTCCCGTTGACCAGAATCGATACGATGCCGTGAAGTTCACGGTGCTCGCCGAGGAGGCTCTGCCGGTTCAGATACCCCGGATTGATGTCCCATATGCGCATGGTCTGTCCCTGGTTCGGAGGGGTCGTTTCCTTCTCGGGAATTCCATCGCCCGGGTCTCCGGTTTCGAGTCAGGTCCCTATCCCGGGTCGGCACTCTCTCAGGCCGATGGCGTCTTCAGCTTCTCGGAAAAGTTCTTCTGCAGCTTTCTGATCTTCGGATCGATGACCATCCGGCAGTAGGGCTGGAAGGAGTTTTGCTCGAAGTAATTTTGGTGGACGTCCTCTGCCGGGTAAAAGTTGCTGAAGGGGACGATTTCGGTGACGATCGGATCGGGCCAGAGGCCCGCCTCCTCGGCCGCGCGCAACGATTTCTCGGCGATCTCCTTCTGCCTCTCGTCGAGGTAGAAGATGGCCGAGCGGTATTGGGTTCCGGAGTCGCCCCCCTGGCGGTTGAGGGTGGTCGGGTCATGGATATGCCAGAAAACATCGAGGAGCTCGGCCAGGGAGATCACCTCCGGATCGAAGGTGATGCGCACGGCCTCGGCATGGCCGGTGGTGCCGCTGCAGACCTCCTGATAGGTGGGGTTTTCCACCGTTCCGCCGGCATACCCCGAGACGACCTGCTCCACACCCCTGATCCGGCTGAAGACCGCCTCGACGCACCAGAAGCAGCCTGCGGCCAGGAGCGTCGTTTCCACTCTCTTTGTCATGGTTTTCTCCTTCGCCCCTGATTGTACCACAGGACCCTGTAAGCCATGCGCCCTTCGAGGGGCTTTCGCCATCGGCAGAAAAAACGCCGCCGCAGCGGCCTATTTTTCCCCCTGTCTTGCTCCTCCTCCAGAACTTGTTAAACTCTCAACTCTCGTCGATCTCAAACGCAATCTTAAACCCAAGGAGGAAGAGATGACCATCGCCTTGCCCGAACTGCCCTTTCCCATAGCCGCCCTGGAACCCCATATCAGCGCGCGCACCTTCGAGTTCCACCACGGCAAGCATCATAAGGCCTACGTCGATAACACCAACAAGCTGATCGAGGGGACCGCCCTGGCCGGCAAGGACCTGGAGTCGATCATCCAGGCGGCCGCCGGAGACCCGGCCAAGAAGGGGCTCTTCAACAACGCCGCCCAGGTCTGGAACCACAGCTTCTTCTGGAAGTGCCTGAAACCCGGGGGGGGCGGCAAGCCGACGGGGAAGGTGGCCGCCAAAATCGACGCCGACCTCGGCGGCTACGAGAAGTTCGCCGCCGATTTCAAAAACGCCGGCGCCACCCAGTTCGGCAGCGGTTGGGCCTGGCTGGTCCTCAAAGACGGCAAACTGGAAATTGCCCAGACGGCCAACGCTGAATCCCCGCTCACCAAGGGGCATAAGCCGCTCCTGGTGGTCGACGTCTGGGAACACGCCTATTACCTCGATTACCAGAACCGACGTCCCGACTTTCTCCAGGCCTTCCTCGACCACCTGATCAACTGGGACTTCGTCAACGCCAACCTCGGCTGAGGTGAGGATCTTTGCTGCAAAAGGACGAAAGGCCGCTCCCGGGAGGGGGCGGCCTTTCGTTTGACTGACGAATTTTAATAACCGGACAGGTTGCCGTTTCGTTAATTTCCCTTCGGTCCCACTTAGTACCAGCCGTGTTCTTCAAAGACCCGGCGCGCCTCCTCCGACTTCAAGAAGGAAATGAACTGCAGCGCCTCCTCCCTGTTCGGGGTCTGCCGAGTCAGGGCAATGGGAGTGAAGCGCAGTCCGGCGTCACCGGGGATTTCGATGAAGTCCGATTCGGCCTCGAGAAAGAAGTGCCAGGATCTGTAGGTCACCCAGGCATCGATTTCCGGGGTGGAGAGCCATGCCGCGGCCCCCTGCTGCCCGGTGTATTCGAACTTCCGGATGTTGCTGCTGAGGCCCGAGGGCGCACCATGGAAGTGCCTCATGTTTTCGAGCTTGACATCGAGGATGGCGACCTCTTTTTGCCGCAGGTCCTCCGTCCCTTTGATATTCAAGGGATTCCCCTTGCGCACGAGGACTCCCATGCGCCGCGGATGGAGTTTTTCTGCCGAGGTCATGTCGAGCACACCGGGATGGCGGCGGTTGAAACCCTCCAGCATGTATTCGGCGCCGCCGTAGTAGATGTCTCCATTTTCCCGGAGCTTTTGGCCGAGTTCGAGGGGCATGGCCTTGAAGACTGCGACATCGATCCCGTGCCTCTCCTCGAAGAGTTTTGCGCATTCCTCGATCACGTGATGAGGGCCACCGGGGCCGTAGACGAGCAAGCGCTTCGTCGGCTCCTCCGTTGAACCCCAGGCTGAGGCCGCGCAGAGGAGCAAGGAGCCGATCAGGACCCACCCTTTGACTGACATAGGCAATCTCTTTCTTCGCAATGACGCTAGTACCCTGTAACCCATAGGATTTCGAGGGATTGCGTAGGGCTTTGACGTGTCAGCAAGGCGCGATTTCTGTTGCCTAGCCGTAGCTAAACAGCTGAAATCGGAACGTAGCTGACGCGGCAAAGAACAAGCAAGGTTCGAAAGATTATGGGTTACAGGGTACTAGGTTACGTTTCCTCACCAGGGGGAAGCGGGGATATGGCGACCGGTTCGGTTCCCTGAAAAAATGCCCCGGTGCCGCTCTCCTTCCGCTGCGGGCGGGGCGAGCGGCCGGGAAACTTCCCCGCCATCAACCCCAAGACCCAGGAGACCTTATGACCAAGCAAGAGATGTGCCTTGATTAATAAGTCCCGTCTGAAAAATGGGCAAAGAGAAAGGCGGCCGTCCGGCCGCCTTTCTTTGTCATTAAATCCCGGTGATTACGCCAGGCCTTTGACCCGTCGACGAATTCAGCGATCCACATCCCGGCCGAACTGATGGAACTCGTCGAGGTTGCTGAATTCGCGCCAGGCGAGAAACTGGTTGGGGGCGTTGACGAAGTGGAAGATGTTCCCCAGAACGTTGAAGTGTTTGTGTTCTTCGCCGGCGATCTTCAGCAGCAGGGCCTTGACCCCCGGGTCTTTTTCCTTGGCCGCGGCATCTTCATAGAGGCGAAAACTGTCGGTCTCAAGCTTCATGGCATGCTGATAGGCCTCGAGATCTCCTGCGAGATCTTTGAGGACCGGTGCGCCTTTCGGCAGTTCGGCAAAAATGTTTTTGGCTTCATTGAGGATTGTAGTCTCAGGCATGGCCGGCGCCTTCGTCCCCGCTTTCAACTCCTGAAAAATATCGTAATGTTTCTGCTCATCCTTGGCCAGGCGGGTGAAGATGGTTTTCAACCCGGCCAGATCGGTCTTTTTGGCGAGTTTTTCATAATAGGCCTTGCCATCCACTTCCATCTTCATCGCGAAATCGAATACGTTCATATTTGCTCTCCCTGTCGATTGAAAGTTGCCGGTCTGTTTTCTAACTCTAGGAGATGGCGTCCGGCTGTCAAGTCCTTGCGGAAAAAGGCCGCGGTGATGACTCCGGTCAGGGGAGCAGGACAATCTTGCCGCAGGTGCTCGTCTCCATCACGGCGTGGTGGGCCGTCGGCGCCTCGGCCAGGGGGAGCTTACGGCTCACCACCGGCCGCAGCGTTCCGTTCCTCATCCCTTCGACAAAGGCGGCGTGCATGCTCGTGAGTTCCTTGTCGCTGGCGGCAAAGAGAATCATGCCGAGGATGGCCGCCTCCCGTCCCATGGCGGTGCGCGGATCGATCTCTACCCGGCCGCGACTGCCGATCACCACCACCCGTCCCCCCGTGGACAGCACCCCGAGGTCGCGGTCGAGATTGACGTTGGCCAGCATCTCCAGGATGACGTCGACTCCCGCGCCGCAGGTCAGTTTCTGCAACTCGTCGAGATATCCCTTCCTGCGGTGATTGAGGACATGGTGGGCCCCCTGGGCGGTCACCAGGGCCTCCCCCTCTGCGGTGCCTGCGGTACCGATCACCCGCAGTCCGGCGGCCCGGGCGAGCTGCACCGCGGCAATCCCGACTCCGCCGCTGGCGCCATGGACCAGGACCGTCTCCCCCGGGACCGCGTGCGCCCGCTGGAAGAGGGCCCGGAACGCCGCCCCGTAGGGAACGCCGATCGCCGCTCCCTGGTCGAAGCTCGCATTTTCCGGGAGCGGATGGGTCTGGAACTCCTTGCAGAGAGCCTCTTCGGCGTAGGTGCCGGAGAGGGAGCGGGCGACGTAGACCCTCTGGCCGACAGTGCGGTGCCTGACGCCGGCGCCGACGGCCGCGATGATCCCCGCGCCGTCGCTGCCGGGGGTGTAGGGGAGGGGGAGATCCGGAGCATAGAGGCCGGAGCGGATATAGGCGTCGACGGGGTTAACGCCGACGGCTTGCAGTCGGACCACCACTTCACCCGGGCCGGGGGTGAGGGCGGGGACCTCTTCGAGCAGCATTTTTTCGGGAGGACCGAATTCATGGACACGGATCGCTTTCATGGGGAAGACTCCTTTTCCGGCGGCTTTCGGGGATCAGCACAAGTATACCACCCCGTCCCCTGAGCCCGGCCGGTCCGCCGCTCCTTTTTTCGGAGCGAATTATTTCAGGACTCGGAAGAAAGGCCCCTCCCCCCTTGCCCACGGCCGTGATAAAGTAACTTTCGGGGATAAATTTTCTCTCCATTGACCTTCAAGGGGAAATCACGATGCATATTGTTGCGGTCTGCAACTGGCAGCAGGAAGAGGCCGCGGTCGCCGCCACCATCGCCGAGATTCTCGGCATTCTGGCGTTCGAGGCCCGGCAGAAGATCGCCGGCGGCGGTCCGGCGGTCCTGGCCAGTTTCGCCGATCCGAAGCAGGCCGAGACATTGGCGGACAGATTGTCGCAGGCCTCCGTTCCGGCGCTGGTGATCGATAGCGCGGTCGTCCGCCAGGGGAAGGAGGCGTTTCCTGTCCGCCGTTTCGTCCTGGGCGCGCAGGCTCTGCAGCTCGAGTCCTTTGCCGCCGAACGCTGCGCGATCGACTACGGCAACATCGAGCTCCTGCTTGTCGCTACCTGCAGCGCCGGGGAGAAACAAACCACCGCCACGGTGACGGAACGCAAGTTCAGCATCGGCAAAACCCTCCTTGCCGGCGGCGTGCCGATGACCAAAAAGGTGACGCGCGAAGAGACGGTGCCTTCTGAGGAGCGCGACGAGACCCTCTGGCTCTATGCGCGGGGACGAGCGACGGTGGTCTTCAACCGGGCGACGATGAGTTACGACGGTCTCGGCGATGCCATGCAGGTGTCGGGCGATCTCAATTTCGGTTACCTGAAAAACGCCCTGCGGCGTCTGGTGCCGCAGGCCACCTATAACGACCGTCTGCTCAAGCGCGCCGCGCTGGTCAAGGTTCTTGGCCCGGCGCTGAGCCCGGAGGCCGACCTCGATCTGGCTTTCGAAATCCTGGCCCGAAGTCTGAGGGAAAATCCCTGATTTTTTTGTCCCCCGACCCCGCCCGGAATATTTATCGTTGAAACAGGAAGGGCGGCCCAATCGGCCGCCCTTCCTTGCTCTACCTGAATGAAAATTTTTCCGTTTCCGTTCCCTGCTCTGTGCTCACAACAGGATGATCAGCACCACCCCGCCGGCAAAGACGGCGAGGTTGCAGACGGCCGAGACGGCGTGCAGGCGGGAGAACTCCTGCCGCAGGGGGTCGTCCTTGGGAGTTGTTTCAAAAGAGCCGATCTGCTCCTTGAGGGCGGCCGCCTTCGGCTCGATGACCAGGGCCTGAAAGGAGGTGGCCGCCAGCATCAGGACGAGGAGAACGAGGGCCGGGATGAAGTGCCGGCCGCGCTGCAGCAGCAGGCAGACCAGGGCGACGGCGCCGCAGGCGAGTCCCCAACGAAAGTAGCCGGGAAAGAGGACGCCGACGATCCTGCCGGCCAGATCGCGCGGCTGGGTCTTGAACAGGATGGGGGTGAGGACGAAGGTGAAAAGGGCGACCCCGCCGATCCAGAAGGAGAGCGCCAGACGGTAGAGGACAGGGATGAAGGACATGGCGACTCCCGAAAAAGGGGCGTTGATTTTCTCAATACCTGCGAGGCGCTACTTTTTGTGGCATCCCGTGCAGGCCGTCGGGGCTTTGCCGCCGGCCTCCTTGTGGCAATCCTTGCACAGGGTGTGGGCGATTTCCTTGTCGATGACGACCTTTTGCGGGGGATCGGTCGAATGGCACTTGCTGCAGTCGAGGCTGGCGGAATGGACGGTATGATTGAAGGTCACCTTCCCCATCGTCGCTTCGTAGGTGACGGTCGCCGGGCCCTCGGCCGCAGGAGCGGCCGGTTGGACGGTCGCCGGTGCCGCCGCCGTAACCGGTGTCACCTCCTGCTGCGCCTCTTGAACGGCCGCGGCGGCCGGTGTCCGGGCCTCTTCGGTGACAGCCGTGGCCGGAGCCTGGGCATCGGCGACGGGTTTTTCCGCCTCCTTTTGGGCCTCGGCCACCGGCTCCTCGACTGGGGGTTTTGCTTCCTCGGAAACCGGTTGCGTCTCCGTCGCTACCGGTTTGGCCGTTTCCGGGCGGGGCGGGGGCGATTCCTGCTTGCAGGCGCTCAGGAGGAGTGTGGTCAGAAGAGCCACGAATAACGTCATGATCGGTCGCATGTCGGTCTCCTTGAAGGTTGGGTTTGCGGCAATGTTCTCCAAGGGTATCACGCAAGGAGCCTCTCGTCACCGTCGGAAAAAAATTTGGCACACGGGCGGGCTTTGCCCTATGCTGGGCGCAGACAATCAAGATACCGGCAAACGGATGACTCGGGTGAAAGGTTCTGAGTCGGATCTGAAGCGCCAGCGTTCACCGGAAGGGACTTCATGTCGAAGAAAAAAGCAGAGGACGAGCACGAAGAAGGCGTCGAGGTCCCCTACGAGCGGATCAATGCCGAGACCCTGAAGAAGATGGTCCAGGAGTTTGTGTCCCGCGACGGCGCGGATTGGGGGGATGCCGGTTGCACGCTTGCGGATAAGGTCGACCAGGTCCTGGAACAGTTGAAAAGCCGAAAGGTGAGGATCGTTCTGGATCTGAGGACGCAAACGGCCAATTTCATCCCCTGCCGCCAGGCTTGATTCTACAACCTCACTCCGACCGGAAAAGCGGCGGTCTTTCGGCAGACAGGTGGTCATGAGCAATAAAGGTTTTTGGATTTATTCGGCGATTGCCCGCCAGGTTCTCGAGGCGTTGGACCGGGGCGAGACCGACATCGAGATTTCCGCCGATCTCAACCTTTCCCGGGATACCTTTCCCCTCTGCGGCGACGAGCTGGTCCTCGACGGGGAGAATCGCCTGAGCCGTGAGGAATTGCACCAGATCGAGGGGAAGGAGAACCGGATTTACTACCTGGAGGGCGGTCGTCTCGACGTTCTCGAGGAGAGAGGGGAGGGTTATTACAAGCTCGTCCCCACGGATCAGGCGCCGCTGCTGGAAATCAGCGGAGTGAAAATGCACATTTCCAAGGGGATCAACCCCTTGGAGAGCGCCGGGCAGATGGCCGCCCAGGTCGTGAAAAAAGGAGACCGGGTCCTCGATACCTGCAGCGGGCTCGGCTACGCGGCGCAAGCGGCGGTAAGGCTCGGGGCGCGGGACGTCCTCTCCGTCGAGAAAAGTGCAACGGTCATGGCGCTGCGCGAGAAAAACCCCTGGTCCCGGGGGATCTTCGGGGCAAACATCCAGTTGGTGCATGGCGACATCGAGGAGTACATCCGGACGCTCCCTTCTGCATCCTTCGATTCGGTCATTCATGATCCTCCCCGGTTTTCCCTCGCCGGAGAGCTCTACGGCGAGCGTTTCTACCGGGAAATTTACCGGGTGCTGAAGAGGCGCGGCGCCCTCTTCCACTATACAGGCAATCCGCATCTGTTGAAACGGGGGGCGAGTTTTGTCGACCATGCCGCGCAGCGCCTCCGGGCGGCCGGTTTCACAAAAGTGGTGAAGGTCGCGGCGCTCATGGGCGTCACGGCGCAAAAATAACGACGGCATTTATTGCGTCGGAATAGTCCCTCTCCCCCCTTACCCTCTGGCGTCCACCCCATGAGCATGAAATCCCCGCCCTCGCCGAGTTCCTGGCTTTCCCTGGCACGGGTCTTTCTCCCCTTTGCCTTCGGATATTTCCTCTCCTATATCTTCCGGGTGGTGAATGCGGTCATTGCTCCAAGCCTGGCTTCGGACCTGGGACTCGATCCCTCCCGCCTCGGGCTGCTCACCTCCGCCTATTTTCTCACCTTTGCCGCCTTTCAGCTCCCTCTCGGACTCCTTCTCGACCGCTACGGTCCGCGGCGGATCGAGGCGATCCTCCTCCTCTTCGCCGCCATCGGCGCCCTGGTCTTCGCCCGGGCCGAAAGTCTCACCGGTCTGGTTTTGGGCCGGGCCCTGATCGGCCTGGGGGTCTCTGCCTGCCTGATGGCGGCCTTCAAGGCCTTCGTCCTCTGGTTTCCCCCTGCGCGTCTCCCTTTTGTCAACGGACTGCAGATGGTTTCCGGAGGATTGGGAGCGATGACGGCCACGGCACCGGTCGCCGCGCTGCTGCAAGTGACCGACTGGCGGGGGGTCTTCACTTTGCTGGCGCTCCTCTCTTTACTGGCGGCGGTGATCGTCTTTTCCGTCGTCCCGGAGCGGAAGCACAAGGAGGCCGCGCCGGATCTGCACCTGCAGCTGCGGGGGATCGCCACGGTCTTCGGCAGCCCGCTCTTCTGGCGCATCGCGCCGTGGACGATCGCCTCCCAGGCGACGTTTCTTTCCATCCAGGGGCTCTGGGCCGGACCCTGGCTGCGGGATGTGGCCAGCCTCGATGGCCCGGCGGCGGCCCGGGTCCTCCTTCTGATCGCCATCCTGATGGTCGCCGGATTTTTTCTCTTCGGGGTTGTCTCCGAGCGGCTCGGCCGACGGGGGGTGCCGCTGATGACCGTAGCGGCCTTCGGCATGGGGACCTTCATGCTGGTTCAGCTGCTGCTGGCACTCGTCGGGAGCCGGTTCTCCGCCCCGCTCTGGCTCCTCTTCGGTTTCTTCGGCACGGCCAGCATCCTCCCCTATGCGGTCCTGTCCCAGAGTTTCGGCCCCCGGTTGGCGGGCCGGGCCAATACCGGGCTCAATCTGCTGGTCTTCGTCGCCGCCTTTGCCGCCCAATGGGGGATCGGTTCGGTGATCAGTCTCTGGCCGGGGACCGCCGCCGGAACCTATGCGGCCACCGGATACCGGGCCGGGTTCGGCCTGATGCTGGCCCTGCAATCGGCCGCCTGCCTCTGGTTTCTCGCCTCCGGCAGTCAAGGGCGCCCCATTATCAGAAAGTAACTTAGAGACCGGATTATTAGCCACCAAGACACGAAGGCACCAAGAAAATCTATTAATACAGACAGCTTACCTTTGTGCCTTTGTGGCTAATTTGCTCTTTTCGGCGAAACTAAGCTTGATGGGCTCGCAAAAACCTCAAAAACCTCAAACTTCACCACAGAGTCACAGAGGCACAGAGAAAACCTGTTGATTGTAAAATGGTTTCCTCCGCGATCTCTGTGCCTCCGTGGTGTAAATAGCCTTTTTGCGATTCCATCAAGCTTCATGCAAAAAAGGAGGGAAACAATGAAAATTGTCGTACTCGACGGTTACACCCTCAATCCCGGGGACCTCGACTGGTCTGGGCTCGAGAGCCTCGGGACCCTCCGGGTCCACGAACGTACGCCGAAGGATCTCGTTCTTGACCGGGCCTCGGGAGCGGAGATCCTACTCACCAACAAGGTCGTTCTCGGAGCGGAGGAAATGGCGCAGCTGCCGCAGCTGCGCTACATCGGCGTCCTGGCCACCGGCTACAACGTGGTCGACACCGCCGCCGCGCGACAACAGGGGATCGTGGTCACCAACGTCCCCGCCTACGGCACCGCCTCGGTGGCGCAGATGGTCTTCGCCCTCCTTCTCGAGCTCTCTGCGCAGGTCGGCCACCATGCCGCCCGGGTGCGCGAGGGTTTATGGTCGCGCTCCCCGGACTTCTGCTTCTGGGAACGGCCGCTGGTCGAGCTCGACGGCCTCACCCTGGGGATTGTCGGTTTCGGCGCCATCGGCCGCCGCGTCGCCCTCCTCGGGCGCGCCTTCGGCATGGAGGTGCTGGTGCATACCGGCCATCCGGAGAAGTACCGGGGGACTCCGGAAGGGGATGAAGTGAAATTTGTCGGCCTCGACGCGCTCTTTGCCGCCTGCGACGCGGTCAGTCTCCACTGTCCCCTGAACGAAGGGACGCACGGGATGGTCGACGCCCGCCGCCTCGCCCTGATGAAGCCGACCTCTTATCTCATCAATACCGGGCGCGGGGCGCTGGTCGACGAGGGGGCCCTGGCCGCCGCCCTCAACGCCGGGGGGATCGCCGGCGCGGGGCTCGATGTCCTGTCGACGGAGCCGCCGCCGGCTTCCAACCCCCTGCTGCAGGCGAAAAACTGCTGCATCACTCCGCACATCGCCTGGGCGACCCGGGCGGCGCGGTCGCGGTTGATGGCCACCGCGGTCGCCAATGTCGGCGCCTTTCTCGCCGGAAAACCGCAGAACGTTGTGAACTGAGAACCCGGTTCCTTCCAATTTGCAGCCAGCACATGCCCTCTCTCCCTAAACCTCTCCACGAGGGGAGAGGGGACTTAAAGCTCCCCTCCCTTCGATGGGAGGGGCTGGGGGAGGGTGCAAGGCGGTGGTTTTATGCTCTGCCGAAACGATGTAACTACCTAACCGGACACTGTGAAAAAGGCGGCCTTGGCGGGCCGCCTTTTTCATCCGGTATTTTTTTCCGGTCCCCCGGGATGAAGCAGGAGTTTTTCCACCTCGGCGCGGCGGTAATCGAAGATGCGCTGCAGCTGTTTTTCCACCAGCGGCAGGGCGACCTCGCCGAGGGGGAGGCGCGGCAGGCGGTAGCGGACCTCATCCTCGATGAGGGTACCGCCGTCGGCGGTGTCGCTGAAGGTGTGGGTATGAATCCACTGCCGGTACGGGCCGGATCGCTGTTCGTCGACGAAGAAGTCCGGCGGCGACCAGGCGGTGATTTCACCGTCCAGTTGAAGGGGACGCCGAAGAGATGAAGCCGGTAGGAGATCAACGCCCCAGGACACATGACGATCGGCAGCGGCGAAAGAATGGCGAAGTCGAGCTCGGGCGGAGTGATGCGACCGAGATTTGGCGGCGTCGGCAAAGAAGGCGAAGACCTCCGGGCGCGGCAGCGGCAGGGTCAGGGAGTCGCGGAGGATATGTTCGGGCATGGGACTTTCCTTCGTGGTTGCGTCCTGCTGCCGCTAGCGGGGGAGACCCTGATCCTCGCACCATCGGCGGAGGAGGGCCTCGATCCGCTGACTCTCGAAGACCTGCCAACTCTCCAGCAGATGCTGGCGGCGCAGGAGATCCTTGACGTTGCGGAAGGCCCCGGAGCGGGCAAAGAGGGCCTCGACGCGGGGCAACTCCGCCGGGCAACGACTCCGGATAAATTCCAGCACCAGCGCCTTTCCCGGATCGAGATCCTGCCGGTGGGGAATGGTCCGGTAGTCGGGGTCGGTTTCAAAGCCGGCCGGGCGCTCGTCGTAGCCGGCCTTGAAGGAGGCGAGGAAGACCTCTCCGGTGGTTCGGCGGACCACGGCGCTCCGTTCCCCAGGGGGGGCATCGCTTACAAAGTGAAAGGCGTCGTCGACGGTGTCGTAGGCCATGGGGCTCCGTGGGGAATTCAGTGTCCCGATTGGTTAATTCCGTCCATTAATTCTGGTCCTTTTGGCCGCTCCCTGCGTTGGGTCTCCTCAGCTTAAGCCCGGCTAGGCCTGCGTCGACCCGTCTTGGCAGCGACCAAAATGCCTCAGAATTATCTGATAGGACTAACCAAACGGGACACTAGGGGTCAGTTGCTTCTCACGATCCGGTATCCAGGAGCTTGCCGGACCATACGGGCCGGCCCATGGATGGTCGCACAGACTCCTAGCATGGATGAAGCCTTTTCGGAAAGCTTTTAATGCCTCGCCGACGGGGCCTGGCGGTTCAGGGTCCGACCCCTTGTCGTCGTCTCTTCGTTTCGCCGATTCATCTCAGGGGGCGGGGACGAGGACCAGATCGAAGACGGCCTCGGCGCTCCCCGGCCTCGGATAGTGCTGGGTGATCAGCTCGGAAAAGCCCGGCGCCGTGACCGAGATATGGATGTGCGGAGGCCGGCTGCCGTAGGGGCCGGGGAAGTGGCTTTCGAAGAAATAGCGCCCGTTCTGGTTCGCGAATAGGGTTGCCCGCCAGCGGTCGTCGTAGCGGCCGTCCGCTCCGGTCATCCATACCTCGATTTTTGCCCCGGTGACTGGCGCGCAGTCGGCGGCCGACTTGACCTCTCCCAGAAGCAGATAACCTGTACCGATCTTGTTGCGCACCGGCGCGCCCGTCCGGTAAAACGGCCCCTCGGCATCCGGCGGGGTCGGCAGGCATTTGTATGGCTGCCCGGCGCCGGTAACCGACGCCATCAGAGTGAGGGCCAGGATGGTCGGGAGGGAAAAAACCTTCAAGTTCATGGCGGAAGTATAGCACCGGATTGGGGCACATTTTGCCATGAATGCCGGGAAAAACGCCGGTGGCAGATATTCCCCGGGATTCTTCCCGGAAGGGCCGGGGGGAGTTCAATAAAGAAGGGCCGGTCCTTTTGCGGACCGGCCCCTTTTCCTGGACACCCTGGGGTGCGTGCGGTTAGTTTACCAGCTTTCGCTGCCGTGGCAGCCGGCGGTGCGACAGGTACCGCCGGAGTAGCTCAGGGAACTCTTGATTGAGGCGGCCGGCGATTGTTCGAAGGAGATGGTGCTCAAATCGCCGAAATGGCCGTTTGCGAGCTTGCCGGCATCGTGGCAGACCAGGCAGTCGTAGTTTTTGTCGACGGCGTGCTTGCGGTGCTCTCCCGAGGTATAGCCGTTGTACTGGCCGGTACCGTAGGCGTGACAGCTCTTGCACTGGGTCCTGCTGTTGAGGGTGCCGGCGATCCAGTCCGGGGTGGTCTGTCCGCCGTGGCAGCGGATGTTGGAGCAGGTGCTGCCGTTGCCGCCGGCGTTGCCGCTCTTGGCGTTCCAGACGGCCGGGAAGGCGAGATCGATCCCGCCGTTGTGGCCGGCGCCGTTGTGACAGACGGCACAGTCGGTGCCGACCTTGGCCAGGGCGGTATGCACTCCATGGGCACCGACATCCGGCGGCTGGCCGTGACAGGAGTTGCAGGAGCCGGCATAGGGGTCGCCGGCCTGAAAGGTGTCGAGCCATCCGGCCAGGTTGCCGACCTCCGCGACGATGAGGCTGATGCCGTTGTGGCCGCCATTGAGCCTGGTGGTCGCACCGCTGCCGTTGCCGGCGATGTCCGGGGCGCTGCCGGTTCCGTCGAAACCGTTGACCTTGTGGCAGGCGGCACACTCGATGTCGTAGATTTCCTGGCCGAGGCGGGCGACGACGGGAGGCGGTGCGGGGCTGAAGGTGTCGAGCCAGTTGGTGAGGTTGACCAGTTCGCCGGAGGTGACGCTGCCGCCGTGGCCGCTGGCAACCTTGGTGGTGGCGAGGCTCCCCTGGCTTGCAAGGTCGACGTTGCCGCTGGCGTCATAGCCGTAGAGCTTGTGGCAACCGGCGCAGTTGTCGCTGTACACCGTGACGCCGTTGCGATCGACCAGCGGCGGAGGGGCCGGAGTCCAGGTGTTGAGCCAGGCGGCGAGGTTCTGCTGTTCCTCGCCGGAGACCGTTCCGCCGTGGCCGGTGGCGAGTTTGTTCAGGGCTGCATTTCCAAGGCTCGCCAGGTCGATGTTGCCGTCGGTGTCGTAGCCGAAAAGCTTGTGGCAGGCGGCGCAGTTCTGGTTGTAGAGAGTGGCGCCGTCGCGGGCCACCACCGGCGGCGGGGGGGAGCTGAAGGTGTCGAGCCAGGTGGCCAGCCCGGTCAGCTCGACTGTCGCAACCGTGCCGCCATGGCCGGCGGCAACCTTGGTCACCGCCGTGTTGCCGAGACCGGCAAGATCGATGGCGCCGGTCGCGTCAAAGCCGCTGAGCATGTGACAGGAGGAGCAGATGTCGTTGTAGACGGTTTCGGCGTTGCGCGACACAACCGGCGGCGGGGTGCTGCTGAAGGTGTCGGCGAAGTCGGCCAGTGCGGTCAGCTCGGAGGAGCTCAGCGTTTTTCCCATGTGGCCGGTTTGAATTTTGGTGACGATTACGCTCCCCTTGGCGGCGAGGTCGATGGCTCCTGCAGAGTCGTGGCTCCCAAGGGCATGGCAGCTTGCGCACTCCTGACCGTAGACCTCGCTGCCGGTGCGCTCGGGGGTCGGTTCCGGCGGGGTGGTCACCGCCGGCAGGGCGGCGGCGATCAGGGCGATCTGCTCGGCGTTCAGCGTCAGGTAGCCCATGCCGCCGGCGTTGGCGGCGATGGCGGCGGCGATGGAGTCGGCACTGCGGGCGCTGATGTCCGTCGTGTCGAGGCTGCCGTGGCACCCCTGGCACTCGGCGGAGTAAAGGGCGCTGCCGGTTAACGGGGTGGGGGGAGGCTCGGTCGGTACGGCGGCGTCAAGGTAAGTCGCCAGGGCGAGGAGTTGGCCGGCGCTCAGGGATTGCCCTTTGTGGCTGGCGCCGTTGTCGAATTTGGCGGCCAGAAGGGCGCCGTCGCCGGCGAGGTCCATCGTGCCGCTGCCGGTGCCGAGGGTGTGACACCCCTGGCAATTGGCAGCAAAGAGGCTCTCGGCTCCGGTTCCGGGGAGGGTGCCGCCGAGGCGGGCGGCACACATGCTGCGGGCAATGGTCTGCAGCTCGGCGGCAGCGGAGCTGCTCATCTGGTAGAAACGCTCCGCCGAGATCGATCCGCTGCCGGCGGCAAGATCCTGGCGGATCTGCGCCACCACGGTGCGTTGCACTTCGACTGCGGCCGCCGCCAAATCGTCAAAGGTGAAGGGGGCGCCGAGTTCGCTGGAGATCGTGGCGGCCATCGCCTGGAAGCCTGCGGCGTTGAGGGTTTCGACGCTCAGGGCCACGCAGTCGATAAGTCTGACCGCGTTCTGCTCCTCGCCGGCGTAATCGAAATCGTTGAGAGCCATAAGGAGGGTATTGACCGCCATGTTGGCGCGCAGGCCGCGAAGCTGGGTGTTGCTCAGTTCGCCGGTGGCGCCGAACAGGTCCTTCATCGGATCGCTGGTGAGTTCGGCGACCTCGATGCCGTTGAGGCCCGCGGAGGCGAGGAGGGCAATGACCTCGGTCTCGCTCATGCCGTTGGCCAGAAGTGTGGTCAGAGGCGAAACCACGGCGTTTTCGGCGTCGCCGGCGCGCACACGGCGCTTGAGCATCCCCGTAAAGGGAGCATTGCCGTGCATGCCGCGGCTCGAACTCTTGAGGCGGATAATCGACTCTTCCCGCACCGGGCTGGCAAAGGAGAAGCGTCCGCGACTGTCGGTGGCGGTGGAGCTGCTTTGAAGGATGTGCGTGCCGTCGGATGAGACCTCTTCGAAGCGGGCGCCGACGATGTAGGGGTCGACGGCGACCCCGGCGCTGACCGCGGTGGCGGGAGCGCCTGCGGCCATGTCGGATGACCCTCCGCCGCTGCCGCAGGCGGTCAGCAGCCCTGTCAGCAGAAGGATGGGTAGCCACAGAAACTGTTTTGCTTTTTTCATTTGGTTTCTCCTTTTGGACGCAAGTCGGCTACAACCGGAGATTGGTCCGGTTTGACGGGCGTCTGAAATGTTGTCGCGGAGGTGGTCCCCACGCCCCGGCGGATGAAATCTGCGGGATCGTGGACGTGGACCGGAAGATCGTTGATTGCAATGGGGCCTGGTCTATCGAACTCCTGGATTGCGCCGCCAGGGGGCAACGGAAAGGTGTTGAAGTGTCTAGGAGCCTGTCGGACTATCCGGCCCGTATCGTCCGACAGGCTCCTGGGGCGGTTAATGCATATCCTTTGCCAACTTCGCTGATTTTTCCTGCACAGGGAGCCAAACAGCCGGAATTTCAGGAAGGACTTTGCCCGGCCAGGGGTGGGGGAGGGGCGCTGGGGAGGGAAGGTGTGGCGGATTTGTTACACAGGTGTGCGGGGGGCTTGCAGGTGACTACAGGCGCACTTCCTCCCTGTGGAAATGCACAGCCCGACTCCCCGCCTGCGACTACAGTCCCTGCAGGGGCCCCTGCATCGCCAGCATTCCGATGGAGGTTACCGCCAGAAGGAAAAGAAAAGCGCCCCCCACGGCGAGCCGTTTCATAGGCGAAACATCATAGTACCGGACCCGCTCGGTTTTCGATTTTTTGAAGGCGGTATAGATCTGGAAGCTTCCGAGGACCAGGATCAGGGCGATGATCGGTGACCAGGTCAGATAGAAGAGGGCGATGGCCCCCAGGAGCCCGAGAATCCAGAGTTTGGGGCTGATGACGCCGATGATCCGTCCGCCATCGAGGGGGGAAATGGGGAGGAGGTTGAAGAGGTTGAGGAGGAAGCCGCTCGAGGCCAGGGCGTACCAGAAGAGGTTTCCCGTCGCCATGCCGATGCCGACACAGGCGATGGCGCCGAGTGTGCCGAGGAGCGGACCGCCGTAGGCCGCCACCGCTTCGACAAAGGCGTTCTTAGGCATCTGCTTCATGACGATGTGCGCGCCCACAAAGGGGATGAACATCGGTGCCGATGCCTGGATCCCCATCAGGCGCAGCGCCAGA
>Ga0209231_1000656_pt1 | contig 17337 bp, 19 predicted proteins | sample Deesub45470m_DNA_FD_188086 | JGI IMG/M metagenome (GOLD analysis project Ga0209231, IMG submission 188086) | Deep subsurface microbial communities from North Pacific Ocean - 450_OLKR46/470m Metagenome (SPAdes) (version 2) | ecosystem: Environmental > Terrestrial > Deep subsurface > Unclassified ... | reverse complement strand
AGATACATCAGGTAAAGCAAAAGACTTAGCGCTTTCTTATGCAATGGGTGTTGGTGGTGGCCGTACCGGTATTATCGAAACTACATTTAAAGATGAAACAGAAACTGATTTGTTCGGCGAACAAGCTGTATTATGCGGCGGCGCAGTTGAGTTAGTTAAAATGGGCTTTGAAACATTAGTTGAAGCAGGATACGCACCAGAAATGGCATACTTTGAATGCCTACACGAATTGAAATTAATTGTTGATTTGATGTTCGAAGGCGGCATTGCTGACATGAACTACTCAATCTCAAATAACGCGGAATACGGCGAGTATGTCACTGGCCCAGAAGTGATTAACGAACAATCACGTGAAGCAATGCGCAATGCACTTAAACGCATTCAATCTGGTGAATATGCAAAAATGTTTATCGCAGAAGGCGCAACAAACTACCCTTCTATGACTGCACGTCGTCGTAACAACGCAGCACACCAAATTGAAATCACTGGCGCCAAATTACGCGCTATGATGCCTTCAATTGCAGCGAACAAGATTGTTGATAAAAATAAAAACTAATTAGTTTTTATCATCTTAAAAAGCACAGCTAGCTTCGGCGCTGTGCTTTTTTATAGGCTATACCGCTAATGGATTGTCGAAAAAACTAGATTGCTTCGCCACTACGCGACTTGCAAAGACAGTTGTTGAGATTACCTTACAGCCCCACCGCCGTCATCGCGAGCGTCTCAATCGACTGAGCGGCTTTGCCGCGTAGCGAGGTTGGGGACACTCCCTGCGAGCGTAGCGCGGCGATCCAGTGTTCACAAAGCATAACCACGCGCGTGCATCCATCTGTGCAAAAGCGATATAATCACATTTTAAACCAAATACCATTCATTATTTTTTGAAAGCGCGCATTGAAACTCGCCATCCTTTTGCAACACATTGCACCTAAGCAACTCATTACCATTGTTGCTGGAAAACTCGCCAACCTACAATGTCCTTCACTCACGCCAAAAGTAATTGCTTGGTTTGTGAAGCATTATCAAGTGAATATGCAAGAAGCTGAGAATCCTGACATCAGCAGTTACAAAACCTTTAATGATTTTTTTACCCGTTCGTTAAAAAGCGATGCCAGACCAATCGAAAAAGCAGATTTTATTTGCCCAGTAGATGGTGCGATTAGTCAATTTGGCGCAATCCGTAAAAATCAAATTTTTCAAGCAAAAGGTCATGACTACTCAACATTAGCGCTTGTTGCTGGCAATGCGCCTTTAGCAGATCAGTTTGAAGACGGTCACTTCGCTTGCTTATACTTGAGTCCAAAAGATTATCACCGCATTCACATGCCTTGCGATGGGCGATTAGTCGGCATGACTTATGTGCCAGGTGATTTATTTTCGGTTAATCCAACAACAGCAGCAAACGTGCCTAATTTATTTGCGCGCAATGAGCGTGTGGTTTGTGAGTTTGTTTCAGAAAAACACGGCACTTTTGTGATGGTGTTAATTGGTGCAACCATTGTTGGCAGCATGGCAACGGTTTGGCACGGGATTGTTAATCCCCCGCGTAGTCAATCAGTAAAAAGCTGGCAATATAGTCCGCAAGACATCAGATTAAAACAAGGCGAAGAAATGGGGCGCTTCTTGCTCGGCTCGACGGTAGTTATGCTATTTGAAAAAGAAGCATTAAGTTTCAACCAAAACTGGAAGCCCGCCCAATTGATTCAACTGGGCGAAGTCATGGGCAATACGACTGCAAACTAGTTGCCAGTCGTTCCCGCTTTTTCAGCGGTAGGTCGCTTTGCTTTCTTTTGGCGAATCACTTTAGGCTTATGATGCAAATAAGTTGCCAACTCATTCAGCGCCAACTTATACACTTCGCGCTTAAACTCAACAACATCTTCTAATGGCACCCAATAATCACTCCAACGCCATGCATCAAACTCGGGATGTGCTGTCGCTCTTAACGACACATCGCTATCACGGCCAACCAAGCGCAACAAAAACCAAATCTGTTTTTGCCCGCGATAACTACTGCGAATCTCGCGCTTTACCCAGTGACTAGGCACTTCATAACGCAACCAGTCGCGTGTGCGGCCCAAAATTTCGATATGCTCAGGACGCAATCCAACCTCTTCCATCAGTTCGCGATACATCGCCACTTCAGGACTCTCTCCATAATCAATGCCACCCTGTGGGAACTGCCAAGCATGCTCTTTAATTCGCTTACCCCAAAACACTTTATTTTGCGCATTACACAAAATAATACCCACATTCGGACGAAAACCGTCACGATCTAACATAATTAACTGCCTATAATATTTACCATGATTTTTTCACACTTTAGGCATGAATGAAAGTAGCGCTTTGTATTTAACCTATAATATTATGAATTATAAGGAGTCTTCATGCATTTTCACCGCCGGTTACTGTTCATCTTTTTTCTACTCAGCGCTCTGCTTAGCGCCTGCACACAGCCATCCGCTTCACTCGCTTACATTAGCAACCAAGGTGATAACACCATTTCAGTTATTGATATCAAGCAGCAAAAAGTAATTCACACTATTCCAGTCGATAAAGCGCCAGTTGGCATTGCTGGCTCTGCAAACTTACAACGTGTTTTTGTGACCAATGTAGACAGTCAAAATATTTCTGTCATCGACACCAACTCAAATAAAGTCATACACAGCATTCCAGTCAAAGGCTCTCCTGTTGGCATTGCGATGGCGCCTAATGATAAAACATTCTATGTTGCAGACTGGTATAGCAATCGCGTCATCGCTATTGACCCAAAAACTTACGCGATTTTAAATCAAGCAACTGTTGAGCAAGCGCCAGCTGGCATTGTGGTTAGTCCAGATAATCTACGCCTTTATGTTGCCGCACGTGATTCAAATGAAATTGTAGTGCTCAATACCAATGATTTGAGCATCCATCACCGCATTGCAGTAGGCGAGCATCCGTTTGGTATCAATCTCAGCGCCGATGGGAATACGCTTTACAGCGTCAATGTTTATGCCAATACCGTATCGATTATCGACACTCAGTCCTGGGAGCAAACTGTGATAAACGTAGGCGACCATCCTTATTGCGCAGTAGCTAGCCCCGATAACAAAACGTTTTATGTGACCAACACATTAGACGAAAGTGTTTCGATAATTGACCTTGTGAGTCAAAAAGTGATTGCAACTATTGACGTTGGCGAAACACCAGAAGGCATTAGTTACGATGCGATTAATCACCGCATATTAGTTGCCAACTGGGGTGAAAATAACGTCAGCGTGATTGATGCCACCACCAATAAAATGATTAACACCATCGCTGTTGGCGATAAACCACGCGCCTTTGGACAATTTATTCTACAAAACATTACGGCTAAATAACAATAACCAAACCCACGCAGAATGAATAGATGACAGAGGTGTATTGCAAGCAAAAAACCGCTAGTCCGCGCAAAACACCATCACTGTGAGACCGATAGGCAATCCATGTTATTTTGAACTTTATTTACTGCAATTAACGGAGTCTGGATTGCTTCGTCACTGCGCTCCTCGCAAAGACAGCGCGCCATCATCGCGAGTATCTCAACCAATAACGGTATTGAGCATTCACACCATAACTCAGGCATTAGCTACTTAACAAAACGCTAAATCAAAAATTGCTCCGCTGTCACTGCGAGACCGATAGGTCGTGGCAGTCCATAGCATTTTGTTCACTATAAGTAACACCCTCTGGATTGCTTCGTTACTACGCTCCTCGCAAAGACAATGTAGTCCTGGCGAGCACATTTTAGCGTGAGCCATCAAACGACAAGTCAACCTTAGCATTCGCAATACGTTCTAGTTAGCGTAGGCTTAAACAACGAAGTCATTTATAATAAGTGGCTATCTAGTATTAGATAAATTTAAACTAACTATTTTAAAACATTATTTTTAGAACATTTTTGGAGACCATACATGAAGAAGTTTTTAGCACTCATCGCCATGGCAGTATTTTCAGTAAGCGCTGTCGCTCACGGCCCAACACCACAAAAAGTTGACGATAGAATTGTCATTAAAGCTGAACCCGATAAAGTATGGGCGATGGTTAAAGACTTTGGTAAAGCCGAAGCTTGGATGCCAAACGTTGCAAGTACAACAGTGGAGAAAAAAGGTGCTGAGCCATTAAGAACGCTCACATTAAAAAATGGTGGTAAATTAGTAGAGCGTGTTAAAGAGGTTGACGATGCAGATATGAAAATTAAATTTGAATTTGTCAGCGGCGGCCCAGTAGCAAACTACAGTCCATACATTTCAGTATCACCTGGCCCAAATGCTGGTGAGAGTTCAGTAAGATACTTCCACCGTTTTTATCGTTTTTACCCAAACAACCCACCGATTCCTGAAGGCCAAGATGATGCTTCAGCGGTGAAGTTTGTTAAAGACACCTACACCCCAGCGTTAGAGAACTTGAAAAAGGTGCTTGAAAACTCAAAGTAACGGGCTCGGAAGTTAGCGCATCTTCTAAAGCTACAAAAACAAGCGCAGCTACAAAAACCAAACCTGTGGTCGAGAAAAAACCATGGTGGAAATTTTGGTAACTTAGGCATAACGGTGACAAAAAATGTCACCCCATGTACTAAAAAGCGGGGTCTTTCCCCGCTTTTTTATTGCTTCAAATCCTTTATCACTCGTATCAGTATACTCATAAAAATATAATTTCTTTTAATATCAATTAGTTAAACTAATATCAAAAACTTGGCACAGCCATTGCTCACTCTATCGCAAGCACTGGCATTAAAACAGTTACCGATGCTAGGTTAATTAAAGATTTTTACTCAAAGGAAATGAAATGAATCAAATTCAAAAAGGTTTTACCCTAATCGAATTAATGATCGTAGTTGCGATTATTGGTATTTTGGCTGCAATTGCGATTCCAGCTTACCAAAACTACGTAACTGACTCAGCAAATAACGCTTGCCTAGCTGAAACTAAAGCCTATGCCAATTTAGTACTTGCTGAGACTTCACTTGGTAGAGCTCCAGCAGTACCAGTTGCTAGAGCATGCGCTGGCGGTATTACAAGTGGTGCAGCTATGACCACAGCTACATTGGGAGATATTACAGGAACAGTAGGTGCTCGTGGTACTAGAAATTCAGTATGCGCTCTTGCTACTGGCGGCACTTGTGCACTGCAATAGCTTCTGAAATAGCTCAAAAAAAGCCCTTGAGTATCTTCAAGGGCTTTTTACATAATCCTGTACAATATATTAAATTAAAGCTAATAAGGCGAACAATAATGGCTACTGAAAAAGGATTTACTCTTATTGAGCTGATGATTGTTGTTGCTATTATTGGCATTCTAGCCGTGATTGCAACTCCAGCTTATAATCAATATGTGCAATCTTCTATAAATAATGCATGTCTAGCGGAAGTAAAAGCTTATGCTCAATCTGTTATGAATGATATTAATGCTGGGCGACCAGCAAATTCACCTGTGACTAGTGCTTGCACATTTATTACAGATGCAGATGGATGGTCAACTTTAAATGTCATCAGCGCCACCAGTCGTGGCGATAGAAATAGCATATGCCAAACTAACGGCTCATGTTCATTGCAATAAATAGTTATTTACCAGCGACTTTGTACTGTACCAACACGCACTAAGGCTTTCTTAAGCTGCCCATGCATCTGATTAGTCAGTTTTACCATTTGATCCCATGTTTGAGTAACCTGCAGCACATCCAAATCAATACGCAAAATTTCAATGGAAGTTAAGGCGATTGTATCTTTAATTCCAAGACGCGCTGTATTAATTGGATTGTTTGCCGCAGGGGTTTCACCACGTAGTATTAATTTTTTTCCACTTTGGTAACGTATACCCAGATCACCTGATATAAGATAAAGCGCTTCCATTTGATGAGCGCGCATTTTTGTTGGGTCGATGCCTCTACTGATTTTCTCTACTACCAGCACATCGGCTAAAGCGTCTAAACTAGATGGAGATAGTGTTGATAATGGCACTAAATGTTGTAATCGTTCTTTACCTGCTATCAAAGGTTTATTTGCGCCTGTTTGCACCATAGGGTTATCATCTTTAATAATTAATATTCGCTACACATCATGTAACGTGATAGTGCGTATTATTCTATCACCCTTCACATGCTTTGAATCAATGGTTTAAGCAGTCGCCTTGAATATTGAATATAGGGGTATAAATATCGCGCTAAGCGCGTATAACAATGGAAACGATAAATGAACGAACAAGCAATCGAAATTTGCAGTAGCGCCAATCCTATTGGTAGCGTGATTTGGTTACATGGATTAGGCGCGGATGGTAACGATTTTGCACCAGTAGTAAAAATGCTAGATTTACCCATGTTGCGTTTTATTTTGCCGCATGCGCCCTACCGTAAAGTAACCATCAATAATGGTTATGAAATGCGTGCTTGGTATGATTTATTTGGGTTAACTGCAAGCAGCCGTGAAGATGAAGCTGGCATTACTGAAACGCAGGCAAGTATTGAACAATTGATTCAACATGAATTAGACAAAGGCATTCCTAGCAACAAGATTGTGATTGCAGGTTTTTCACAAGGCGGTGCAATTGCGCTACATACGGCATTGCGTTATCAACAGCCATTGGCTGGCGTGATTGCGTTATCCACTTATTTGCCGCTTAAATCGACTTTTGCTAGTCAAAAATCGCAACAAAACCAACAAACGCCTATTTTTATGGCGCATGGCACGGATGATGATGTGATTAGCATTGAGACGAGCAGACTTTCATTATCAGTATTACAAACGGAACAATATAATGTTGCGTGGTATGAATATCCAATGGCACATAGTGTTTCAATGGAAGAGATTGATGATATTCGCACTTTTTTATTGCGCATTGTTAATTGATGCAGATGAAAAGCCGCAAGGTGAGGTTAATTTTTGTTAAAATAATGCCTCTGGTGATAATGCCAAATAATGGCGTCAAACAAGCAAGCTTACATGTCAAAAAAGAATCCTGATACACAACCTAATTATGAAGAGGCCATTGCCGAATTAGAGGACATCGTCCGTCAAATGGAATCTGAGAATCTGCCGCTTGCACAAGCGTTGACCGCCTATAAACGCGGCGCTGAATTACTCAAGATTTGCCAACAATCACTTTCTGATGCAGAACAACAAGTGCGGATTGTTTCTGAAGACAATAAACTTGTGTCGTTTAATCCAGAAAAAGAATAATCCACGTATGACAAACCCATCAATCGCCGCTCTGGAAAACTCAGCATTTACGCAATGGTTAACTGATATGCAGTTACGGACTGAAACTGTGTTAGCACAGCACTTGCCTGCTGCTACGATTATTCCGCAGCGTTTGCACGAAGCGATGCGCTACGCCACTTTAGGTGGTGGAAAGCGCGTGCGGGCGCTACTCGCTTATGCGGCTGGCGAATTTTGTCATGCTAATATAGTTAAAACTGATGCCGCAGCAGCCGCTGTCGAGCTTATTCACGCGTTCTCCCTGGTGCATGATGATATGCCTTGTATGGATGATGATGATTTGCGCCGTGGCAAACCATCAACACATAAGCAATATGATGATGCCACTGCATTATTGGTTGGTGATGCGCTACAAAGTCTAGCGTTTCAATTAATTACACAAGATACACATATTGAAGATTCACAAAAGATAAAAATGTTACATTTGCTCGCTATTGCAACAGGCTCTAGGGGCATGGCAGGCGGGCAAGCGATTGATTTAGAAAATACTGGTTTATTAATCACACAAGCAGAATTAGAAGTGATGCATTTGCATAAAACAGGCGCGTTAATTCATGCAGCAACGTTGATGGGCGCTTACAGCAGTGACCAAGAACATGCAGATAAAATTAATGCAGTCGACCACTTTTCAAAATCGATTGGTTTGGCATTTCAAGTAGTCGATGATATTTTAGATGCGGAAGCCGATACGCAAACATTGGGCAAAACGGCAGGGAAAGATGCGCAAGCCAATAAATCAACTTATGTCACGCTATTAGGGTTAAGCAAAGCGAAAGCCTTAGCCGCAGAACTCCATCAAAATGCGATTGATGCATTATCTAACTACGGGCAAGAAGCCGATTTATTGAGACACTTGGCTCACTTTATTACTCAACGCAGCTTCTAACAGAAGCCACTTTATGACAACGCCATTACTTTCTTCGATTAATTCTCCAACTGACTTACGTCATCTAGACCGTAACCAATTAAAAAGTTTGGCCGAAGAATTACGACTATTTTTAATTGATAGCGTATCGAAAACGGGAGGTCATTTGGCTTCAAATCTGGGCGTGGTCGAACTGACGATTGCTTTGCATTACGTGTTTAATACGCCAGAAGACCGTTTAGTGTGGGATGTGGGTCATCAAACTTATCCGCATAAAATCTTAACTGGTCGCCGTGAAGAAATGACAACTTTGCGTAAACCCGATGGCATTGCTGGCTTTCCTAGAAAGTCGGAAAGTGAATATGATACGTTTGGTACAGGTCACTCAAGCACGTCAATTTCTGCCGCACTTGGCATGGCCGTCGCCGCTAAGCATGGTGGATTAGATCGGCATAGTGTTGCCATTATTGGCGATGGCGCCATGACTGCCGGGATGGCGTTTGAGGCACTCAATAATGCTGGTGAGACCAAAGCCAATTTACTCGTTATCTTAAATGATAATGACATGAGCATTTCTAAAAACGTAGGCGCGCTCAATAACTATCTTGCCAAATTATTATCAGGTCGTTTTTACGATACCGTGCGTAAAAAAGGTAAACAGGTGCTGGATATTGTGCCACCTGTGAAAGAGTTTGCTAGACGCGCAGAAGAGCATGCCAAAGGTATGGTTTCGCCAGGCGGCACGCTGTTTGAAGAGCTTGGCTTTAACTATATTGGACCGATTGATGGGCATGATATTGATACGCTGGTGGATACGTTAACTAATATTCGCGCATTAGAAGGCATGCAGTTTTTACATATTGTGACGAAAAAAGGAAAAGGCTTCGAACCAGCGGAAGATGACCCAAATAAATATCACGGCGTGAATAAGTTTGATCGCAGCAATGGGGTGGCGCATGCGAACAGTAGCAACAAAACTTATACCCAAGTATTTTCTGACTGGTTGGTTGATATGGCCGATAGCGATAACAAGCTTGTCGCCATTACGCCTGCCATGTGCGATGGCAGTGGTTTAAATGCATTTTCCGAGAAATATCCAGACCGTTATTTTGATGTAGGCATTGCTGAACAGCACGCGCTAACCTTCGCCGCCGGCATGGCTTGCGATGGCTTAAAACCAGTCGTTGCGATTTACAGTACCTTTTTACAGCGCGCTTATGATCAGCTGATTCATGATATCGCCTTGCAAGATTTAAATGTATTGCTTGCCATTGATCGCGCTGGCCTAGTCGGTGCAGATGGCCCTACCCATGCAGGTAGCTTTGATTTAGCTTATCTACGCTGTATTCCTAATATGATGATTATGGCGGCTAGCGATGAAAGTGAATGCCGACAAATGTTATCGACTGGCTATCATCATCAAGGTCCTGCTGCTGTGCGTTACCCGCGAGGCTCTGGCAGAGGCGTTGAAACAAACAAAACATTGGAAACCTTAATCGTTGGTAAAGGTGAAGTCATCAAAAGAACGTCGCTAACCGATGGTAAAAAAGTCGCTATATTGGCTTTTGGTAGCATGGTTGCACCAAGCCAAAAAGCAGCGACTGACCTAAATGCTAGCCTTGTGAATATGCGTTTTATAAAGCCATTAGATATCGCACTAATTGAAGACATGGCAAAAACACACGACCTCATCGTCACCGTAGAAGAAAATAGCCTAATGGGCGGTGCTGGTTCTGCCGTGATGGAAGCGATGCAAGCCCTTAATTTATCAACACCTACGCTTTGTTTAGGATTGCCTGACACGTTTATGGAGCACGGCGTTCATGAAACTATGTTGGCACAATGTGGTCTAGATAGTGATGGGATTACGAACTCAATTAAGAACAAATTATCGTCTATTTAATCCCAGACAACTAACCCACACTAATAATGTGGTTTGAGCTAGTAACATAATCAATTAAACTTAAAGCTTAAACAAATAGAATTTTAATCATTGCATTAAAAAATGCTTAATTTTGGAGAACAATCTCTGTTATGAATCAACCCAATCTGCCAAATAATCAACTAGAAGGCATTGAAGATGTCCAAAACACGCCAGATGTCCGTCATTTAGACATCAACAAAGTGGGTATTAAATCCATTCGCCATCCAGTTGTAGTGAAAGATAAACACGGCGGCGAGCAAAATACAGTGGCGGTGTTTGATATGTATGTGCACTTGCCGCACAACTTTAAAGGCACGCACATGTCGCGTTTTGTTGAGATTCTCAACACGAACGAACGTGCAATTTCTATTGAATCGTTTGAAACGATACTGAGAGAAATGGTGCATCGCCTTGAAGCAAACTCTGGTTACGTAGAAATGCGCTTCCCTTATTTTGTTAATAAAGCGGCGCCTATTTCAGGTGTGAATAGTCTGCTAGATTATGACGTCACTTTTATTGGTGAAATTAAAGATGAGGTATTCAGTATCACAGTTAAAGTGTTAGTACCTGTGACCAGCTTATGCCCATGCAGTAAAAAAATATCCGACTATGGTGCACATAATCAACGCTCGCACGTGACTGTTACTGCCAAAATTAATGACTTTATTTGGATAGAAGACATTATTGCGTTAGTTGAAAAGCAAGCTTCTTGCGAGCTTTATGGCTTATTAAAACGCCCAGATGAGAAATATGTGACTGAAAAAGCATACGACAATCCTAAATTTGTGGAAGATATGGTGCGCGATGTCGCTTCAGCGCTCAATAAAGAAAAACGGATTGATGCGTATATTGTTGAAAGTGAGAACTTTGAATCGATTCATAATCACTCTGCTTATGCGTTAATTGAACATGATAAAACCGTTAAACGATAATAAGTTCTCATTTAAATTTTAGGAATGGTGCCATGCAAAATCAAGTAAAAGAGCAAACATCCGCCTCGACTTTTCAAGTCATTAAAGCGGTCTTATGGAGCATGATAGGCGTAAGAGGTCAAAAAGGCTACGAGAACGATATTGCCAAAATCAAGCCTAAGCAAATCATTATTGCAGGCATTATTGGCGCTCTTCTGTTTATTTTAACGGTGTTAACTTTTGTTAACTTGGCTATTAACCATTTAAGCTAAGGCGTATGATGGTTGTTCAATTATGTTATTTATAAGGAGCAACTAATGTCATCTGTCGCAAAAGTGATTGAAATCATTGCATCTAGTGAGAAAAGTTTTGAAGATGCGGTAGCAAACGGTGTTGCAAAAGCATCAGAATCAATCAAAGATATTACGAGCGCTTGGGTGCAAGATCAAAGTGTTAAAGTTAAAGACGGTAAAGTGACTAAATATCGCGTGGTGTTAAAAGTGACTTTTGTTGTTAAGTAGTTCTATAGCATTGATATAAAAAAACGGGCAATTGCCCGTTTTTTAACATTTAAATCAAATGTATGGTTAATACTTTTTCGACATCGTCAAAACAGCGCCTTGGCGTTTCATGTCCAATCGATTTTGTGCGGACATGCCTAATAGTACAAAAGGTGGTGAGCCGCCCTCTGTCACTGTCACCTCTACATTGTGCAACACAATCGTTCCTATTTTCATGGTATTCAACGTTAGTAGATAAGCTTGAGCAATGCCGTTTGCCGTAGACACTCTGATTTTTTGCCCCTTTTCAAAATCAATCTTGGCAAATTGAGCATCAGCACTGTTCATGGCAACACTAGTTGCACCCGTATCAACAAGATATTTCAGTGATGCGCCATTAATGGTTAGCTTTCCAAAAAAGTGGCCTGCACTATCAGCATATAAATTAACGGGCGTATTCACACCGCCATCATCGGACGCGCTACTAGAACCAACTGATACAGCTTGACCCATGCCTAATACTTGGCGCTTTCCATCAATTAGAAAAGTGGCTGAAGCGCTATCGGCCGATAGCAATTTAACACCATTTTTTGTTTGTCCTGCTGATAAACTATGCGGACCACTACCATTAATCATGACGAACGCTTTATTAGTAAATAAACCGACAACATTAACGCGGACTGAAGCACACACTTGCACAGCAGCACATAAGCTGATGAAAAATAATGCTATTTTAATTTTTTTCACGTTATCCCCCACTCACCAATTGTTCATGCGACTTAACTAAACATCCCAGCATCGCCATGTGTTTCGGCTAACTTCATGCCAAATGCTATCACAGCAAATCCAATCAATGGAAATATCGCTGCCAATAAAAAGGTTAACTCACCACCAAGTCCTTGCAATGCATAGCCGCCCGCGATGCCGCCAATTGCGCCGCCTAGCCCATAAGTGACACTGTTATAAATAGCTTGGCCTTTTGCTTGATGTCGCCCGTTAAAGAATTTTGCAACCACTTCTACCGTTGCCGCATGGAAGCTGCCAAAAGTGGCTGCATGTAAACTTTGGGCAATTAATAATAAAACCAAGTGATCAACAGCAAGGCCTATCATGGCAAAACGAATCACAGCCAATGCCAAGCTCACCAATATAATTGCTTTGAGAGTAAAACGGCGCATGATGATTGGCATCAACATAAAAACCACAATTTCGCAGATAACGCCAAGCGACCACAACCACCCGATCATGCCTTTGCTATAGCCATGTGCCGCCAAATAAATGGAATAAAAGTTATAAAGCACGCCATGCGCACTAACCATTAAAGCGCAACCGATTAATAAGGCAACTACAGCAGGATTACGTAAAATATTCCAAACTGAAAAATGATCGGTATGATGCGGTGCTACATTGGCTTCTGTTAAAGTAAAGGTGAGTAAAAACAAAGTGATTTGCACTACTAGAATTGCCCATAGCAAACTAGAAATTCCGGCCCAATCAATGAGATAGCCAAGAAAAACAGAAGCAATAATAAAGCCGACAGAGCCCCACATGCGAATGCGGCTGTAATGCCCTTTTGTATTAGCCAAATGCGCAAGGGTTAATGATTCTGAAAGCGGCATAGTTGAGCTGGTAAATAAACTTAATGCGCCCATTACCAATAGCATCGACCAAAAGCCCTCGGCCCAAAATACGGCAATAAAACCGAGCACACCCAATACCGTATTAAGTCGAATCCAAACCGTACGCTTGGCAGTATGGTCAGCAAGCCAACCCCAAAAGTTAGGCGCGAATATCCGGCTAATCTGAAATATTGACATCAGAATGCCGATTTCTACTGGCGAAAAATGTTCTGACTGTAAATACAGCGCCCAATAAGGCACAAATACGCCAACAAAGAAGTAATAAACAAAATAAAAACGCGAAAGGTTTTTATGTAGACTGTGACTCAATGGTTAAATTTAACGTGATTATTTAGAAATTAAATTCAGACATTAAATTTTCGGCGTCGTGCAAACAACATCTGCATTCTGTGCGCGATGACGTAGAGCATGATCCATCAACACTAATGCCAGCATCGCTTCTGCGATAGGCGTGGCTCGCACACCGACACAAGGATCATGCCTCCCTGTGGTTTGCATGGTGACATCATGACCATCCTTATCAATAGAGCGTCGCGCTTGCGGAATGCTCGAGGTTGGTTTCAATGCAATATTCACTTGAATCGCTTGCCCAGTAGAAATGCCACCTAAAACGCCGCCTGCATGATTACTCAAGAAGCCCGTTGACGTCATTTCATCAGAATGCACTGTGCCGCGTTGCGCAACGCTATCAAAACCAGCACCAATTTCTACACCTTTAACAGCATTAATGCCCATCATCGCATGGGCGATGTCCGCATCCAAACGGTCAAACACAGGCTCACCCCAACCAACAGGAACACCTTCCGCAACGATGCTAATCCGCGCACCAACAGAATCGCGTTCATTTCTTACCGTATCTAAATAATTTTCCAGCTGTGGCAATACATCAACATTAGGAGAGAAAAATGGATTTTCATTCACGTGCGCCCAAGATTGAAATGGGATTTCAATCTCACCAAGCCGACTCATATAACCACGAACCTCAATGCCAAATCGTTGCTTTAACCACTTTTTAGCTATTGCACCTGCTGCAACACGTACCGCAGTTTCACGCGCACTCGAACGTCCGCCGCCTCGGTAATCTCGAATGCCGTACTTTTGACTATACGTATAATCCGCGTGACCTGGGCGGAAAGTATCTTTAATTTTGCTATAGTCTTGACTACGTTGGTCGGTGTTACGAATCAATAAACCAATCGGCGCACCCGTGGTTTTGCCTTCAAATACACCTGATAAAATTTCGACTTCATCAGCTTCTTTACGCTGTGTAACATGACGAGAAGTACCTGGTTTGCGACGGTCCAAATCAAGCTGTAAATCCTCAGCACAGAGGTCTAATCCTGGCGGGCAACCATCAACAATGCCGCCAATCGCAGGGCCATGAGACTCACCAAATGAAGTGAGTGTGAATAAAGTACCTATCGTATTACCAGACATATTATCGACGCTTTAATGAAGTTAAGTTAAGAAGTTGAGCTAATGTTAACCATCCGAATTTTAGCATAATTAAGCCACCAAATGACTGACAGCCCTATCAACCAATTCTCTGATAACTGCCCAATGCAATATTATCAATAGTATAGTCACCTATTGCATATCGAATAAGGCGCAAGGTTGGAAAACCAACTTTTGCCGTCATTCTACGCACTTGACGATTTTTACCTTCTGCAATCTTAATTTCCAACCAAGTGGTTGGAATTGCTTTTCTTTCTCTGATGGGCGGCTCTCTTTCCCATAACTTTTCTGGCTCATCCATCATGCGGACTTTTGCTGGTTGGGTAACAAAATCACCTAAATCGACACCCGTTAATAATGGACTTAAATCTGAAATCGAAGGGCTACCTTCAACTTGCACCCAATAAGTTTTTAATTCTTTGTATTTTGGGTGGCTTAAACGATGTTGTAATGCGCCATCATCGGTTAGAATAAGTAAACCTTCCGAATCGGTATCCAGCCTTCCAGCTGCATATACATTCGGTACAGCTATATAGTCTTTTAATGTCTGGTGTTTTTCATGCGGACTGAACTGACAGACCACATTAAACGGCTTATTAAACAAAATTATCATAAATTAGGAAAGTGCAATGGCATCAAAAATTAAACTCCCAACCACTGGCGAAAAGATTACCGTTGATGAGAGCAACAATCTCATTGTACCTGACAACCCAATTATCGCATTTATCGAAGGTGATGGTATCGGTATCGATATCACACCACCAATGATTAAAGTAGTTGATGCTGCTGTTAATAAGGCGTATGGCAAAAAACGTCACATCTCTTGGATGGAAGTTTATGCAGGAGAGAAATCAACCAAAATCTATGATAAAGATACTTGGCTCTCTGCTGAAACTATGGCCGCGTTAAAAGACTATGTCATCTCGATTAAAGGCCCTTTAACAACACCAGTTGGTGGCGGCATTCGCTCATTGAATGTAACACTACGACAAGAGCTCGATTTATTTGTTTGTTTACGTCCTATCCAATATTTCAGCGGCGTACCTAGCCCAGTCAAACATCCTGAAAAAACGGACATGGTCATTTTCCGTGAAAATACAGAAGACATTTATGCAGGTATTGAGTGGGCAGCTGGCACTGATGAAGTGAAAAAAGTCGTTCAATTTTTAAGCGACATGGGCATGCGTAAGAAGATTCGTTTCCCTGAGTCCTCAGCGATTGGCATCAAACCTGTTTCGATTGACGGCAGTAAGCGTCTGATTCGTAAAGCAATTCAATATGCTATCGATAATAACCGCAAGTCAGTGACGATTACCCACAAAGGTAATATTATGAAATTTACTGAAGGTGGCTTTAGAGATTGGGGTTATGCACTAGCAAAAGAAGAGTTTGGTGCAGTAGAGATAAAAGGCGGCCCATGGTGTGAGTTGCCAAATGGCATTATCATTAAAGACTGCATTGCTGACGCATTCTTGCAAGAAATTCTGTTACACCCTAGCGATTATGATGTTGTGGCAGCATTAAACTTGAATGGTGACTATATGAGTGACGCACTGGCTGCGCAAGTTGGCGGCATCGGCATTGCGCCTGGCGCAAACCTAAGTGACAGCACCGCAATGTTTGAAGCAACACATGGTACGGCGCCTAACATTGCTGGCAAAAATATTGCTAATCCAAGTTCGTTGATTTTGTCAGCAGAAATGATGTTGCGTCATATGGGCTGGACAGAGGCGGCGGACTTAATCATGTCAGGCGTAGCTAAAGCGATTCTATCTAAGCGTGTAACTGGTGATTTTTCTTCACAAATGGAAGGCGCTACAAAAGTGGGTACAGCTGAATTTGGTGATGAGATTATCAATCAGATGTAACAACAAGCTGATTATTGTTAAAAAGCCCCTGATTTTCATGGGCTTTTTTATTTTCACCCAACATTACCCTTAGTCTTATCTCTGATATTGATTGAGTTGTTGCACTTATACCACCAACAATCAAATCAACAATATCAAGCACATTTATCGCTTTGCTATAGCTTTACAAATAAGGGCTTAGCATGCATTATTAGCTAATATGAAATGTTGTTTAACTACAATAGTTTATATAAAATATATCATTAAGTAGTTTAAAAAAGAAACGCACAATATGGCGATAACGACAGTGACAGCAAAACTTAGCGGATTGGCCCGCATGCTGATTAAAGAAGATCAGCTTTCCGAAGATGAAGCTATTGCCCAGCAATCGCAGGCTGATGCAGCTCGAATCGCTTTTATTACACAAGTGGTTGCTAGCAAAAAAATGTCTGCTGCAAAAATTGCAGAAATTGCTTCTACAGCCTTTGGCTTTCCTTACTTTAATTTAGACGCGCTTAACGCTGACTACTTACCAGCTAAATCCATTGATATTAAACTGATGCAAAACAATCGCGTGATTGGTTTGCAAACCAGAAATAATATTCTATTCGTCGGCGTATCTGATCCAACCGTACTCCATTCATTAGATAGCGTCCGCTTCCAAATGGGGATGAAGTTATCACCTGTTATTGTTGAAGATGACAAATTAGGAAAATGGATAGATCGCATTGCAGAGTCGAAAGACACTAGCTTAAGTTCATTAGAAATAGATGGCGATTTTGATTTAGAAATGGGCGGCATTGACGACGTCGATGAGGATGATAATGCACAGGAAGTCGATGACGCGCCTGTTGTTAAATTTCTACAAAAAATGCTGTTAGATGCCATTAATGTTGGTGCCTCTGACTTACATTTTGAGCCTTACGAAAAATTCTATCGCATTCGCTTCCGTGTTGATGGT
>Ga0209231_1000655_pt1 | contig 17340 bp, 14 predicted proteins | sample Deesub45470m_DNA_FD_188086 | JGI IMG/M metagenome (GOLD analysis project Ga0209231, IMG submission 188086) | Deep subsurface microbial communities from North Pacific Ocean - 450_OLKR46/470m Metagenome (SPAdes) (version 2) | ecosystem: Environmental > Terrestrial > Deep subsurface > Unclassified ... | reverse complement strand
CGCATGGTCTGGACATCGGCGCGATGACGGTATTCCTGTATTGTTTCCGCGAGCGCGAAGATTTGCTGGATGCCTATGAAGCGGTATCCGGTGCGCGTATGCATGCCGCCTATTACCGTCCGGGAGGCGTGTATCGAGATTTGCCGGACAGCATGCCGCAATACGAAGCTTCCAAAATACACAATGCGGCGGCTGTCAAAAAACTTAACGAGAATCGTCAGGGTTCGCTGCTTGATTTTCTGGATGATTTTACGCGTCGTTTTCCGACATATATAGACGAATACGAGACACTGCTGACAGATAATCGTATCTGGAAACAACGCACCGTCGGTATCGGCGTGCTTACGCCTGAGCGGGCATTGGCGCTGGGTATAACAGGCCCGATGTTGCGCGGATCAGGCGTGGAGTGGGATCTGCGTAAAAAGCAGCCCTATGCTGCTTATGACAAGCTTGTTTTCGATATTCCGGTCGGCGTGAATGGCGACTCCTATGATCGTTATCTGGTGCGAGTCGAGGAAATGCGCCAATCCAACCGTATCATCAAACAGTGCATAAGCTGGCTGCGCCAGAATCCCGGTCCGGTGATTACTACTAATCACAAGTTTGCACCGCCTGGACGCGAGTCCATGAAGCAGAACATGGAAGAGCTGATCCATCACTTCAAGTTGTTCACCGAAGGGATGCATGTGCCGGAAGGTGAAGCGTATTCGGTTGTCGAGCATCCCAAGGGTGAGTTCGGTATTTATCTGGTGTCGGATGGCGCAAACAAACCTTACCGATTAAAGATACGTGCGCCGGGCTTTGCGAATCTGTCCTCGCTGGATGAGATGGTGCGTGGCCACATGATTGCCGACGTGGTAACCATTATCGGCACGCAGGACATTGTTTTTGGAGAGATAGACCGATAATGTTATCCGCACATATACAAGAGCAAATCAACCGTGAGCTGAAGAAGTATCCAGTCGATCAGAAACAGTCTGCCGTGATGTCCGCGCTGCGCTTTGTGCAGGATGAAAAAGGCTGGATTTCGACTGACGACATGAGTGACGTCGCTGAATTTCTGGGCATGGCTAAAATGGCTGTGATGGAAGTAGCGACTTTTTACCACATGTATAACCTCAAGCCCATGGGGAAAACCACCATTACCGTGTGCACCAATCTGTCCTGCACGCTGTGCGGCGCGGAGGAAACTGTGGCGCATCTCAAGACAAGGCTGGGTATCGGTCTGGGTGAAGTAACCGCAGATGGTAAATTTGGTTTGCGCGAGGGTGAATGCATGGGCGCGTGCAAGGATGCGCCGTTGTTCACCATCAATAACAAGAGATTGTGTGGTCGTCTGAGCAAGGAAAAGATAGATCAGATTCTGGCAGAATTGGATAAATCATGAGAGGTCCGGTAACCCAAACCACGATGGATTTTGACCAGCCGTGGACATTAGAAAATTATCTTAAGGTCGGTGGCTATCAGGCATTGCGCCGTGTGCTGACGGAGAAGATGTCGCCGGATGCGATCATCGCCGAAGTTAAAGTATCCGCATTGCGCGGACGCGGTGGCGCGGGTTTCCCTACCGGGCTGAAGTGGAGCTTCATGCCGCGCAGCTTTGCGGGAGATAAATATATCGTCTGCAATTCTGATGAGGGCGAGCCGGGTACGTGCAAAGACTGGGACATCATGCTGTATAACCCGCACCTGCTGATAGAAGGCATGGCGATTGCGGCTTACACCATGAATGTCAAGACTGGCTATAACTATGTGCACGGTGAGATTTTCGAGGCTTATGAGCGCATGGAGGAAGCCTGTGAGCTGGCGCGTGCCGCCGGATTCCTGGGCGACGACATCATGGGGACGGGCTTTAGTTTTGATCTGCATAATCACCTGGGCTATGGCGCGTATATCTGCGGTGAAGAAACCGCCTTGCTGGAATCCATCGAAGGCAAGAAGGGTCAGCCGCGTTTCAAGCCGCCTTTCCCGGCCAGTTTCGGCTTATATGGCAAGCCTACAACGATCAACAACACCGAAACTTTCGCCAGCATCCCGTACATCATCAACAACGGTGGTCGGGCGTTTCTGGAGTTGGGTAAACCCAATAACGGCGGAACCAAGCTGTTCTCCGTATCGGGACATGTCAACAATCCGGGTAATTTCGAAGTGCCTATGGGTACGCCGTTTGCCAAACTGCTGGAGATGGCGGGCGGCGTACGCAACGGACACACGCTCAAGGCTGTGATTCCGGGCGGATCATCCATGCCGGTGATCCCCGGTGAGATCATGATGGATCTGACCATGGACTATGACTCCATCCTGAAAGCCGGGTCGGGTCTGGGCAGCGGCGCGGTAATCGTGATGGATGAAACGGTTTGCATGGTGCGCGCGCTGGAGAGATTGTCCTACTTCTATCACGAAGAATCCTGCGGCCAATGCACGCCGTGCCGTGAAGGTACCGGCTGGTTGTACCGCATTGTGCACAGAATCGAGCATGGTCAAGGCCGTAAGGAAGACCTGGATTTGTTGCTGAGTGTCGGCGAGAACATTGCCGGACGCACTATTTGCGCACTGGGCGAGGCGGCAGTATGGCCGGTGCAGGGTATGCTCAGACATTTCCGGGCGGAATTTGAATATCACATCGAGCACAAGCGGTGCTTGGTGTAGATCTGACGGGTTAGGTGAGCAATGATTAATATTGAAATTGATGGCAAATTAGTCGAGACCGAACAGGGTTCTACGGTGATGGACGCCGCGCATAAGGCCGGGGTCTATATTCCACATTTTTGCTACCACAAGAAACTGTCCATTTCGGCCAACTGCCGGATGTGTCTGGTGGAAGTGGAAAAAGCGCCCAAACCCTTGCCGGCTTGCGCAACTCCTGCGGCCGAAGGGATGAAGGTGCATACCCATTCCGAGCTGGCGGTCAAGGCGCAAAAAGGCGTGATGGAATTTCTGCTGATTAACCATCCGCTCGATTGCCCTATCTGCGATCAGGGCGGCGAATGTGAGTTGCAGGATATTGCAATGGGTTACGGCGGGGGCGAGTCGCGCTACGCCGAGGAAAAGCGCGTAGTTAACCCCAAGCAAATCGGCGAACTGATTTCTACCAATGAGATGAGCCGCTGCATACAATGTACGCGTTGCGTGCGTTTCGGTCAGGAGATCGCCGGGTTAATGGAATTGGGTATGGCTAACCGTACCGAGCATGCGCAGATCATGAGCTTTGTTAACAGTTCGGTTGATTCCGAGTTGTCGGGCAACATGATAGACCTGTGTCCAGTCGGCGCGCTGACCAGCAAACCTTTCCGCTATACAGCGCGTTCGTGGGAATTATCTCGTCGCAAGTCGGTCAGCCCGCACGATGGCTTGGGTTCCAATCTGGCGTTGCATGTCAAAGACAACAAGGTCGCCAGGGTAGTCCCGGTCGAGAATGAAGCCGTCAATGAATGCTGGATTTCGGACAAGGACAGGTTTAGCTATGAAGGGCTGAATTCGCCGGAGCGTTTAACGCGTCCGATGATCAAGCAGGATGGCAAATGGGTAGAGGTGGACTGGGCGCCCGCGCTGGAATATGTGGCGAATGGATTGCGTCAGATTGCCGGTAGTGCCGGAGCCGAACATATCGCCGCGCTGGCGACACCGCACAGCACGTTTGAAGAACTTTATCTGTTGCAAAAACTTTTGCGCGGTATCGGCAGCGGCAATGTCGATTACCGTTTGCGCCAGTCCGATTTCAGTGCGGATGGCAAACAGGTCGGCGCTCCCTGGTTGGGCATGCAGGTTGCGGAGATCAATGCAGCGGATCGTTTTCTTGTCGTCGGCAGCTTCCTGCGCAAGGATCACCCACTGCTGGCGCAACGCATACGTCAGGCCGTCAAGCAGGGCGCTCAGGCGAACATCGTCCATGCTGCCGATGATGATTTGCTGATGCCGGTCGCCAACAAGTCCATCGTTACGCCGGATGAAATGCTCAACACGCTGGCGCAGGTGCTCAAAGCACTCGCCGCCGAAAAACAGGCCGCTGTGCCTGCTGAAATCGTCGCTGTCACAGTTGGCGATGCGGCCATTGCAATTGCAAAAAATCTCGCTTCCGGCCGGCAGGTCGCTGTGTTGCTGGGAAATTTTGCACAGCAACATCCGCAAGCCGTGCAGATTGCGCTGCTGGCTGAACAAATTTCCGCGCTGTGTGCGGGTAAATTTGGTTATCTGGGTGAGGCGGCAAACAGCGTGGGCGCTTATCTGGCCGGTGCAGTGCCTTTTGCAGGTGATGTGCAGGGCATGAATGCAGCGCAGATGCTGGCTGAGCCACGCAAGGCTTATTTGTTGCTGAATGTTGAGCCTGAACTGGATATGCACAATCCGCAGCAGGCGATGAGCGCGATGCGGGCTGCTGATATGGTGGTGGCCATGTCAGCCTACAAACATCATGCGATGGACTATGCCGACGTGTTGTTGCCTGTCGTGCCATTCAGCGAAACCTCGGGTACGTTTGTGAATACCGAAGGCCGCGCGCAAAGTTTCAAGGGCGCGGTCAAGCCGCTGGCTGAGGCGCGTCCGGCTTGGAAAGTGTTGCGCGTATTGGGTAATCTGCTCGATGTGTCGGGTTTTGATTACGATACCAGTGAGGCGGTTCGCGCTGAGGGATTGCATACACTCAGCCTGGACGACAAACTCGGCAACCGTATCTCAGGCGTGGCAATTAACATTGCGACTGAGAGCAACGGCGCAGGACTTCAACGTGTCAGCGATGTGCCTATCTATTCGGCTGATGCGCTGGTGCGTCGCGCGGCTTCCTTGCAGAAAACCCATGATGCCGCCGTGCCATGCGTGATGCTGCACGGCAGCCAGATGCAGAAACTGGGCGTGGAATCCGGGGATGCGGTCAAGGTGAGCCAAGGTGATGCGAGCGTGCAACTGACGGTGCAAAAAAATGACAGCTTGCCTCAGGGTGCGGTACGCGTTGCGGCGGGTCATCCGGCTACGGCGGCACTGGGTGCAATGTTTGGAATAATGTCTGTGGAGCGTGCATGATGGAATGGCTACTACCCATACAGAACCTGTTAGGCCCGGCCTGGTTGCCCGTCTGGACTGTCGTCAAAATTATGGTGATCGTCGGGCCGTTGATGGGGGCAGTTGCCTATCTGACGCTGGCTGAACGCAAGGTTATCGGCTGGATGCAGATTCGTATCGGCCCGAATCGGGTCGGCCCTCTCGGTTTGCTGCAGCCGATCGCGGACGGCGTCAAACTGCTGATGAAAGAAATTATCATTCCCAGCGGCTCGAATAAATTCCTGTTTATCATTGCGCCTATCATGGCGCTGATGCCGGCACTGGCGGCCTGGGCTGTCGTGCCATTCAATGCCGAGTTGGTGCTCGCTGACGTGAATGCGGGATTGCTCTACATACTGGCGATGACTTCGCTGGGCGTGTACGGTGTGATTATCGCCGGCTGGGCATCGAACTCCAAATATGCCTTTTTGGGGGCGTTGCGTTCGGCGGCACAGATTGTGTCCTATGAAATCGCGATGGGTTTCGCGCTGGTAACGGTGTTGATGGCGGCGCAAAGTTTGAATCTGGGTGAAATAGTACGCGGTCAGCAGGGCAGTTACGGCATGCTCAACTGGTACATCATTCCCCTGTTTCCGATGTTCCTGGTGTATCTGATTTCGGGTGTGGCGGAAACCAACCGCGCGCCGTTTGACGTGGCTGAAGGCGAATCGGAAATTGTCGCCGGATTCCACGTTGAATATTCGGGCATGGCTTTCGCGCTGTTCTTCCTGGGCGAATACGCCAACATGATACTGGTCGCCTTCCTGACCTCAATCATGTTCATGGGCGGCTGGTTGTCACCGGTGCCATTTTTGCCGGACAGCATCGTATGGATGTTCGCTAAGGTCGCTTTCGTGCTGTTCCTGTTTTTGTGGTTCCGTGCAACTTTCCCGCGTTATCGCTATGACCAGTTGATGCGCCTGGGCTGGAAAGTGTTTATCCCTATAACAATAGTCTGGGTTGTGGTTGTGGGTGGCTGGATGCAAACGCCCTATTGGCTGTGGTAGGGACGCGATGACTCACGCTCGCACGAGGATATAAAATGGAAAAAATAAAAGAATTCTTTAAGACGTTTCTGCTTTTTGAATTGCTCAAGGGGATGGCGCTAACCGGACGATATATGTTCGCACGCAAGATTACCGTGCAATTTCCGGAAGAGAAAACACCGCAGAGCTTCCGTTTTCGTGGTTTGCATGCGCAACGTCGCTATGCAAACGGCGAAGAGCGCTGCATAGGATGCAAATTGTGCGAAGCTGTCTGTCCTGCGCTGGCGATCAAAATCGCAGTGGCCGAACGCGAAGACGGCACACGCCGTACCACGCAATACGATATCGATCTGACCAAATGCATTTTCTGTGGTTTTTGCGAGGAATCCTGTCCGGTGGATGCGATTGTAGAAACGCGAATTTTTGAGTATCACGGCGAAAGTCGCGGTGATCTGTATTACACCAAGCCCATGCTGCTGGCGGTAGGCGACAAGCACGAAGCGCAAATCGCCAAAGACCGCGCGGCAGACAGTCAATACAGGTAAGTGGTGAGTAGAGAGTCGGGAGTAGTAAGTGCTGAGTCGGGTTTCCCACTTGCCACTTACCACTTACAACTTACAGATTTAATGGGGATGAATTCATGAGTTTTTTTGATGTGGTGTTTTATCTGTTTGCGACCATTACCGTCATGGCGGGTATGGGGGTGGTCGTGGCACGAAATCCCGTTCATGCAGCGCTATTTCTGGTGCTGGCTTTTTGTAGCGCGGCGGGTATCTGGATGCTGCTCGAAGCCGAGTTTCTTGCCATCACGCTGGTTCTGGTTTACGTCGGTGCGGTAATGGTGCTGTTCCTGTTTGTGGTGATGATGCTGGATATCAATCTGGTGAAATTGCGCGAAGGATTCTGGCGCTGGTTTCCGTTTGGTGCCTTGCTGGCTGGATTGATGGTGTTCGAGATGATCTGGGTATTGGGTTCGCGTCAGGTAGCGGAGGTTTCCAGCGCCGTGGTACGTGCCGCCGATTACAGCAATACCAAGGAACTGGGACGTCTGATTTACACTGACTATGTCTATCCGTTTGAGATAGCCGCTGTGATTCTGCTGGTGGCAATGGTGGCGGCAATTGCCCTCACGCTGCGCCGTCGTCCGGGCGTCAAGACGCAAAATATTTCCGAACAGGTAAAAGCCAAGAAGGCGGATCGCCTGCGTATCGTAAGCATGCCGTCGGAACCTCGAAATCAGTAAGTAGCAAGTGGTAAGTAGCGAGTAGGGATGGGCGAGCAGGAGGTGGAGAGTTCCACTGACCACTCACCACTGACCATTCACCACTTATCAATTAAATCAGGGAGCGAAAAATAAGATGGTAACTCTTTCACATTATCTGGTGTTTAGCGCGGTGCTGTTTGCCATCAGCGTGCTGGGAATTTTCCTGAATCGTAAAAATGTGATCATTTTGTTGATGTGCATAGAGTTGATGTTGCTGGCTGTAAACACCAATTTCGTCGCATTCTCACATTATCTTAACGACACCTCTGGTCAGATTTTCGTTTTCTTCATACTTACCGTTGCGGCAGCTGAGGCTGCAATCGGCCTTGCGATTCTGGTGGTGCTGTTCCGCAATCTGCGCACCATTAACGTTGACGATCTTGGCAGTTTGAAAGGCTGATGTGATGGATATTCAAACTTATTACCTGTTAGTACCGCTGGCTCCTTTGTTCGGCGCCATTGTGGCGGGATTGTTCGGCAAATTGCTGGGCCGTACCCTGACCCATCGCATTACCATTGCGCTGGTAGGCGTTTCCTTGTTTGCATCGATACAGGTGTTTCTGGACGTCATGGCCGGTCATACCTTTAACGGTACGGTCTATACCTGGCTGACAACAGGGGATACCAGCTTCCATGTCGGGTTTTTGATTGATGAACTGACCGTTACCATGATGCTGGTGGTGACCAGCGTCTCCCTGATGGTGCATATCTACACCATAGGCTATATGTCTGAAGATGCCGGTTATCAGCGTTTCTTCAGCTATATCTCCCTGTTTACCTTCTCCATGCTGATGCTGGTGATGGCAAATAATTTCATGCAATTGTTCTTCGGCTGGGAGGCGGTAGGTCTGGTTTCCTACCTGTTGATCGGTTTCTGGTATGACCGCCCTACGGCGATTTATGCCAATCTGAAAGCCTTTCTGGTTAACCGCGTCGGCGATTTCGGATTTCTGCTGGGCATAGGTCTGGTGCTGATGGTGTTCGGTACGCTGGATTATGCAGCCGTGTTTGCCACTGCTGCGAGTCACGCGGATGACCTGGCGCCGATTGCCGGCATGTCGGTTAACTTGTTGACGGCCATCTGCATCCTGCTGTTTATCGGCGCGATGGGTAAGAGCGCGCAATTTCCGCTTCATGTCTGGCTGCCGGATTCCATGGAAGGCCCGACGCCGATATCCGCGTTGATTCATGCAGCCACCATGGTGACTGCAGGTATCTTTATGGTCGCGCGCATGTCGCCTTTGTTTGAATTGTCGGATACGGCGCTGTCCTTTGTCATGGTGACAGGTGCGATTACCGCGCTGTTCATGGGCTTCCTCGGTATCATCCAGAACGACATCAAGCGCGTAATTGCCTACTCTACCCTGTCGCAACTGGGTTACATGTTCGTCGCATTGGGTGCTTCGGCCTATTCGGTGGGTATCTTCCACCTGATGACGCATGCGTTCTTCAAAGCCTTGCTGTTCCTGGCCGCCGGTAGCGTGATTATCGCCATGCACCATGATCAGGATATTCGCAACATGGGCGGCTTGCGCAAATACATGCCTATCACCTGGATTACATTTTTAATCGGTACGCTGGCGCTGATAGGCACTCCGTTCTTCTCCGGCTTCTATTCCAAGGACAGCATCATCGAAGCGGTTGGTCTGTCTCACCTGGCTGGTTCCGGCTTTGCCTATTTTGCAGTGGTGGCAGGTGTGTTTGTCACCGCGTTCTATTCCTTCCGTCTGTATTTCCTGGTCTTCCACGGCAAGGAACGCTTTGGCAAAGCGCATCATCATGCTCACGACCACGATCATCATCACGGTCTGGCGCCCGGTCAGAAGCCGCATGAAACTCCCTGGGTGGTGTGGCTGCCTTTGGTGCTGCTGGCCATTCCGTCGGCGATGATAGGTTATATCGCTATCGAGCCTATGCTGTTCGGTGACTATTTCAAGGCGTCCATCTATATCGCCGAGCACCATGCGGCGATGCGCGAGTTACGCGAAGAGTTTCATGGCCCGTTTGCCATGGTGTTGCATTCACTGTCCAGTCTGCCGCTGTGGCTGGCGATTGCCGGTGTAGCCAGCGCAGCGTTTTTCTATCTCAAGCGCCCCGATATTCCGGTTGCAATACAAAAGCGCTTTCAGTGGTTGTATGTCCTGCTGGATAACAAGTACTACTTCGATCGTTTCAACGATTGGTTCTTTGCCGGAGGTGCGCGTGGCCTGAGCAGCTTCCTGTCGAAGTTCGCAGACAAGTTCCTGATTGATGGATTGATGGTGAATGGTACGGCGGGTATGGTGGGCAAGTTATCCGGCGTGGTACGGAAATTCCAGACGGGCTATATCTATCATTACGCATTTACCATGATAGTGGGCGTGTTCATCTTGTTGACTATACGAAACTGGTTTTAATCGTAGTGACTGATGAGTGGTAAGTAGTGAGTTCGTTACTACACTTGACTACTGTCCGCTTACTACTTTCTGCTTCATGATTAAAGGATACACAGCATGATTTTTGGATTACCTGTTATTAGCATTACGATCTGGCTGCCGATTATTTTCGGTATTCTGGTTCTGGCCACTGGCGATGACAAGAATGCGCCATTGGCCCGCCTTCTGGCTCTGGCGGGTAGTGTGCTGGGCTTCCTGGTGACACTGCCGCTGTATATCGGTTTCGATACTACGACCAGCAGCATGCAGTTCGTCGAACATCATGGCTGGATTACCCGCTTCAATATCAACTATTACCTGGGTGTGGACGGCATTTCGATGTTGTTCATCCTGCTGAACAGCTTCTTTACCGTGATTGTGGTGATAGCGGGTTGGCGTGTGATCGAGAAACGCGTATCACAGTACATGGCCGCATTTTTGCTGATGTCAGGCATGATTAACGGCGTGTTTGGCGCACTTGACTCCATCCTGTTCTACGTATTCTGGGAAGCGATGCTGGTGCCCATGTTCATCATCATCGGCGTATGGGGCGGCCCAAACCGCATCTATGCCACGATGAAGTTCTTTCTGTACACCCTGCTCGGCTCGTTGCTGATGCTGGTTGCGCTGATTTACCTGTACAACCTGACCGGCGGCAGCTTCTCCATCCTGGATTTCCATCAGGTGGCGATTCCGATGACGGCACAGATATTGATCTTTATCGCCTTCTTCTTCGCTTTCGCGGTGAAAGTGCCGATGTTCCCTGTGCATACCTGGTTGCCGGATGCGCACGTTGAAGCGCCTACCGGTGGTTCCGTAATTCTGGCGGCGCTGATGCTGAAAGTTGGTGCCTACGGTTTTCTGCGCTTCTCCATGCCTATCACCCCGGACGCAAGCCACCAGTTGGCGGGCGTGATGATCGCGCTGTCACTGATAGCCATCGTCTATATCGGTCTGGTCGCATTGATGCAGACCGACATGAAGAAACTGGTGGCCTATTCCTCTATTTCGCACATGGGTTTTGTCACCATGGGCCTGTTTATCTTCAATGCTTATGGCATGGAAGGTGCGTTGTTGCAGATGATTTCGCACGGTTTCGTCGCAGGCGCGCTGTTCCTGTGCATAGGCGTGCTGTATGACCGCATGCATTCGAGGAATATTGCCGATTACGGCGGCGTCGCCAACAAGATGCCGGTCTTTGCCGCATTCTTCATGCTGTTTGCCATGGCTAACAGCGGTCTGCCGGGCACCAGTGCCTTCGTGGGTGAATTCATGGTCATCATGGGCGCGATCAAGGTGAATTTCTGGTACGCCTTTGCGGCGGGTACGACCTTGATTTTTGGCGCGGCTTATACGCTGTGGCTGTACAAACGGGTGATTTTCGGCAAGGTTGCCAACCAGCATGTCGAGGAACTGACCGATCTGAACGCGCGTGAAGTGCTCATCATGTCGCTGCTGGCGGTACTGGTTATAGGCATGGGTGTTTACCCGCTGCCATTGAGCGAAATATTGCACGCTTCCGTGAATGATTTGCTGGTGCATGTGGCTCACTCGAAGCTGCCACTATAACAATACAGACGCTAGACGTTAGTCGCTGGTTAATTCAACTGTGCGCTAACGACTAACGACTAACGACTAACGACTGATGTTGAGGTTTATATGAATTTGTTGGCCAATCTGATACCTGTCAGCGCAGAAATTTTCCTGCTGGTGATGGTTTGTTTTATTTTGATAGCGGATCTGATGCTGACGCAAAGCAGCAAATTGTTTACCTATCTGCTCGTACAGCTTACCTTGCTGGGTTGCTCCGTCATCACGGTGGGTACGCATGAACACGGCGTGACCTATGCCTTCAATAATATGTACGTGGACGATCTGATGTCCGATGTGCTGAAAATGTTGAGCTATCTGGGCATGTCCATGGTGCTGGTGTATTCACGTCAATATCTGATGTTGCGCGGCCTGTTTACCGGTGAATTCATGGTGCTCGCCCTGTTTGCCTTGCTTGGCATGAACGTGATGATTTCCGCCAATCACTTCCTGACGCTGTATCTGGGTCTGGAACTGCTTTCACTGAGCTTGTATGCCATGGTGGCCTTGCAGCGTGACTCGGCTATCGCCACTGAAGCGGCGATGAAATACTTTGTGCTGGGTGCGCTGGCTTCGGGCTTGCTGCTCTACGGCATGTCCATGCTGTATGGCGCGACCGGAAGTCTGGAGTTGGGTGTCATCTCCGATGCTATCAATCAGGGCGTGCCGAATAAAGCGCTGCTGGCCTTCGGTCTGGTGTTTATCGTCTCCGGCCTGGCATTCAAGCTTGGCGTGGTTCCGTTCCACATGTGGGTGCCCGACGTTTACCACGGTGCGCCGACTGCGATGACGCTGCTGATCGGTTCTGTTCCCAAACTGGCGGCATTCGCCTTTACCGTGCGCATCCTGGTCGAAGGCTTGCAGGGGCTGGAACATGACTGGTCGAGCATGCTGATCATTCTCGCCATTGCCTCCATGGCGCTGGGTAATTTGGCTGCGATTGCGCAAACCAACCTCAAGCGCATGTTTGCCTATTCCACGATTACCCATATGGGTTTCATGTTGCTGGGATTGATCAGCGGCGGGATAGAAGGTTACGGGTCGGCCATGTTCTATACCGTGGTGTATATGATGATGTCGCTGGGCGCTTTCGGCATGATCATGCTGCTGTCGCGCGCGGGTTTTGAAGCCGACACGCTGAATGACTTCAAGGGACTCAACCAGCGCAGCCCCTGGCTGGCCTTCATCATGATGTTGCTGATGCTTTCTATGGCCGGAATCCCTCCAACCGTGGGCTTCTATGCCAAGTTTTCAGTGCTGAATGCCATCGTGCAGACCGGCCATACCTGGCTGGCGATAGTCGCGGTGCTGTTCTCGCTGATCGGCGCTTTCTACTATTTGCGCATCATCAAGCTGATGTATTTTGATGCACCGGAAAGCCATGAGCCTATTACGTATGGCTCCGATACCGGCTTGCTGATTTCACTTAACGGGCTGGGCGTATTGTTCCTTGGTCTGATGCCGGGAACGTTGATGTCGATTTGTGCCGTTTCGGTGCAGCAATCATTGCTGCTGCCCTGATGTAAATCTGACTGCCCTTACTCCCGCCGCGTGCGGGAGTCATTTTTTGTGCTGCTGAATAATCTTGCTGAACGCGGCCCAATGCCGCCGCTAGCGAACCCTTGTGATGGAAATAACGCTGCTGGCAGCGAACAGAGGACTGTATAGATGGATATCCTGACCCATGGTTTGCTGGGCGGCACGCTCGCACTGACTGGCAGCAAGAAGGACGAAATGCGTGCAGCCACGACAGTCGGATTTCTGGCCGCTTTGCTGGCTGATGCCGATGCCTTGATCCAGTCTGCTGCCGACCCGCTACTCACGCTGGAGTATCACCGCCAGTTCACCCATTCCTTGATTTTTATTCCTGTCGGCGCCTTGCTGGTTGCACTGCTGCTCTGGCCGGTCTTCAGGGTATTTAGGCATAAACTGGATTTCGGCCGCATCTATTGGTACGCCTTGCTGGGCTGCGCCACGAGCGGTCTGCTCGACGCCTGCACCAGCTACGGCACCCACCTGTTGTGGCCGTTTGCAGACGAGCGTATTGCCTGGAGCATAATCTCGATCTTTGACCCGCTGTTCACGCTGATCCTCGCAGTGGCGATGTGGGCCAGCCTGCACTGGCGCAAAACACTGCCGGCCATCATAGGGATGGTACTGGCGGTTAGCTATCTGTCTGTCGGTTGGGTGCAGCACCAGCGCGCCGAGGACGCAATGCGCGCTGCCATCATGTTGCGGGGTCATGAACCCGCTCGTCTGACTGTCAAGCCCACCATGGGGAATTTACTGCTCTGGCGTTCGATTTACCGTCACGGTGATGTCTATCATATCGATGCCGTACGCGTCGGCCTGGGCGGAGCGGGGCGGATATACCCGGGCAGTACGGTGACTGCCTTCGACCCGCTACGCGATGTGCCACACCTTGCTGTCACTTCGGTGCTTAGGGAGGATATCGCGCGATTCGAACGATTTTCTGATGGCTATCTAGCCATGCACCCGGAAGATTCCGGCCTGCTGGGGGATGTGCGTTACGCGATATTGCCCACTGCCATACGGCCATTGTGGGGTATTCGTCTTGATCTGAAGCATCCGCAAAATCATGCGGCTTTCGAAACCTCAAGGCGGGTGTCGCGTCAGGACATTGATCAGTTCATCAGCATGTTGCGGGGCGCAGATTGAGTCGTAGCCAGCCTCGTGAGCAGCGCGACTATAGCCATGAGGTTCGCAAACATCGCTTGTTGTGGGTGCGGCTCGCCTTTGCCGCGCTGGGTACGCTGTTTCTGTTGCTTGGTATTATCGGCGTGTTTCTGCCTGTACTGCCAACCACGCCCTTTTTGTTGCTTGCTACTGCCTGTTATGCACGCTCGTCACGACGTTTCTACAACTGGCTGATGAACCACCCGGCCTTCGGGCCATTGATTATCGAGTGGCGCACCTACCGGAGCATACCCTGGAAGGTGAAGTTGGTGGCAGTGGCGACGATGTTGCTGACTTTCGGCAGCTCCATCCTGTTCTTCATTAGTGATGGACGACTGCAATCGGGGCTGGCCATTTTCGGCCTGATCATGGCGATCTGGCTGTATCGCATCCCCTCCCGCGACCGGCCACTGTAAGGAGTGATAATGGATCTGAAAGAAACCTGTATAGCAACGACGGCCGTATATGACGGCTGTCTGTTGCATGTGCGCCGTGATACCGTGCGCCTGCCTGACGGCGGGGAGAGTGTGCGTGAGTACATCACGCATCCCGGCGCGGTAGCCGTGCTGGCATTGCTCGATAACGGCAATCTGATTATGGAGCGCCAGTATCGCTACGCCGCGCAACGCGAGTTCATCGAGATTCCCGCCGGTAAAATTGATCACGGCGAAGATATATTGATTACCGGGCAGCGTGAGTTGCTGGAGGAAACGGGCTATGTGGCCAGCGAATGGATACATCTCACCACCACCTGGCCCTGCATCGGTTATGGCGATGAGCGCATCGAGTATTTTCTGGCGCGCGGCCTGACTCAGCAAAAACGCAATCTGGATGAAGGTGAATTTCTTGAAGTGTTTGAGCTGTCGCTTGCCGAGGCGATTGAATGGGTACGACTGGGCAAGATCAATGAAAGCAAGACCATCATAGGGCTGTTCTGGCTGGAAAAATATCTGCAAGACTGGCGCGCCTGATAGGCTGCGCTATTTTGGTGCGTAATGCTGATTTGCCGGGCTGATATGCACCAATATGGCGTGTTATCGCCAGCCATTCGCGTGAGTAGATGATTGAGTGCTATATATATCAATAGCTTGGCAAAGTGGTACGGATTTTGCTTTTCCAAACTGTTCGAGTAAGTGGCCATAAGGCGGGAAAAATGGAAAATTTGCAGACGGGTAGTGATGTTTTATTTATTTTGCTGGGCGCCATTATGGTGCTCGCCATGCATGCAGGTTTTGCCTTTCTGGAGTTGGGCACGGTACGCAAGAAAAATCAGGTGAATGCGCTGGTCAAAATATTGGCCGATTTTGCAATCTCCACCCTGGCTTATTTCTTCATCGGCTATGTCATTGCCTACGGGCGTGAACTTTTTCGGCAGTGCTGAAGAGCTCACGCAAAAAAGCGGTTATGAACTGGTCAAATTCTTCTTCCTGCTGACATTTGCGGCGGCCATTCCGGCTATTGTCTCGGGGGGGATCGCAGAACGCGCAAAATTTAACCCGCAACTGGCGGCAACTTTCATGCTGGTCGGCTTCGTCTATCCCTTCTTTGAAGGTATCGCGTGGAATCACCGTTTCGGTATTCAGGACTGGCTGAATGCCAGTTTCGGTGCGGAATTCCACGACTTCGCAGGTTCCGTGGTGGTGCACGCGGTGGGCGGCTGGATCGCATTGGCGGCTGTGCTGCTGCTCGGTGCGCGGCGCGGGCGCTACAACAAGGAAGGACGCATTTCGGCCCATCCCCCCTCCAGTATCCCGTTTCTGGCGCTGGGCGCCTGGATACTGACGGTGGGCTGGTTCGGCTTCAATGTAATGTCGGCGCAAACCATAGGCAACATCAGCGGGCTGGTCGCGGTGAATTCACTGATGGCGATGGTAGGCGGCACGCTTGCGGCGCTATGGGCGGGCAAGAACGACCCCGGCTTCGTGCATAACGGCCCGCTGGCAGGACTGGTGGCGGTGTGTGCCGGTTCGGACTTGATGCACCCCATGGGTGCGCTGGTGGTCGGTGCGGTCGCGGGCGGCATGTTCGTGCTGATGTTTACCTGGACACAAAACCGCTGGAAAATAGACGACGTGCTCGGCGTCTGGCCGTTGCACGGCCTGTGCGGCGCATGGGGCGGCATTGCGGCGGGAATATTTGGACTCAAGGCGTTCGGTGGACTGGGCGGTGTGAGCTTCATGTCGCAACTGCTCGGAACATTGCTGGGTGTGACTATCGCCTTTGCAGGTGGCTATCTGGTTTATGGGGTTATCAGGAAAATAGTGGGCATCCGTCTGGACGCCGAAGAAGAATTCAACGGCGCAGATTTGAGCATACACAAGATCACCGCCACGCCGGAACGCGAATCGGGCTGGTAAGTCTTGATGTTTTTTTCGTGACAATAAAGTCTTGAATGGCGAGAAACAATAAAGTCTTGAACGGGATTGTTTTTTTGATGGGGCTCAAATTTATTACGGCGACTGGGCTTTGGAAGCTAGTCGCCGTTTTCTATCTTCGAATACTTCTTTGATATTCTGGTTTTCGGCCTTATGTAGACAACTTGATTGTTGCGCCCGAAAGTCTGTTAACGACAATAAAGCGGTCGCACAGCAAAGCATGTGTAGCCCAGTCATACCGTCCGGCTAATACAATCAGTGTGACATGTTATAGAAACGGTACTGATTTTTCCCTTCGGCTTTCGCGGTGTACATTGCGCTATCGGCTTGCTTCATCAATTCACTTGCAAACTGAACACCTTCCGCCGGGAAGAGGGCGATGCCGATACTGGTCGTGATGTGCAGATTCTTATTGCCCAGCCGGATCGGCTCTGCCATCGACTTAAGAATCTTCTCGGCGACAGCAGCAGCGTCTGCCGGCTGTGTGATCTCGGTCAACACGATGACGAACTCATCCCCACTCTGCCGTGAAACCGTATCACTCGCGCGAGCACAGTCAGTCAATCTGGCGGCAACTTTTCTGAGCAGGTCATCACCGACATCATGGCCGAGGGTATCGTTGACCTGTTTAAAATTATCCAGATCCAAGAACATAACCGCCATAGCTCTCTGATACCGCTTGGCATTGACCAACGCTTGATTGAGCCTGTCCATCAACATCCTTCGATTCGGAAGGTCAGTGAGCTCATCGAAGTATGCCAATTGATGGATGCGTTCCTCAGAACGCTTACGCTCCGAGATGTCTCGCGTAACCGCCAGCAGTGCAACAATCTCAGACTTTGCATTGCGCAGGTGCGAATTCCGGAGCAAACTGGACAGCGATTCCAGCGCAAACTGGACACTGATTCCACGGCAAACTGGACAGTAAAATAGAGATGTAGCGCTACGCGGGATAACCGTGGCAACCTCGGCGATTTTTA
>Ga0209231_1000654_pt1 | contig 17347 bp, 18 predicted proteins | sample Deesub45470m_DNA_FD_188086 | JGI IMG/M metagenome (GOLD analysis project Ga0209231, IMG submission 188086) | Deep subsurface microbial communities from North Pacific Ocean - 450_OLKR46/470m Metagenome (SPAdes) (version 2) | ecosystem: Environmental > Terrestrial > Deep subsurface > Unclassified ... | reverse complement strand
CAGATCGGTCTTGGTCGCCGTTGAATAAACCGGGCTGATCCCCAGGTAGTCGACATCCAGGTCCTCCGCCGCCAGGGCGTCGGCCACCGATTCAACGGAAAGTCCGATGAGCGCCGCCGGCCCAAGAAGCATTCTGGCCATGGGGTAAGGCATATCGCTCTGCCCGAGATGGACGCCGGCGGCGCCGACGGCCAGGGCGATATCGACCCGGTCGTTAATAAGGAGCGGCACGGAGCGGCCTTTCAATTCGGCCGCGACAGCTCGCCCCAGGTCGAGGAAATCCCGGGTGGAGCAGTCTTTCTCGCGCAACTGAACGACACTGACACCTCCGGCGACTGCGGCGCGGACGATCTCCAGCAGAGGACGTCCGCAGGAGAGTCCACGGTCGGTGACAAGGTGCAGATCCAGGTTGAATTCCTTCATGCCATTTTTTCACCTACCGGAGATACCGGGATATCTGCTCACCGTCGAGATTGAAAAAACAATCGATCAGATTCACTTGCAGCGAAGCCGCCCGACGGAGGTTTCCGCGGCGATCTCTCCGCAGATCCCCATGACCGCCATGGCGTGGGTTGCAGCGATCAGCATATCACCGTTGATTGCGGCAAAAGCACCGACCAGTGCCGTTGCCGTACAGCCGAGGCCGGTCACTTTTGGCATCATCGCATGGCCGTTTTTAACATATTTCTTTTTGGCTCCGTCCGTCACCAGATCCGTTTCCCCGCTGACCACCACCACGCAGCCGTACTCTTTGCACAGGGCCTCCGCAGCGGAATCCGCCGTCCTCCCGGCGGCCGAACTGTCGACCCCCCGGGTCTGTATCCTCGAATCAACCAGAGCCATGATTTCCGAAGCATTCCCCCGGATTACCGATGGCGCCGTTTTTCGCAGCAGATCCAGACAGGTTTCGGTGCGGTAGGCCGTTGCTCCGGCGCCCACCGGATCGAAAACGATGGGAATCCCCTTTTTCGCCGCCGCCCGCATGGCCACCTCCATCGCCTGAATCCAGTCCCGGCTGAGAGTGCCGATATTGATCACCAGAGAAGAGGCGATGCCGACCATGGCCTCGACTTCCTCGGGAGCGTGCGCCATCACCGGTGATGCGCCGATGGCCAGCAGCGCATTGGCGGTATTGTTCATCACCACAAAGTTTGTGATGTTATGCACCAGGGGAGCCGTTTCGCGCAGTTTCTGCAAATCACTCCAGATCGTTTTCCTCGTCATTTCAAAACCTCCATTTTTTCAAAAAACTGCATAAGGACGAGTGCCTCCCCGTTATCCCTTTTTGACTTTTCTATTGTTATTGACGTCCCGACTTTGACGAATCAATTCATCGTTGGCGATAGTCGAATTCGACTTGGCCAATCTGTCGTAAAGAACGACATTGACCGTCGCCGCCAGATTCAGGCATCCGATGGTGGGCACATAGATAACCGAATCCGCCTTGTCCAGGACATCCTGCTGAATTGTGCCGTCTTCCGGACCAAAAATATAATAGGCCTTGTCCGGGTGCTGGAATTCGGTCAAGGGAATGGCCCCCTCGACCAGTTCGACACAGATTATTTTCATGGCTGCCGGGATGTCTTCAAGCAGAGAGTCGACGCCGATCAGGGCAACGCTCCGGCTCGCATGCTGGGTGTCCGTATTGTACTGGGCAGCCCGGACATAACGTTTCCCCGTATAAAAAACCGAGTCGGCTTTGAAGCACCCGGCCGCACGCATAACCGAACCGACGTTTGTCGGACTTTTGGGGTTGATCAAGCCAATGTTGACTTCTGATTCTTTCATCTGCTGATTCCTGTAAAGGGACAGGGGAGCAAATCCCTTGTCGCCAGGTGGTCGTTCAGGAAAATTGAATTTATATTGTTTCGCCCCGGGACCTTTTCAAAAGACTCACGGCAGCAGAAGCCTCGCCCTCTTTTGCCGGCCGGCTTTTCGCTGCCGGATTATAGCCCAGCACGTCGGTGACAGTCATCCCTTTAATCCCTCCTCTTCAGTTGGTCCGGTTGCCTTGTCCTGACAACAGAGCGCAACCGGGACACCCTTCGACCCGGAGTCTCGACAGACATCTGTTGCCCGATCATGAGCTCAGGTGGAGGGGGTGGCGGAACAAGATCCCGGCAAAGGAGCCGGTTTCGGCAGACGGGGGGAAATTACGGAGGAGGGAGAAAAACCTGCTCCGGGCCCAATCGTGAAGGGAGCCCAGAGCAGAGAGGGTCTATTGAAGTCCGGCTACTTCCCCAGGACCTTTTTGATCTCACCGATCTTATTCTGCACCTTGCCGGCGATCTTTTCACCGACACCTTCGGCTTCCAGTTTGGGATTGTCGGTTAATTGACCGGCGAGTTCCTTGACCTTGCCCTTCGCCTCGTGAAATTTGCCTTCCACCTGATCATGGGTACTGTTTTTCGTTTTCATAGGAGAACTCCACTGGTTCAGCGATTGGACTGCGCAAGTTCAAATTCAACCCTGCACCCATGAATCGGGTGCAGGGTTGAATGACTTCTAGAATTTGGTCCCGATCATTGCGGTCGAAACAAACCCGTTCAGCTTGATATGGTCCCCCCCGAAGGAAGGTTCTGCCCAAAGGTATTTCCCTTCAAAACCGACGAAAAAGTCATTGGACAAATTGATATTAAATCCGGCACCCGCATGCAATCCATAGGTGATCTCGGTCGAGCCGCTGAAGTTATCGGTATTGCCATCCAACTCGAGGTCGGAAATGTAGGCGCCGATGCCGAAGAGTCCGTAGGGCTCGAAGGCTCCAAGGGGGAGAAAGACCTTCCCTGTGGCGACCACCGGGACAACTTTGAGCTTCGCTTCGCCAAGTCCTGCCGCCGGGGAACCCTTGCTCTCAAAGTAACCGGCACCCAATTCCACGGCCAGGACGGGCAAAAAGTAATGACCAATGACGACCTCTCCGGCAAACCCGGTTTTGCTGTCCAGGTGGGTCGTTTCGCCGGCGTTGAAGTTATCAAGGTCGTATGAGTCGCTGGGGGAATAAACTCCGCCTTTGACCGCAATATAGCTGTCCGAGTCCAACGCCGCAAAGGCCGTGGCTGAGAGACTGACCAGAGCCGTTGCGATAATCAAGACCAGAAATCTTGTACTTTTCATAAATGACCTCCTGAAAAAAGTGAATTTCTTCTCTCCCCATTTTTGATTCTTCGATCCATCTTTCAATTTTCGATGGAAACGATTTCTCGAAAAACAAAAAGGGAAGAAGGACGGAATACCTCTACGCTCAATAGAGACGGCTGCAACTAGGGTGCCACAGGCATTTTTCCGATTTCAGGAGCCGAAGGCGCTATTTATGGGGGACGGAAGGAGGGGAAGAATGCGGGGGGAGAGTGAAACCGGTGGCGGAATCCGTCACAACCAACGTTACCGCCATATGTAACGGATTCCATCGAGGTCAAGGAGGCGGGAAATTTTTTAAATCGTCGGACGATACCCTGCCGGGGCGACGAGGGCGAAGAGACTCCGGATCATTGGAGCCCCGCCAGAAGACCGTCGGCCAGGGCGTTCATCAGTTGAAAGTAGCACTCCTCGCCGCTCGGCAAGGCGGCGCCGAGAGGGTCGAGAATTCCGGTGCGGGCCCCCGTTCCTTCAATCACTGTCGCTACCAGCCGAGGCTCGAATTGGGGTTCGCTGAAGACGCAACGGGCGTTTAGCGAGCGGATTTTTTGCCGGATCTCCCCGATCCGCCGGGCGCCGGGTTTGCGATCCACGGAGAGGGTGACGGAACCAACGGCATTGAGATCGTAGGCGACTTCGAAATACTGGTAGGCATCGTGAAAGACGATATAGGGGATATTTTTGACCGGGGCCAGGCGGGTTTTCAACCCGGCATTCAGGGTATCGAGACGCGTCTCCAGCCGGGCGGCGTTCTGCTGATATTGCCTGGCGTGGACCGGGTCGATGTCCGTCAATGCGGCCGCGGTTTTGGCGACGATCCGTTTGGCCAGCAGCGGATCAAGCCAGAGGTGTTGATTGCGTTCCCCATGCAGGTGGTGAGCAGGCTCTCCGGCATCCCCGGGACCATGCCCTTCGCCCGAAGCATGAGTCTCCCAGAAGCCCCCTTCCCGCACCGGCAGCATCTCTGCTTCGAGCTCCCGGGACAGTTCGAGCTGTCGGGCCTTGCCCGCCAGGGTGGAGAGGGGCTTTTCGAGAAAACTTTCGAGCCCGGGGCCGACCCAGACGACGAACTGCGCCTCGGAGAGGATGCGCGCCTCGGAGGGGCGCAGCGTATAGCCGTGGGGCGATCCGCCGCCCTGGATCAGCAACCGCGGCTCGCCGACCCCGGCCATCACCCCGGCGACCAGGGATTGCAGCGGCTTGAGACTGACCACCACCCTGGGGGCTTCGGCCGCCCCTGAAATTCCGGGAGCAGCGAACAGGATCAAAAACAATACGATCAGGGTGGATTTTTTCATCGCCGGCCTCCGGAAAACGGGGTTGATTGCTCGCGACAAAACGTTATAATATAACATCACAAAAATCAAGTCGAACAGGAGAGATCATGTCGCCGCTCCCCGATTCCCCCTTTCACAGCAAAAATCACAATCATCAGCAGTGCATCGCTCAGGCTCTCGCCACGGCCGATGCCCTCTGCCGGCAGCAGGGGCAGCGCTTTACCGCCATCCGCCGCCGGGTCTTCGAGATCGTCGTGCAGCAGCACAAACCGATCGGCGCCTACGAGGTCCTGGAATCGCTGCAGCAGGAAGGAAGAACGGCGCCGCCGACGGTCTACCGGGCCCTCGATTTTTTACAGCAGATGGGGCTGGTGCACCGCATCGCCTCCCTCAACGCCTACGTCGGCTGCGCCCATCCGGAGCACCCGCATGACGGCCAGTTTCTCATTTGCGAAGACTGTAAAACCCTGGCCGAACTCCAGGTCGCGGAAATTTCCGGCGCCATCGAACAGGGCGCCCTCGCCTCGGGCTTCAAGCCTCGCCGGCACACCGTGGAAATCATGGGGCTCTGCCCCGGCTGCCGCAACCGGAGCACGCCGTGAGCACCGCCGAAACCTTGCTCGAACTCAGCGCCGTCGACCTGGTGCGTGGCCGGCGCCATCTGCTGGAGCGGGTCGATCTGCAGGTCCGGCGGGCGGAAATCGTCACCCTCATCGGCCCCAACGGCGCCGGCAAGACCACTCTTCTGCGAATCGCCCTGGGGCTGCTTCCGCAGACCTCGGGTAAGGTCTATCGCCAGCCCGGCATCACCGTCGGTTACATGCCGCAGCGGCTGCAGATCGATCCGACCTTTCCCCTGCAGGTCAAACGCTTTTTGGCCATGGCGGGAGGGGACCCGGAAAGGGCCTGCTCTCTGCTGGAGCAGGTCGGCGCGCCCCATGTCTATGAATCGCCGCTGCAAAAGATCTCCGGCGGCGAAATGCAGAGGGTGCTGCTGGCCCGGGCCCTGATCCGCAAACCTGACCTGCTGGTTCTCGATGAACCGGTCCAGGGGGTCGACGTGCGGGGGCAGGTGGAGCTGTACCGGCTGATCAGCGCCATCCGGCTCGAACAGGGGTGCGCAGTGCTGATGGTCTCCCACGACCTCCACCTGGTGATGGCGGCCACAGACCGCGTCCTCTGCCTGAACCGCCACATCTGCTGCAGCGGGACCCCGGAAGTCGTCACTCTCGACCCGGCCTATCTGGAACTCTTCGGCCACCTGGCCGTCTACACCCACGACCCGAGTCACAATCACGGCCAGCACCAGGACAGTCCGGGAGGTGCCGATGTTAAGTGACTTCCTCCTCCGCGCCCTCCTCGGCGGTCTCGGCGTCGCCCTGGTCGCCGGACCCTTCGGCTCGTTCGTCGTCTGGCGGCGTCTCGCCTACTTCGGCGATACCCTGGCCCATTCGGCCCTCCTCGGGGTCGCCCTCGGCTTTCTGTTCCGGATCAATCTCACCCTGGGGATTCTGGTCGTCTGCCAGCTCTTGGCGCTCCTCCTCTATTTCGGCCAGCGCCAAAAGCACCTCGCCAGCGACACCCTGCTGGGGATCTTCTCCCACGGCGCCCTCTCACTGGGGCTGGTCACCCTGGCCTTCATGCCGCAGGTCCGGGTCGACCTCTTTGCCTACCTCTTCGGCGACATCCTTTCCATCGGTACCGCCGACCTGGCCTGGATTTTCGGCGGCGGCGGCCTGGCTCTGGGAGGTCTGCTCTGGCTCTGGAAACCGCTCCTGGCGATGACGGTTCATGAGGATCTGGCCCGCGTCGAGGGGGTGGCCGTTGATCGCGTCAACTGGATCTTTCTCGCCCTGATTGCCCTGCTGGTGGCCGTAATGATGAAGGTCGTCGGTCTGCTGCTGGTGACCTCGCTCCTCATCATCCCGGCGGCCACGGCGCGACGCTTTGCAACAAATCCGGAGCTGATGGCGATTCTGGCCAGCCTGATCGGCTGCCTCGCCGTGATCGGCGGACTATACGGCTCCTATACCTGGGACACCCCGGCGGGACCGTCGATCGTCGTCGCCGCCTGCCTCCTCTTTCTCTTGAGCTTTCTGGTGCCCCAGTGGTCGGGTGCCGGTTCGCCGGAACGAGGCAACAGGCAATAAACGGGGAGGGGGCAAAAGGATAAAAAAAAGGAGGGATTTTTTTCTTCTTTCTTCCCCGCAAAATCGTAACAGGCTCCCCCTTTTCGGGGGAGCCTGTTTTTTTCTTCCATAAAAATTCCGATCCATCCCCTTCAGTTTCAGCGCGTGCCTTCACCCCGCCACGGCTTCGAGAGCGTCAAGATCGAGATCCTGCCCCACCACTCCGGCAGCGTCGGCACGGCACTGTTTGCAGTGGCGCGCCTGGGAGAGGATCAGCTCGGCCTGGTTGCGCACCATCTCCATCACCGCATCGGAAGGGCGTTCGACGTCCTTGAAGAGACCGACGGGGATCACCGGCATGATGTTCATCATCGCCGCGCCGAGGTTGCGCACCTTGACCGCCAGATCGAGGGTCTCGTGATCGTTGACCCCGGGGATGTAGACGTGGTTGATCTTGACCAGTAACCCGGCTTTGGCGGCCATCTCCAGCCCCTTGAACTGCTGGGAAAGAAGAATGGCCGCCGCATCGATGCCGGCCAGGCGCCGGCCGTCGACCGTGATCCACTCGGTGACCCTGGCGCCGGTCTCCGGGGTCAGGGCATTGATGGTCACGGTCAGGCTGTGCACGTCGTAGGCGAGGATCGTCTCGAGCATCTCCGGCAGACGCAGTCCGTTGGTCGACAGGCAGAGGGTCATCTCGGGAAAGGCCTCGCGCACCAGGGCGAAGGTCTCGAAGGTCCTGGGATTGGCCAACGGGTCGCCGGGTCCGGCAATCCCCACCACCTTGAGCTGCGCCCCGCCTTGCCGCTCCATGTGCCGTTGGACCAGCCGCACCCGCGTCACCGCCTGCTCGGGGGTCAGCACCCTGCTGGTGACGCCGGGACGGCTCTCGTTGGCGCAGTCGAACTTGCGCTCGCAGAAGCCGCACTTGATGTTGCACCCCGGAGCGACCGGGAGGTGGATGCGTCCCGCCTTGCTGTGGTCGCCGCCGAAACAGGGGTGGTCGGTCTGGGCCTTCATCGTCATCATCGGGCAACCGCTGGCCATGATCGGTCTCCTTTCGGATGGCACAAAAAAAGCACTCCCGGATAATCCGGAAGCGCCATTGCTGTGCCGTTCATATCGAAAAGCCCCGTAGGGAATCACCCCCCGGGGCTTCGTTGCCATCATCGGTTCGCGGCACTACATTGTGCCGCTGTTGTTTGTTTATCTTGTCTGGCTTTTGATTTTGCATCCACCGTGCCAAACAAAAAGAGCGAAAAATTGGGCAGGAAGGTTCCCTCACAGCCCTCCCTGCCCATGCCTGAGGCAATTGCAGCTCTGGATCCGACCAATTTTTAATCAGGAGGCGGACAACCCAGCAACTCTTACTTGGAACACTTTTCTTTGCCTGTGCAGGCACACCCGCAGAGTGTCCCATGGGCGGCGCGAAGTGCCTCGTCGATGGGTCCCTCGGCGGTGATGGCTTCAATCCCCTGCTTGACCAGCTCCTGCCGCGGGTAGTCGCCGATCATGGCGGTGATCACCGCTTTGCAGCCGGCGACGGCCTCGACGATGGCCATGAACTGGTTTTTCCTGAAAGGGTGGCCCTCGTCGAAGGAACAGTATTTTTCGACGGCGACCTCCTCGAGCAGTTTCGCCTCCCCTCGATGAAAATCGTAAATCAGAAAGCGCTCGGCATGGCCGAAGTGCTGATCGACTTCGGTGCCTGATTTGGATGCGACGGCGATGCGCATGACATTCTCCCGGTTGACGACCACAGAGTCACAGAGGCCACAGAGGGGAAAACCAAGGTCACAACAAAACCCCTTCTGACTTAGGCAGCTAAATATGTTTTGATTTTCTCGGTGTTCTCTGTGCCTCTGTGGTGAACAGAGTATTAGACTGCCAACGGCTTGAAGCTGAAACACTTCTTCGGGCAGGCGACGCCGCAGCCGGCGCAGCCGATGCAGTTGTCCGACTTGACGATGGTCATGATCATGCGGGTCGAGTCGGTCTCCTCATCGACCAGGTCTTCGGGGCCGAGGACCTGACGGGAGCAGGACTTGTAGCAGCGGCCGCAGCCGATGCATTTTTCGGGGTCGATGCCTTCGGCGAAGGTCGGCGTCCAGTCGGCTCCCCCGCGGGTTTTTCCTGTCAGAAATGCCATGGTGATTCTCCTTAAGGATTGATGTGTAGGGGCGAGATTCATCACGCCCAGGGCCCAATGAATTGAGCCCCTACGAGACGAAGGCCGGGCGCTCGTTTTTGAGCATCGCCTTGCGCAGCCAGGGAGGAGGGCTGTCGCGCAGCACCTCCTGGAGTTTTTTCACCACCACGGTGATCGGTTCCCGCTCCTTGCTCTTGATGGGGTGGATCTTCTTGGCCACCAGCCGGGCCGCGGCCGGACCGCCGATCTCGGCGACGTAGACCAGGGCGCAATCGCTCAGGCCGGCACAGCGGGCCTCGATGCGGTCGGCCTCGTCGTCCCCTTCGGTGCGGACCTGGACCACGCCGGAAAACTCCGCCTCCTCGGGTCCGATCTCCCAGAGGTAGAAGACTTCGGCCCGGCCGAAATGTTCGTCGACGTGGATCTTGTCGGTACTGGCGAATGCGACTTTCATGTGGAGTCCTCGCTTTCTGTTACCGTCGATGATTTCGAAGCGACGCGTTCTAACCATCTCAAAACCTTTCACCACGGAGGCACTGAGACACGGAGAAAATCCTTTAACCCGGTTTTTATTCAAGCCTGAAACAAAGGCCTCCTCTGTGACTCTGTACCCCTGTGGTTGGTTGCAGGTTTTAGCGCATCATCTCGAACCACTGGTTCTCGCAGGTCTCGTCCTTGATATCGAGGAACTTGTTGGCGATCATGGTCAGGATGTTGACCGCCCCGTTGTAGCCGACCACCGGGGTGCGATGGAGGTTGACCCGGTCGATGATCGGGAAACCGATGCGGAAGAGGGGGATCCTGGCGTCGCGGGCCGCCCACTTGGCGTGGGTGTCGCCGATGATCCCGTCGACGGGATCGGTGACCAGCAGCGAGCGCATGTGCCAGAGGTCCTTGTTGATGTAGACCTTCCCCTGGGCGCCGAAGGGGGAGGTGGCCAGCAGCGCCTTCATCTCCTTCTCGAACTTCTTGGTCGTGCGCGAGCAGAGGATGTGATAGGGGATCGCCCCCATCTCGAGGAGGAAAGAAACGAGACCGATGAGGTAATCGGGGTCGCCGGCGAGGGCGAATTTCTTGCCGTGCAGGTACTGATGGGCGTCGGTCAGGGCGTCGACGGCCAGGCCGCGCTCTTCCTTGAGCTTCTCGGGGACCGGCTTGCCGAAGAGTTCGGAGAGCTTCATCAGGAACTCGTCGGTCTTCTTGATGCCGAAGGGCATCGGCATGGTCAACTTCTCGCCGCTGTACTCCTCCTCAATCCACTTCATGGTGGTGGTGGTGGAGTACTTCTGCAGGGAGATGGTCACCTTGCCGTTGATCGACTCGGCGGCGTCTTCCATCTTGGTGCCGCCGGGATAGAGACGGTAGGTGCCGTCGCAGACCGTGTCGAAAACCTCGGAGATGTCGGCCATCATGGTGTAGGGGATGCCGAAGAGCCCGAGGATGCGCTTATACTCCCGCAGGTTGCCGGTGTTGCCGTCAAAACCGGGGATCAGGTTGAGCTTGCCGGTGCACTTCCCTTCGACCTTCTGACCCTCGGTGAGGGTCTGGAGAATGGAGCGCATCATGGAATCGTAGCCGTGAATGTGGCTGCCGTTGAAGCTCGGGGTGTTGGCGTAGGGGGTCGGCACCTCCTCGGGGAGATGACCCTGGAGCTTGGCGTTCTTGATGAAGGCGGTGAGGTCGTCACCGATGACCTCGGGCATGCAGGTGGTGAAGACCGGGATCATCTTCGGCTTGTAGAGGGCGTAGGCGTTCTCCAGCCCTTTGAAGAGGTTGTTCTGGCCGCCGAAGACGGCGCCGTCTTCGGTCATGGCATCGCAGGTCGCCGCCGCCGGCTCGCGGAAGTGGCGGGAAAAGGTGCTGCGGAAGTAGGAAGCGCACCCCTGGGATCCGTGGATGAAGGGGAGCGCCCCGGCAAAGCCGGTGGCGACCATCTGGGCCCCGAGGGGCTGACAGGCGTGGGCCGGGTTGACCACCAGCGCCTCGCGGGCGAAGTTTTTCTCCTTGTACTCTTCGGTATTGATCCATTCCGTGACCCGCGAGATTTCCTCGGGCGAGTGCTCGGACACAATTTTAACTGCTGCTTCAGCGCTCATGGCGTTGGCTCCTTAAATGCTTGCGGGACTGTAGGGGCGCAATTCATTGCGCCCTGAACCGGGCGGAATAAGCCGGGCGTGATGAATCACGCCCCTACATTTTTATTGTCAAAACGGGCTCTTCACCAGTTTCCAGGTCGGGCTGTTGATCGCCATGTCGACGTCGCGGGCGAAGACCTTGAATCCCTCGTAGCCGTGGTAGGGGCCGGAGTAGTCCCAGCTGTGCATCTGCCGGAAGGGGATGCCGGCCTTCTGGAAGACGTACTTCTCCTTGATACCGCTGCCGACCAGGTCGGGCTTGAGCTCCTCGACGAATTTCTCGAGTTCGAACTCGGAGACGTCGTCGTAGATGAGCGTTCCCTTGGCCATCTCCGGGGCGGTGCGGTCGTAGTCGTCCTGGTGGGCGAACTCGTAACCGGCGCCGGTGATCTGGATGCCGAGGTCTTCGTAGGCACCGATGGTGTGCCGGGGGCGCAGACCGCCGACGAAGAGCATGGCGGTCTTCCCCTCGAGGCGCGGTTTGTACTCGTCGAGGACCGACTGCATGACCGGCTTGTACTTGGCGATCACCTTCTCGACGTTGGCCTTGATGGTGTCGTCGAAGCGCTCGGCGATGGCGCGCAGGCTCTCTTCGATCTTGGTCGGACCGAAGAAGTTGTACTCGAGCCAGGGAATGTTCCACTTCTCTTCCATCACCTTGCACATGTAGTTCATGGAGCGGTAGCAGTGGATCAGGTTGAGTTTGACCTGATGGGTAGCGCCGATCTTCTCCACCTCGCCGTCGCCGGTCCAGACGCTCTTGACGTTGAGACCGATCTCTTCGAGGATCGGCTTCGCCGCCCAGACGTCGCCGCCGATGTTGTAGTCGCCGATCAGGGCCACGTCATAGGGGCCGACGGGATCGGGGAATGCGAACTTGCCGATGATGTGGTCGCGGATCGAGTCGTTGGAGATGTGATGCCCCAGAGACTGGGAAACGCCGCGAAAACCTTCGCAGTTGCAGGGGACGACCAGCTTGCCGAGTTCGGCTTCCATCTTCTTGGCGACGGCGTTGATGTCGTCGCCGATGAGGCCGACGGGGCACTCGGAGAGGATCGAGAGCCCCTTGTTGAGGGGAAAGAGCTCGTCAGCCTCCTGCAGCAGTTTCTCGAGCTTTTTGTCGCCGCCGTAGACGATGTCGCGCTCCTGGAAATCGGAGGTGAAGTCCATGGGGAAGGAGGTGACGCCGGGAATCCCCTGCATCAGGTTGCGCCGGGTGCCCCAGCTGTAGACGCCGCAGCCGACGGGGCCGTGGGAGACGTGGACCATGTCGCGGATCGGCCCCCAGACCACCCCCTTGGCGCCGGCGTAGGCGCAGCCGCGCTGGCTCATGACCCCGGGAACGACCTTCTTGTTCGACTTGACGGCGCAGGGAGAGGCGGACGGCTCGTTGGCACCGAGGTGAGGAGCGCGCTTCTTCGCTGCCTTGGCCGGCATTTCGGCCAGGGTCTCCTTGATCAGTTTCTCGGTTTTCTCTTTGGTAATGCCCGGGATGGGCTTTCTTTCAGACATTGTTTGGTCTCCTTGTTGGATCGCCACAATTTCCGATCCCTTTGCCGGGATTGGTAGGGGCGCGGTCACCGCGCCCAGGGCGGGGAAACCCCGCCCCTACGCCGCCTACGCGTTTTCCGCCACGCCGACGATCGACTCATCCTCGGCTTCCATGATGCCGAACTCCATCAGCAGGTCCTCGAGGTCTTCCATTTCGAGGGGGGTCGGGACGACGAACATCTTGTTGTCGGCGATCTTGCGGGCCAGGGTGCGATATTCTTCGGCCTGCTTGTGGTCAGGGGAGTACTCGATAACCGTCATGCGGCGCAGCTCGGCGCGCTGCACCTGGTTGTCGCGGGGGACGAAGTGGATCATCTGGGTGCCGAGCTTGGCCGCCAGGGCCTCGATGAGATCGGCCTCGCGGTCGGTGTTGCGGCTGTTGCAGATCAGGCCGGCCAGGCGCACGCTGCCGGAGGCGGCATACTTGACAATCCCCTTGCAGATGTTGTTGGCGGCGTACATGGCCATCATCTCGCCGGAGACGACGATGTAGATCTCCTGGGCCTTGTTCTCGCGGATCGGCATGGCGAAGCCGCCGCAGACGACGTCACCGAGGACGTCATAAAAGACGTAGTCGAGGTCCGGGGTGTAAGCGCCTTCTTCCTCGAGGAAGTTGATGGCGGTGATGACGCCGCGGCCGGCACAACCGACGCCCGGCTCGGGACCACCGGACTCGACGCACATGACCTCGCCGTAACCACGCTTCAAGACGTCATCCAGCTCCAGGTCCTCGACGGTGCCGAGCTCACGGACCTTGTCCATAACCGTGGTCTGGGCCTTGGCATGAAGAATCAGGCGGGTGGAATCGGCCTTGGGGTCGCAGCCGATGATGAGGACCCTCTTGCCGAGGGAAGCGAGGCCGGCCACGGTGTTCTGGGTGGTGGTGGACTTGCCGATGCCGCCTTTGCCGTAGATTGCAATCTGACGCAGTTTTTTCTCAGCCATGGTCTTGTTCCTTTCTCGATAACTGTCGGGTGACGACGAGCGCTGACTTTTCCCGAAGCGGCAGCGGCATTGATGTGTCCGAGTCAGCCGGTGCTCGTGTCGATAAAAAAAGCCCCACCCGGACGATCCGGGTGGGGCTCCCTTGCCCATTGCGGCTCCGCCGTGGCGCCGCATTTAATAGATGGTGTTTCGAACGAAAAAACCCGCCGGAAAAGTATCCCGCGGGCGTCATTGCCGTAAGCTGCCAGGGGTACGCCTTCGTACCCGATGAAACATCTGACGACTTTCCTTATAGCAGGGGACGTGCCAACTTACGCCCAAGCCCTTAAACGACGGGATAACTGCGGGGTCCCCCCGGCTCCCTCCTCCTTTGCCGTCCGCAGGAGGCGGCCAGTTGCTCAATAAACAAGCAGCCTCTGCCGCCTCCCTGAGCATGCCGGACATCCTGCTGGAAAAAATGGGTCGCGACTGTTATGATTCGAAACCGTGGCCCTCCTTCGCCCCCTAACCCCGAGGTCTTATGGACACCCTCTCTCCCCGGGAAATCACCGGCATGTTCCTCGCCCTCGGGGTCATGCTCTTCTTCGCCCGCCTCCTCGGCGAAATTTCCCGCCGCGCCGGGCAACCGGCGGTCATCGGCGAGATCCTCGCCGGAATACTCCTCGGCGCCACGGGTCTCGGCACCCTGGCTCCGGACCTCTTCGCCTTCCTCTTTCCGGCCACCGGCGGAGGCGCCTACGTCCTGCAGGGGCTGACCACCCTTTCCATCGCTCTCTTTTTGCTGGTGGCCGGTCTCGAAATCGATCTCTCCACCGTCTGGCGCCAGGGGAAGACCGCCGTCGCCGTCGCGCTTCTCGGCATGGCCCTCCCCTTTGCCCTCGGCTTTGCCGCCGCCTGGTTTCTTCCCGCTTCCTTCGGCTACGAACCGGGGGCCCACCGCCTCGCCTTCGCCCTCTTCCTCGCCACCGCCCTGTCGATCTCGGCCCTGCCGATCATCGCCAAGATCCTCATGGATCTGCGCATCTACCGCAGCGATCTCGGGGTGACGGTGGTCGCCGCGGCGGTCCTCAACGACCTGGCCGGCTGGCTGGTCTTCGCCATGATTCTCGGGCTCCTCGGGACCGGCCACGGCAACGGCCTCTCCCTCGGCGTCACGATTGGGGCGACCCTGGCCTTCACCGCGGCGATGCTGACCCTTATCCCCTGGCTGATCCACCGCATCCTCCCCTGGATCCAGGCCTACACCAGCTGGCCGGGGGGAGTCCTCGGTTTCGCCCTCTCCCTGGCGCTCTTTTCCGCCGCCTTCACCGAGTGGCTCGGAGTGCACGCCATCTTCGGCGCCTTTCTCGCCGGAGTGGCCATCGGTCATTCGTCTCACCTCCGCGAGCGGACCCGGACCACCATCGACCAGTTCATCTCCTTCTTTTTTGCCCCCCTCTTCTTTGCCAGCATCGGGTTGCGCATCGACTTTGCCAGCCATTTCGATCCGCTGCTGACCCTGATGATTTTCTTCATCGCCATCATCGGCAAGGTCCTCGGCTCCCTCCTCGGCGGCAGACTCGGCGGCGTCCCCTGGCGGGAGGCCTGGGGAATCGGCTTCGGCATGAGCGCCCAGGGGACGATGGGGATCATCCTCGGAGTCCTCGCCCTGCAGGTCGGCCTCATCAGCCAGCGCCTCTTCGTCTCCCTGGTGGTCATCGCCCTGGCCACCTCCCTTCTCAGCGGGCCGATGATGCAGCGCATTCTGCGCCTGAAGAGGCCGCGGCGCTTCATCGACTTTCTCGACTCGGGCCGTTTTATCCGCTGCCTCTCCGCCACCAACCGCACCGCTGCCATCGCCGAACTGGCCGCCATCGCCGCCGACGGCGCCCGCCTCGACCGTGAACTGGTCATCGAGGCGGTTCTGGCGCGGGAGCGCATCATGGCCACCGGCCTCGGCAACGGCGTAGCCGCCCCCCATGCCCGCCTCCCCGGTCTCGGCGGCCCGGTGGTCGCCGTCGGCCTCTCTCCTTCCGGAATCGACTTCGACGCCCCGGACGGCAAACCGGCCCACATCCTCTGCCTGATTCTCACCCCCCGCGAGGATGACGGCGCCCAGCTCGAGATCCTCTCCGACCTGGCGAGCACCTTTTACAAGGGGACGATGGTGGAACAGGCGCTGGCCGTCGAAGGGATGACCGGTTTTCTCGCCCTGGTGCGCAGCGGCCGGGACTGACCGCGTCGGCTGCTTCGTTCCGGACAGAGGCAATCTCGGCCGCCGGGACAAATGGTTATCCCGGGATCATTGTATTTTTTTTACCGTCCAGTATGCTTCCATCAGTTGAACGGGACTAAAACGACTGCTGTTAAAGGAGGGCGATCATGGGGATGATGAAGGAATTCAAAGAATTTGCCGTCAAGGGAAATGCCATCGACATGGCCGTCGGCATCATCGTCGGCGCCGCATTCGGCAAGATCGTCTCTTCTCTGGTCAGCGATGTCGTCATGCCGCCGATCGGCCGCCTCCTCGGTGGCGTCAATTTCGGCGGCCTGTTCATCAATCTCGGAGACAAAACCTTCGCCACCCTCGCTGAAGCCAGGGAGGCCGGCGCGCCCACCCTCAACTACGGCTCCTTCCTCCAGACGCTCATCGATTTTACCATCATCGCCTTCGCCGTCTTTTTGCTGGTCAAGGGAATCAACAGACTGAAGCGAAAAGAAGAGGCCAAACCGCCGGAACCGGCAAAACCGAGCGAAGAGATCCTGCTGCTGCGGGAAATCCGCGATGCCCTGAAGAGTGAACGAAGCTAGGAGCCTGTCGGACTATCCATGAGCCGGCTGCAAAATCGTCTATTTGGTCCATATCCGAGCTCCTTTTCGACCAATAGAAACGGCTATTGGCTCTCAAACGAGCTCGAATCTGTCCTCAAATATCCAATTTTTCGCTTCGGCCCGTATAGTCCGACAGGCTCCTAGGCGGGTCCTTTGCAATCCCCTTGCTCTTCAGGGCGGCAAAGGGTATTCTCGGCGCCATGAAAACTCTCACCGTTGAACCGACCGAATCCGGCCTGACCGCCCTCGAATTTCTGCAGCGGCGGATCCCCGCCGCCCCTTCCGCCTACCTGCGCCAGCTCCTGAAAAAGGGGAAGGTCCTCGGCTCCGCCGGGCCCCTCGCCGCCGGCGATCGCCTCGCCGCCGGGGACCGGGTGAATCTCCCGACCAGCCGGCGTCTGCAGGAGCTTCTCGACGCCCCGGAAGCCATCGCCGACACCGGGATTCAGATTCTCTTCGAAAGCCGCGAGATCCTCATCGTCGACAAGCCGGCCGGGCTGGCGATCCACTCCGGCGTCGGTCATGAAGGGGACAACCTCACCGCCCGGGTCGCCGAACTCCTGGCCCGGCGGGGGGACAAATTCAGGGTGGCGCCGATCCACCGTCTCGACCTCGAAACCTCGGGACCGGTCCTCTTCGGCAAGGGGAAGCTCTCCTGCGGCGAACTCGGCCAGCTCTTCATCCGCCAGGAGGTCGACAAATACTACCTGGCCCTGGCCAGCGGCAAGACCCCCGGCAGCGGCGAACTGGCCTCGATGATTCCGGCCAAGGGGACGCACAAGGAGGCCTTGACGACCTTTGTCGCCCTGGCCCGCAGCGAATCGGCATCGCTCCTCGAACTCTGCCTGCACACCGGCCGCCAGCACCAGATCCGCCGCCAGCTCGCCGACATCGGCCATCCCATCTTCGGCGACCGCCGCTACGGCGGCCCCTGCCCCCCGGGACTGCCGCGCATTTTTCTCCACTGCCGGCGTCTGGCCTTTACCGACCCCTTCACCGGCTCCCGCCTCGCCGTCGACGCCCCCATTCCCGCCGATCTCGCCGCCTTTCTCCCCGCCGGCGGCCTGCAGCTTCCCAAAGCTCTCTGAGCAGAGATTGCTGCCGGACACCCGTTCACTCAAGCAGAGGCCATGGAGAGACTGACCATTCCGCAGGGGACCTTCCCCCTGCGGAATGGTCAGTCTCTCCATGGCCTCTGCTTGAGTGAACGGG
>Ga0209231_1000653_pt1 | contig 17350 bp, 17 predicted proteins | sample Deesub45470m_DNA_FD_188086 | JGI IMG/M metagenome (GOLD analysis project Ga0209231, IMG submission 188086) | Deep subsurface microbial communities from North Pacific Ocean - 450_OLKR46/470m Metagenome (SPAdes) (version 2) | ecosystem: Environmental > Terrestrial > Deep subsurface > Unclassified ... | reverse complement strand
TCATGAATATCCCCTTTGCCCGGTTGCACAGGGATTCGGCTCTTGCCCTCTTCCGCTTGCGCCAGGGGCGGCTGTCTGAGGATGAAACGGCCGCCGTGTCCCTTGGCCGCCTCGAGCGCCGGTTGCGGCTGCACCTTCATGTGCTGTCCCGCTGCCGGGATGCCGAGCCGCCGCCCGGGAAGGGGCCGGAAATCTTCGTCCACCTGGCGGCCCGGCTCGATTCCCCCGATGGAGGGCGGCGCATCGAAGGGGCGGAGACCGCCTGCGCCCTTCTCGCCCAAGGGGGGGCGAAGGGGGAGGGGGCCTTTGCCGCTCTGGCGCTTGTTGCTCCGCAGGAGGCGGAGAGGAGTCTTCTCGATCTCTACCGCAGCAAGGAAGGGTTGCGCCCGACCCTTTTCCGGCTGTGGCGGGAGCAGGGGGCAGCCGTGCCGGCGACGATGCTGGCCTGGGACGAGCTGCGGCGGGGGGATCTGAACCTGCAGTGCTGCGCTCTGGACTATGCCGCTGCCAGTCCGGCTGTCGGCCCGGAAATTTTTCGCCCCTTCTACCAGCCGATTCTCGGCGGCGCCGGGGTCGGCAAGATTCCCGGACCCCTGCTGGCCGCCGCCCTCTGGGGGGGGATGGTGCGCGGCGAGCGCGAGGCCAGCCGGGCCCTGCGCCGCGCCCTCGAGCCGGAGAGCGGCCTTAGGGGCGATCCAGCCCTTCTGCGCCTGGCCGCTCTGGCGGGGGATTGCGAGCTGTTGCCGGTTCTGCGCCGTCATTTCGAGACCGATCCCGTGCCGGGCGCCGGGCTCCTGGCTTTGCACGGCACGGCCGGGGCGATCGATATTCTCCTCGAAGGGCTGAAACATCCTCCGGCCATGGCCGCTGTCGGCAGGGCCTGGCCGCATCTCTCCGGATCCGTCCTCCCCCTCCTCCCCCGCCTGCGTCTGGTGGGGGGGGAAGACGGGAAGAGCGCCGCCACCCTCCCCGACGCCCGGCCCGCCCTCCGCTGGTGGGAAGAGCGCCGCAACGAAGGGGTCAAGCGCTGGATCGCCGGGGCATCGATGAGCCCGCTGCACCTCGCCGATCTGGCCGGGAGAAAGGGCGGTCGGGCCGGGGTCGACCTTCTCGATCTCCTCGCCCTGGAGTTGGGGCGCCCCCTGGGCATTTCGCCGGGCGCCGAGCAGGCCCGGCGCCGAACGGTACTGCAGAAAGTTCTCCTCCTGGCGTCCTCAGGGGGCGCCCTTGCGCTGCCTCCCGGAGTCTCTGGCCATGTTTGACATTGACAACCGCACCCCCTGGAGCGCCGGTCTCTACCCCGGCTGGAGCCGGGATCGCCAGAGGCAGATGACCCTCGTCGTCAAGGCCGGCTATGCCTTCGACGAGCGCGGCCGCCTCCTCCCACGGGCGCACCCTCCCATCGAGGAGGTCGACCGCTACCGCGGCAAGGCGGATCGCTCGAGTCTGGCGGCGGCCTGCGAGACGGTCCCATTCAAGGCCGGCGCCGAACTCCTTCTTTGCGGCACCGCCCGGCCATCCCGACCCGGGAACAGGGGGACAACGGTCGAAGTCGGGCTGAGTCTGAACGGCGCGCAAAGATGGAAAAAGACCCTGACCGTCTACGGCGAGCGCCGCTGGGAAATGACCCTGCTTGGTCCGGCGGTCAGCGCCCCGCAGCCCCTGCGGGACCTTCCCCTGTGCTACGAACACGCCTTTGGCGGTTGCGACCGGCACGATGACAAGAAGGTCTTTTCCGCCAACCCGGTCGGGAAGGGTTACAGCGACCGGGGGTGGCGGCTCAAGGGGCTGGAACTGCCGCAGATCGAAAGTGGCCCCCCGTTCATCACTTCTTCGGGCAGTCGTCCCGATCCCGCCGGTTTCGGCCCCCTTGCACCCTTCTGGAGCCCGCGTCGTCGGGCTTTTGCCGCCCTCGATCTCGAGGCCGCAGTTCATGGCGGCTCCCCCTTTGCCGATAATGCCGCCGTCGACATGTACAATTGCGCTCCCCTCGACCAGCGTTTTGACAAGCCCTTTACCGGTGGCGAAGACCTGCACCTCAGGGGGCTCATCGAGGGTGCAGCGGCCCGGGACGGGGTGCTGCTGCAACTGCCGCGGCTGCGGCCGCAGCTCATCCTGGCTGCCGGGGAGTCCCGGCAGGTCCTGCCAGCGCTGTGTGACACCCTCCTCATCGACTGCGACAGCAGGGAACTCTCCCTCCTCTTCCGCGGCGCGATCCCCTTCGGTCTCATGGACCGGCCCGGCGGACGGGTGCTGGTGCGCGATCCCGATGCCGAGGCCCGTTCATGAAGTGGTCCGGGACTCGGCCGCCCCTTGCCGGTAAAGATCGGCCCTCCGACCGGCGTTTCCCCGGGCCTGCCGCTCCGCCTTCCTCCCTGCGGATCGCCGCCCTCGGCCTCTGTTGCCTGGCCGGCGATCAGCCCTTTGCCCTCCTCGGCGCGGTCGCAACCTCCCTGAGCGGCGCCCGCCCGAGCCCCTCTCTTAGTGCAGCGGGTTTGGGTCCCGGGGACGAGTCGCCGATTCTGCGGGCGCCGATCTCCGGACTCGAGGGGGTCGATCATCCCGGCGAACGGATCACCCTCCTCGCCGCCGCGGCGCTCGGTCAGACGCTCTCGGTCCTCCCCGAAGGGACAACCTGGAGCCGGATCCTGGTTCTCACCCTCCTTCCGCCGGTTGCCGGTCCACGGGGGCAGGCTCTTGACAGGCCGGGGCTGGAAGAGGCCCTGCGGGCCCTTCACCCGGGATTATTGCAGGCGTCCTTTCGTTTCGTTGCTGCGGAGGAGGGGGCGGTGGCGCAACTCATGGAGGTCGGTCTGGCCCTGGCCGACGGGAGATGGGAGGCGGTCCTCTTCGGCGGCGCCGACTCCCTGGTCGATGTCGTCACCTGCGGGGCGCTGATCGGGGAGGGGCGCATCCTGACCGCCGCAGGCAACTCCGGGCTCCTCCCCGGAGAGGGGGCGGCCTATCTGCTCCTTCGGGGGGGCGAGGCCGGTTCTCCGGGGCGGGCGCGGATCGCCGGGGCGGGGCACGCCCCCGAACCCCATCTCGATGCGGCCGACAGGTGCGCCATGACCGGGCTCCTTGCGGCCATCGAGCAGGCCCTGGCTTCGGCGAAGGCGGAAGCCGCCGCCGTTGGAGCCGTCGTCCTCCCCTTCGGGGCGGAGACGTCCGGCCCTCTTGAATGGCACCAGGTGCGGCAGCGGCTGTGGCCGAATCCTTCGGAGCCGGTCGACCGTGCCGAGGATCTGTACCCCGGTCTCGTCCTGGGGGAGCTCGGCGCCGCGGCCTTCCCCGTCGGCCTGGTCCTCGGTTGGGCGCGGCTCGATTTCGAGCATCCGCCGGTCGGCACGGTGCTGGTCTGCGAGGTGGGGGATCAACCGCAGCGCGGGGCGGTTCTTCTTTCCTTCTGAGGGGGTAGCCGGGTCGTCGGAAAAAATGTTATCTTCCCCCTGCGGCAGGATGACCTGCCAGGGAGGGGCGCGATGAAACTGCGATGCATGTACTCGATGAGGCTGGTCCTGCTCCTTGTTCTCGGCCTGCTGCCGATCGCCGATCGGGCCGCGGCTGGGGAAGAAGGAGGGGCTGCCGTCGCTGCGACCGCCGAAGAGGCGGGAGTCGGCCATCGAAGCCCGGAGCAAACTGGAAAGTCGCGTATCCGGCAACCGGTTTGCCATTCTCCCCCACAAGCAGAACTATCTTCTCCCTGTCAGCTATAACTTTTCGCCCAACAGGGGAGACTCCCAGGAACTCGGCGACGGCATCAATCACGCCGAGGTCAAGTTTCAACTGAGTCTCAAAATGCCTCTCTGGGAAGGGATTTTTTCCCGGCGGGGGACGCTTTTCGGCGGCTACAGCCAGCAATCTTTTTGGCAGGCCTACAATTCCAACCGTTCGGCCCCCTTTCGCGAAACCAACTACGAACCCGAGCTCTTTCTCTCCTTCGACACCGATTTCGACGTCCTCGGGGTGCGCAACCGCATCGTCTCCTTCGGGGTGGCGCATCAGTCCAACGGTCAGAGCGAACCCCTTTCCCGCAGCTGGAACAGGCTCTACGCGCTGCTCGCCTTCGAACGGGGCAATCTCTACTTTGCCCTCAAGCCCTGGTATCGGATCCCCGAGTCTTTTAAGGACGATGACAATCCGGATATCGATGCCTATCTGGGCTTCGGCGAGTTCTATGCCGTCTATTCCTGGCGCACCCAATGGCTGGGGCTGATGCTCCGCAACAACCTCCGTGCCGACAACCGCGGCGCTATCCAGATCGACTACAGCTTTCCCCTGATCAAAAAAATGGACGGCTATCTGCAATTTTTCAACGGCTACGGAGAATGTCTCTCCGACTACGACGAGTCCGTCAGCCGCATCGGCTGCGGAGTGATCATGGCCAACTGGCTTTGAAGGGTCTGGCGCAGCAGGGGTCGTTCCGCCGCCGGGGCATGAGTCAAAAAATTGACCTTAGGGGGAGGGGAAGGTTTCCCGCCGGGAATCTTTCGGCAAGAAATGAAGGCGTCGTGGATGGGAGGCGGACGGGTATTTCCGGCGGCAGGGAGGGTTAACGGGCGACGGCGTTGAAATCGTAGCGCCCTCCCCCTTGCACGAGCAGGTACCTTGCCCGCTCGTTTCCGGGGTTTGCCACCCGGTGCGGGCGCCGGCAGGCGATCTCGCAACGGTCGCCGGGGTGGAGCGTCACTGTTTGCGGCGGGTCGAGGAGGTCGATGCCGATGCGCCCCTCGAGGCAAAAAATGTTGTCGGTGACGGCGCTGTGGGTATGCCAGGGGACCTCTTCTTTTCCCTGGAGCGTCATGATCCGTACTCGGGCTTCCTCGCAATCGATAAGGATCTGCTGGGGTTCGCTCATGGGGTGTCGCTCTCCGGGTGGGTCAGGTTCGCTTTGTGCGAGGTTGGCGCCGGGCGGGCGGCTACAGTGGCCGGGGCTGGCAGAGGTCGCGACCGGCATTGGCCCTGGCGCCGCATTTGCTGCAGATCACCGTCGGCCGGCTGGAACGCCGGTCGAGCTCTTCCATCAATCCCTTCTTGAGGAGTTTGCACAGGTGCATATCGTGATAACGGGGGGTCTGGCATTCTTCCTTCGGCTTCATTGTCGCCTCCTTGACCGTGCCTGCGGCCATTATAGCGCATTTCCCTTTCTTATATCCGCCGTACCGCCTCCTGGCGGCTTTCCTCGTTTTCCGTGGCGCCTTCGGGGGCGTCCGAACGAAAGACGACGATGACCTCCTTCTGCGCCGGACCCACCAGGTGCACCACTTTCAGCCGGTACCCTTCGAACCCCTGGTAGCTGTGGCGGGAACCGTCGCGGCGGGCAAAGGTAAGGGTGCCGAGACTGGTCCGGACGTTGACAACGGTGGCCGGCCAGCCGTCGCCGAAGAAGCCGATGGGGACGTAGCCTCCCGCCTCCTGGACGGTTTTCAGCTCGTCCAGGGAACGATAGGTGCGGCCGCCGCGATCCGGGCTGCGGGACCAGAGAAAGAGGGCCCCCACCAGCAGGGCGGCCACAAGGGGAAGGAGGGCGCGCTGCAGAGGCATCAGGGGATGCGGAGCATCTCGAGGCTGCGCAGGGCGTTGCGCCGCACCACGGGGGACGGATCGTCGGCGGCGGCACTGAGGGGGATGCGGGCGGCCGGATCACCGAGCAACCCCAGCCCCTTGGCGGCGCTCTTGCGCACGAATTCGTCGGGATCCTTCAGCAGGTCGATCAGCGCCGGCGTCGCCTGAGCGGCGCCGATTTCCCCCAGGGAAAAGGCGGCGTTGCTGCGTACCGACGCGTTGGAGTCGGACAGGGAGGCAAGAAGGGGGGCGGCGGCGCGGGCGTCGCCGAGTTTTCCCAGGTCGGCGGCAGCCCGCGACCGGATAATGCCGCTGGTCGCCGTAAGATCGTCGATGAGTTGCTGGAATGTCATATTCAGTCCTTATTGATTCGGGGTTTGATCGATTATAGCGAAATATATCCGCGAGGGAACCGGAAAACGCGAGGGCGGCTCCTCCAGGCGAAAGCCCCCGTGGTAAAATGAGACGTCTGCCGTTGTCGGGAAGGGAGAAGGGGATGAAAGAGGGAGCGATTACCATTGTCCAGGGGGACATCACCCTGATGAAGGTCGATGCGATCGTCAACGCCGCCAATACCTCCCTTCTCGGCGGAGGTGGGGTCGACGGCGCCATCCACCGCGCCGCAGGTCCGCAGTTGCTCGCCGAGTGCCGGACTGTCGGCCCCTGCCCGACGGGAGAAGCCCGCATCACCGGCGGTTACCGCCTGCCGGCGCCTTACGTGATCCACACCGTCGGACCGGTCTGGCATGGAGGGACACAGGGCGAGGACCAGCTCCTTGCCTCCTGCTACCGTTCCGCGCTGCGTCTGGCAATCGAGCACGGCCTCTCGACCCTGGCCTTCCCCTCCATCAGCACCGGGGCCTACCGTTTTCCCCTCGAACGCGCCTGCCGCATCGCCCTCGAGGAGACCCGGCGCTTTCTCCGGGAGGAGGACTGTCTGGCCGCGGTGACTTTCGTCTGTTTCTCGGCAACCGACCGGGAGGTCTATTGCCGGATCCTGGCCGAGATGTCGGCATCCTGAAGAGGCTTCGGATAAAAAATTTCGGGCAGCGAAAAAATCGTGATAAGATTCGCCACCCTTTGACAAATTGTTCTGTGACCCATCGACTTGTGACGGAGGCCAAGTATGACGAATGCAGTGAATGCCCAGGCGGCGATCCGCGACGCGATCCGGACGGAAAAGGACGCCATGGATTTTTATCTTCATGGTGCCGAGAAACTCAGTGAAGAGAGGGCCCGCCAGGTCTTCGAGCTCTTGGCCCGCGAAGAGCGGCAGCATGCCAGAATGTTCTATCAGGCCTACACCGGGGGGGATCTTCCCCCCTTCGACGAGTATATGCAGGCCGCTCCCGACACCTCCTCGGAGTGGTGGAAGTCGTTGCAGCGGGTCATGATGGGGGATTTCGACGAGCGCAAGGTCCTTGAGCTGGCCATGGAGCAGGAAGAGGCCCTGGAGAAGGAGCTGCGGGAGATGGCGTCAGGGATCGCCGACCCGGCAATCCGGGCCATCTACGAAGCCAACGCCAGTTCGACCCATCATCACGGGATGCTCATCGAGGAGGAGTACCGGGCGATGTTCGGCATGTCCTGATCCGTCGGGCATTGCCCTTTCGGGGAAAAACCTGTGAAACAGGAGAGCCTCCTGCAACGGCGCATGGCCGCAGCAGGAGGCTCTTTTGTTTTGGAAACCGCCTGGAGGGAAGTTATCCTTGCCGGTTTTTCCGTGTCAGGATATCGGCCGGCGACCCGATGCCGCAGACGAAGCGGCTCCAGGCGACGCGTTGCCGTGTGCGGCGGGAGAAGTGCAGGGGGCAGGAGCGTTCCGCGGCGGGGCCGCGTCGCCCCCACCACTCCATCAGGGGTTCGAGATGGAAGACGTGCAGAGCGCGCTGGCAAAAGGTCGAAGTCGGGGACATGGGCGTCTCGCTGAGGGTTGAATGTTGTGACAATTGGTCTTACCATAGGACCGTCCCGATCCGGTGTCAAGGGGGGCAAATTGTAGAATGTCGTTTTTATTCAAGTCTTTGCGGCAAGAGATGAATATGACAGGTTCCCTTCCGAGAAGAACAGGAAATCAAAGGTAAAAAATATGACCATTTTCCAGATTAATAACATTGTCTCATCGCCGACGCCGGTTCGCTTCCCGCAAACCTCGACTTCGGACTTGTTCGCCGGAGGCAAAAACTCCTGATTCCCGCCCCCATCGGGCAGAGGTGGGCCGAAGCGGCAGGGAGGTGTCGTGACGGGAAGAGCAGGGCAGGAGGGTGCTCCGGAACGGATTGTGCAGAGAGAAAATGAGGACGACGGATCCTTCGGCCGTCAAGGACGAGGGGGCGGCACCAACCTGCGGCAATGACGCGGCGGGAAGAAAGGGTGGACGCGGTGAGTTTTGAAACCATTTTCGCTGGGCTGACGGCCGCCTTCTTCCTCATCGGCGTCGGGTGGATTCCGCGGCGGAGAAAAAAGTCCGAATTCGGCGACGCACTCCTGCTGCACCTGGTCGAACTGGCCGATAGCGCCTGCTTTCTGACGACGGTCGGCGGCCCCTGCATCGCTGTAAATCAGCACGCCTGCGACCTCCTCGGCTACACCCGCACCGAATTGCTCTCCCTGTCCTGGGGGGAGATCGAGGCTTCCGGCGACGGTTTTTCTCTGGGGCGGTTTCTCATGAATGCTGCCGCCGGGGAAATCGTCAGCGAAGGCGGGCTCTTGCGACACCGGGACGGCTCGGAACTCGCCGTGGACATACGGGGGACCCTCCATAGCGTCGGTAACCGGACCTTTTTACTCGTTTGGGCCCGGGATGCGGGGGAACGTCTGCGGCTCGATTCGGAGCTGCGGGAGAGTCGGGCCCGTTACCAGAGTCTTTCCCAGGAATTCACGACCCTCCTCGACGGCATCCCCGATTCCCTGAGTCTTCTCGACCCCGAAGGGGCGCTGATCTGGGCCAACCGCGGTACTGCCGAGTATCTCGAGGCTCAGGGGGATTCTCTGCAAGGGAAGTCCAGCCTCGGATTGTGGTTCTCGTCGGCGGATTCTCCGGGTCCGCTCCTCTGCCCCATCCGGGAGAGTTTCCGCAGCGGAAAAGCCGCCGAAGGCCTCGATCGAACCCCCGACGGCAAGATCTGGGGGGTCAAGGCCTTTCCCCTCACCGACGGCGGCGGCAAGGTCACCCGGGTGATCCGCTTGGCCAGCAATATCACGGAAAAATTCGCTTTTCGGGAGGAGGCCCTGCGCAACAGCCGCCTGGCTGCTCTCGGAGAACTGGCGGCGGGAGTCGCCCATGAGATCAACAACCCCAACGGCTTGATCATCCTCAACCTTTCTCTTCTGATGGATGTGTGGGCCGATGCCCAACCGGTCCTCGAGGCTCACTGGGTGGAGGAGGGGCATTTTACTCTCGGGGGGATGGAGTACGAGCGGATGCGGACAGAGCTGCCGATGGCTTTGGCCGAAATGGAGGACAGCGCCGGACGCATCCGGCGGATCGTCGTCGATCTCAAGGATTTCGCCCGTCAGGACCCCCTGGACAGCAGCGATCCCTTCGACTTCAACGAATCGGTTCGGACGGCGGTGCGTCTGGTCGCCGCCACCATCCGCAGGGCGACTGCGGTTTTCGACTGCCGGTACGGCGAAGGGCTCCCGCTGCTGTTCGGCAGCGCCCAGCGGATCGAACAGGTGGTGATCAATCTCCTTCTCAACGCCTGTCAGGCCCTGAGCGCCGCCGAGGGCGGTATCTTCCTCTCCACCCGTTTCGACGCCGGGCGGGGAACCAATATCCTCGAGATCAGGGATCAGGGGCGGGGGATCGCTCCGGAGCATCTCCCCCATATCCTGGAACCCTTTTTCACCACCCGGAGGGACAGCGGCGGGACCGGCCTCGGTCTTTCGGTCTCCGCCCGTATTGTCAAAGAACACGGCGGAGCTCTCCACTACGACTCGACCGTCGGCGAGGGGACCACCGCGACCCTTTCACTCCCCGCAAGCACCAAGGATGACACCGATGAGTAATTGCACTTCCCCGCCCCTGCCGATCCTGCTGGTGGACGATGAAGTTCTCTGGACCCGCAGCCTCGCCCGGATGCTCGAGCGCTCCGGCGGCTACGGCAACCTCCTGACCTGCCACGACAGCCGCGAGGTCATGGGGATTCTGGCGCGGCAGGCGGTCAGTCTGGTCCTTCTCGACCTGACCATGCCCCACCTCCCCGGGGATGATCTCCTGGCGACCATCGCTCAGGAATTTCCCGACATTCCGGTGATCATCCTCACCGGCCGGGATCAGGTCGACATGGCGGTCAAGTGCATGAAGAGAGGCGCCTTCGACTATTTTGTCAAGACCGTGGAAGAAGAACGGCTGCTGGCCGGAGTGCAGCGGGCGATACGCATGCAGCAGCTGCAGCGGGAAAACCAGGTCCTCAAGACGCGTCTGGGGCGGGAGGACCTGAAATGTCCCGCCGCCTTTTCCGCCATCCTCACCGGCGACCGGCAGATGGAGTCCCTCTTCCACTATCTGGAAACCATCTCGCCCACCAGCCAGCCGGTACTGATCACCGGCGAGAGCGGCGTCGGCAAGGAACTCTTCGCCCGCGCCGTCCACGAGGTGGGCCGGCCGGGGAAGCCCTGGGTGGGGCTGAATGTTGCCGGACTCGACGACAACATTTTCGCCGACACCCTCTTCGGCCACAGCCGCGGCGCTTTTACCGGCGCCGACCGGGAACGTGCCGGTCTGGTCGAGCAGGCCCGCGGCGGCACCCTCTTTCTCGACGAGATCGGCGACCTGAGCCTGAATTCCCAGGTCAAGCTCCTGCGCCTGCTGCAGGAAGGGGAATACTATCCCGTCGGCAGCGATCGTCCGAAACGCAGCGGCGCCCGTATCGTCATGGCGACCAATGTCGATCTGGCCGCCCGCCAGGCCTCCGGTGCCTTCCGCAAGGATCTTTACTACCGCCTTCGTACCCATCAAATCCACATCGCTCCTCTTCGCGAGCGCAGCGATGATATTTCTCTTCTCCTCCACCTTTTCCTTGAAGAGGCGGCCGCCGAGTTCGGCAAGAAAAAGCCGACCTCCCCACCGGAACTCTCCGTTCTCCTGGCCACCCATCCCTTCCCCGGAAATATCCGCGAGCTGCGGGCGATGGTCTTCGAGGCGGTCAGCCATCACCAGGGAGGGGTTCTTTCGACCCAGACCTTCCGGATGGCGATGGGTCTGGCGCCATCTTCGGCCGGCGCCCTGTCTTTGGCTCCGGGCGCCAGCGGCGGTCCGGATGGAATCTCCTACGGCGACCGGTTGCCGACCCTGACCCAGGGGGCAATCATTCTGGTTGAGGAGGCGATGCGCCGCGCCCAGGGGAACCAGACCATAGCCGCCGGAATGCTCGGTATCTCCCGTCCGGCTCTGAGCAAGCGTCTAAGGAACCAGCGCCAGTAGGCCGCGACCACGGCCCGTTAAATACCGATAGCACAAAAGAAGTGGAGTCCAGGGGAGTCTGGGTTCCACTTCTTTTTCGCGGCCAGGGGAGTGCGTAGGGAAACTTTTGGATCGACGGGGAGGGTCGGGGGTAACTCCGGTTACACCCTTCGCGGAGTCAATTTCCGAGGCCAGCCGTTAAAAAGGCAGTAAAACCGAAGGCCTATGTCATTAACGGCGTCCTGGCATCGACCTTGCTCTTCTAAGAGGACAAGAGAATGGAATTTCTGCAACGGTCGACGAAGAGGTGAGCCATGGCGTCAAAAAATATCCTGATTGTGGAACGGCCGAGCGACGAAACGGCCAGTCTCAACTTTTTGCTGCACATCGCCGGGAACAGGGTGGTCGTGGTCAGGGACCCGATCGAGGCGATCAACTGGATCTCCAGTCACCGGGACACCGAAGCCCGCACAGATCTGCTGCTGATCAATAACTGGAGTACGGAGGAGGAGAACAGCGAGATGGTGCTGCGCGTCCGTGAGGTCCAACGGACCCTGCCGATCGTCATCGTCGATCGGGGCAACCGCTTTCGATCGGCTCTTGCTCCCTTGATTCGCGAGCAGAATCTGACCTATCTCGGCGTCGCCGAGCCGTTCTTCATCGTAAAAAAAGTGGAAGCGCTCCTCGCCGGAGAGCCGCGGGAAAACCAGTAACCTGACAAGGGGTTTATCCCTGCGCCGGCCGATTGCTGAACAGATGAAGGGGTAACTTGCTTCAAAAAAAAAACGGCCAGCCTGTTCGGCTGGCCGTTTTTCGTGGAGGTCGAGGCTTCTAGAACATGATGCGCAGGCCGACCGAGGCGTTGTGGGTCTGGTATTCCGTTTCGAACTCGATGCCGTCGACGTCGGTCAACTCGGGGTCGGAGGTGGCGAAGTAGCGGTAACCGAGATCGAGGGCCATATTCGGGTTGAGTTCAAAGGCGACCCCGGCGCCGAGCTGGTAGGCGAAGACCGTATCGTCATCGTCGACTACCTGCCCAAAGCCTGGTTCAACGAGTTCGTTAATCGAAACAAGGGCGACGCCGAGACCGCCGCCGAGGTACGGCGTGACCGGACTCCCCGTCGGGATGTCCCAGAAGGCGTTGGCCATGAAACTAAGGGCGCTGATGTCGCCATCATAAGAGGTAGTTCCAAATATTGGATCGGAAATTTCATCAAAATCATTTTGCCGATAGTTCAATTCGAGCTCGTAGCGCCCCGGCCCGCAGTCGACCCCCCCCGTAATTCCGACGTTGAAACCCGTGTCGAATGTAGCTTCGCCAAATGTTCCAGTCTGGTCGCTGATGTCTGCGTCCTGCACCCAGGTTCCCCCCACCTGAACGCCCAGGTAGGGAACGTTGGCGGCAAAGGACACCGAAACCAGACATGCCGATGCCAGCAGCGTAGCCAGCAGCCCAAAAACCTTTCTTTTCATGACAACCTCCTCCTTGTGGTTAGGAAAAACTCTCAATCATGCTAGCAGGTTTGTTTCGCCCTGCAAGAGAGGAGGATTGTTTTTTTTCGGAGAAAATTTGTTTTGTGCGACGGGGGGTTGGGGCCCGGACTTGATTAAAAAGCCAGTTTCAGGCCGACCGAAATATGATGATCGTCCTCGGCCGGATCGGAGGCCAGGCCGAGGGGGTTGGCCAGTTCCGGGAGGCTGCCGGTGGCGTAGCGGTAACCGAGGTTGAGCTGGGCTCCGCGGTTCAGGTCGCAGGCGACCCCGGCGCTGAGAAGGTAGGCGGAGGTCGGCGGGAGGTTCTCGGGGGGCGCCGAGTCCGGCTTCCCCACGGGGAGGGCATCGGGTTCGACGGGGCCGATGGCGGCGCCGAGATAGGGGGTGAAGGGGGATGCGGTTTCGAAACGAACCGCCGCGCCGCGGCTCGCCGCAGCGGAGCCGGCCGAAGAGGTTGCGACGGGAGCGTCCGGAACCCTGAGGTCGGAAAAAAGTCTGGTGTCGGGCCCTTCGACGGTCCCGTCAGCCCCCTCGAGAGAGGGGATCTCTATCCGGTCGTAGTGGAGAGCGGGGGCCGAGGTGAGGGGGAGGGGACAGCTTTTGTTCCCGGCGCCGAAGGCCGGCAGAGCCGTCAGGAGCGTAAAGAAGAGAAGTCCCGTCCACCAGGTCGAGTTTTGTCGCATCGTTGTCCTTTCCGGGAGCGAGGCAGGATATTTAACCTGGTGAATTATAACTGCAACGGTCATTTGAGTCAAGGACGGCCCGAAGTTTGGCCGTGGGGCGGGGAAGGCGGCCGGTCGTACAAGGAGGATATGGCACGGTACTTGAAGTGTTTGCCCTCATGCCCGCCGCTCTCCTGGCCAGGGCGCGCTGAGGGACCCCGGGTCTTGGATGCCGACCGGCTTCAGGGCGCCGGAAGGAGGCCGGGCAGGTCAAAACTTTGACCGACGGTTCGTTCAGAAGCGATTGTGGATGCATTCAGAGGGTTCCCCGATGGATCTTGCCGAAACCAGAATAAATCCAGCGCCGGGGAAAAGTCTCCTGGACGATATGTTCCGGATGGTATTTGCCGGCGCAACAACTGCGAAGATCATTCTCGATCCCGGGATGAGGATTGTCGCGGCCAGCGATGAATTTCCGAAGCTGATCGGCCGTCCGCTGGCCACCCTCCTGGGGAGCGATGCGTGGTTGGCGCTGTTTCCGGCCGGGGTGCGCGCGAAAATTATTTCTCTCCACGAAATCTGCCGTGGCGAGGGGGCTTTGCTTGCCGGCAGGGAGGAGCTGACCCTGCTCCGGGAAGGGGAGACCCCCCGCACCCTGATCGTCTCGGCGCGGAATATTCCCTCCCTGGCCTGCAGCGTCCTTTCTTTCGTCGATATCACCGATCGCAAAAAGACCGAGACCGAGCTCGAGTCGGCGAGGGGGGAGCAGGAGAGGAAACACATCGAACTCAGCGATCTTTTTGCCCAGGTCGTGAAGGCCAAGCAGGAGTGGGAAGAGAGCATGGACCGGATCGCCGACCTGGTGGTCCTCATCGACGAAACGGGGAGCATCCGGCGCTGCAACAGGGCCTTTGCCGTTCTTGTCAAAAAAGGCTTCAACGAGATCCTCGGCACGCCTATCGGCGTCTTTCTCGCCGTCTTCGATACCTCCGTGGGGGAACTCAACCCCCAGGGAGTCGAACGCTATCACTGGGATTCGGACCGCTGGTTTCTGGTGAAATTCTCCGAGAATGCGGACAACAGCGGGGCGGGGATCATCGTCTGTCACGATATTTCGGAAATGAAGCGCATCAGCCTCGAATTGCAGGAGAGCCACCGACAGCTGGAGAGAAGCCGGACGGAACTCGAGCAGGCCTTCGACGACCTGAAGTCCACCGAGGCGCAGATGGTGCAGCGGGAGAAAATGGCTTCTCTCGGGCAGCTGGCGGCGGGGATGGCCCACGAGATCAATAATCCCATGGGATTTATCGCCAGCAACCTCCTGTCGCTGTCCCGGTACGCGCAGAAGATCGTCGATTATCTCGTCGAAGAAAGAACGCTCCTCGCTACGGATGCCGTGGGGGAGGAAACGACGGCGGCGCTTGAGCACCTTCGAAAGAAGATGAAGATCGACTACGTCCTCAAGGACATCGTCGACCTGGTTGAAGAGTCCCTGGAGGGGGCCGATCGGGTGAAGAAGATCGTCCAGGATCTCAAGAGCTACTCCCGCAAGGATGGGGAGGAGAGGCAGTCGGCCGACCTCATCCAGTGCCTCGAATCGACCATCAACGTGGTCTGGAACGAGATCAAATACAAGGCGACCGTGGAGAAGGATTATGGGGAAATCCCCCTGACCCTCTGTCATCCCCAGGCCCTCAATCAGGTCTTCATGAACCTCCTGGTCAACGCCGCCCAGGCCATTGAGGTGCAGGGAACGATCCGCATCCGTACCTGGCATGAAGACGAAACCATTTTCGTCTCGATTGCCGACAGCGGCCAGGGGATTGCCGCCGAGAACCTGAGCCGCCTCTTCGAGCCCTTTTTTACCACCAAGGAAGTCGGCAAGGGGACGGGACTGGGTTTGAGCGTTTCCTACGACATTGTCAAAAAACACGACGGCGAAATTCGCGTCGGCAGCACCCCCGGTCAGGGGAGTACCTTCACCGTTGTCATTCCGGTGGTCAGGAAGGATTTTCATGGCGCCTGAGGCCGTTCTCTTCGTCGATGACGAGGACAACATTCTGAACTCCCTGGAGCGGCTGTTCATCGACGGCAATTTCGTGTTTCTCCGGGCGACCAGCGGTGCCGCGGCGCTCGAGCTGATACGGCAGCGTCCGGTCGCCATGGTGGTCTCCGACCACTGCATGCCGGGGATGAACGGGGTCGAGCTGCTGTCCCGGGTGCGGGCCATCTCCCCGGAAACGGTGCGGGTGCTGATGACGGCCCATGCCGATTTTGAGACGGCGGTGGCGGCCATCAACCAGGGGGAGATATTCCGCTTCCTCTCCAAGCCCTGGAACGACGCGGAGCTGAAGGGAGTGGTCATCGACGGGCTCTTTCGCTACCGGCTCGCCGGCTCGATGCGCAGCCGCGACGATTCGACCCTCCGTTCTCTGGGACAGATGGTCGAGCTCAAGGATCCCTACACCAAGGGACATTGCGACCGGGTTGCCGACTACGCCCAGCGAATTGCCGCCGACCTCCCCATGAACGTCGAGACGTTGAAGGAGATCCGCTATGGCAGCTGGCTGCATGACTGCGGCAAGGTGGGGGTGCCGGAAGAAATCCTCAATTTCCCCGGGCCCCTGAATGCCCAGCAATACTCTCTGGTGAAGAACCATTCGCAATGGGGAGCCGAGGTCGCCCTGCAGGCGCGCCTGGCTCCAGCCGTGGTCAACATCATCAGGCATCACCACGAGCGCTACGACGGCAAGGGGTATCCCTGGGCCCTGGCCGGAGAAGCCATTCCTGTCGAGGCGCGGATCGTTTCCATCGCCGATGTCTTCGACGCCATGACCAGCGATCGTCCCTATCAGCGGAAGCTCTCCTTCGGGGGGGCGATGGAGATGCTCGAACGACTGCGCGGCACATCCCTCGATCCGGAATTGACCGGAGCCTTTCTCGATATCCTCAGGAGAGACGAAGACTCCCGGGGGGGGGATGAAAAAGTCGCAGGACAGGGATGACGGCGACCCGAACCGGGTGCCGCTCAGGGTGCTCCCTCCGGTGTCCGGTCTGCGAGGCCGGGCCTTCAAGAAGAACATGTCAGAGAGCCGGGGAGAGCGACGGGATGATCTGCGCCTTCAGCGGCCAACACAAGGGTGCGGGCCCTGCGGCACACAGCCGGGAGATTAAATCATGAGCGATGCCATTCTTCTCGTCGATGACGAGGCAAACGTACTCAAGGCACTGCAGCGGGCACTGATCGACGAGGATTGGGAGGTGCAGACGGCAAGCAGCGGCGACGAGGCTCTGGCACTCCTCAAGGAGGCGCGCTTCAAGGTGATCGTCTCCGATGAGCGGATGCCCGGGATGACCGGTTCGGAGTTTTTATCCCTGGCCAGTTTGCGCGCCCCGGAAACGGTGCGGATCATGCTGACCGGGCATGCCAGTCTCGACGGGGCGATGCGGGCGGTCAACGGCGGAGAGATCTATCGATTCCTCATCAAGCCGTGGAACGACGTCGAGTTGCGCATGGCGATCCGTTCGGGGATCGAACGGTACGAACTGGATATGGAAAACCGCCGGTTGCTGTCGCTGGTGCGCAGGCAGGAATATAGGTTGCAACAGGCCGAAAGACTTCAGCCGGGGATCACCACTCCGGAGAAGAACGCCGACGGCAGCTTCAGGGTCGAGGAACTCTCGGACGGGGAGATCAAGGCCCTGTTGCGCGACTGCGGTGTCGGCACCCCGGAGCAGGGTGAATAAAAAAAGGGACCGGCCAATGGCCGGTCCCTGATTTTTTTGGTTGCGGGGGAAGGATTTGAACCTTCGACCTTCGGGTTATGAGCCCGACGAGCTACCAGACTGCTCCACCCCGCGACAGCGAAGGCAGACTATAGGGCATCGCTGTGCGGATGTCAACCTGCAAAACGGGATTTCTTTGGCTGAAATCCCTTCTCCGGGGAAGTCCCTTGTGTCTGCGGCGCTTTTCCGGTATAACCGGGCAGGAAACAAACCCTTTCCCCCCCGGTGTCCCTTTCCCATGTCCCACCTGACCATCGATCTCTCCCAGGCCCTTGCCCTGCGCGACCTTGGCGCTCTGCTCATCGACGCCCGCAGCCCGGCGGAATTTGCCGCGGGGACCATCCCCGGCGCCATCAATGTGCCGATCTTCGACGATGCCGAGCGGGCGCGTGTCGGGACCCTGTACAAGGTTGAGGGGAAGAGGGCGCCACAAGCT
>Ga0209231_1000652_pt1 | contig 17377 bp, 17 predicted proteins | sample Deesub45470m_DNA_FD_188086 | JGI IMG/M metagenome (GOLD analysis project Ga0209231, IMG submission 188086) | Deep subsurface microbial communities from North Pacific Ocean - 450_OLKR46/470m Metagenome (SPAdes) (version 2) | ecosystem: Environmental > Terrestrial > Deep subsurface > Unclassified ... | reverse complement strand
CGTCGTCATCGGTTCGGTGATCCCATTGTCGTTGTGCGCTTGATCGGATGGAGCAGCAGATAGAGCCCGCCCGCCAGGGTCGGCGGCAGCCAGAGCACGCCGTGGACCAGCACGGCGAAGGCGGTTGCCGTCGCCGCCGGATTACCGAGCAGTTGCATCGCCTTGGCGGTGAAGAAGTCGAAGCTTCCGGCAAAGCCCGGCGTGCTGGGAACGATCGTCGCCAGCGTGCCGACCGGAAGCGCGAGCCAGGCCGCCAGCGGCTCGACCAGCGACGGCAGGGCGAGCGCCGAACACCAGAAGACCAGACCCTCCAGCAGCCAGGCCGCCGCCGAACAGGCGAGGAGCCGCGCCATGACAGGTGCGCCGGAGCTGTGATCGAGCGCCAGGAAGATCTGCCGGACGATGCCGGTCAGCGCCTCGCCCAGCCGAGGGATCAGGCGACCGACGAGAGCGGCGAGCCCCAGCGCGAGCGGGCTGAACAGCGATGGCAGGATCAGCGTCAGCAGGATCACCAGGCCGGCGGCGATCAGCACGCCACTGCCGAAACCCACCAGCCGCGAGGATTCGAGGCCGAAAATGCCGAGCGTCACGCCGAGGAAACACAGCAGCATCAACAGGTCCAGCAAGCGCTCGACCACCAGGGTCGTCACCGAGGTCGCCCCCGTCACGCCCAGCCGGCGGTTGAAGGCCGACGCCCGCAGGATATCGCCCGCGCGCAGCGGCAGGACGTTGTTCGTCGCCACGCTCGCCATGAACGGGCCGGCGCATTGCGCCCAGCGCAGCCCGGCATTGTCGGCCAGCAGCATCAGTCGCCAGCGCTCGATCCGGAAGGCATAGCCACAGCCGAAGCAGATCACCGCCGCGACGATCCACGCGACATGCGCCTGCGCGAATGCCGCGCCGACATCGGCCAGGTCGATCTTGCGGAAGAGCAGCCATAGGAAGAAAAAACCGACGACGATCCCGCCGAGGACCTGCGCCAGATGGCGGGCCTTCACCGGATGTCCCTCACCGGGCTGCGCGACGTGGCCGGCCCGCTGTCCTGAAACCCCGCATATTCCTCGACCACATAGAGCGGGCGGCGCTTGGTTTCATTATAGATTCGCCCGACATATTCGCCGAGGATGCCGACGCTGAGCAGCTGCACGCCGCCCAGGAACAGGACGGCGATCATCAGCGCCGTCCAGCCTTCGACCCAGTTGTTCGTGAACAGACGCATCGCCAGCGCATAGACGATGCCGGTCAGCGCCAGGACGGCGGAAAGCATGCCGATCAGGACCGACATCTGCAGCGGCTTGGTCGAGAAGGACAGGATGCCGTCGGTGGCGAAGCGCAGCATCTTGCGCAGCGGATATTTGCTCGTCCCCGCCACCCGCCGGGCGCGTTCATAGGGGAGTTCGGTCTGTTTGAAGCCGACCCAGCTGACCATCCCCCGGACGAAGCGGTCGCGCTCGGGCATAGCGCACAGCGTATCGACGACCTTGCGGCTCATCAGCCGGAAATCGCCGGTGTCGAGCGGGATGGGAATGTCGGAGAGGCGATTCAACAGGCGGTAGAAGCTCCGCGCGGTGGCCAGCTTGAACGCGGTCTCGCCCTGCCGGGTGGCGCGGATGCCGTAGACGACGTCGAAACCGGCGCGCCAGCGCTCGACCATCTGGTGGACCACTTCGGGGGGATCCTGAAGGTCGGCATCGATCAGCACCACCGCATCGCCGCGCGCGGCGTCGACACCCGCCGTGACCGCGATCTGATGGCCGAAATTGCGCGAGAAGCCGATGATCTTGATCCGCCGATCGTCATAGGCGGCCGCCTTCAACAGCGTGCGGGTGGCATCGCTGCTGCCGTCGTCGACGAAGATCATCTCGACATCGAGATCATCGGCGTCGGCGCAGAATGTCGCCAGCCGTCGGATCGTCTCGCCGATCACCTCTTCTTCATTGTAGCACGGGATGACGAGCGACAGCAGGCGCCTACCCCCCGAGCCATGCTCGCCTTCGCCGACAGAAATTTCGCGATCGTCGGCAGGCATTGCCTCTGGATCCCCCCATGAACCGACGCCCCCGCGTCGCCCCGTATAGGCCACCGCGCGCCGGTAATGGCAAGGCTTTGATCCTGTGGTGGACGGCCGGCGACCGCCGTCGCGACGATGTCGTTACGACACCGCCGCAAAAACGGACGGAGGCTTAAGCCCGAACCGGCGCGGGGTGCTGCCAGGCAGCCAGCGCCGCCACGGTTCGGGCGGTCGGCATGGCATGGCCATGGGCGTCGGCGAGGTCGAGCACCGCCTGGGCGATCGCGGCCAGTTCGAGCGGGCGGCCGGCGATCGCGTCCTGTGCCATCGACGTCAGGAAAGGCCCCGCGCGGCGGGTGATGGCGATCAGGTCATCCACCGTTTCGCGCGGCGCCTCGCCCTCGATCGCCGCCAGCGCCAGCGTCTCGGCCAATGTGGCGCGGACGATGGCGAGCAGATGCGGATCGTCGCACATCCGCGCCAGGTCCGCGCGGGTCACCGCCGAGAGCGGGTTGGTCGCCAGGTTGAGCGCGATCTTGCTCCACAGCACCTGCCGGATCGACGGCGCCACCGCGCAGGCGATCCCCGCGCGTTCCAGCGTCGCCGCGATGGAATCCGGAGCGTTGGCCCCCCTGGTCACCGCGCCGATCACCATGCGCTCGCCGCCTTGCGATTCCACAACGCCATCGGCACCGAGCGCAGCGCGCACGAACAGGACCGCGCCGACGATGCGCGCCGGATCGATGCCGGCTGCCAGCCGCCCTCCCGGATCGACCGCCTCGACCGACCGGGTCGCGTCTCCCGGGCCGGTCTGACGGTACCACCAGGGCAAGCCGTTGCAGAGCGGAACGATGATCGTGTCGGCATGGCTCGCCGCGTGGATCGCGGGAAGCAGGCCAGGCAGGGCATCGGCCTTCACCGCGAGGAACAGGATATCGCAAGGCACCGCCACACCGCTTTCGGCGATGACGGGCCGCGCGGTCTGCACGGCATCGCCGATCCGGACGGAGACGCCGTCGCGCTCGACGGCCTCACGCCGCGCGCCGCGCGCGAACAGGACGACATCTTCACCGGCTGCGGCCAGGCGGCACGCGACCGTGCTGCCGATCGCGCCGGCGCCGATGACCCCGAACCGCGCCATCGTCAGGCCGCCGACTGCATCTGCGACTGGCGCAGCGCGGCGACGAAGCCCTCGACCCGATCGGCGCCGAGACCCGCGATGTTGATGCGGCCCGAATCGGGAATGTAGATCGCATGGTCACGACGCAGCCGGGCGGCGAGGTCGGCGCCGAGCGGCAGCAGGCTGAACATGCCCGACTGGCCGTCGATCGGCCCGAGATCGAGCGAGCCGACGACCCCGTGGCTGGCCAGTGCGGAACGCACCGCATGGACCCGTGCGACCATGGCGGCCAGTTCCTGCCGCCACTCGGCCGCCAGCCGGTCGTTGCCCAGGATCGTCGAGACGATCGCCGCGCCATGATCGGGCGGCATCGACCAGTTGGCGCGGGCCAGCGACAGGAGGTTGCTGGCGATCAGGTCGCGCAGCTCTCCGCCCTTGTTGATGCTGAACAGCACCCCGGTGCGCTCGCGGTACAGACCGAAATTCTTGCTGCACGAATAGACGAGCAATGCATGCGGCACCCGATCGAGCAGCGGGCGCAGGCGCGCGCTGTCGGCGTCGAGCGAGGCACCGAAGCCATGATAGGCGATGTCGATCAGCGGGATGACTCCGCGCTCGGCGAGCGCGTCGGCGATCCGGACAAGATCGGCCGGGGCCAGTTCGGCGCCGGTCGGGTTGTGGCACAGCGGCTGGAGCAGGAAGGCGTCGCCGGCGCTCGCAGCCGCGATCGTCTCGAGCATCCGGTCGACGAGGACGGCCTGCGAACCGACGTCGAACGAGGGAAAGCAGCGCGTCTGGAGCCCGCCGGCGGTGAGCAGCGGCAGATGGTTCGACCAGGTTGGCGTGCCGACCCAGATCGTGCGGTCGGGCTTGCCCGCGACCAGCAATTCCGCCGCCAGCCGCAGCGCCCCGCTACCGCCCGGCGTCTGGATACCGACGACATCCTGCGCGGCCGTGCCGGGCATGACCAGGCGCCGGATATGGTCGATGAACACGGCGCTGCCCTCGACGCCGAGATAGGCCTTGGTCGGCTGGGTATCGGCCAGGATATGCTCGGCCGCCTTGACCGCGCGCATGACCGGGGTCGCGGCATGATCGTCGCGATAGACGCCGATGCTGAGGTCGAGCCGGGACGGCCGCTGGTCGGCTCCCGCCTTCTGCACGAGCGAGAGAAGGGGGTCGGCGGGCTGAAGCTGGAGGCTGGAGAAGGGCACAGGATGATCCGTCAACGACCCGCGACATGTGCGAGCCTCGCGATCCTATACAAAGCGGCGCGAACGCGGCTTGCGTTGTTGCACCTTTATTCGCATTAACGTGCATCAGCGTGCACATAATACCGGTTATGCGCACGGTCTTTGCATCCGCTATGCGGCGCCCGAGGGGGAAATGGCATGTCGTCCAACGCAAAGCTCGACAATTTCGACCGCAAAATCCTGGCCTGCGTGCAGGAGAATGGCGGCGTGGGCCCCAGTGAATTGAGCGGTCTGGTGCATCTTTCCCCGGCGCAATGCTCGCGACGGCTGCAGCGGTTGAAGGAAGACGGCTATGTCGAAAATATCGCCGGCGTCCTAAACAAGTCTCTGCTCAATCTTAACGTGTCATCCTACATTGTGGTCAAGATCAGGGATCATTCAGGGGCGACCGAAGCACGCTTCAAGCAGCTTATCGATTCGCTTTCTGAGGTTACATCCTGCGAGTATATTGCGGGAGATGCCGATTATATCCTGCTCGTCGTCACACGTGATCTCGAAAGTTATTCGGATTTTATATCGAACAAGCTGATGGTCAGCGGCGATATTGAATCGATTCGATCGAGCATCATCCTCAAGGGGATGAAGCGTACCACTGCGCTGCCCCTGGACTATTGCTGAAATCCCGCCGAGCCGACGAAAGCGTTTTGCATAATCGCGAACGGCTGCCCTTCCAATGATGGACGATTGGGCATAATGCGGCAAAGGTGAGACAGTTTTGCACCATTTCTTGATAATATAGCGATGCCTTGCGCCATATCTGCAAATGGCAAGATGGTTCGTTGACATGAAATTGTACCACCGATAGCGTTTCCCTCATGCTTCGGTGCCAAAAAACCGAGTTCTGATGGGTGTTTAGCGGAGGCCCGCCGGCCAATCGCTAAAGTCCGACAAGAATGAAAAGAGCCAGGCAGCAGGCGACATTTCGCCAGTCATCACGCGTAGCCACCCATTGGTGCGCACGCCGTTTAGGGGAATTTCAGATGGTCTATCGTCCGGCGGCGCGCCGCAGCGCCTTTCGCGCGTCCTTGTTCCTGGCAACCGCGTTGCTCCAGCTTCCGGTTGCGGCCTATGCCCAGGCATCCGATGAACAGGGCTTCGCCGAGGGTGAAATCGTCGTCACCGCGCTGAAGCGCGAGACGAGCCTTCAGAACACCCCGATTTCGATCTCCGCCGTGACCGGCGAAACGCTCACCAAGTCGGGCGTCACCGACATCGGCGGCCTCAACGCGCCCAGCCTCAACTTCGTCGATGGCGGTCCCTCGAACCGCCGGGTCGTGATCCGCGGCATCCAGGCGGCGGGCGAACCGACCGTCGGCGTCTATTATGACGAAGCCCCCGTGACCGGCGTGGTCGGATCGACCAGCGATGCCGGCGGCAACACCCCGGAAATCCGCCTGTTCGACGTTTCGCGCGTCGAAGTGCTGCGCGGCCCGCAGGGCACGCTCTACGGTTCGGGCTCGATGGGCGGCACGCTGCGCATCATCTACAACAAGCCCAGCTTCGAGGTCGAAGGCGCGGCGGACCTGACCCTGTCCGATACCAATGACGGCGGCTTCAACTACACCGGCAACGTCATGGCCAACCTTCCGATCGTGGCCGACCAGCTCGCGCTGCGCCTGTCGGGCTTCTACAGCCGCGACGCCGGCTTCATCGACAATATCGCGCTCGGCATCGACAACATCAACAAGACCAAGATCTATGGCGGCCGCGCCCAGCTGCGCGCCGTGCCGACCGAGACGCTGACGATCGACCTCGCGGCCTTCGTCAACCGCACCCGGACCGACACCAACGCCTGGACGGCCACCGCCGGCAAGAACAACGCCGACTCGCTGACCCGCCAGCCGCTGCGCGACAATTTCAACCTGTTCAGCGGCACCGCCGCCTGGGACGTCGGCTTCGCGACGCTGACCGGCATCGTCAGCTACCAGACCCGCTCGCTCGACCAGGGTTCGGACGTCACCCGCTTCATCCAGTCGAACCGCACCCCGGGCCGCTGCGCCGCCGTCGCCAATGCCGGCACCGCCTGCGACACCACCGCGCTGACCAACTACTACGCCTTCGTCGACGATCAGCTTCCGTCCGCACTCTATCCCGAGCAGGACATGAACACGCTGACCTCGGAGCTGCGCCTCGGATCCGACGGCTCGGGCCCGATCAACTGGACCGTCGGCGGCTTCTACTCGCGCCGCCATGTCGATGTCGCCAACCGCCAGGTCCATGCCTTGCCCGACGGCACCCTGCTCATCGACGGCGCAGACATCACCGTGCGCAACATCGACGATCGGCTGACCCAGCTGGCCGCGTTCGGCGAATTGTCCTGGGACATCACCGACCAGTTCAACCTGACCGGCGGCGCCCGCTATTTCGACTATAAGCGCGTCATCGTCGGCGACACCCCGATCGGCAACCCGCTGGTCGGCGCCGCCGTCCGTCCGCTCAGCCGGGTGGCGTCGAAGGAGAACGGCACGATCCTGAAGTTCAACGCGTCCTACAAGGTCACGCCGCGCTTCATGCTCTATGCCGAAGCATCGCAGGGCTTCCGCCCGGGCGGCATCAACCAGACGATCGGCCTCGATCCGTCGCTGGCACCCTACCGGTCGGACTCGCTGTGGAACTATGAGGTCGGCTTCAAGTCGACGCTGTTCGACCGGATGCTGACCCTGAACGCCGATATCTACCAGATCGACTGGAAGGACATCCAGATCACCGGCCGCACCGCCAACGGCGCGTTCAGCTTCATCACCAACGCCGGTTCGGCGCGGGTGCGCGGCGTCGAAGCCGAAGCCACGCTGCGTCCGATGATCGGCCTGTCGATCACCGCCAACGGCACCTACACCGACGCCGTCCTGACCACCGACCAGAGCACCACCGCGGTGAGCGCTCCCGGACTCGAGGGCGACCGCATCCCTTATGTGCCGAAATGGTCCGGTGCGATCGCCGCCGAATATCGGTGGGCGGTCGGCAACGAGCTGACGGCCATGGCCCGCATCGACGCGCGCCACACCGGCAAATCGCTGTCCGACTTCCGGCCGACCGGCGTCTACACCCGCAGCATCGACTCCTATGAGCTGGTCAACACCCGCGCCGGCGTCGAAGCCGAGGACGGCAAGTGGGGCGTCTATCTGTTCGTGAACAACCTGCTCAACGACACCGCGATCGTCCGCGCGACGTCGAGCGCGATCCTGGCGGGACGGACGATCGTCACCAACGCCCAGCCGCGCACCATCGGCGTCAACCTGCAGGCGAAGTTCTGAGCCGGAAACGGCTCCGATCATTCCTCCCGTTCATAGGAGACACAGAATGAAGCTTCCTTTGTTCCGCACCGCCATGCTCGCCACCGCCGCCCTGGCGGCGGCGGGCCCGGCGCTCGCCGAGGATGTCGTCATCCACGCCGGGCGCCTGATCGACGGGGTGACCGCCACCCCGCGCAGCAAGGTGTCGATCATCATCCGTGACGATCGGATCACCGCCGTCGAGCCGGGGTTCCAGACCCCGGCCGGCGCGAAGGTCATCGACCTGTCGACCCAGACCGTGATGCCCGGCCTGATCGACACCCACGTCCATCTGTCGCGCGCGCTCGGCGGCAATCCGATCGTCAACCAGGTCACGCAGGGGCCGGTCGATGCGGCCTATGCGACCATGCCCGGCTATCGCGCCATGCTGCGTGCGGGCTTCACCACGGTCCGTAACCTCGGCTCGGCCACATCGGTGGCGGTGGGCCTGAAATCCGCGATCGAAACCGGGCTGGTCGAAGGCCCGCGCCTGGTCGTGTCCGGCGCGCCGCTCGGGCCGACCGGTGGCCACAGCGATCCGCGCAACGGGCTCGATCCCGAGATCGATCACCCGCATTGGGGCGACACGATCATCGACGGGCCGGAGCAGGCGACGGCGGCGGTCCGCCGGCTTCACCGCGAAGGCGCCGATCTGGTCAAGATCATGCCGAGCGGCGGGGTGCTGTCGCGCAACGACAATCCCGACCACACGCTGATGACCGACGGCGAAATCTCGGCGGTGGTGACCACCGCCCATGCGCTGGGGATGAAGGTCGCGGCGCATGCGCACGGCACCGAGGCGATCAACCGCGCCGCGGCGCTGGGCGTCGACTCGATCGAACATGGTTCGTTCATCGATGCCGCCGGCATCAAGGAGATGAAGGCGCAGGGCACCTATTTCGTGCCGACCCTGCTGGTCGCCGCGCAGTTCCTGAAGATCGCGCAGGAAAAGCCCGAGCTGATGAACGCATCGTCAGTGGCCAAGGCGAAATATGTGGCACCGCTGGCGACCGGCAATTTCATCAAGGCCTATAAGGCCGGCGTGAAGATCGCCTTCGGCACCGACACCGCTGCGGGCCAGAACGCCAAGGAGTTCGCGCTGATGGTCAACGCCGGCGTGACCCCGGCCGATGCCATCCTGTCGGCCACGCGCAACGCCGCCGACCTGCTGGGCCAGTCGAACGACATCGGCACGATCCAGCCGGGCCGCTATGCCGACATCATCGCCGTCCCCGGCGATCCGCTGGCCGACATCGGCCAGATGGAGAAGGTCGACTTCGTGATGAAGGGCGGCAAGGCCCTTTAAGCGCACCCACCCTGTCTGTGATACGGAAACGGCGGCACCTTTCGCGGGTGCCGCCGTTTCTATGTGCGACAGTGAGAAGTCTCAGAAGCGGTCGAGGTTCATCACCTTGGCCCATGCCTTGCCGAAGTCGCGCACGAACTGTTCGCGCGCATCGTCGGATGCATAGGCTTCGGACACCGCGCGCAGCTCCGAATTGGAGCCGAACACGAGGTCGACCGGGGTCGCCGTCCACTTCAGCTTGCCATCCGTGCGCGCGCGCCCCTCATAGAGCCCCTCGGTCTTCGGCGACTTCGCCCAAACGGTCGACATGTCGAGCAGGTTGACGAAGAAGTCGTTGCTGAGCGTGCCCGGCCGATCGGTGAAGACGCCGTTGGCGGAGCCGCCGCTGTTGGCATTCAGCACCCGCAGGCCGCCGACCAGCGCCGTCATCTCGGGCACCGTCAGGGTGAGCATGCTCGCCCGGTCGACCAGCATCTCCGCCGGAGCATGATCGCTGTCCGCGCCATAATAGTTGCGGAAGCCATCGGCGCGCGGGCGCAGATAGTCATAGGACGCCACGTCGGTCTGCGCCTGGGTGGCATCGACCCGGCCCGGCGTGAACGGCACGGCAAGGTCGTAACCGCCCTTCTTCGCCGCCTTCTCGACCGCAGCATTGCCGCCGAGGACGATCAGGTCGGCGACCGAGACTTTCTTTCCGCCGCCGGCGGACCGGTTGAAGTCCTGCTGCACCTTCTCAAGCGCGCCGAGCACCTTCGCCAGTTCGGCCGGATCGTTGACCGCCCATCCCTTGGCGGGAGCGAGCCGTACGCGGGCGCCATTGGCCCCGCCGCGCATGTCGGTGCCGCGGAAGGTAACCGCCGAGGCCCAGGCCGCCTTGATCAGTTCGCTGTCGCTCAGTCCCGTCGCCAGGATCTTCGCCTTCAGTGCGCCGACATCCTGTGAGTCGATCATGGCGTAGTCCGCCTTGGGCAGCGGGTCCTGCCACGGGAAGGCTTCCTTCGGCACCTCGTTGCCGAGGTAGCGCGCGGCCGGCCCCATGTCGCGGTGCGTGAGCTTGAACCAGGCGCGGGCGAAGGCCTGGGAGAAGAGCTCCGGCTTGGCCTGGAAGCGCTTCGCGATCGCGCGGAACTTCGGGTCCTCCTTCATCGCGATGTCGGTGGTGAACATGATCGGCGCGTGACGCTTGCCCTCGACATGGGCGTCGGGGACCAGCTGGCCGGCATTGGGATCGGTGGGAACCCACTGGATCGCGCCGGCCGGGCTGCGCGACTGCACCCAGGTGAACCCGAACAGATTGTCCAGATATTGCGTGGTGAACGCGACCGGACTGGACGACCAGGCACCCTCGAGGCCGCTGGTCACACTGTCTTCCGAATGGCCCTTGCCGCATTTATTCGCCCAGCCCAGGCCCTGCTGCTCGGTCGGTGCCGCCGACGGATCGGCGCCGACGCAGGCGTCGGGCTTATGTGCGCCATGCGCCTTGCCGAACGTATGCCCACCGGCAATCAACGCGACGATCTCCTCGTCGTCCATCGCCATGTTGCCGAAGGCGAGGCGGATGTCGGCGGCGGCCGCGATCGGATCGGGCTTGCCATTGGGTCCTTCGGGATTGACGTAGATCAGCCCCATCTGGGTCGCCGCCAGCGGGCCCTTGAGCCCGCCCTTGCCGTCGCGGCGATTGTCGGCAAGCCACTTCGTCTCGGGACCCCAGAACACCATGTCGGGTTCCCAGGCATCGACGCGGCCACCCGCGAAGCCGAGCGTCTTGAACCCCATATTCTCGAGCGCGACATTGCCGGTGAGCACCATGAGGTCGCCCCAGGACAGCTTGCGCCCGTATTTCTGCTTGATCGGCCAGACGAGACGGCGCGCGCCGTCTCGTCTGGCATTGTCGGGCCAGCTGTTGAGCGGCTCGAACCGTTGCTCGCCGCCGCCCGCGCCGCCGCGACCGTCGCCGACCCGGTAGGTGCCGGCGCTGTGCCACGCCATGCGGATGAAGAAGGGGCCGTAATTGCCGTAATCGGCCGGCCACCAGGGCTGCGAGGTCGTCAGGACCTTCTCGATGTCCTTCTTGACGGCAGCCACATCGAGCGTTGCGAAATCCGCCGCATAATCGAAATCGGCGCCATAAGGATTGGCCCCGGGATCATTCTGGCGGAGCGCGCCGAGGTCGAGTCGATTCGGCCACCAATCGCGGTTGGTCACGGCCATCTGGCTCGCCGGCTTATACTCGGCGCTTTTGTCTTCGGCATGGGCTGGACCCGCCAGAAACACCGGCGACATCGTTGCGACCAGCAGTGCCGTGAATGATATGGTACTTCTCAGCATCGAAGACCCCTCCTCTTGCATTCTTGATAGTCGCGAAGATACGCGCCCGTTCATGGGTGGGATAATCAATAAGTTCACTGAGAGTTATCGGTAGTTTGACTTAGACTCGGTGGCCGTTCGTCGATCGTTTCTCGAAGGCACTGAAACGTCGAAACCTGAACATCGCTGGCCTCGTCAAGGTCTCGGGCGACGACGGGAAGAGTCCGCAAAGACCCGGCCCGGCGCCGCGCAGTGAAGCCCAAAATCGGCTCTCCAGTGGCTCACCATGAGACAAACATCTCGATTCGCACCGTGCACGACACTGTAGCATATGCTACGGCAGCCGCAGGAATCGGGGGATTCGTCACTATGGGATATACCAAGGCGAGGAGCGCGAAGCGGCTCCTCCTGGCCGAAGCATTGGCCGATTTCGTTCTCGACGAAGGTCTGGACGCGCTGTCGCTGCGTCCCGCGGCCGCTAGACTCGGCACCAGCGATCGTATGCTGCTCTATTATTTCGGCACCAAGGCCGAGTTGATGGACCATGTTCTCGGCTGCGTGTCGGACCGTCTTTCCGACTATCTCGCCAGCAGGTTTCGCGGCGTCCGCATACCGCAGCACGCCATGGTCGGCCACATCAGCGCATTGATGGCGACGCCCGAGGCCAAGCCCTTCGTCGAATTATGGTTCGACATGGCGGCGCGATCGGCACGCGGGGATCAATTCTATGCGGACGCGGCGGCGCGGATCGCCGAATCCTGGATCGAATGGATCATGCGGAGCGTCCATTTCCCCAATGGGGTGGTCCCGCGCAACGCCGCGGCGATGATGCTGGCGATCGTCAACGGCATCGCGCTGCTCGACTCGACCGCACCGTCGGTCGCGGCCGCCGCCCGCTCTAGGGTACAGACCGTAGCAGCGTGATCCGCGCCTTGCCGTGGGTGCGCTCAGCCTCCACGGTAAAGCCTGGCACGACGACCTCCTCGCCGCGACCGGTTTCGATGCTCGCCCAGCCGCCCGGCGCTATGCCGATCTTGGGCAGGATCTTCTGACCAAGGCCGCTGCCATAGGGTGGGTCGATCAGCACGATGTCGAAGGCACCGCCGACGAAGCTCTCCGCCGCGATCGCCCGCACCTCGGCCTCGGCCCCCAGCTTGGCGATGTTCGCGCGTAGCGCCTCGATCGCTGGGCGGTCGCGTTCGACGAACGTGCAGTGCGCCGCTCCGCGCGACAGCGCCTCGAGCCCCAGCGCGCCGGTGCCCGCGCAGACATCGGCGACCTTCAATCCCTCGAAACTGCCGACCCGGCTGGCCAGCATCGAGAACAGCGCCTCACGAGTCCGGTCGGAGGTCGGACGGGTTTCCTGCCCCTTCGGCGCGACGAGCGGCCGGCCGCGCCAGCGACCCGCGATTATCCGCATCGCACGCTCATCCGCCCACCGGGTCCTTCTTGGGGCTGCCCTTGAGCGTCTTGCGGAACGCGACCAGCTGGTGCTGGGCGATCTCGCCCACTTCGCCCGGCTGCATGTCACCCAGTTCGAAGGCGCCATAGGCGATGCGAAGGAGGCGCGACACTTCGAGCCCGAGATATTCGAGCACGCGCCGCACTTCGCGATTCTTGCCCTCGCGCAGCTTCATCTCGATCCAGAAATTGGCGCCGGTGCGACGTTCCATGTTCGCGTCGATCGATCCGTAGCGAACGCCGTCGATCTCGACGCCCTCGATCAGCGCCTCGAGCTGGTCCTGGTGGACATTGCCGTAAGCCCGCGCGCGGTAGACGCGTTCGACCCCGGTCGACGGCAGTTCGAGCTGACGCTTGAACTCGCCATCGGTTGTCATGAGCAGCAGGCCCTCGGTGTTGAGATCGAGGCGCCCGACCGGCATCAGCCGCGGCAGGCCCGGCGGCAGGCGGTCATAGATGGTCGGCCGGCCCTTGGGATCGCTCTCGGTGGTGAGCACGCCCTTGGGCTTGTGGAACAGGAACAGCCGGGTCGCCTCGGGCGGCGCGACGGGCTTGCCGTCGACGGTCACGTCGGTCAGCGTGGTGAGCAGGGTCGCGGGGGTATCGATCGCGACACCTTTGATCGCCACCCGGCCCTCGACGATCATCCGCTCGATCTCGCGGCGCGAGGCGACGCCGGCGCGGGCGAGCAGCTTGGCGATCCGCTGGGGCTCGCGTCCGCTCTTGGCGGCCGCGGCGGCGGCACGGGCCGGATGCGGATTGCTCGTCACGGCGGGAGCGGCGGTGCGCGCCTGGCGACGACCGAGCTTCGGCGGGGGTATGGGTCTGCCCGGAGGGCTTTTCTTGGGGGGGCGCATCGCCGCGATGTAGCGCCGGAGCGCGTCGCGTGCCAGTTTTACCTGTAGCGCCTCATTCGACGGCTTCGGCGATCTGGGTGAGATAGTCCTGATCGACGATGCGAATCTTGCCCTGGGTCAGCTCGATCACGCCTTCGCTCGCCCATGCGGCGAGCTGGCGGTTGATATTCTCGCGGCTGATTCCGACGAAGCTGCCCAGTTCGGACTGGCTGAGATCGCGGGTCAGCTTGGCGCCGTGCATCTTCTGCTCGGCCAGCCGCTTGAGATAACGGGCGAGGCGCGGCGCGGTGGCGAAGGCGCGGTCGCTTTCGATCGTGCTGTCGGTCTCGCGCAGGCGGCGCGCCATTTCGCGCAACAGCCGCACCGCCACCTTCGGATGGCGTTCGAGGAACGCGAAGAAGTTGGCGCGCGGTATGCGCAGCAGCCGTCCGGCCCACATCGCCGTCGCAGAGGCGGTGCGCGGCTGCCCGTCGAGCACCGCGATCTCCCCCAGCACGGCGCCGGCCTCGGCATAGTCGAGAATGATCTCCCGCCCGTTGGGGGTGACCAGCGAAATGCGGACGACGCCATCGAGAACCAGGATCAGCGAAGTGCCCTCGTCGCCCTGACGCAGCACCTCCTCATTGGCGCGAGTCGCCTGCAGCGAGCCGATCGCCAGGAGGTCGGCCAGTTCGGCAGTATCGCAATCCGCGAAGACACTTCCCGGCGGCAATTGCCCGGCGAGCTCTGCTGGCGTCATCGAAACCCCCTACGCGGCGATCCCCCAATCACCTGGAGTGGCGAGAGTGCCGCTTGCCCCCGCTTTTGGCAAGCAATCCCGCCGGACGTAGAGGTTTCAGTCGTTGATGACCCCGGGGGCCCACCCCGGCGCGGCAAGTTCGAAGCCGGCGAAGTCGAAGCCCGGGGCGACGATGCAGCTGACCAGCGCCCAGCCGCCGCGCGCCTCCGCCGCCTGCCACCAGCCCGACGGCACCAGCCCCTGTGGGCGGTCGCCGCCGAGCACATCGGCGCCGACCCGAATCGTCTCGATCGGGCCGGCTTCGTCGGAGGCGATCAGCAGGTCTATCGCGGTCCCGGCGTGGAACAGCCACAGCTCGGCGGCATCGACCCGGTGCCAATGCGACCGCTGCCCGGCTTCGAGCAGGAAATAGATCGCGGTGGCATGGCCGCGTCCGTTCCCGCCTCCGGAACCCTCGCGCCATGTCTCGCGATACCAGCCGCCTTCGGGATGGGGCTCCAGGCCGAGCCGTTCGATCAACGCCGCCGGTTCCATCAGAAGATGCCGCCGCCCATGATGAGGCGGACGATCCCGACCACCAGCACGAAGCTGTTGAGCCGCCGTCCGCTGTCACGCTGGGAAAGGATGCCGAACCCGGCCCCCATCAGCGCGAGCGGGACGATCGCCCAGTTCACCCAGCCCAGGAAGGGAAAGAAGCCGAGCATCGCGCCGAGCAGCGCGACGAAGCCGATGACGAGGGAGACCATGTTGAACATGCCCTGTTCCTTCGTCCAAGCCGGACCGGATTGCAACCGGTGTGCTGTTGTTGCAATACACTGGTGATCGATGAAGCTGTCGGAGGGTGACGATGCGCAAGGCCGTTCTGGGATTGTCGGTGCCGCTGCTGATGCTCGGCGCTTGCGAGATGAAGGTCGACACGGACGGCGCGGCCAAGAATAGCGCCTCGGTCGACGTCACGGCCGACGGCAATGTGGCGATCTCGGACGGCGCCGATGGCGTCTCGATCTCCGTGCCGGGCTTCGAGGGCAAGATGAAGATTCCCGGCATGGCGCTGGGCGGCGAGAATATGGATATCGACGGGATGAAACTCTATCCCGGCACCAAACTGTCGGGAATCAACGTCACCGACCAGAGCGGCGCCGGCCAGGGCGTGGTCGAGATGCGCTTCACCAGCCCTGCGACGCCCGACAAGGTCGCCGCCTATTATGCCGCCGCCGCCCCGAAATCGGATTTTCGCGATGTCGTCGTCACCAACGGCAAGCAGGCGTCCAAGCTCACCGCGACCAAGGGCGACGGCGACACTCTCGCGATCACCATCCATCCCGCACCGGGCGGCTCGGCGGGCACCATATCGATCCGCGACGCCAACGCGCGATAGCGGTCGCGATCGCGCCGGAAACGACGGCCGCGGCCCCGCACTGGCGCGCGACGGCCCCTTTCGCTACAGAGCCGGCATGCCCCCGCTTTTTCTTGTCATGGCCGGCGGCGCCATCGGCGCCGGATTCCGGTTTCTTATCGGCACCGTCGCGCTGCGGCAGCTCGGCCCGGCCTTTCCGTTCGGCACCTGGATCGTCAACCTGCTCGGCGGGTTGCTGATGGGTTTGCTGGCCGGGATCCTCGCCCGTGCTCCGATCGACGGCGAACCCTTGCGGCTTTTCCTCGGCGTCGGCGTGCTCGGCGGCTTCACCACTTTTTCGGCGTTCAGCCTGGAGACGTTCAACATGCTGTCGCGCGGCGATTATGTCATGGCATCCGCTTATGCGGTGTCCTCGGTCGCAGGGTCGGTCCTGATGCTGTTCCTCGGCATCGCAGCCACCCGGGTGCTCGCATGAGCGAGGACGCCAACGCCCCCGCCGCCGGTTCGGCCGCGACCCAGGCGGAGATGCGCCAGTTCGTCGTCGCCGACGATGACGGCGGCATCCGGCTCGATCGCTGGTTCAAGCGGCACATGCCCGACACCAGCTTCAACATCGTTTCGCGCTGGGCCCGCACCGGCCAGCTGCGGCTGAACGGCAAGCGGGTGGATCCGGGCGACCGGATCGAGGCCGGCCAGATCATCCGCCTGCCCCCGCCCGAAGTCGAGGCCGCCGCGACCACCGCCGCCAAGGCCCCCCGGCCGAAGACGCCGCGCGAACCGCTTTCCGATGAAGAGACCAGCCTGATTCGCAGCTTCGTGATCCACCAGGATCGCCAGGCCATCGTGATCAACAAGCCGCCCGGTCTCGCGACCCAGGGTGGCACCAAGACCGACAACCATGTCGATCGCCTGCTCGACGGCATTCAGTTCGATTCCGACAACCGGCCCAAGCTGGTCCACCGGCTCGACAAGGATACCTCGGGCGCGCTGCTGCTGGCGCGCACCTCGCGCGCTGCGGCGCATTTCGCCAAGGCGTTCAGCAGCCGCACCGCGCGCAAGGTCTATTGGGCGATCGTCACCGGCGTGCCCTCGATCACCGACGGCATGATCGAGCTGCCGATCGGCAAGCAGCCGGGCAGCGGTGGCGAGAAGATGCACGTCGATGAGAAGGAAGGCAGCCCGGCCCGCACCCGCTACAGGGTGATCGAGCGCGCGGGCAACCGCGCCTGCTGGGTCGAGCTGCAGCCCTATACCGGGCGCACCCACCAGCTGCGCGTCCACATGGCCGCGATCGGTCACCCGATCGTCGGCGACGGCAAATATGGCGGGATGGAAGCCTTCCTGTCGGGTACGATCAGCCGCAAGATGCACCTTCACGCCCGGCGAATCAAAGTCGACCATCCCGATGGCGGCGCGATCGACGTGGTCGCGAACCTGCCCGATCATTTCGCCGACACGCTGCGCAACCTGGGCTTCGAAGTAGCGCGGGGCGACGCGATGGTGCTCGACGAGGTCAAATTCTCCGAGACCGCCGAAGGCAAGCGCCGCGCGATCGCCCACAAGGCCAAGGATGCCCGCAAGGCCCGGCGCGGGGAGCGGCGGGGACGCAGCGATCGGGAATGAGCATGTTCGGCACGGGGCCGAATCGCCTCGCCATCTTCGACTGCGACGGCACCCTCGTCGACAGCCAGGCC
>Ga0209231_1000651_pt1 | contig 17379 bp, 10 predicted proteins | sample Deesub45470m_DNA_FD_188086 | JGI IMG/M metagenome (GOLD analysis project Ga0209231, IMG submission 188086) | Deep subsurface microbial communities from North Pacific Ocean - 450_OLKR46/470m Metagenome (SPAdes) (version 2) | ecosystem: Environmental > Terrestrial > Deep subsurface > Unclassified ... | reverse complement strand
TACTTTGTCAGATTACATGATCACACAACCCAATATCGTCATTCCGGCATGGATTGCCGGAATCCAGGCTCCATGGATGGATTTGAGCTTGCCATCCATGGCACTGGATACCCGCTTCCCGGCGGGTATGACGAATCTGACAAAGTAGAATTAAACTAAGAATAACAACTATTCGTTCATATCAACTCCATTGAGCATGGGAAAAGGCAATAACCAATAGTTATCCATGGTGCAGTGCGGTTGGGCGATTTGATGAAGAAAAAATATGATGAGAAACAGCAAATGAGGATAACACGACAGGCGCTGCCAGCGCTGCTATTCGCCCTGAGCGTCTGTGTTTCAGGCTGCAGCCCGGTAGCGCCATGGCAGCGCGGCACGCTTGCCAAGCCGCAGATGGCATTAAACCCTTACCCCATGCAGAACTCATTTAATACGCATATTTATGGCAGCCGCGAGGCAGCTACAGGTAGCAGTTCGGCTGGAGGGGGCGGTTGTGGCTGTTACTAAACGCATATCAAAGAAGCGTCATGACGAAAACGTGAGTAATTCGCTACTTATGACTGCATTTAGGCACTTGACCTGTCGACTATTACCCCGTAGCGCCAGGCCGAAACCTGCAACATCAGTAAACGCTTCATTACAGGCGCTGACTGCTGCCGCCTTATCCTTGCCTGGTCTGATGCCTGCAACTGTCCATGCGGCTGAGGAAGAAGCCAGCTTTTTATATGGCTATTACGAGGAGAGCAACCGTAATCTTTACGGCGTGGATAGCCGGTTTGATCCGATTGTAGTGAATAGTTTTCTGGGCAGTACGAAATTCAAACTGGCTGATCGGGTGAAGTTTACCGCCAACTACACAGAGGATATCTGGAGCGGGGCTACGCCGATCGCAACTGCGCCGCTATCTTTTGGGGGCAATAAAGAAGGAGGGGTAATTTCAGGGGCCACGCCTTACCTAAAAAACGATAGCGTGAAATTTGATAAACAATTCAACCCGCTCAAACTGGATACCTTAACCAATACCTACATCAAGGATACCCAGTTGGTGCATACCATCTCTGCCGCCTCACCTGAAGTCCGCAATCAAGGTGATTTCAAACTGAGCTACGAGTGGGATGAGGCGGCGCTGGATGCCGGTGGCGGCCTTTCCGTGGAAAACGACTATAACTCTCATTGGGGTAATCTGGCTGGACGTATGGATTTTAACCAGAAGCAAACCAGCGTGAATCTGGGCTTGAGTTACACCAGCAGCGACACCAACGCTATACTCGATCACGATGCCACACCCTATATCTGGGATACAAATTCAGCGAGTGGTTTTGAATATTACAATAGCACTTCTAACAGCGGCCAGATCAAAAAAGAGGGAGAAAGCATCGTTCTGACTGGGAATCGGCAGGATTGGGGAACAGCGCTGGGCCTGACCCAAGTACTGAACCAGAACGCGCTACTTGAGGCCGGCCTGGGCTATACCCGTAGCACCGGCTATATGGCAAACCCCTATAAAACAGTGGAGGCAGCATTCATAGATCCCGCACAAACTGGCGACGTGTTAAGCGGGGTAGCTATCGGCTTACTTGAAAAGCGGCCTGATGAACGTAATCAATTGACCGAGAATTTGCGTTACGTTCAACACATTGATGCTCTGGATGCGGCTTTTCATTTCGATTACCGTTTTTTTCACGATGACTGGGGAATCAACGCTCATACCTTTGAAGCCGATTGGGTTCAACCGGTAGGTTATGGTTGGACGGTCACACCCAGGATACGCTATTACTCCCAGGATGCCGCCGACTTTTTTACTCCTTACATCGTATCCAATCAAGCCTTTAGTAAAAACGCTGTTGATGCAAACGGGAGGCCTATTTATGTTTCAGGCGACAATCCCAATAATGGAAATGTGTATTTTCGTGATGAGAACTTTAATCTTGTTGATGCCAACGGAAATATTGTCGATGAAACTGTCATTAATCCGGTTAATAAAAAAATCCCTTTTGACAGCAGCAAGCTCCCCGCCAATTATTCCAGTGATCAACGCCTTTCGGGATTTGGCGCTTTAAGCGGAGGCCTTACAGTAAGCAAGCAATTCGCCAAAGGTGTCAGCGTTGAGGCGGGCGCTGAATATTATACCCATCAAGGCTCGCTGAAGTTGGGCGGGGGCGGCGAGGGTTCTTATGCGGATTACAGCTATTACACCGTTAATGCGGTTCTGAAGGTCGATTTAACGGCGCTCTCGATGTCCGGCGGTGGACTTGGCGAACATGCCGGACATGTTGGTCATGATCATCATGGCAGTCACGCGCCGGCTGGCGTCATGTTCGATCACATGCTGGGCAAGTCTGGCGATTTAATGGCTGGAGTTCGTTACATGCGAGGCACTCAGGGCGGAAATATGCAACGTGGTTTGAATAACGTCAGTGACCCAGCCATCGTAAACTTTGGCTGTGAAGGCAATCCATGCTTTACTGCGCCGAGCGAGATGAACATGAATATGGTCATGCTCGACCTCATGTACGCCCCTACCGACTGGTTAACCCTGATGCTGATGCCTCAGTTCGTCGATATGAACATGTCGACGCGGGAATTAAATGGGGCGCCATCGGCAACTTCTGACCAGCAAGCGCTGATCAATCACCACACCCTGCATGCACACACTACAGGAGGCATCGGCGATACCGGTATATATGCGATGTTCAAACTCTTCGATAAACCTGGGCATCATTTGCAAGGAACCCTGGGCATCAGTGCGCCGACCGGCGATGTTGATGTCAAGTTCAGGGATACTCACAGAATTGATGCCGGCTTTCAGCATTACGGTATGCAACTGGGCAGTGGTACCTGGGATTTCAAGCCGAGTATCACTTACACAGGAAAGTTGGATAAGTATTCCTGGGGCGCGCAAATTAACGGCACTGTGCGTCTAGCGGATAATAACGAATCAGGCTTTGCTTTTGGCGATATATTTCAATCCACCGCATGGGGCAGTTACAATTTGTTGGATTGGCTTTCGGCATCGGTGCGCGGCGTATATACCTTACAGGGGACAGTGAGAGGTGAGTACAACGGGACCTTCAATCCACTGGGCCCCCAGGATTACCCATCCAACCACGGTGGACGTTATTGGGATGTCGGCTTTGGTCTCAACGCCTTTGTGCCGACTGGCGATTTGCAGGGCAACAACCTGAGTTTCGAGTGGCTTCAGCCTGTCAGTGATGATGTCAACGGTTATCAGCTTCCGCGTACTGGCGCACTGGCTGCTACCTGGAGTTATGCGTTTTGATAAGCCGCGGCGTGCCGCGCGCGCTTTGTCCAAAGGCGCTCGCGGCACGCCCTACGCTAAGCTGTGATGAATTGGAATTTAGGATGGAATCGAAGAGCCTGAGCTATTACCGCTACACCTTCAAGGCGATGGGTTCTCCTTGCGACATACAACTCTTCGCTGACACCCAGGCCAAAGCCAAACGGGTTGCAGATGCCGCCATCGCGGACGTTTACCGGCTCGAAGCGCTTTATTCCCGATACCGTAGCGACAGTTTTCTCTCTGCCATCAATCGCGTGGCGGCAACTGGCGGTTGTATCACGGTAGATAAGGAAACGGCAGGATTGTTGAATTATGCGGCGACCTGTTATGACCAAAGCGATGGTTTGTTCGATATAACTTCCGGCATCTTGCGGCGTGCCTGGCGCTTTGATCTGGGCAGGCTGCCGGATCAGACGCAAGTTCAGGAGTTGCTCGATAAAGTCGGCTGGCACAAATTGCGCTGGGTGCCGCCAGTGCTTGAGTTCCCTATCCCGAGCATGGAGGTTGATTTCGGTGGTGTGGTTAAGGAGTATGCCGTCGATCGTGCTGCAGCGTTATGTTGGGAGGCGGGTATTCGACATGGCGTCGTCAATTTAGGCGGTGACATAAAAGTCATAGGCCCCCGCGCCGATGGCAGTCCTTGGCGAGTTGGCATTCGTCATCCCCGTCACAAGGAAGCCGTGATGCAGACAATTTTATTGCGGGAGGGTGCGCTCGCCAGTAGTGGTGATTACGAGCGTTGCATTAAAGTGGATGGTGTGCGTTATGGTCATGTGCTCAACCCTGAAACCGGTTGGCCGGTCCGGCATTTGGCAGCGGTTAGTGTGGTCGGTGATTTTTGTGTAGTCGCCGGCAGCGCTTCTACTATCGCCATGCTCAAGGAAGATAACGGCCCCGCCTGGTTGGAGAGCTTGGGCTTACCCCATTTATGGGTGGATGTAGACGGTAAAATTGGCGGTACCTTGGCCGATGACGAGTACTTAGCGTAGGACGTGCCGTGCGCGCCAAAGAGGAGAGCATGCAAAACCGGGGGAGGCAGTTAATGAATCGGGATAATACACCAGCGCAACCAGTCACAAGGTACCTGATTACAGTTGCTTTGAATGAAATATCAAAACAATGCCCCCCCCGGTTTTGCATGCTCTCGTGTTTATGGGGTTTGAAGTCCAATGGTACGATTATGTTGAGCTTCACATAATCGTTCTTATGGAAAGCAAATTGTTATGTGAAGTATATTAGGCTCGGGGTGACGGCGGAGTCTGTTTGACTTAGTTTCTCCCACATACAATGCTCTGATTTGCTTTCCATAATAATGCCGTCATCCTTCAGGGCACCCTTTGAAGGAGAGTAGCATGTTAACTACTTATTTTAAATCCCTACCAACTCTTGCGCGGTATCGTTCCGGACTCGCAGGCCCCTATCTCGACGAATTCAGCTCATGGCTAGCAAATCGTGGCTATCAAAGAATCTCAATACGTCGCCATGTCCGTGAGGTTGTGCATTTTACGGACTGGGCGGCTTCGGAAAAACTTACCGTTTATGAACTGGATCATCAAATTTTAAACCGACTTAAAGACGATCTTGTCGCACGTAGTTTATTTCGCCATCCGAGCGGCAACTACCATCATCTCTATCAAAGTGCCTGCGTATTCATTGATTTTCTGGAAGTAATCGGCGTTGTCAGTTTGCCCGATCATCATTCGAAATATTGTGTTCCGGCCATGTATACCGAGTTCTGCAAATGGATGACCGTGCAACGTGGCACACTGGACATTACGCTCACCAACTATCGCATACCAGTGACTAATCTGCTGCGAACACTAGGTGAACCCAGCACATACACAGCCCAGAGATTACGCTCATTCTTCCTACTGCAAGTAAGCCAAGCTCATCCAGAGGCAGCGAAGAATATAGCCACTGCCTTGCGGATGTTTCTACGATTCTTGGTTGCGCATGGCGACTGCGCGCCGGGTCTAGAGTTTGCGATTCCCACCGTAGCAAGATGGCACCTGTCTTCGTTGCCCAAGTTCCTTCCACTTTTGGCGGTCGACAAACTAATTGCCTCATGCGATCAATCCACACCGTTGGGCGCTCGCGACCGGGCTATACTTCTGCTGGTTGCTCGTCTCGGTTTGCGTGCAAGCGATATCAGTGGAATGCAATTCCAGCATCTGATCTGGGCCAAAGGTGCGTTGATCGTAGCCGGAAAGAATCGACACAAAACGGAATTGCCACTCCCGCAAGAAGTTGGCGATGCCATTCTGCATTACCTACAACATGGGAGACCAGCGATTGCTAGTGAATATGTGTTCTTGACGGTCATTGCACCGATCATCCCCATTACTCGGGAGGCGGTTAGCAAGGCAGTTGCGCGCGCTATCCGTCGAACAGGTGTTGATGCACCGAACTGCGGCGCCCATATGCTTCGCCATTCCTTGGCGACCACCATGTTGGGCGAAGGTATATCGTTACCTGCTATTGGAGCGTTACTGCGCCATGCATCGATTGAGACCACTTCCGTCTATGCGAAGGTCGACGTCGAGCTCCTAAGGGAGGTCGCAATGCCTTGGCCAGGAGTAGAGCCATGCTAAGCGAATCTATCAATACCTATCTATCCATACGGCGTGCGCTGGGGTTCAAACTCAACTCTATTCAGACGTATTTGGCAAGCTATGAGCGGTTCGCTACCAATGTGGGCGATACTTATGTGCGGACTGAAACTGCCATCAAATGGGCGGAACAAGCGGCGTCGGAAAACTCGCGCGCACGCAGGATGGATATACTAATTCGGTTTGCACGCTTTGTTCACGCCGACGACAACCAACACGAGATACCGCCAGAGAAAATTTTTTGCTTTCGGCGTTCACGTAGACATCCGTATATCTTCACCGACGAAGAGGTTCTGCGACTTGTTCAGGAGGCTCACCGACTCGGCCCACCGGACACCTTACGCCCATACACCTATAGTACGTTGTTCGGTCTGCTCGCCGCCACCGGCATGAGAATCTCTGAAGCGCTTGCCCTTCGATTTAGCGATATCACCCCGAACGGCCTACTGATTCGTGAAACCAAGTTCCGTAAGAGTCGATTGGTCTACCTTCATAATAGCGTCGCTGCCGCTCTCGATCAATACCTCATCCTGAGACGTAGAATAGTCGGAAATGATGAGCACATCTTTGTCTCGAACCGAGGTGGTCATGCGCTTGGCTATACCATTGCCGCCGAGACGTTCCATTTGGTTCTTGATGCAGCCGGTATCAAAGGTGTAGAAGGTGGGCCAAAACCACATCTTCATGACTTGCGTCACCGATTTGCCATCAAAGCGTTAATGTCATGTCCAGATTCGCGAGACAGGGTTTCCCGCCATATGTTGGCTCTCACCACCTACATGGGACATGCCCATGTAGCGAGCACATACTGGTATCTCGACAACACACCGCCGTTGATGAGTGACATTGCACATACATGCGAAGCCTTCATACAAGGAGATACGCCATGACTCCAATAGCTCCACACATTACCGCATACCTCAGAGAACGCTTACCACTGCAACGCGGTGCTAGTCCACATACCTGCGACAGTTATGCCCATACGTACCGGCTGTTGTTCGAGTTCGCAAGCGAGCGTCTTAAAGTAACGCCTTCGAAGCTATTTCTGGAGCAAATCGACGCACAAATGGTGATGGATTTCCTTGCCTACCTTGAGTCCATTCGTAGCAATAGTGCCCGCACCCGAAACGCGCGGCTGGCAGCAATAAAGTCCTTTATGCGCTTCGTCGAACACCGTGTGCCTTCCGTATTGGAACAAAGCTTGCGCATCTTGGCAATCCCAATAAAGAAGTGCGACACCGCGTTGATCAACTATCTTTGTATGGATGAAATGCAGGCCCTTCTGAATGCACCGGATATTCGTACCAGGGCCGGCATCCGGGATCGAGCGATGTTGCATGTTGGATTTGCAGCTGGACTGCGGGTGTCTGAACTGACTGGGTTGCGGCTAGAAGATGTGACTTTTCAGCCGTTGCCGACGGTTCGCGTCATAGGCAAAGGCAGAAAGGAACGCGCTTTGCCACTGTGGAAACAAGCTGCTGTAGACCTACGTGCCTGGCTGGCAGTACGTGGTGATCAACCAACGCCAGAGCTTTTCGTCAATGCCCGTGGGCAGGCGATGTCACGTGCCGGCTTCGCGTATTTGCTACACCAGCATGCTCAAGCAGCGGCAGTAGATTGTCCATCACTTCTCGGTAAACATATCTCGCCGCACGTCTTGCGGCATACTTGCGCCATGGTGCTATACCAGGCGACTGGAGATTTGCGCAAGGTATCACTCTGGCTTGGGCATGCGCACATGCAGACAACAGAGATTTACCTTCATGCCGATCCGATGGAAAAAATCAATACCATTGAGGGAGTAACGCCGCCACAACTTAAGTGTGGGCAATTCACAGTGCCGGACAAACTAATCGCGTCTCTGCAATGCTCCAAAGGGGTAGATTAATATAAAAGTGTGCTGGGGGGGGGCATCTAGTTGCGCCCCCCAGCGACACTTTAGTCAATTATTTAAAGATAGTAATATTATGTAAAGCGAATCAGAGCATTGTGTGGATGGAACCTAGTAAAATGGACTTCGCCGTCACCCCGCAATAAATGTACTTCACATAACAATTTGCTTTCCATAAGTACGAAAACGTACGTTAGCGTCTAAAGTAATTCTAATTTAAAAAATAACATCCCTCTTCATTCTAGAATTATTTTTTGCCGACTTCATTTAGCAATTTGTACACTGTTGATCGGCCTATGCCAATTTGCTTAGCAATACTTGTGGCTCCTAATCCTTTCTCACGCAGTTCCACTACCTTTTTCCGGTCAATGGTAGGTTTGCGACCAAATTTCACTCCTTTAGCTTTGGCTTCAATGCGGCCTTCATTGGTACGTTCAAGAATGCGTTGGCGCTCTGCCTGTGCTACGGCGGACAGAATGGTGACAATCATTTTACCCATGGTTCCTTCGGTGCTAATACCATCATCCAAAAAACGAACCGCAACCCCCATATGATCGAATTCTTTGATCAAGGCGATCATATCCGCTGTATCTCGACCCAGACGATCCAGTTTTTTGACCAGGATCACATCACCCTCTTCGATTTTGACTCGTAACAGGCTTAATCCATCCCTCTGCACATGGCTGCCAGAGACTTTATCAGCAAAAATCCGGCTGGCTTTGACGCCTGCTTCTTTAAGGGGTACGACAACGATTCATTCATTTTTGGGCCATAAGGATTACACGCTTTACTATTCATGGCTTTGAAGGTAAAAGTTTAGCTACACCATAAGTTAAAGAAATCATACCAAGAAACTCAACTCAATTAAAAAATTTGGTACATTGATTTCATGTACGAGTTTATTGGTACAGAAAATAGCCATAAATCCACTAATATCCTAGGTATTAGCACCATAAGGTTTAGTACCAAAATAACGTTCGTTTATTTGAACAATGGTAAATATGGGTACCGAACCTCTTATGGCCCGAAAATGAAGGAATCGTTGTCGTACCCCATGATGGGAAATGAAGGGGGCTGCGGAGGTCATCAATGATGGATCATGAACCCAAACAATTGTAAATGACTCCCTGGCCGGAATTTAATTGATCAGAGCTGTTCCATCGTTCTTCTCAGAAGAACGATGGAACACACGGTTGACAGACAGTATTTGATTTCGGGCTTCAAAGTAGGCAAGCTCAATCCTATTTAGTCTTTAGCAATCTCAATCCGTTTGCCACAACCAATAAAGAAGCGCCCGTGTCGGCGGCAATGGCTTCCCATAAGGTCGCCACGCCAGCAAAGGCGAGCGCAGCAAAAGCCGCCTTGATTGCCAGTGCAAAGGTAATATTCTGCCGAATGATCGACAACGTTCGTTTGGAATGTCCGATCAGCCAAGGCAACTTGGAAAGGTCGTCACCCATCAAGGCGATATCCGCTATTTCGATAGCCGCATCCGAGCCTAATACGCCCATGGCAATCCCCAGATTGGCCCGTCCTAGCGCCGGTGCATCGTTGACACCATCACCGATCATCGCCACCTGTCCGTATTTTTCGACCATTTGACCGATGATCTCCACTTTATCGGCAGGCAATAATTCGGCGTGTACCTCATCGATGCCAATTTGAGCCGCGATGTTATTGGCCGTCACCCGATTGTCACCGGTCAACATGACCAGATGTTTGATGCCTGTCTGCCTCAGCGCTTGCAAAATCGATTTGATTTCAGCGCGAGGCTGATCAGCAACGGCGATGAGGCCGCAAATATGCCGATCATTGCCAATGGCAATCACGGTTTGCCCTGTTTGTTCAAGGGCAATCGCTTTTTCACTGATTTCGGGGATTTCTTGGCTACGTTCCAATAGATAACGACGTGATCCCAGCCAAAAATCCGTGCCATTAAACAGCCCGGTTACCCCTTTACCGGGCAGAACCGTCACATTGTCAGCGCTGGCAACCTGGATACCCCGATTTTCCGTGTAGTGTAAAATGGCTTGCGCCAGCGGATGATTGCTGCGCGCTTCCAGCGCGGCGGCACGGCTTAACAGTTCCGCTTCGCTATGACCATTAAACGGGTATACGCCGGTGACTATCGGCTCGCCACGGGTCAACGTACCAGTCTTGTCAAAGGCAATTGCCTTCAGATGAGCCGGCGTCTCGATATAAATGCCGCCTTTGATCAGGATGCCTTGCCGGGCTGCGCTGGCCAATGCCGCGACAATGCTAACCGGTGTTGAAATGACCAAGGCGCAAGGGCAGGCAATCACCAGTAACACTAAGGCGCGGTATAACCACTCGTCCCAGACGCCCGCTAAAAACAACGGCGGAATAACCCAGACAGCCAGCGCCAAGATCATCACCGCCGGCGTATAAATGCGCGCAAATTTTTCCACCCATTGTTCGGCTTCCGCCCGCTTGCCATGCGCTTCACCAACCAGACGCGTGATCTGCGCCAGCGTGGTGTCCGTCACGAGTTTCGTGGAGCGGATTTCCAATGTTCCTTCGGCATTGATGCTGCCGGCAAACACTTCATCGCCCACTTGCTTGGCGACCGGGATGCTTTCACCGGTAATCGGCGCCTGATTGACCGAGCTGAAACCCGCAATCACTTCGCCATCCAACGGAATTTTATCGCCTGGAGCGAGCATGAAATGGGTGCCGATACTGACTTCTGCGGCGGGAACCATGCGTTCCTGTCCGCTTTCATCCTTGACCCTGACCGTCGATGGCGCTAAATCCAATAAAGCTTCTACCGCATGACGGGCACGGCCAATGCTCCAGCTTTCAATCGCCAAGGACAGCGCAAACAGGAAACTCACGGTGGCCGCTTCGAACCATTCGTTAATGAACATGGCGCCGATGACGGCAACCGTCATCAATAAATTCATATCGGCACGCAAACGTTTCAGCGCATAAAACGCTTTAACAACCACATGCCGCCCACCGAAAATCACCGCCAAGCCAAAGGCGATTTTCTCAGGCCAAGGGATAGCTTGCTGGGTATGGGCGTTCACTAAGCTGGTGAGATATTTGGCGATAATCTCCCAGTTTAAAGACCAGTTTTCTGGTTGGCCGAGAAAAGTTTGCGCATCGCTGAACCCTCCGGCGATAGCGATATGGATCAACATGCCGGCAACGATAAACAAACCGCTGAGCGTGGTATAAACGGTCTTCGAACGATGCAGTTGCTGGGCATCGGCATCGGTCTGACCGGCTTGCCAGCGGCTCGCCTTCATGCCGGTTTTGGCAACCGCTTTGATGATGGTTTTTTCAGTCACAGGCCCGGCATCGGGCAACAGCGTCATGCGCCCGTTTAAAACATCAAACGCCAGCTTGTCACTACCGCCCACCAGCGGCCCTATAGCACTTTTTAACGTGGCGACTTCCTCAGCACAGTCCAGGCCTTCGATCTTGAAAATCATTCCACTTGCCGGTATTGATAGGTTTGGCTGATTGTTAGTCAGTTTATCTCCTGCACATTCGCAGGTTTTTTCTGATTTATTGCATGAACTCATGATGTTTGTACCGTATAGAATATGTATGACAATTCACCTGTATTGATGCCGACACTCTTCAATCCTGGCAACGCTGTTGAATGCGTGAGAGGTCTTTCTCCCATCTATGTTTGCCTCTTATTATTTTGCATTTTAGCCCTTTCTCGTCTCGCAGCATCTCAACCATTTTTCTGTTCTCGGCGACAACTTCTTCATATAAATTAATCACTTCCTGGCTATGCGCTTTAAGGTCTTCTGCGTGTCTGCCGTAAACATAGCTCTTTGACTCAAATTGGCTGAGAAACTTTTTGTGTTCACCGATCTTAATTTGTATTTGCTCGGCTTCTTCCTCAAAATGCTTTATGAGTGCGTCATGCTGCACGATTAGATCGACATCCGTCGCGTGCGAATTCATAGTGCTGCATGCGGAGAGCCAACAAACCAGAACCGGTATTATCAATAATTTCGTTTTCATGAGATTTACCTGAATTAAGTCAGTTATTGTTCATCTTTGTAATGCGCAAACCAGTATAGAATCGGCAGCACCAGCAATGTCAGCATCGTTGACGACAGAATACCGCCGATCACCACGGTAGCCAAGGGGCGCTGGACCTCTGCACCGGTACCGGTGGCAAGCGCCATCGGCACAAATCCGAATGACGCCACTAATGCGGTCATCAGTACCGGTCTAAGCCGGGTCAGCGCCCCCTCGAAAATCGCCTTATCCAGCGACATGCCTTCTTCACGCAAGCTGCGGATAAAGGCAATCATCACTAGACCGTTCAGTACCGCGACCCCCGACAAGGCAATGAAACCCACCGCCGCTGAAATCGACATCGGAATGTCGCGCAACCACAGCGCAACCAAGCCGCCGGTCAATGCGAATGGGATGCCGCTAAACACCAGCAGGCCATCCTTAAAATTGCCGAACATCATGAACAACAAGGTAAAGACCAGCAGTAATGCCACCGGCACCACGATCTGCAAACGCTGCGTTGCCGATTGCAGTTGCTCGAACTGCCCACCCCAACTGGTCCAGTAACCGGATGGGATTTTGACTTGCTGTTGCAGCTTTTGTTCGGCCTCGGCGACAAAGGAACCGATGTCGCGGCCACGCACGTTGGCACTGACGACGATACGGCGCTTGCCGTTTTCGCGGCTGATTTGGTTCGGGCCGGGGGCCATTTCCAGGCGGGCCACTTCGGCGAGTGGAATATAACGGGTTCGCCCATCGCGGCTCTGTCCGCGAGGTAACGAGATCGGCAAACGATTGATGGCATCCAGATCACTGCGCAAGTGATCCGGTAGCCGCACGATGATGTCGAATCGCCGGTCGCCCTCAAACAAGGTACCGGCTTCAGTGCCACCAATAGCGGTCGCCACCGCATCTTGTACGTCGCCAACGTTCAGGCCATAGCGCGAGGTTTTGTCCCGGTCGATATCGACTGTCAGCATCGGCAGACCTGTGGTTTGTTCGACCTTAACTTCGGATGCGCCGGGAATCGCTTCCATGACCACCGAGATTTCGGTCGCGGTGTCGTTCAATACATCCATATCATCGCCGAACACTTTAACGGCCACATCGCTACGCACCCCGGAAATCAGTTCGTTAAAACGTAACTGGATGGGTTGTGAAAACTCGTAGAGATTGCCCGGCAGTTTATCGGCCGCCGCTTGGATTGCGGCCAGCAGGTCATCGCGTGACTTATCCGGTTCAGGCCATTGCTCACGCGGCTTGAGCATGATGTAACCGTCCGAGATATTGGGCGGCATCGGGTCAGATGCGATCTCGGCGGTGCCAGTCCGCGCGAATATGCGCTCGATTTCCGGAAATTGCTGTTTCAGCGTCGCTTCAATTTGCTGCTGCATGGCGACCGACTGTGACAAACTGGTACCGGGGATGCGTAGCGCCTGAATAGCGAAGTCGCCTTCATTCAGGCTGGGTACAAACTCGCTGCCCATCCGCGTTGCCAGCAGACCCGATAACATCACGGCGACCAGGGTAAAAGTGAGCACCACCGGCTTGTTGCGCATCACACCGTTTAAAACAGGGGCATACACCCGCTTGGCGGTCTGCATCAGCACATTTTCTGTTTCGGCCACTTTATCGCCGATAAACAGCGCCACGGCAGCCGGTATAAAAGTCACTGACAGTATCATGGCACCGACCAAGGCAATCACGACCGTAAACGCCATCGGGTGAAACATTTTGCCTTCCACCCCGGTCAACGCGAAGATCGGCAGATACACCACCATGATGATCAACTGGCCGAACAACAGCGCCCGGCGGGCTTCTTTCGATGCGGCAAACACTTCCTGAAACCGTTCCTTTCGCGTCAGCGCACGCCCCTGGTGTTCCTGGGCATGAGCCAATCGTCGCACACAGTTTTCGACAATGACCACAGCGCCATCGATGATGATGCCGAAGTCGAGTGCGCCCAGGCTCATCAAGTTGGCGCTCACCTGGTAAGTCACCATGCCGGTAAAGGTAAACAGCATCGCCAGCGGTATCACCATCGCGGTAATGACAGCCGCACGGATGTTGCCGAGGAACAGGAATAGAATCACGATCACCAGGATCGCGCCTTCCATTAAGTTCTTCTTGACGGTATTAATGGCTTTATCGACCAGCACGGTGCGGTCGTAAACGGTAACCGCCTGTACGCCTTCAGGCAGCGTGCGATTGATTTCCGCCATCTTTTTGTCGACCGCCTGCGAGACGCTGCGGCTGTTCTGGCCGATCAGCATGAAAACGGTGCCCAATACCACCTCGCGGCCATTTTCGGTCGCGGCGCCGGTGCGCAGCTCGCGGCCGATTTCGACTTCGCCGACATCGCGGATGCGAATCGGCACGCCTTCGACATTGCCGAGAATGATGTTGCGCATATCCTCTATCGAATGCACTTGGCCGGGCGCTCGAATCAGGTATTGTTCGCCGCGCTTTTCGATATAGCCGGCCCCGACATTGTTGTTATTGCGATCCAGCGCAATGACGATGTCCTGTAAAGTTAAACCGTAGGATGCGAGTTTTTCCGGGTTCGGCGCGACCTGATATTGCTTGGCATAGCCGCCGATGGAATTGATTTCGGTCACGCCCGGCACATTGCGCAGTTGCGGCTTGATAATCCAATCCTGTATTTCACGCAGATCGGTATCGGTGTAAGACGAGCCGTCCGGCTTCTTGGCGTCGTCCTTGGCCTCGACGATCCACAGATAAATTTCACCGAGGCCGGTGGAAATGGGTCCCATCGTCGGCGCGATACCGGCAGGCAATTTATCCTTGGCTTCCTGAATGCGTTGATTCACCAGTTGCCGGGCGAAATAGACATCGGTGCCATCCTGGAAAATCACGGTGATTTGCGACAAGCCGTAGCGGGACAGCGACCGGGTTTGTTCCAGATGCGGCAAGCCGGCCATGACGGTTTCCATCGGGTAGGTGATGCGCTGCTCAGTTTCCAACGGCGAATACCCCGGTGCCGTGGTATTGATTTGCACCTGGACATTGGTAATGTCCGGCACGGCGTCAATCGGCAGAATCGAGTAATTGAAAATACCGAGGCCCGCCATACCCAGCACGGCCAGAAGAACCAGCCAGCGTTGTTCGATGGCTATACGAATCAGTCGTTCAAACATGTTATGCGCTCCTGGGGATCAATGCGAGTGCTCGGCACTGCTTTTGCCTTGCTCGGATTTAATGACGAAGCTGCCGTTAACCGCGTATTCAGTGCCCGGCATCAGTCCGGCTACGATTTCGGTGACTTTGCCATCGGACAGGCCGGTCATAACCGGTTGGGTAACAAAGCCGCCCGGCACACGAATAAAGACCGTCGCTTGGTTTTTCACCATCTGAATGGCATCGCTGGCGACTGCTACCGGAACATCGCTTTCTTTGGCAGGCAGATCGACCGTGATGAACAACCCCGGCCGCCAAGCCATCTGCGGGTTGTCGAGCGTGACCCGTGCCGTGGCGGTGCGGGTTTGTTCACCCATCAATGCGCCCACGTAAGACAAGGTGCCGGTTGCAGTAGAATCGAATGCCGTGGCTTTAATGGTAACCTGCTTGCCTACCTGAACCACATTCAAATCCTTCGCCGAGACATTGATTTCCGCCCATACCGAGGACAAGTCGGTAATGGTAAAGATACTGGCGTCTTCCTTGACCGCTTCGCCCAGGGCAATGTGCTTTTCGACCACCATGCCGTCGAACGGCGCACGAATTTCATAACGATTGAGAGCGCCGCTATTGACCGATACTGTAGGGCTTGCACCGAGTGCGATCAATTTTTGCTGGGCATTATGAACGGCGATTTCCATTTCCCGCATCGCCTGCCGGGCTTGTAAATAATCCTGCTCCGCCGAGATTTTGTCTTCCCATAAATGCTTTTCCCGCGCGAAAGTGGCACGGGCCAGTTCCAGACGTTGTTGCGCCGACAACAACTCGCTGCGCTGTTCCGATAACGCCGTACTGGCAATCACCGCAATCACTTGACCTTTTTTCACTGCTTGGCCGAGGTTGGCAGAAATGCTTTCGACGACACCGGCCAGACGCGGTACCACATGCGAAGTTTTGTCTTCATTGAAGCGAATTTCACCGGGTAGCGTGACGGCGCTGACGATGTGGGCAGGGCGGGCGGTTTGCAGCGAAATACCGGTTTCGGCGATTTGCTGATCGCTCAAGGCCACTTTGCCTTCTTCTTTACTAAAGGCAAAATTAAACGTCCGGCTGCCGTACTTGGCTGTAACATTTGCTGCAAAGACATGCGGCTCTTCAATCGCCTGGATGCTTTGCCAATACGCCTTTTCCGGTTCGAATTCGATCTGCTGTTGTTCACCGCTCGGGCGTGTTAACTGCATGATGAGCTGCACAGCCGTGGGTTGTAGCGGTTTATCCTGATCAAACGCATAAACCCGAAAGCGTGGTTCGCCGCCTTCTTCACTGAGCACGATTTCCAGTTTGAAATCACCGTCACTGTAAACAGCGCCGCCGTGCGGCCCTTGATCCTGTTGGGCTTCATCGGCGTGCTCATGATCCTCATCGCTGTCAGCGTCATGGGGCTTTGCGGTTGCATGGCTTTCTTCCCCGTGTTCCTCGCCTTCCGGCACCGACTTGTCGATGTTCAGAATCAATAGGCTGAGCAGGAGACCGACAGCGATAATCGCGGCGATAGCGGTCAATTGTTTTTTGTTAATCGTATTCATGGTGATACCTCGGGTTGGCTATTCGCCGTTGTCTCGTTCATGGCGCTGCCAACCAGGCGTTCTACGTCGGCCACGGACTTGTGATAATTGGCCAAGGCCGCTAAATACTGATTTTTAGCACCAAACAGGGTGCGTTGCGCATCCAGCACATCCAGAAAACCGAACTTGCCCAAACGATAACCTTCGCGGGCGGCGTCATAGGCACTTTGCGCACCGGGCAAAATTTCTTGCCGTAAAGCCATAATTTCGGAATGGGCGGCATCCAAAGTCTGATAAGCGGTGTTCAAAGCCGTGGTGATGCGTACCTCGGTGTTGCGCAATTCCTGTTCCGCTTTAGTCAAACGATGTTCGGCTTCCTGAATACGGCCTTGATTGCGGTCAAACACCGGCAAGGGCACCGAGAAACCCACCGTCAATGCGTAATCGCCCGGCATCAGATACTTGCTGGCGCCGACGGTCGCAGTCACATCCGGGATGGCCTTGGACTTTTCCACCGAGATGAGGGCCTGACGTTGGGTGATTTCAGTAACCCAGCGGGCCAAATCGGGATTTTTAGACAGGCGTTGTTGCAATGAATCCAGGGAAGTCAGCGCGGGTAGGCTATCCAGATTACCGGTCACCGACTCAAAACGCGGTGAGGTGCCGCCCCAACCCGCCGCCAAGCGTTTGCGGGCGGCTTCCAGTTCTCTCTGGGCACGCATCAGCTCGATTTGTACAGAGGCACGCGCGACTTTGGCTTTGGTTTCTTCGACAGGCGATACTTTACCGGCCTGTACCCGTGCGGCTGTCGTCGCCGTCGTCTGATTCGCCAAGTCATGCGTTTGTTGGGTTAGCGCCAAGCGCTGCTGA